>JAESFI010000082.1_pt1 | contig 120786 bp, 117 predicted proteins | sample 9269361 | NCBI WGS metagenome assembly JAESFI01 (sample SAMN14504119, study PRJNA617095) | algae metagenome | isolation source: Brasilonema angustatum HA4187-MV1 and co-occurring heterotrophs from moss... | place: USA: Manoa Valley, Honolulu, Hawaii | collected 2009-07-20
CCCCGGAACACGGTCGTCGCGCTGCGCTCCGCATGGCTCCGCGCGCCGCCCTCAAACCACGCCAACCTCACTCAAGCCAATCGAATGCCCTTGACTCACAAATCCCCATATGAGGGTGGGCAAAGCGGAGCGTGCCCACGATCTGTCGCTATCATTGATGAATGTTGGGCGCGGCGCGATGCGCCTTTGCCCACCCTACGGCACCCGACTACGCCGCGATCAGATCATCATAGGCCGGATCGATCGCATCGTCCGCGACCAGCTCGTCGCAGAACAACCGCGCCTCTTCGCGCGCGGATTCGGTGGCGAAGCGGCGGAGCAGGACCATCAGCGGATCGGTGGCGCCGCGGTCGGTCTCGCAATGGGTGAGCACGCGCTCGACCATGCGCCGGCGCAGCCGCGCCGCACCGTCGTCGCTGTCGACAAAGCCCTGCTCGTGGCAGGCATCGAGCGCGACCTGGAAGGCCGCGAACGTCGCCTCGGGCAAGCCGGCACGGCGGAGCAGCGCATGCAGGCTGTTGCCGCCGCGGTCGTGCAGCAGCGCGGAGACGCGCGCCAGCGGAAGATCTGCAAGCTCGGCAAGCGCGGCGTCGAACAGATCGAGATTGCTCGACAGCAGCGCACGCAGGATCAGGCCGGCGGTGAGCTGGCCGGTGACGCGGAGATGATGCACCAGACCCAGCATGTCGTCGTCGCGCGAGCGCGCAGCGATGTTGATGGTGGAGCGATCGCGTGCCTCGATCGTGACGCGCTCGGCGCGGTCGGCACTCAGCCAATTTCGCGCCACGACGAATTGCGCGAGCGTCTCGGAGAGTTTTGCCACCAGCGCAGCGCGCGTTGCGGCCGGCAGATCATCCAGCACCAGCATCGCCTCGCGGATCGCGGCGAGATGGCCGTGGCGCTCGACGATGCGATTCCAGGAGAACGGCGCGAGCTCGGCATGCGGATTTTCGATCAACTCCAGCGCCGAAGCCGCGCAGCCGACCTCCGCGATCGCGGCGCAGACCGACACCGGCAGCGCGATGCGGCGCGCCACCGCGCATTGCACCTCGTCATTGCCGGTCGCGACGATGTCGACGAGATCGGCATCGATCAGTAGCGGAGAATGTTCGAGCACGGGCAGCGCCACGGTCGGCTGGTCCGCCGACAGCGCCCGCACGATCGACGCCGGCGCATCGGTGCTGCGCGCGAACGCCTCGGCCATCGCCTGCCGCACCAGCGGCGAGGGATCGTCGAGCAGCATCAGCAGCGCGCCTTCCGCGGCGACGCGGTCGTCATGGGAAAGGTCTGAGATCAGCCAGGCCCGGGCCAACGCCCGTGTTGCCTCGGCCCGCTCGCCGGCGGGCGCCGTCCTGATCCAATTGATGAACTGCCGAACGATCATGCTGCTTCCGGCTTACGCAACCTAACGAAGGGGGTGACGGCTCGTCACCTGCAACACAAAATAAACCACGACGCTTAACAAAGCGTTCACCATAACTGGCTGGTTTTATTGATGATTTGTTAATGGAACCAAGGCGACCGAGCAGCGCGTGCGACAGCGATTAGCTCGAGAACGTACCGCTGCGATCGCTGAAGAGATCGAGCGGCTGCGGCGCACGCACATCGGGCATGGCCGATGCGACCGAGGCGTTGTTGCCCCACAATTTCTGCACCGTGGTCGAGACCGGCTGCGTGGTGTCGCCGGGCTGATAGATCGAGCGGAATGCGGGCGTGACCGGCGCATCGTCTGCAACGGTCGTTGACGATGTCGCACCCACCGGCGTCACGCCATTGGTGTTGGGGAAGGTCTGGAGATAAGCGGCGTTGTCGATGACAGGCGCGGTCGGCTGCATGCCGTTGGCGCTCGCGACCTGCGTGGTCGAGGGCAAGTCGCCATACATCGCCATCGCGCTGCGGGTCAGCTTCGAATTCGCCGCGATGGCGTAACGCGCGTCCAGCACCGAATAGACTTCGGAGACGCTGCGGGCGCGGCCGTCATTGGCGTAGAAGATCGGGCGATTGGCGGAGGCCGCATTGGGAAACAGCCGTGCGCCGACGGCTTGCGGATTGTCCTCGGCATTGGCGATCAGTTTCGCGGCGCCAGCGACGCCCATGAAATGCGCCATGTAGAGCTCGCTGTCGGAAGGCCTGCGGCCGAGCAGCCCGGTCAGCTTGAAACTGTTCGACTGCGTCAGCGCCGCCGCCATGGTGGATGCGGCTTCCGGATCGTCGCGCAGCTTCATGATCGACTGCTTCATCACGGGATCATCGACGGTGTAACCGCCGGACGAGGTCCTGGTGATGGCGTCGGAATAATTGCCATAGCCGAGCTGGGTGCCGGCCTCCTTCACCGTCCCGAGCCAGGTCTGGTCGATGAACTGATAGAGGCCGTGCGCGGACGACGTGGTGGCGCCCGCAGTCGGATCGAAATCCGACTCCATCTTGGCGGTGGTCAGCATGTACTGGAAGCTGATGCCGGTCCGGCTGGAGACCTGCTTGATCGCACCGGCGACGCGTGCCCGCGACGGATCGAGACCCGCCGTCTGAGAGGCACTGGAATTGTCGACCGACATGCTGAAGTGCCCGCCCCGCGCGGCATTGAGCGGCGCCGGCAATTCGGCGCCCTGTCGTCTCACCGTGGGACAGGTATGGTTAATGCGGGGTTAATTCGGGCCTCATCGCCATTCCGGGGCGCGCGAAGCGCGAACCCGGAATCTCGAGATTCCGGGTCGGCTCCTCGAGCCGCCCGGAATGACGAAGGTCATTTCTTGTAGACCGCCTCCGGATCGAACAGCCGGTCCGCATCGACGAACACGAGCTTGGCACCGCTGCCCTCGGCTTCGACCTTGCGATAGAAGCACGACCGGCGGCCGGTATGGCAGGCGGCCCCGATCTGCTCAACGCGAAGCCAGACTGCGTCCTGGTCGCAATCGGTGCGGATCTCGACCACGCGCTGGGTCTGACCCGAGGTCTCACCTTTTCGCCACAAGGCATTGCGCGAACGGCTGAAGTACCAGGCCTCGCCGGTCGCAATCGTCTTGCGCAACGCCTCGTCGTTCATGTGCGCGACCATCAGCACGTCGCCGGTGGCGACGTCGGTCGCGACGGCCGTCACGAGGCCGCTCGCATCGAACTTCGGGAGGAAGGCCAAGCCTTCCTCGATCTCATGGGAGTGAGCGGACACGAGCGTTCTCGCTAGGGCACAACCCTGAAAAGTGTGCAGCGGTTTTCCGCAAAGGTCATGCTCAAACTACAAGCCTTCGCGAGGTCAGCGCTGCAGCCCTCGCACCAGGGACAGGAAACGGGCCTGCTCCGCCGGATTGTCGCGGAACATGCCGGTGAAGCGGCTGGTGAAGGTGGAGGCACCATGCTTGGCGACGCCGCGCACCGACATGCAGGTATGCTCGGCCTCGATCAGCACGGCGACGCCGCGCGGCTTGAGGATCTCGTCGATCGCCGCCGCGATCTGCGCCGTCAGATGCTCCTGGGTCTGGAGCCGGCGCGCGAAGATGTCGGTCAGGCGCGCGAGCTTGGACAGGCCGACGACGCGCTCGACCGGCGTATAGGCGATGTGCGCCTTGCCGTAGAACGGCATCATGTGATGCTCGCACTGCGAGGTGAACTCGATGTCGCGCACCAAGACGAAGTCGTCATAGCCGGCGGTCTCGCCGAAGGTGCGGTCGAGCACCTCGGCCGGGCACTGGTGGTAGCCCTGATAGAGCTCGTCGAAAGCCTCGACCACGCGGCGCGGCGTGTCGAGGAGGCCCTCGCGATTGGTGTTCTCGCCGATATAGGCGAGCAGCGTCTTCACCGCCGCTTCCGCCTCGGCACGCGCAGGGCGCGGCTGGTCGGCGCGGACGGCGGCCGCGAGGAATTCGGCGGGATCGAGCTCGGCCGGGCGGCTCTCGGGCTGCTTATTGGGGCGGATCGGCTTGATGGTCGCGTCCATGTCTACTCCGTTCGACGGCCTTGCGGCCGGAGTGTCACCGGCAGACGGGGCGGCAAGCCGCCGGACGCCTGAAGAGAACAGTTTTGGCGAAAAGGTCCTTCGGTCACAACATCAGTAGCGCAGATCTGGACCGCAGCCGACGCACCGCTGGACTGTTTTTCCGCCAGTTCCGACCCTATATAGGACCCTGGACGGCGCCCGCCAAGGCCGATCCGATGCGGAAGTCCCGGACTCCATCACATGCTGAACGACATCTATAACAAGCGGATCATCGAACTGGCCGGGAATATTCCGCGGCTCGGACGGTTATCGGACGCCGATGCCACCGCAACCGCCCACTCCAAATTGTGCGGCTCGACCGTCAAGGTCGATCTCAAGATGAGCGGCGACACCGTCACCGACTTCGCCCATGACGTGAAGGCCTGTGCGCTGGGCCAGGCTTCTTCATCCATCATGGCAAGTCACGTCGTCGGCTCGACTGCGAGCGAACTCCGCGAGTTACGCGAGACCGTTCGCAAGATGCTGAAAGAGAATGGCGCGCCTCCCGAAGGCAAGTGGGAGGAAATCAAATTCCTCGAGCCGGTCCGCGACTACAAGGCGCGGCATGCTTCGACGCTGCTGACCTTCGATGCCGTGGTCGACGCCATCGGCCAGATCGAAGCCAAAGCCAAGCAGCCGGCTGCGGCGCAGGACTGACCCCGAGCATCCTACCGGGTGATGCTCAGCATCCACCCGGAATCACCATCATAGATTTTCGGTTACTTCTGCGAGGCCGCGAGTTGCGCCGCGCCAGTCGGCAGAGCGGCCTCGGCCGTCTTGGTCGACTTGGCAGGTTGCTCCGGTTCGGTGCCGAACCTTGCCTGCGTCTTCGCTGCAAGCTCCGCCATCGCGGGCGCTGCGACGTCCACATGCGGCAGCACCTCGGCCACCAGATCCGTCGTCACCAGATTGGTGAGCTTCAGCTCGCCTGCGTCCAGCTCGTGCAGGTCTTCCCATGGCGGCACGCTGAGCGCGAGCGAGAGCAGATCGCCGGCACCGCCCATGTCGAAGGTGTATTTGGCGAGACGGCCGATATCGCGCTCCACGATCATCAGGTCCTGCGCGCTATAGCTCGCCGCCTTGGCATCGTCGGCGCGGTCGCCCATCCAGATCTGGTGCACCCGGACATGGGCCGCTTCCGGCACGTAGCGCTTCTTGCCGGCCAGCAGCAGGAACACGCACATGGATTCGCAATAGGCCTCGGGCCCGACCGCCGGACGGGCCGACTGGCCGCCGCGGTTCTGGAGGCTGATGCCGACCGTGGTCAGAACTCCGAGACCGCGGAAACGCCGGCCGAGGGTGATCGCGTCGTTGACGGAACCGCCGCTGGAGTCCAGCACCACGGTTGTCCCGCCGAGCTGGCGTCCCTGGGCGAAGTCCTCGAAATCCTTGGGCGTATCGGAGGTGATGATGCCGACCGCGCTGACCCAGCCGCGGCAGTTGGGCTCGCAGGCAACCCAGCTGAACTTCATCGGCAGCTTGCGCTCTTCGAGCGAACCACCGGCCCGGGCCGACGACCCAAAGGTCGCGACGGCGCCCGCCAGCACGACTCCCAAAGCAGCGGTTCCCACCAGCAACCAGCCGCGACGATTGAGCGACTTCACAAGTTTCAAACTGGTCCCTTCCCCAAGCCCCAAGGCGATTCAGGCAAGCCCCGTTTTGCGTCCAACAAGTCTACACATGGACGTCACAAAAATGGTATCCGGGGGAATACAGATCGTCCATAGGTACTTGCTGCACTGCTCCCAAAAAGCATGCAAAATATGGCGCGCAAACAACAGCTTGTTGTTCCCTGCGCCGGAACCGCGCAACACGTCGCTCAACCTCGCAGCAAGACGCACATGAAGCATTCAGCCTGCGAGCATTGTTCCACCCCGGTCGAGAGCGCGCTCCGCCTGCCGCGCAGATTCGGCCGCGCGCTGATCTGGCTCTACCGCCACACGCTCTCGCCGCTGGTTGGTTACAACTGCCGTCACCTTCCGACCTGCTCCGTCTATGGCGATGAAGCGATCGAGCGGTTCGGACTCTGGGCCGGCGGCTGGATGACGCTGGCGCGGCTGCTGCGCTGCAATCCGTTCGGCACATCAGGCATCGACAACGTTCCCCTCGCCGCGCCGCAAGGCGCGCACTGGTATCTGCCTTGGCGCTACGGCCGCTGGCGCGGCGTCAACGCGCCCTGAGCACGCTATGCATGCTGCGGTGCTTTACGCATCGCTGCTCTGAGCGGAACCGAAAGTTCCCGTTCGCGTTGTTGTGATGCTCCCACGGGAGGAAACAACAATGCGCTGGAAAATCAGCCCTCATTTTCACTTCAGGCTTGGTTCAAATCATCCCAGGGGTCATCACCACGATCCCAGAACCATGGATCTTCTCGCGATCATCGCACTGCTTGCGCTCGTGCTAGGCTCCGGCTGGTACCTTGCGTCGAGCCTCGCCACGCCTCAGAGCTCGACGGCGTTCATCGTGCCCAGCCAGAGCGTGCACTGGTAGCTCAGAGGTCCAGCACCAGCCGCTCCGAGTCCGATCCCGCAACACACACCATGAGATAGCGTTCACGCTCGTAGGGCGACAGAATGCGATCGCGGTGGACGGGCTTGCCCTCGATCCAGCCGACCTTGCAGGCGCCGCAGATGCCGCCGCAGCAGGAGGTCGCGATGTCGATGCCTCCTTCCTGCAAGGCGGCCAGCATGGTCTGGCCTGCACGGACCTGGATTTCGGTCCCCGTGCGCGCCAGCGACAGCGTGAACGGTTTTGCGTCGGGATCGATGACCGGCGGCGGCGCGACGAAGCGCTCGACATGGACATTCGCCGCGGGCCAGGCGGCGGTTACCTGCTCGAAATCGTCGATCATGCTTTCCGGCCCGCAGCAGGAGACCATCGTTTGCGGCCCCGCCTCCCCGACCAGTGACGCAAGATCCGGGCGCCCCCTCTGCGACGTACGATGCACCACTACGCGGTCCGCATCGATCAGCGGCGCGAGATGTGCGGCGAACGGAATCTCCTCGCGTACGATCAGATGCAGCGCGAAATCGACGTCGTCCGTCTGCATGAGGTGGCGCGCCATCGACAGGAACGGCGTCACGCCGATGCCGCCCGCGACGAACACGTGGCGTGCGATCTCCGGGCCGGTCTCCAATCCGCCGCGCGGCAGCGAGACGCCGATGATGTCGCCAATCCGGATGTCATCGTGCAGTGCGCGCGAACCGCCGCGTCCCTCCGCCTCGCGCTTCACCGCGATGAAGTAGCGCGCATTGTCGGCAGGCTCGTTACACAGCGAATAGGTGCGGACGAGCCCGTTCGGCAGATGCAGGTCGATATGCGCGCCGGGCTTGAACGGCGGCAGCTCCCAACGATCGGGGTCGGCCAGCGTGAACAGCTTGATCCCTGCCCCGGCGTCCTCGATGCCAGTGACGACCGTCTTGACCGTCGTGATCGGGCGCGCCTTCATGCTGCGTTCCGCACGGTATCGCCGACCTTTACGATGCCGCCTTGCAGGATTTTGCAATTGAGGCCCGAGCGGTTGATCAGGGGATCGAAGATCGCCTTGCCGGTGATCTCCTCGATGTGCCGGCACGGCACCGACAGCCGCGTCGCCTCCAGCAAGGTCTCGCCCAGCCAGAAGCGGCGGCCGACCAGATGGTTCAACGGCACGCCCTCGACCGTGACGTTGCGCCGGTGTTCCTCCGGTCCGAGCGCGATGCCGGCGTCGCGCTTGAGCGCGACCAGCGTCTCGAGCTCGAACAGGGTGACCTGCCGGCCTTCTTCCGGCTTGTGCGAGTAGAAGCCCTCTTCGTTGCCGATCATGTAGCGATCGCCGTCGATGCCCCGGCCGGCGACAAGGTTGATCTGTTCCGCTGCGCGCATCGGCAGGAACGCGCGCGGGGTGACATGAAGGAAGCGCACCACGCCGGTCCAGCCGAGCTGTGCGTTCTGCGCCGGGCCGGCGCTGATGGTATCGAGCATGACAATTCCCCCAGGGGGTGAGCGATGGCGCGCCGCCGGCAGCGGCGCGCCGCGGGATCAGGTCAGTTCCTTGTTCGCCATCTCCGGCGCGAATTTGGTCGCGGTCGCGGTGATGACGGCGCAGGCGATCAGCAGCAGCGAAACCGGCCAGGTGGCACCGCCGCTCCAGGCCATCAGAGAGGCCGCGATCAACGGCGTCAACCCGCCGCTGATGGCCGCCCCGACCTGAAACCCGAGCGAGGCACCGCTGTAGCGCAGCCGCGCCGAGAACAGCTCCGAGTACCAGGGCGCACCGATGCCGAACATGACCATCTGGCCGAAGGTGATCGCGACCACGATGGTGCCGATGACGATGGCGGGATCGCGGGTGTCGAGCAGCCAGAACAGGGGGAAAGCAAACAGCGCCGAGAACACGCAGCTGGCATAGAACATGGTCTTGCGGCCGACGAGGTCGGACAGCCAGCCGAACAAGGGAATGGCGAGCAGCGCGACCAGCGATGCGGCGAACGCGCCGTTCAGGACCACCGCGCGCGGCAGCCCCAGATTGGCCGTGGCGTAGGACATCACGAACACGCCGCCGATGCTGGCATAGGCGATCTCGGAGATCTTCAGACCAACCGCGGTGAAGAACGGCCTGCGGTGATGCCTGAAGATCTCGACCAGCGGCATGCTTGCGACCTCCTTCTTGGCCTGGACCTGGCGGAAGGCCGCGGTCTCTTCCATGTTGAGGCGGATGTAGAGACCGACGCCGACCAGAAGGATCGAGACCAGGAAGGGAATGCGCCAGCCGTACGTCATGAAGTCGCTTTCCGGCAGGCTCGCCACCAGCGCGAACATGCCGATCGCGGCGAGATTGCCGATGGGATTGCCGACCTGCACCATGCTGCCGAGCAGGCCGCGGCGATGCGTCGGGCAATTCTCGACCACCATCAGCACGGCCCCGCCCCATTCGCCGCCGAGGCCGATGCCCTGGAGAAACCGCAGGCCGATCAGGAGCAGCGGCGCGGCGATGCCGATCTGCTGGTAGGTCGGCAGCAGGCCGATCAGGAAGGTGCCGATCCCCATCACCATGATGGTGATCGCGAGCATCGCCTTGCGGCCGACGCGGTCGCCGTAATGGCCGAAGATCGCCGCGCCCAGCGGCCGTGCCAGGAAGCCGACGGCGTAGGTGCCGAAGGCGGCGATGGTGGCGAGCGTGGGATTGCCTGCGGCGAAGAAGACCTTGTTGAACACCAGCGCGGTCGCTGTGCCGTAGATGAGGAAGTCGTACCATTCGACCGCGGTGCCGATCACGCTCGACCACACGATCCGTCGCAAGCTCGCCGCCTCGTCCGGCGCTACGTTCAGGGTTACGTCGTCTGCTACGGTCATCGATCTCTCCAGAAAGGTACCGGCACCAGGGGAAGCAGTTGATTTGTCCGCGGAGCCCATCGGCAGCCGCGACGGTAAAATCGATCATGTTTACTATTGGAAATCAACGCCACGGGACGCGGCAACTGCCGCCGATCGCGGCAGAGAGCATAAAATGCACTATTATTCGGCTATTTTGCGCGATATACCAGCAAATCTGCTCACTTTATCTGCGGCCTTGCACGAAATTTCCGCTCGATAGTTTTCCTTTGGAATACACGCCGGCGCACGCGAAATGAGCAGCGCCCTTGCCGGGCTGGCGGTTCGGCCGCATCTGTTGCAAAAGGAGCCTCAGCAGTTCGGGAGACTCATGCGTGCTTGACGTCAGCAAAGCGACAGCGGTCGGGGCCAATATCCGCCAGGCGCGGATTGCCAAGGGCCTGACGCTGGACCAGCTTGCGAAGCAGAGCGATCTCACGCGCGGCTACATCTCGCTGGTCGAGCGCAACCTGAAGATCCCCTCGCTCGCCGCGCTGCTGCGGATGGCCGCTGCGCTCGAGGTCAATGTCGCGAACTTCTTCGACCCGAACGCCGAGCCGGCGCCGCGCTACACCTTGTTCCGCCGTGAGGACGGCAACGTCCCGCTGTTCCAGGATACGTTCGGCGTGGTTCCGCTGGTGACGGGCCGCACCCGCAAGATGATGGAGCCGTTCCTGCTGAGCCCGCCGCACAAGTCCGCGACGCGCGCCTCGCATGCGGGCGAGGAACTGCTGTTCGTCATCAACGGCAAGATCGCCATCAAGCTCGACGGCGAGGAGCTGACGCTCGGCAAGGGCGACTGCCTGTATTTTTCAGGAGAGACGCCGCACGAGGTCAGGAGTCTCGGCCGGCAGAAGGCCGAAGTGCTGGTCGTCGTGGCCCAGAGCCCGACGTAACGTCAGAGGTCGCGGGAGACCCTAGCGGAACCAGAAGAAGCGTCCGGGCGGCGGCGGGACCGGCTCGGGCGGACGCGGCCGCTTCGGACGCGGCGGCCTCGGCGACGGCTCGTCCGACGAGATCGTCTCTGCCGCCGGTAGGATCTCGCTGCCCGGCACCTTCACCGACAACAGCAGGTTCGATTCATGCATGCGCCAGCGATAGCCGACGCCGAAATCGATCGGCGGCGCGCGTGTGAACAGTTCGGCATAGCGCTCCTGATAGCGGCCGGGGAATTCGTCGATCGGTCCGAGATAGCGGCCGAACGGGAAGAACCGCCACTGCCGCGCATTGTAATTGGCGAGCGGAATGCCTGAATCATCCTGGATGATGGTCGCGCTGTTGGCCAACAGCCAGTCGCGGGTGGCCGCGAAGTCGCCCTTGTGCAGCAGGTAGGATGCGCTCTTGAGCAGGCTGTTGCCCGGCCCGAGCGTCTCGCAGAATCTCAGGAACCCCGTGTTGCGCGCGCCGGCATTGGAGAGGTCGGTCGAGAAATAATACAGCGTGCGCGCCTCGCCGTCGCTGCCGGCAAACGTAATGCGGACGCCGCGCGTGGCGTTCCGTCCGGGATTGTCGTTGCCGGTGTGCATCCCACCCCTGGCGTCGAGCGCGATCATCTCGACGTTGCGGATGGTCTTGCCGGAGCGCGCCAGGAAGACATAGAGGATCGGCAAGGTGCCGTTGACCTGGTTGGCGTGCAGGTCGACCTTCATCTGCTTTGTGATGAAGAAGGAGAAGCTCAGGATCGAGCCGAGCGAGCGCTCGACATTGTAGACCGCAGCGCCGACCGCCCCGCGCGGCAACCTCGACAGATCAGCCACGGCGCCGACCGGCTCCAGCGCGCCAAGCACATAGGTGCTGGCCTTGGAATAGAAGGCGTTGGCGTAGAGGAAGTCCGGGCCGCTGAACATGTAGAACATGGTCGGCCGGGGCGCAGCGAGGTTGACGTCGGACCAGGCGCGGATCTTCGAAAGCTGCCGCTGCTCGAGCTGGGCGAAGGCGCCGTCGAAGAACTTGGCGTGATGCTGCCAGCCCGGGTCCCGGGTCAACGGCACCAACGGCGAGTCCGCCGAGGGCTGCATGCCGGCGAGGAAGCGCGCGGTGTCGTCGAAGGTGACGTCGGCGGCACGCACGGACGAGACGGCCGCAGCCAACAGGGACACAGCAACGGCCGCAATTCTGAGGGCTCGAAACATGTCTATTCGCGATCGTGTGACGTGCCAGCGGCAACCGGCCGCCTGCGGAAAATAGCATAAATCAGCAGGCCCGAGAGCATGACGAGCAATCCTGCGAGGGAATGCACCGGTCGCTCGGTCAAAAGGTAGTACATCATGAACCCGGTCACGAGCAGGAAAACCAGCGGCGTGAAAGGGTATCCCCAGGCGCGAAACGGCCGCGGCAGGTCGGGATCGGTGATGCGCAGCTTGATGACGCCGGCAACCGTGAAGAACGAACAGAACAGCAGCGAGAACTGGATGAATTCGAGCACCGCCTCGAAGCTGCGGGTGAACAGCAGCAGGGTCGCGACGGCGAGCTGAAACAGGATGGCATAGGCCGGAGCGCCGCTTGCCGATCGCGTCGAGAACACGCGCAAGACCGGGATATCCTCCCCCATCGTCATCATCACGCGCGGGCCAATCCACATCATCGCGCTGATCGAGGAGATCAGGCCGAAGCAGATCATCGCACCGACGATGCGGCCACCGAAATTGCCGAAGATGGCGGTGCCGGCGACGCTGGCGACGTCGAGCTGGCCGGCGAGCGCGCTGATCGGCGTGGAATAGAGAAACACCGCGTTCAGCGCGACGTAGAGGATGAGCACGATCAGCGTGCCCGCGAGCAGCGCTCGGGGCAGATCCCGCTGCGGCATGTTCATCTCGCCGATGATGTAGGTCGCGGCGTTCCAGCCCGAGAACGAGTACATCACGAAGACGAGCCCGATCGCGAACGGCGCGCTGACGATATGGGCGAGATCGCCCGGCTGCGGCGTGAAGGCGATCGGCTGCGGCACGCCGATGACGAAGCCCGCGACCAGGAAGCCGACGATCAGCACGACCTTGAGGATGGTCGAGATCAGTTGGAAGGTCGAAGAATGCCTGACGCCGGTCAGTTGCACGATCGAGACCAGCCAGACCACGCCGATGGCAAGCGGGATCGGCGGCAGATCGGGCACGACCGATTTGGCGTACTCACCGAACGCCATGGCCGCGAGCGCGACCGGTGCGGCAAAGCCAACCGTCGCCGAGACCCAGCCCGCGAGAAACCCGAAGGCCGGATGATAGGCGCGGCTAAGGAAATTGTATTCGCCGCTCGAGCGCGGAAACATCGCCCCGAGCTCGCTGTAGGAGACCGCCCCGCACAGCGCGACGATGCCACCGACGGTCCACAGCAGCAGGATCGAGAAGCCGGACGGGATGTCCTTGACCTGGAAGCCGAGGCTGGTGAAGACGCCGACCCCGATCATGTCGGCGACGACGATGGCGGTTGCCACCAGAACGGAGACCCCCGGCCCGCTTCCGGTCAGCCGGCCAGTCGAGGACGCAGTACCCGCATCTGATGCCGTCATCGGGGTCCTTTTCAGCCGCCACGCTACGTGCGGGAACCATTGTGCAGTTGGCCCAGTCAATTCAAGCAGGGTTAACAAGGGTTAAATGAGGCGGTCAAAACAGGTATTTTAGCACCTTTTATGCACGCTCCCGGGCAATAAACCAGCGGAAACACCGGAGAATCACGTTTTCCTCCCCCACAATCACGACACGATTGCATGGTCCTTTTGAGCGTTCCGGATGTGGGGAAGTTTCTCCGGACACTTAACGTCGCCTAAACGCCAGTCGGCTCAATTGTCTAGAGATTGCCGGTGGGCGTGACTTTGGGGTCATGGGTGGATGGTCGGGGCCGTTCCGAAATCGAGAGCTGATGGTCGTGCGGACCGGACATCGTCCGGTCTGTACGGTCGCGTGCTCCGGATCGGCCTGATCTCAGCCTTGGTGCCGCTGTCGCTGACGCTGGTTCAATGCGGCAGGGCGCCCAATCCGGCGGCGCTCGCGGCGAACTCGCAGGCCAACGTCCAGGTTGTCGCCAAGACCAATCCCAAGGCCACCAGTCAGCAGGTTGCGAGCGGCGACACGTTCGAGGACCGCTTCCCCGCGCCGCAGTTCACGGAGCGCTTCCCGTCGGCGAGCGAGAGTTTTCTGCAACGGCAGATGTCGGACTTCTCGCCCAAGCGCGCCGTGCAGCAACAGCCGGAGCAGGCGCCCTACAAGGTCGCCTCGCTCACGCCGCAAGTCCCCTACCAGCGTCCGGCACGCGACGATCTGACGACGCTCGTCAGCATGAAGTCGTCGGCCTTCCCCTATTTCGGCAACAACCCCGCCTCCGACGCGCCCTTCCTCAACATCTCCAAGGGCGACCGCCGCGGCCATCGCAGCTATTCGGGCCGCGTCTATTGGCAGGACGAGACCTACAGTGACAGCCGTGTTCTGGTGCACGTCCCCGAGCATTTCGACGTGCGCAAGCCGGGCGTGATCGTGGTGTTCTTTCACGGCAATGGCGCGACGCTGGAGCGCGACGTGCGCGACCGCCAACTGGTGCCGCAGCAGATCACCGATTCCGGCGCCAATGCCATCCTGCTCGCCCCGCAGATGGCGGTCGATGCCGCCGATTCCAGCGCCGGAAAGTTCTGGCAGGCGGGCGGCCTGAAGCGCTTCATGGAGGAATCGGCGAACCACCTCGCCCGCCTCACCGGCGATCCCAACAGCGCGCGCGCCTTTGCCAACATGCCGATCGTGATCGTCGGCTATAGCGGCGGCTTCCTGCCGACGGCGTGGAGCCTCGAGGTCGGCGGCATCAGCGACCGCGTCCGCGGCGTCGTGCTGCTCGACGCCATCTATGGCGAGATGGACAAGTTCGCGTCCTGGATCGAGAGCCACCGCTCCGGCTTCTTCGTCAGCTCCTACACCCGTTACACCGCCAGGCGCGACCGCGAGCTGATCAGCATGCTCAGGCAGAAGGGCATCAGCGTCTCCGAGGGCATGGACGGCCCCTTGCGTCCCGGCAGCGTGGTGTTCGTCGAGACCGGCGAGGGCATCACCCATCGCGACTACGTCAACCGCGCGTGGACGCAATATCCGCTGAAGGACGTGCTGGTGAAGATGTCGGCAACGCCCGCGATGGCGCTGACGCGCGTGGCGGCGACCAGTTCCTCCGCATCGGGCCGATAGCCGCAATATTGCGCGCCCCGGCATTTCGGCGCGCTGCCTGCAATTGTCTCAGGCCTTGATCAAATTGTGATGTTGATGGCCGAGATCCCCGGAAGCCACCGGATTGTTTCCGCCGGCAACACACATAATTTGGCGGCCGAATTGCTTTTGGAATTCTGCGGGGACAGGCCGTGCGTCAGGGACTGTACAAGGTCGACTTCCACACGGTTCACGGAACCGGGTGCGGCGTGGTCTATGTGACGGATGGCAAGATGCGCGGCGGCAATTCCGCCTTTGCCTTCATCGGCACCTATACGGGTGAAGGCGACAGCATCAAGGTCAAGATCTCGACCCGGCGCTATAACGATGATCCGTCCTTCAAGGCACTGTTCGGCATCGACCGGATCACGCTGACGCTCAGCGGCCGGGAGGACGGCGACACGGCTGAATTCGAAGGCACCGCTCTGCAGGTGCCGGGCGTCGCCTTCAGGGCCGTGTTGAGCCGGATCAGCGACTAGCGCTGTCCGGTTCGAGCCATCAGGTCTTGGGTCGCTTCAGGTCTTGGGCGGTTTCAAGTCTTGGGCAGCTTCGGAATGCTCTCGGCAAAGCCGTTGAAGCAGGCCAGCCGCTCGTCCTCTTCCTTGATGAAACGGCAATCGGCGTAGCCCTTGGCCTTCGCCGGCTTCGGCTTCGGCGCCGGCGGGATGATGGCGTCGTAGCAATTGAGCCGGTCCTTGGTGCCGTCGTCGAGGTCGAGGCAGGCCTGGAGCCGCGCCGCGATCGATTGCGGCTTGCCCTTGGGCGCCGGAGTGGCCGCGGCGGCGGCCGCCTTGGTCCCCTTCGGCTTGACCTGCACCAGCGGCGCGTCCCCCACCATCGGCGGCTTGTCGGTCTGTGCAAACGCGGAAGCTGAATAGAGCACCGCGGCAACCGCCAGAATCATCCTCATTTCAGTCATCTCTCTTTGGTCCCTATGCCCGGCCTTCTAGCGCTCTGACGCGCCGTTTGCCAAGCACCTTGCGCACACGAAAATGCGGGATTCAGGCCGTGGCGGCAGCCGGCCGCGGCCTGGTCAGGACCACCAGGATCAGCGCGACCACGACGAAGCCAATCGCCGCGAAGCCGAGCGTATGCAGGAGCTCGCGGGCGAACAGCAGTCCACCGATGGCGGAGCCGACGGCCTGGCCGATATAGAGGACCGACGTGTTGAGCGCGACGGTCGCCGACGCCAGCGGTGGCGCGGCCGCCACCAGCCGCACCTGCTGCATCGAATTGGTCGAGGCAAAGCCGAGGCCCCAGATCGCGACCGCGCCTGCCATCAATACGAGCGCGCCGGCACCGATCGCCCAGCCCGTGATGCCCGCAAGCAACAGGCAGGTGAACAGCAGCGAGGTGCGGTAAGGTCCCCAGGTGTCGACGATGCGCGTCGCAATGACGACGCCGAGGAAGCCGCAGACACCGTAGATGCCGAACACCAGGCCGATAGCATCGGGGCTCGCATCGGTGAGCTTCTTGAGCAGCGGGCCCATGAAGGTGAACACCACGAACTGCCCCGACATCTGCAGCATCGTGATCGCAAGCAGCAGCAAAATCGGCTTGCTGCGCCCGACCGCGCTCCAGGTCTTCAGGTCCACCGGCGTGCCCTTCAGGCCCGACGGCAGGCGCAGCAGCAACAACAGCAAGCTGATGCAGCCGAGTGCGCCGATCCCGCCATGGGCCGCGCGCCAGCCGTAGCGGCTGGCCAGGAATGTGATCAGCGGTAGCCCGACGGCGGCAGCGAGCGACCAGCCGAGAAAGATGTAGGCGATCGTACTGCCGCGTCGCTCGGCCGGCACGATCAGCGCCGCCGTGCCGGCGGCCTGAGGTGTGTAAAGCGCGCCGACCGCGAGCATCACGAGGCGAATGACGAGGAGGCTCGTGTAGTCGGGTGCGAAAGCGGAGGCGAGATTGCCTAAGGCGAGCCCCGCAAGCGTCGTCGCAAGCAGTATCCGCCGTTCGATCCGGCTGGTGAGCCAGGCCGTCAGCGGCGAGCCGATGCACAGCGTGATCGCGCCGAAGGTGATCAGGAGCCCGGCCGCATGGATGCTGATGCCGAGCCCCGCCGACAATTCCGGCAGCATGCCCGCCGGTGCCAGCACCGAGCAGCCGGTGACGAGATTGCCAAGCATCAGGGCGGTTGGCGCGAAACGGCCGGCGCGGGAGCTTTCCATGCAAATGCATGTAGAACGGGCCTGCGGCCAGTTAAAGGGCGTTGCGCGAATTAGTTGGTGCGAGGCCCCGACTTTTGCGCGCTGCTTTCTTGGAAATGCCGGATTGCACAGGCCGAATCGCCTGATATATCGCTCGTTCCCGCTTACCTGCGCTCGTTCGCAGGAGTGAGCCTCAGGAGAAAAGCAATGTCCGACCAGCCCAAATCCGAATCCGGCTTTCAATACAGCCTCAGCAATCTGAAGCCCGTGACCCCCGCCGCCAAGGTTACCCTCACCTTCCCCGACGGCGCCCAGCGCCAATATGACAAAAGCATTACCGGCCTCGAGATCGCCAAGGGCATCTCGCCGTCGCTGGCCAAGCGCACCGTTGCGATGGCGCTCGACGGCGTCGTCGCCGACCTCGACGATCCCATCGAAGACGATGCCAAGATCGAGCTGATCAACCGCGACGATCCGCGCGCGCTCGAATTGATCCGCCACGACTGCGCACACGTGCTCGCCGAAGCCGTGCAGACGCTGTGGCCGGGCACCCAGGTCACCATCGGTCCCGTGATCGAGAACGGCTTCTACTACGACTTCTTCCGCAACGAGCCGTTCACGCCGGAAGACTTTGCCGCGATCGAGAAGAAGATGCGCGAGATCATCGCGCGCGACAAACCCTTCACCAAGGAAGTCTGGGACCGCGAGAAGACCAAGCAGGTGTTCCGCGACAAGGGCGAGGCCTTCAAGGTCGAGCTGGTCGATGCCATTCCCGGCAACGAGCCGATCAAGATCTACTACCAGGGCGACTGGTTCGATCTCTGCCGCGGCCCCCACATGACCTCGACCGGCAAGGTCGGCAACGCCTTCAAGCTGATGAAGGTGGCCGGTGCCTATTGGCGCGGCGACAGCAACAACCCGATGCTGACCCGCATCTACGGCACGGCCTTCGCCAAGCAGGAGGACCTCGACGCCTACCTGAAGCAGATCGAGGAAGCCGAGAAGCGCGACCATCGCAAGCTCGGACGCGAGCTCGACCTCTTCCACTTCCAGGAGGAAGGTCCGGGCGTCGTGTTCTGGCACCCGAAGGGCTGGACCATCTTCCAGCAGCTGATCGCCTACATGCGCCGGCGCCTCGCCGGCGACTACAACGAGGTCAACGCGCCGCAGATCCTCGACAAGGTGCTGTGGGAGACCTCGGGCCATTGGGGCTGGTACCGCGAGAACATGTTCGCGGCGCAGTCGGCCGGCGACGAGGCCGAGGACAAGCGCTGGTTTGCGCTCAAGCCGATGAACTGCCCCGGCCACGTGCAGATCTTCAAGCACGGCCTGAAGAGCTATCGCGACCTGCCGCTGCGCCTCGCCGAGTTCGGCGTGGTGCATCGCTACGAGCCGTCGGGCGCCATGCACGGATTGATGCGCGTGCGCGGCTTCACCCAGGACGACGCGCACGTCTTCTGCATGGAGGACCAGCTCGCCGACGAATGCCTGAAGATCAACGATCTGATCCTGTCGACCTATGCCGATTTCGGCTTCACCGGCGATCTCACGGTGAAGCTCTCGACCCGGCCGGAGAAACGCGTCGGCACCGATGCGATGTGGGACCACGCCGAACGCGTGATGGCGACCGTGCTGAGCCAGATCCAGGCGCAGAACAACCACATCAAGACCGAGATCAATCCGGGCGAAGGCGCCTTCTACGGGCCGAAGTTCGAATATGTGCTGCGCGACGCCATCGGCCGCGACTGGCAGTGCGGCACCACGCAGGTCGACTTCAACCTGCCGGAACGGTTCGGTGCGTTCTACATCGACCATGACAGCGGCAAGAAGGCGCCGGTGATGGTCCACCGCGCGATCTGCGGCTCGATGGAGCGTTTCATCGGCATCCTGATCGAGCACTATGCCGGCAACTTCCCGCTCTGGCTCTCGCCGGTGCAGGTGGTGGTCACCACCATCACCTCGGAGGCCGACGAGTACGCCAAGCAGGTGCTGGAGCAGGTCCGCCGCGCCGGGCTTCGGGCCGAGATCGATCTTCGCAACGAGAAGATCAACTACAAGGTCCGCGAGCACTCGCTGGCCAAGATTCCGGCGCTGCTCGTGTGCGGCAAGAAGGAAGCCGAGACGCACTCGGTCTCCGTCCGCCGGCTCGGCAGCGAGGGCCAGAAGGTGATGTCGACGGCGGAGGCGATCGCCGCCCTCGTCGACGAGGCCACCCCGCCGGACGTCCGGCGGGCGCGCGACGCGGCCTGATCCCTGAAATCGATCTAAATTCGCTTCCGGTTGCGGGCGTGCATGCTTATCTGAGCCTGGCACGCCCGACGACCAGCCGAAGAGGATATCGCAGTGCCCGATGCCATCGAACTCCTGAAAACCCGCCGCTCGGTCAAGCCGCGCGAGATGACCGGGCCCGGCCCTTCGGCGGCCGAGCTCGAGACCATTCTCACCATCGGCGCGCGCGTGCCTGACCACGGCAAGCTCGCGCCCTGGCGCTTCATCATTTTCGAGGGTGACGCCCGCCAGCGCGCCGGCGAGGTCATCGCCAAGGTATTCGCCCGGAAGAATCCCGGCGCGCCGGCGGCCGACGTCGAGGTCGAGCGCAAGCGCCTGATGGATGCGCCGCTGGTGATCGGCATCGTCAGCTTCACCAGGCCGCATCCGAAGGTGCCGGCCTTCGAGCAGGAATTGTCGGCGGGCGCGAGCGCCATGAACATCGTCACGGCCGCGACCGCGCTCGGCTACGGCGCCTGCTGGCTGACCGGCTGGTTCTCGTTCGATCGCGACGTGCTGGACGGCCTCGGCCTCAAACCGGACGAGAAGCTCGCCGGCTTCATCCATATCGGCACGCCGACCAAGCCGAGCGAGGATCGTCCGCGACCGTTCCTTTCGGAAATCGTGACGCGATTTTAATCGAAGTCCTGTTGACGCTTCCGACGTCTTGCGGCTTTGATCCCGGCAAGGGAGGAAGCCCGGATGAAGCGTCGTGAATTTCTGGTCGGAGCCGCGCTGCTGGCCGGCTCGATGGCGCAAGGCCGCGCCGCCGCCAACATCCCCGCCCCCTCGCCCGAGGGCCTCGACCGCATCACCGACTATTTCAACAACGAGGTGACGAGCGGCCGGCTGCCGGGCGCGGTGATCCTGGTGCAGCAGCACGGCAAGCCGGTCTACTTCAAGAATTTCGGCGTGCGCGACACCAGGACGGGCCTTGCGATGACGCCCGACACGATCTTCGCCATCCACTCGATGACCAAGCCGATCACGTGCCTTGGCGCGATGATGCTGATCGACGAAGGCAAGCTCGCGCTGACCGATCCCGTGTCGAAATACGTCCCGCTGTTTGCCGACACCAAGGTCGGCGTCGAGCCGGACGGCTCATCGACGCTCACACTCGAAGCGCCGGTCCGCCCCGTCAACATCGAGGATCTGCTGCGACAGACCTCGGGCATCAGCTACGATTATATCGGCGCGCCCTGGGTGATGAAGGTCTACGAGGCCGCCAATATCTTCGACGGCCCGTTCAACAACAGGCAATTCGCCGACCGCATCGCCAGGCTGCCGCTGACGCGCCAGCCCGGGACACTGTGGCGCTACGGCCATTCCACCGACGTGCTCGGCGCCGTCATGGAGATCATCTCGGGCCAGACGCTGTACCAGTTCCTCAAGCAGCGCATCCTCGATCCGCTCGGTATGACCAGCACCAAATTCGTGCTGACGACCGAGGAGGAGCGCACGCGCATGGCGCGGCCGCTGCCGAACGACCCGGTCCTGCTCGCCGGCGAGCGCGACCGCCTCGCCCATCCCGAATGGGAGTCCGGCGGCGGCGGCCTGCTCTCGACCATCACCGACTATCAGACCTTCTCGCAGATGCTGCTCAACGGCGGCGAATTCGGCGGCAAGCGTTACCTGAGCCCCGCGGCCTTCAAGGCGATGACGACCGATCACATCGGCCCCGGCTCCGGCGTTGCGCGCGACTATTTCTATTTCCCCGGCGACGGTTTTGGCTATGGCTACGGCATCGGCGTGCGCACCGATCCCGGCAACGCAAAGCCGCCGCCGGCGGGCTCGATCGGCGAATTGAAATGGGACTCAGGCAGCGGCACCTATTTCGGCGTCGATCCCAAGCTCGACATGGTCTACCTGATGATGCAGCAGACCCAGAACGAGCGCAGCCGCATCACGCCCGCGTTCAAGGAGCTGGTCTACGGCTGCTACCCGCCCGAACTACGCCGCCCGTGAGGCGCGCTGGCCGAATTCGGCAAGCAGCTTTGCGATCTCGGCGGCAGGCCGCGCCGCGCTGAACAGAAAACCCTGCACCTCGTTGCAGCCCTCGGCGCGAAGCCAGTCGAGCTGATCCTCGGTCTCGACGCCTTCCGCGGTCGTGGTGATGTTGAGGCTGCGGCCAAGGCCGGAGATCGCCCGCACGATCGCGCCGCAATCAGGTCGCTGCGCCAGATCCTTCACGAAGGAACGATCGATCTTGATCTTGTCGAACGGAAAGCTGCGGAGATAGCTCAGGCTGGAATAGCCGGTGCCGAAATCATCCATGGAGATGCCGACGCCGAGCTCGCGCAATTGATGCAGGATCGCGAGATTGGCATCGGTCTCGGCGAGGAAGATCGATTCGGTGATCTCGAGCTCGAGCCGCTTCGGCGACAGGCCCGACTGCGCCAGCGCGGAGATCACGACCTGAACCAGGTTGCGGCTGCGGAATTGCGCCGGCGACAGATTGACCGCGACCTTGACGTCGGAGGGCCACTTCACTGCTTCGGCACAGGCCTCGCGCAGCACCCACTCGCCGAGCTGCGAGATCAGGCCGATGTCTTCGGCGACCGGAATGAACTCCGCCGGCGAGATCATGCCCTTGTCGGGGTGACGCCAGCGCAGCAGCGATTCGAAGCCGGAGATGCGGTCGGAGGCGATCGACACCAGCGGCTGGTAGTGCAGCTCGAACTCGCCATTGGCAAAGGCGCGGCGCAAATCGAGCTCCATGTCGCGGCGCTTCTGCGCCTGCAGGTCCATCTCGCGCTCGAAGAAATGATGCACGCCGCCGCCGTCGGACTTGGCCCGGTACAGCGCCATGTCGGCGTTGCGCATCAGTTCTTCCGAGGTCACGCCATCTCCCGGCGACAGCGCAATGCCGATGCTGGCGCCGATCACCATCTCCTGGCCGTCGATGTCGTAGGGTGCTTTGAGCATGTCGATCAGCAAGGTCGCGCAGGCGCTGGCCTCGTTCGGCGAGACGTCGGCAGCGAGGATCACTGCGAACTCGTCGCCGCCGAGCCGGGCTGCGAGATTGGCGCCGCGGACGGCCGTGGTGAGACGTTCGGCAACTTCCTTCAGGAGGCGGTCGCCCGACGGATGCCCGAAGGAATCGTTGATGTTCTTGAACAGATCGAGATCGATATAGAGCACGCCGACCCGCTTGCCGGCGGCCTGGTCGAGCGCCTGCTTGAGGCGATCCTGGAAATATTCGCGGTTCGGCAGGTCGGTGAGCCCGTCGTGATGCGCCATATGGGCGATCCGCGCCTCGGCCTTGCGCCGCTCGGTGATGTCGGCGACCGCAACCAGATAGCCGTCGCGATCGTTGAAGGTGACGCGGCGGCCGAAGGTGAGCACCTCGATCTCGCTGCCGTCGGCGCGCAGATGCCGCCAGTTGCGCGAGGAGTGGTAGGTGTCGCCGACGCGTTCGAGCGCCTTGGCGTGGCTGTCCCACTCGTCCTCTGGCCAGATCTCGTGCAGCTTCATGCGCAGGAACACGGCGCGGCTATAGCCGTAATGCTGGATCGCGGCGTCGTTGACGCTGAGGAAATCCTTGGTCTCGGCGTCGAACACCCACATCGGCATCGGGTTGTTGTCGAACAGCAGGCGGAACGAGGCATCGCGCCGCTTCATCGCGGTGACATCGGAGATGGCCAGCGAGATGACGTCGGCGAAGGCCGTCGCGCTCATCCGCAGGTATCGGCCACCGCTCTCGATCTCGAGCTGCTCGCCGCGGCCGCCCGACACCGCCTTCACCAGGAATGCCATGACCTCGGAGGCAGCCAGCAGCGTGGTCCCCTCGCCGATCTGGCGCCACAACAGCTCTCCGCTCGCGACATTCAGCAGCAGCTCGGCGCTCTTGTTGTGATGCACGACCTGGAAATCGGAGGGTTGGCCGCCCGCATCGCGCAACGTCGCCAGCGAGATCACGGCGTCGTCGGTCGCGGAGAAAATCGCATCCAGCAGGTTGTATTGCGCGCCGCGCTCGTTGACATAGGCGCCGACCAGCGTGGCACCCCAGCGCGAGGCGGTCGGCAGTGCCAGCACGTCATAGGTCCGGACCATGCCGTCGCGCACGCAATGCGCGCTCGCCTGGTGCGGCCGTCCGTTGTTCAGCGCGTTCGCCACCGCTTCCGACAGGGCCGTGGCGCAATCCGGCGGCAGCTGCGCGACCGGAATGTCCCAGCGCTCCTCGCCGAGCCATTTCTGCACATAGCGTCCGCTGCGCGACAGCTCGAGCGTGCCGTCGTTCTTGAGCAGCGCGATGTGGTCGGCGAGCCTGCCGAGGCTCCCGAGCATCACGTCCTCATAGCGCGGCAGCCGTTCACCCGGCTTCAACGCTGCGCGCCATTTGCGCTGAAGCACCGGGATGTCGTCAAACATTTCGGTGGCCGGTTTTCCCGGCATCTTCTTCGCGGCAGTCATCGTAGTCCCCAACGCACTTTCCCCGCGCATCCAATGCAGCCGCGCTTAATGCCGTGTAAAAAGGACGCAGGTCGAGGTTCCATTCGGCGTATATGACAGTTTTAAGTCAGGTGTTGGTTAGTGGGCGTTAGAGACTATGACGGTTGCTTAAAATGCGATGCGTGTCTCGGCGCGCGAGATCGAAGTGTCGACGCATCGCTGCATCGACGCACTCTCTCTCGTGTCCCGGACGCGCTGCTGCGCTCTTGCGCTGCTGCGCAGAGCCGGGACCCAGGAGGCCGCGGAATTCGCTGATGCATGGGCCCCGGCTCTGCAGCGCACCGCTGAAGGAGCGCTGCGCTGCGTCCGGGGCACGAGAGCGGAGTTTGGCGCAAAATCGTAGGATGGGTAGAGCGAAGCGAAACCCATCGATGCTTTCTTCACACTGAAAGGTGATGGGTTTCGCTGCGCTCTACCCATCCTACGGCCGCAGACACACCTTCGCATCCTCGCGGCTTGTTTCGCCCGAGCTTTGCTTCTGCACTTCGCCCTCCAATGAAAGAGGGCGCAGGGAAGGCCGGGAGCCGGCTGGCTCCCGTTGACCGCCATGCGAGAAGCAGATTGCGCTACCGTGCACAGCGGGGAAACAGGGCAGTCGGGGCATCCCGGCCTTCCCTGCGCGATGGTTGGAACGGCTTATGTCGTGCGCTCCCCGGGGAGCGATGCACTATTGCCCCCGTCGCCTTGCCGATGACTGATGCGCGGGCCCGGTTGGGCCGCACGCATCACCGCAAGGCTTGACGCACAGACCCCGGGCGTCAGGACCACACGATTTTGCCGTACGCGAACCGCACCTGTCGTTGGCGCGAGGTCTTCGCTCACGGTTGCCCGCCCTGCGAAACTTGTCGCGCCGATGTGATCCGCGTCCACCGCCGCCCGGCCCGCGTGTCGTGACGATCGCGATACGCCCCTCTTCCTTGGGCCGGGTTGCGGCGATGGATACGCCGTTTCCGAATTTCGGTAAAGTAGAATATTTTCGAGACCACGGCTTGACCGACCGCTTGGGTGTTTTGCCCGACGGGCAACGCAAGGTCTCGTAGCCCGGATGAGCGAAGCGACATCCGGGATTTGCGGCATGAGCGGCCCCGGGTATCGCTTCGCTCACCCGGGCTACGAAGCTCCACCCGCCAGCTTCTCGATCACCAGATCCAGCAGCGCGCGCAACCGCGCCAGCCGCCTGAGATCGCGGTGATAGCCCACATAGGTGTCGCGGCCGGGCGGCGGCGTGCCGATGTCGAGCGCGACGAGGCGGCGATCGCGGTCGCCGAGCGGACGCGGCAGCACGGCGAGGCCGCCGCCACCGGCGCAGAGCTCCGCCTGCGCCTGCCTGTTGTTGCTGCGCGAGCCGACCTCCGCCTTCGGCAGCATGCGCTTCAGCCAGACCGCGTCGGGCATGTCGGCGAATTCAGCATTCATGGTCACGACGCGCACCCCGCTGCCGTCGCCGGCGCGCGGCGGCTTGCTGCCCTTCCTGCCGTAGAGCGCGTAGGGAATGTGGATCAATTTTCGCGAGATCACCTCGGGCTCGCTGAACGGCTTGATGCGGAAGACCAGATCGGCCTCGCGACGCGGCAAACTATATAGGCGCGCATCGGTCAGGAGCTCGACGGTTACCTTGGGGTGACGCTTGCCGAAGGCGGCGATGACCGGCGACAGCATCAGCGTTCCGAACCAGTCCGACGACGACAGACGCAGCACGCCGTCGAGCTGCGTCTCCGCGCCGGTCGCATGCCGCTGCAATGCGAGCGCCTCCTCCTCGATCCGCTCGGCGTGGCGCAGCACGGCGGTGCCTTCGTCGGTGAGGACGAAGCCGTCGGCGGTGCGTTGAAACAAGGTCTGCCCGAGCGCCTGCTCGAGCGCGCGCAGCCGCCGCCCCATCGTCGGCTGGGTCTGGCCGATCTTTCGCGCGGCAGCCCCGAGCGTGCCTTCGCGCGCAATCGCCAGAAAGATGCGCAGATCGCTCCACTCCATCGGAATCCCCGCTCATTCAAAAATGCACGGTGATCGTACATCCTTGATCCTTTCCATGCAAAAAATCATGGGCATATTGGAGGCCGACAACGGAGCAAGACGTTCATGACCAGACCATCGACGATGCGCGCAGGCGTGCTGGAAACCCACAATGCCCCCTTGCGCATCTCCACCATCTCGACGCCTGAGATCGGCCCGCGCGACGTGCTGGTGCGGGTGCGCGCAAGCGGGGTCAATCCGCTCGACACCAAGATCCATGCCGGGGCCGCGGCGCATGCCCGCCATCCGCTCCCCGCGATCCCCGGAATCGATCTCGCCGGAATGGTCGAAGAGACCGGGCGCGAGGTCACGCGGTTCAAGGTGGGCGACGAAGTCTACGGCATGACCGGCGGCGTCGGCGGCGTGCCGGGATCGCTCGCCGAATTCGCCGCGGTCGATGCCGACCTGCTGGCGTTGAAGCCGGTCAATCTCAGCATGCGCGAGGCCGCCGCCCTGCCCCTCATCTTCATCACGGCCTGGGAAGGCCTGATCGACCGCGCGGCCTTGAAAGCCGGGCAGCAGGTGTTGATCCATGGCGGCGCCGGCGGCGTCGGCCATGTCGCGATCCAGATCGCAGGTGCGAACGGAGCCAACGTGTTCGCGACGGGCTCGGCATCGCAGCGCGCGACGATCGAAGGTTTTGGCGCCGTCTTCATCGACCGCGACACCGCGATCGAGACTTACGTGGCAGAGCACACCGGTGGTCGTGGCTTCGACATCGTCTACGACACCGTCGGCGGCAAGGTGCTCGATGCCTCCTTCGCAAGCGTGCGCCGCTTCGGTCATGTCGTAAGCGCGCTCGGCTGGGGCACGCATGCACTGGCACCGCTGTCGTTTCGTGCCGCGAGCTATTCAGGCGTGTTCACGTTGCTGCCGCTGCTGACGGGCGAAGGCCGCGCGCATCACGGGGAGATCATGGCCGAGGCAACGCGCCTGGTGGAAGCCGGCAAGCTCGTGCCACTACTCGATGCCAGGCGCTTCACGCTGGAGAGCGTCGGCGACGCCTATGCGCTGATCAGGGATCATGCCGCGAAGGGCAAGCTGGTGGTGGATATTTGAGGTTTGGCTCGTAGCCCGGATGAGCGAAGCGATATCCGGGTATCAACGGAGCGAGCGGTCCCGGGTGTCGCTTCGCTCAGCCGGGCTACGAAACCGCCCGCGACTAGTCCTCGCTGGACGCGGCGGAGCGGTTGCGCAGATAGGCCTGCGACAACAGGAAGAATAATGCGCGCTCGCCATGATATTTGGCGGCCGGCCGGGTGCGGTCGAAGCCGTCGGCAAATATCTTGCCGGACTGGTCGCACACCTGCCACCGCCAACCGAACCGCTTGCGCCTGGTAAGGATCACTTCGAACATGCCGACGGAATGGGCCCCCTGCTCGTGCCGGTCTCGCAAGCTCATGCCTGCTCCAGCATCCCCCGTTAGACGGATGCCCGACATATAACGCAGCAGGATGGAAAGAGAATAAAATTGATTATCGGAAATACGTATCTTCCACCGTCGTGATGAACGGCACGACGTTCACGGAATAAGCTGATGCTGGCGGTGTTTGCGGGCCTCGCCGTCGCGCGTTGATAGCGCTTTCAACGATATTCAAATCAGAACACAAGACGCGGAGCCCGGTAAGCAAACGCTCACCGGGCCTTCACACAACATTTGTTAGCGGCCGACACGCGCCTGGAGATGAGCGGGATAGCGATCGCCCTGCACCGCCACCTTCGCCAGCACGCCTGCAATGGCCGCGAGATCGGCCTCAGACAACGTTACCACCGCCGCACCGAGATTTTCCTCGAGCCGGTGCAGCTTGGTGGTGCCGGGAATCGGCACGATCCAGGGCTTCTGCGCCAGCAGCCAGGCCAACGCGATCTGCGCCGGCGTCACTTTCTTCGCTGCTGCGATGTCGCCGAGCAGATCGACCAGCGTCTGATTTGATTTGCGTGCGCTGGATGAGAAGCGCGGTACGATGTTGCGGAAATCGCTCGCATCGAACGTCGTGCTTTCATTGATCGCACCGGTCAGAAAGCCTTTGCCGAGTGGACTGAAAGGAACGAAACCGATTCCGAGCTCCTCCAGCGTCGGCAGGATCTCCTGTTCCGGCTCACGCCACCACAGCGAATATTCGCTTTGCAGTGCGGCAACGGGCTGCACGGCATGAGCCCGGCGGATGGTCGACGCTCCCGCCTCCGACATGCCGAAATGCAAAACCTTGCCTTCGCGGATCAACTCCTTCACCGCACCCGCGGTGTCCTCGACCGGCACGTCGGGATCGACGCGATGCTGATAGAACAGATCGATGCGATCGGTCTTGAGCCGCTTCAAGGCGGCCTCCGCCACCGCCTTGACGTTGGCGGGCCGGCTGTCGAGCCCGGCCTCGACCTTGCCGCCCTTGAAACCGAACTTGGTGGCGATCACCACCTTGTCGCGGAATGGCGCCAGCGCTTCGCCGAGCAGTTCCTCGTTGACGAAGGGGCCGTAGGCCTCGGCCGTATCGAACAAGGTCACGCCGCGCTCGAACGCGGTCCGGATCAGTGTGATGGCCTGTGATGTCTCTGTCGCGGGACCGTAGCCGTAGCTCAATCCCATGCAGCCGAGGCCGAGGGCCGAGACCTCCAGACCACTTTTGCCCAGTTTGCGCTTCTGCATCTCAAGCTCTCCTTTGAAGATGATGTCGGCTGCGAATTTAGGTCGCATGCGGGTCTGCGATTAGGTGATAAAAGCGACATGTACTCATGATCGGGATTCATGAATGGCCCGCGCCAACATCAACGACCTGCTCGCCTTCCTCGCGGTCGCGCGCGAGCGCAGTTTTACCCGCGCGGCAGCACAGCTCGGGGTGTCGCAGTCGGCGCTGAGCCACACGGTGCGCGGCCTCGAGGAACGGCTCGGCCTGCGGCTGTTGACCCGCACCACCCGCAGCGTCGCGCCGACGGAGGCCGGCGAGCGCCTGCTGCGCAACGTCGCGCCGCGCTTTGCCGAGATCGACGCCGAGCTCTCGGCGCTGACCGCGCTGCGCGAGACGCCGGCGGGCAACGTGCGCATTACCACGGGCGAGCACGCCGCGCAGACCGTCCTGTGGCCGGCGCTCGCAAAACTGCTGCCGCGCTATCCCGACATCAAGGTCGAGCTCGTCGTCGACTACGGCCTGACCGACATCGTCGCCGAGCGCTACGACGCCGGCGTGCGGCTCGGCGAGCAGGTCGCCAAGGACATGATCGCGGTGCGGATCGGGCCGGAGATGCGCATGGCCGTGGTCGGCGCGCCCGCCTATTTCGCCACGCGCGGCAAGCCGAAGCAGCCGCAGGATCTCACCGAGCACAATTGCATCAATCTTCGCCTGCCGACTTACGGAGGGATCTATGCCTGGGAGTTCGAGAAGCGCGGCCGCGCCATGAAGGTGCGCGTCGACGGCCAGCTCGTGTTCAACACCGGCCTGCTCAGGATGAATGCCGTGCTGGCCGGCCTTGGCCTCGCCTATATCCCCGAGGATCTCGTGAAGCGCGAGATCGCGGACGGCCGGCTGATCCGCGTGCTCGCCGACTGGTGCGCGCCGTTTGCCGGCTATCACCTGTATTACCCGAGCCGGCGCCAGCCGACCCCGGCGTTCGCCGTGCTGGTGGAGGCGCTCAGGTATCGGAAGTGAGAAGGTCTCGTGCCCCGGACGCAGCGCAGCGTCTCTTCGACGGTGCGCTGCAGAGCCGGGGCCCATGTCTCCGCACTGTACCGTATCGCCTTCTGGGTCCCGGCTCTGCGGAGCGGCATTTCATGCCGCACCGCGTCCGGGACACGAGAGCTAACTTGGGGCTGCCTCTTTAAACGAAGAGAGGCGGCGTCAGCGCGCCACGACCTCGACTTCGCCGTCGACGCCGTTCACGACGTTGAAGCCGCGCTCGTAGACCTTGCCCTCGTTCTTGGCGATGGCGCGGTATTCGCCTTCGGAGAGCACGACGCGCGGGAAGGCACCGATCGATTCCTTGATGACGTCGCCGCCGGGGGTCAGCACCGACCAGGCGGTGTTGGCGAGCGCCTCGCCGCCCCTGTCGCTGACGAGCTTCAGCGTGATCACGGCGGCGCGATGGGTGATGGTGACGTCGGTGAGCTTGCCGGCCTGAACGCGGATGTCCGAGCGCACCACCGAGTTGGCGTCGCCATAGTTGGAGATGATGTAGTAGGTGCCCTCCGGGATCAGCACGACGTCGCCGGCGGCCACGTTCGGCACCAGCGAGGCGCGCTCGCCGGCCTCGAACTGGCTGCCCTTGTAGATCGCGAACGAGATCTGGTTCTGCGGAATGCGGCTGGTGCCGACGCGGCCCTCGATGCGCAGCCCCCCGGCCGGCAGCACGAAGGATTCGCGGTCGGTCTCGGCCTTCAGGCTGACGGTGCGCACCGCGCTGACGAGGCCGAAGGCGACGTGCACGACGTAATTGCCGGGCGGCAGCACGATGTTCGGCGTCGCGTTGCGGTCTTCCTTGATCAGCTTGAAGGTGCCGTTCTCGTCGGGACGGTCGGCGAACACCCGCCAGACCAGGCCGCTGGTGATCTGGGGCGAGTCCTTGCCGTATTTGGCGGTCAGCGACAGCACGCCCTGGCCGGGCACGGCCGCGTTGAGCGGCGGGGCCGACGGCACGGTCGTGACGGCGGGCGGCGGCATGCTCGGAGTCACCGGCTGCGTCAGGGTCGGCGGCAGGCTGGGCGGGCCGGCGCCCGGGCCGGTGGGCGGCGCCAGGCTCACGGCGCCACCGGGATCGGGCACCGAGGCCGGCGGGATCGGCGGCGGGCGATCGGAGAAAAGCTGCGCCTGCGCAGCGTTTTGGCCTGCGGTAACGAGGCACGCGGCAAGGATCAGCGCCGGCAGCAGCCTGCCGCTGCGCCGCCATCCGATGATGCCGTCACCCCCGCGTGTCATGTCCCCTGCTTTTCACCGAAAACGCGGCAAATTCAAGCCTCTGATACCCCAGGAAATACGGGCCGGATAGGTTCTGTGGAACCTGGTTGACGCCTGCGTGATTAGACCTGAGGCAACCGCCCTCGCCATACTCCTGCCCAGCCCCCTCCCCAAAGCGGCATAAACCATGCTTCGCCTCGGTTCTGGCGGAGAGCGAATGCGGTGCCTAGTCTCGTGGCGCGGGCTGGCCTCGGCATAGGAGAGTTTGAGTGCTGGACATCTTGAAGGGTCGTGGCGCGAACGGCTCGAACGGCGAGAAGATTGGCCTCGGCCCCACCCGCCGGCCGGTCATCGGCCTTGCCCTCGGCGGCGGCGCGGCGCGCGGCTTTGCCCATATCGGAATCCTGAGGACCCTGATCGCCAACGGCATCGTGCCCGATGTCGTGGTCGGCACCTCGATCGGCGCCGTGGTCGGCGGCCTCCATGCGGCCGGCCGGCTCGATACATTCGAGGAGTGGGGGCAGAGCCTGCAAGGCATGCGCAACATCCTCGGCTATCTCGACATCCGCCTCAACGGCTCCGGCCTGCTCGGCGGCGAGAAGCTGGCCGCCCGTCTCGAGGCGGCGATCGGCCAGACCCTGATCGAGGATCTTCCGATCAAGTTCGCGAGCGTCGCGACCGAGGTCCGCACCGGCCACGAGATCTGGCTGACGCGCGGCCGCGTGGTCGATGCGATGCGCGCCTCCTACGCCCTGCCCGGCATCTTCGCGCCGGTGCTGATCGGCGACCGCTGGCTGGTCGACGGTGCACTGGTGAATCCGGTGCCGGTCTCGGCGGCGCGCGCGCTCGGCGCCGAAATCGTCATCGCCGCAAATCTTTCCAGCGACATCTTCACCCATTCCACGACGATCTATTCGCACGGCGCCACGCCGGCACCGGTCGCGTCTGTGCCCGAGGAGGCAACCGCCAAGCGGCGCTTCCCGCGGCTGTTCTCGCCCGAGAAAACCATGAAGCGCGAGTTCTTCGGCGCCGGCGGACGGCCCGGCATCTCCTCGGTGATGGTCGATGCCTTCAACATCATGCAGGACCGCATCACCCGCGCCCGCCTTGCCGGCGATCCGCCTGATCTGTTGATCACGCCGCGGGTCGGCCAGTTCGGCTGGTTCGACTTCCACCGCTCGGAGGACTTGATCGCCCACGGCACGCGCGCAGCCGAGCGCGCGCTGGAGTCGATCCAGGAGGCGATCGATGTGCTGGCGCCCGCGCCCGCGGGTCACGCGCCCAAGGCGGACGAGTAAGGCAGACGCGCGCCTAAAGCCCGCTCAGGCGGTCTTGATGTAGTCGCGCAGCGCTTCCTGCTCGGACTCGTATTCGCGCACGCGCCATTTGACGATGTCGCCGATCGAGATCAGGCCGACCACCTTGCCGTTGTCGATCACGGGCAGATGGCGGAACTTGCCTGTCGTCATCGTCTCCATGATCTCGGCGACCGTGTCGGTCTCCTTGCAGGTGACGACCTTGCGGGTCATGACCTGGCTCACCGGCTCTTCGAGAACGCCGGCGCCGCGCTCGCCGATCACGCGGACGATGTCGCGCTCGGACAAGATGCCTTCGAGCCGGCTCTGGTTCATCACCAGCACCGCGCCGATCTTCTTCTCACCGAGCAGCTTGATGGCGGCGGCCATCTTGGCGTCGGGCTCGACGCTCATGATCTGGTGGCCCTTGGTATTGAGAATGGAACGTACCGTCATTGTTGCCTCCCTGAATCGGGTCCGTCCGCCTTTTGGCGGTCCGGACTTGTTCGCGAGTCTTCAACTAACAGTTACAGCGCAGGTTTCATGCTCGTGCGCTTTGCGAAGCATTGCCGCTAGCGGCTTGTCGCTTCGGAACATTCTTCACGGGAATGATGGATGAATTCGGGCCGCATCGCAAGCACCGCCTCAAATACGGTCCGAAACGTCCTGTGATGACGCATCCGCAGCATCGTTTCGCACGCGCGGCACCGGATCGAACAGCGCAAACAGCAGGAGCCCTGCGAAGAAGCCGCCGATATGCGCCTGCCAGGCGACGCTCGTGGTTTCGGAGTCCACGCCGATCGCGCCGACGCCGAAGATGATGTTGACGCCGAACCACACCGCAAGGAAGCCGAGCACCCGGCCGTCGCGCAACGCGCGCGACAGCGGCAATGCGGGAACCCTGGCGGCGGTATCGGCATCCGATCGGGTGAACGACAGGAAGCTGCCGCGGCCGAAGGCGAAGCGGATCGCCGCAGCCATCGCACCCGACACCGAGGCCGACGCGCCGATCATCGGCGCCACCGCATGCTCATGGGTCACGAGATGGGCGAGCGCGCCGGCCGCCGCCGTCACCGCCATGAACACGAAGAACCTGATGGCACCGAAGCGCCGCGCCAGCGCGCTGCCGAACGGCAGCAGCCACAGCACGTTGAAGCCGATATGGGTCAGATTGGCGTGCAGCAGCGAATAGGTGACGAAGGTCCAGACCTTCGCCCCCGCCCCGCCCGGGATCTGCAGATTGAGCAGCGAGGAATCGTAGCGCTTCGGGATGAAGCCGAAGACGTCGATGGTCCAGTTCTCCAGCTCCGGCGGCAGCAGCACCCGCAGATGGATCACCGCCAGCAGCGCGACATAGGCGGTCAGCGCCCCCGGCAGCGTCAGGATCGGCTCGCGCGGAGCCTCTTCCGTGACGGCAGGCAGGTCCGGCTGAGAACCCTTCGGCGGAAAATCTTGCGGGGAATCCAAGGCAGCTTCGCTTTCAGGCGCGATCGGAGCGATACGCTTGGAGATAGTCGCCTTTGCCGGCCTTGCGCAAGTGTACAAAAGGAAAAGGCGGGGCCCTGGGAAAGCCCCGCCTGTCCGTGTCGGCCTTCCGTGCCAGAGAAATGAAGGTGTATCCCCACCCCTCCCCGCGGCCCGTGACCAAACTGTTTGACGCCCTGTGTACAGGCCCCGCCGAGAACCTGGAGAAAAGCGGCGAGGCTTGCGACCGCGATCACCATAGCAGTGCACGGTCGGGTGCAAAGTCCATAGTTAATTTAACGTTAACGACGCAAAGGCGGTCTTAAGGGCCGCGAAAACACGCCTGCGGCATGGACGCTGCAAATCCCCTCCTGCACAACAACGAAAGGGATCGCGGGTGCACTGAAGCGGGACAGGTCTGTCCCGCGCGGTTGCGCCCCGGGGTTAGCGTTCACACATGAAACATCCGTCGAGCCGCGAGTTCTTCGCGTATTGGGACAAGAAGCGCGGCGCGGCGCGGGCCCCTGACCGGGCCGACATCGATCCGGCCGCAGTCCGCGGCCTGCTCGGCGACATCTTCGTGCTGTCCTGCGAACAAAATCTCGGCTTCCCGTTCCGCGTCGCCGGCACGCGCGTCTGCGCGCTCGCAGGATGCGACCTCAAGGATGCGAGCTTTGCCGCGCTGTTCACCGATGCCAGCCGCGGCGAGATCGAGGAGATCACAACCATCGTCGCCGACGAGACCCTGGGCGCGATCGCCGGCGTCACCGCCGCGCGCGAGGACGGCAGCAAGGCGCATCTCGAATTGCTGCTGCTGCCCTTCAACGCCCGCCCGCACACGCCTGTCAGCGTCACCGGCGTGCTCGCCCCGTTCGACGACGCATACGGCGCGCTTGGGCCGTTCACCCTCACCTCCTGGCGCTATCTGCACCAGCCGGAGAAGCTCTTGCCGCGCGCGATCCGCAAGCTGCAGATCGCACGCGGGTTGATGGTGTATGAGGGGCTGCGCTAGGCAGCCTCGCGCATCACGGCATCGCCAGGTGCCAGGCGCCATTCAGAAAGCCGTCGCCGGTGATGTCGCCGGGCTTGGTGTCCTTGGCGAAGGTGTAGAGCGGCTTGCCCTTGTAGGCCCACTGCTTGGAACCGTCGTCGCGCGTGATGATGGTGTAGCCATCGCCGGCGGCATCGCTGGCCTCGGCCTTCAGCACCGGCCAGTTCGTCGCGCACGGTCCGTTGCAGGCGGACTTGCCGTCCATGTCCTTGTCGAACGTGTAGAGCGTCATGCCCTTGGCATCCGTGAGCACGTTGCCCTTGTCGGTCTTGCCGGTCTTGGTCGGCGGCGCGGCGAAGGCAGCGGGAACGATCGCGAGTGAGACGGCGAGCGTGAGTGCGAGGCGGATCGAGGACGTCATGGGTTCTCCTGTCATGCAATTGGCTTGCATGGGATAGGACGCCGCACAGCGCCTCGTATTCCTCCGGCGGCGGCAACGATATTTTTCGCTGCGCGCATCATTGCAGCGGAATAAACTGGATGAGGTGAGACGGACCGACATGACCAAGCCGCACTGGCGCCCTGCGCACATTTCCAATCTGCCGGCGATCAGCGCGGTCGCGGCGCAGATCCATCCTGGACTCCCCGAACGCCCCGAAGTGTTCATGGAGAAAATGCAGCTCTATCCAAGCGGCTGCTGCGTGCTCGTTACGGGCGATGCGATCGCCGGATACGGACTCGCGCATCCCTGGACGCAGTACAACATTCCACCGCTCGACGGCTTCCTCGAACGACTGCCCGAGAATGCGGACTGTCTCTACATCCACGACGTCGCCGTGCTGCCTGATTTTCGCGGCGGCGTTGCGCGAAACTATGTCGCGGTCATCGAACAGCTCGCGCGCACATCCGGCATCGCGACGCTCGCGCTGGTCTCCGTCTACGCGACGCGGCCGCTGTGGGAGCGCCTCGGCTTTCGGCCCGTCGCGGTGGGCGCGCAACTGCGCGCCAAGCTTGCGTCCTACGGCGACAGCGCGACCTACATGCTGCGCGACTTGACTGCGACGTAACGTCCCTCCCCCTGCCGCCCCGGCTCACGTGGGCGTGAAGCAGCTAGCTCGAACCGGATTCAGCCGGCTTCCGTCGAAGTTGCGTGCGAGCCGTTCCGGTCTCGCCAATCCGAGGCTGGAGAAAATCCATGAAACTGACTTTGTCGAAACTTGCCTTGATTACACTCGCAGCGACGGCCGCGTTCAGCGCGACCAGCGCCAACGCCACGCAGTACCGCAGCTATGGCTGCGAGTTCGCCTTCTTCGAGGGCTGTGGCAGCTTGATCGAAACCCCGCAGCAGGGCGGACGCCGCGTCGTTCGCACCGATCACGACATCTCGCCGATCTACATGCGGCAGACCGATCCCCGCTACAACGGCTCGCTGCGCGATGCCGGCGGTGGTGGTGGCGGCGGAGGTGGCGGTGGTGGCGGCGGCGGCCGCTGAGCTCAAACCTGATCCTTAAAGTGATGCCGCCGGATCGCTCCGGCGGCATTGCTCGTATCCAGACCGTCAGACTGAAATTCAGCCGCGATGCTTTTTCTTCTTCGGCTTTTTTCCCGGCGCGCCTTTCGCGGGCCACGGCGTGACCGACGGCTCTGCGTGGCCCGGCTTGCCTTTGTGCTTCTTTTTCTTCCCGAAAGACGGAGCATCGTCGAATTTTGGCCTGCGCTCGCCGTGCGCCTTGTCGCGGGACTTGAATCCACCGGCATCGCGCGGGCGATCGCCCTGGTGTTCGCGACGCTCGCCCTCGCTGCGCTCGCGCCGCGGCGCGTGTGAGCGCTGTTCCGAACGCTCGTCCATGCGCGCTTCCGAACGTTCTTCGGAGCGCGCTTCCGAACGCTCTTGCCGCTGCGGTGCCTCCGCCATCAGCTCGATGCGGATGCTGTCTTCCTTGTCCGGACGCTTGACCTTGGCGGCGAAGGACTCCGCCACCCGCTCGGAAATCTCGAACTCGGTGGTCGTGTCCATGATCTTGATGGCGCCGATGTCGCGCTTGTCGATGCCGCCGCGGCGGCAGATCATCGGCAGCAGCCAGCGCGCTTCCGCATTCTTGCGCCGTCCGATCGCGGCGCGGAACCAGACGCTGCCCTCCGCCATGCCGTGCTTCGACGACGCTTTGCCCGGTTTCGACCGAGGCTTGGCGGCGCGATCGTCACCACCCTCGCCTCTGCCCTCAAACCTGTCGCGACCGCGATCGTCACGCGGCCGGCTGCTGCGTTCGCCGGGATCGATGATGTCTTCGGGCGACGGCAGCCGCTCGCGATAGAGCCGCGCCAGCGCCGCGGCGATGTCCTCGGCCGACCGCTCGGCGAGCAGGGCCTGCGCCAGCGCCAGATCGTCCGGCGTCGTCTCCTCCGTGAACAGCACGTCCTTCATGCGGTCGTGGTCGAGCTTGCGGATTTCATCGGCCTGCGGCGCGGTCCCCCAGGCCGCGTCGGTACCCGAGAGGTTCAGCAGCAGCTCCGCGCGCCGCCGCCGCGCGGGCGGCACCAGCAGGACGCTCGTCCCCTTGCGTCCCGCGCGCCCGGTGCGGCCGGAGCGATGCTGCATCACCTCGGCGTCGTTCGGCAGGTCGGCATGGATGACGAGATCGAGGCTCGGCAAATCGATGCCGCGGGCGGCGACGTCGGTCGCGACGCAAACGCGCGCGCGTCCGTCCCGCAGCGACTGCAGCGCCATCGTGCGCTCGTTCTGCGTCAATTCGCCCGAGAGCGCGACGACGGAGAAGCCGCGTTCCAGCAGCGCCGCCTGCAAATGCCTGACGTGGTCGCGCGTGCTGCAGAACACCAGCGCGCTCGGCGCCTCGTAGAAGCGCAGCACGTTGACGACGGCGTGCTCGACATCGCCGGGGGCGACCCGGATGGCGCGGTACTCGATATCGGCGTGACCGCCTTCGTCACCCGCGACCTCGATCCGGAATGCGTCGCGCTGATATTGCCGCGCCAGCGCGACGATGCCGCGCGGAAACGTCGCCGAGAACATGAGCGTGCGGCGCGTCTCCGGCGTGGTCTCGAGGATGAATTCCATGTCCTCGCGAAAGCCGAGATTGAGCATCTCGTCGGCCTCGTCGAGAACGACCGCCTTGAGTTCGGAGATGTCGAGACGGCCGCGACGCAAATGATCGCAGAGCCGGCCCGGCGTGCCGACCACGATGTGCGCACCGGCCTCGAGCTCGCGCTGCTCGCGGCGCGGATCCATGCCGCCGACGCAGGAGACGACTCGGCCGCCGGCATGTCCATAGAGCCATGCGAGCTCGCGCTGAACCTGCAGAGCAAGCTCGCGGGTCGGCGCCACGATCAGGGCGAGCGGCGCGGCCGCCCGCCCGAACTGCTCGGCATCATCGAGAAGATTTTTGGCGATGGCCAATCCATAGGCGACGGTCTTGCCGGAGCCGGTCTGGGCCGAGACCAGGAGGTCGCGGGCCGTGGCTTCGTGGGCGAGCACGGCGAGCTGGACGGGGGTCAGTGAATCATAATTCCGCTCGGCCAAAGCGCGGGCGAGCGGCGGGGTCAGGGCCGGAAGGGACACGAGATGGAGAACCTTGGTTAATTCAGGCGCGGAACGATGAACCGGCGGACCTGAGCTGGCATGCGCGGCAATTGGCCCGGCCGCACGCTGGCGATTTGATCAGGGCGCTCTTTACGCCAAGAGTTCGGAAATCACCATGGCTTTGATGCATGGCTTCGCGGTGAGCACCGCGCCTGAAGGTTGCAGCGGATTTTTGCGGCTACCTTGATTAACCTTGGCCACGACCGGACCTGACGCCGGGCCCCCTTGCAGCGGGCCCGGGACCCGAGAGAGGTGGATTCCGATGCCATACACTCCGTCATTGCGAGCGCAGCGAAGCAATCCAGAGTCCCTCCGCGGAAAGATTCTGGATTGCTTCGCGGAGCCTGTCATCGAGCCGCGCTACGCGCGGACCCGTTGGCTCGCAATGACGACGTTGAGGCACTGTCGTGAATGACCGCATGACGCCTCCCATCAAGCGCAGCTGCGGCGATTGCACGCTTTGCTGCAAGGTCATGGCCATCGAGGCGCTGGCCAAACCGGCGGGAAGCTGGTGCCGGCACTGCCAACCCCGCGAGGGCTGCGCGATCTACGCCGAACGCCCGGCCGAATGTGGCGACTTCGCCTGTCTCTGGCTCGTCAACGATCTCCTCGACGAGCGCTGGAAGCCGAACAGGTCAAAACTGGTGCTGACCACCTCGGACGACGGCATTGAAGTCCGCTGTGATCCCGGCACACCCAACGCCTGGCGCAAGGCGCCCTATGCGGCGGAGATCCGTGCATGGGCCGAGGAAGGCGAGCGCGACGACATGACGGTGCTCGTGATCGTCGGCCAGCGCATGATCCTCGTGACGCCGGACCGCGAGTTCGATCTTGGCGTGGTCGGGCCGGATGACCGCATCGTGCGGGAACTGGAGGGCACCAAGGTCGTCGGCGTGACGGTGGTGAAGGAGAGTTAGATCAGCCGTGGCTAGCTGGTGAACGTCCCATCAGCAGATGCTAGATAGATCCGATGACCCGGCAGAATTAAGTTCGGGCAAGACAGTATGAGGAGCACGACGATGCGATTGGCAGTCATTTCCGATATCCACGGCAACCTTGCCGCGTTGGAAGCTGTACTGGCCGACATCAAGGCGCGCGGCGTCGATCGTACGGTCAACCTCGGCGACTGCGTCACCAGCCCGCTATGGCCAAGGGAAACGTTCGAAGCTCTCCAGTCGCTGTCCTTGCCGACGGTGCGCGGAAACCATGATCGCTGGATCGAGGAGTTTCCGGACGACAAGCTCTCGCGGGCAGGCCTGTTTGCGCGCAACGCATTGACTGCGGAGCAGCGTCGCGCACTCCATAGCCTGCCCTCCCAAATACGGCTGGACGACGGGATCCTGGCCTGCCACGGCACGCCCGACGACGATACGACGTGCCTGCTGGAAGAATCGCTCGAGGACGGCCGCTTCGTGCCGGCCCGTCGCGACGTGCTGAGCGCGCGCCTCGCGGGCGCGCCAACGGCGCGCGTCGTGCTGTGCGGTCACAGCCATCGCCAGGCGGCCGTTCAGGGGCCAGGCGACTGTCTGGTTCTCAATCCCGGCAGCGTCGGCTGCCCGGTGTTCGCGGACATTCCGTTTGCCGCAAACCTGGAGCACCGCTCGCCTCACGCCCGCTACGCGATCATCACGAAACGAACGAGAGGCTGGCAAGTCGAGATGCTGGCCCTGGAATACGACTGGGACGCCGCGTCGGCTCAGGCGCTCGCCAACGGCCGTCCGGAATGGGCGCAGGCCATGTTGTCAGGATGTGTCAAATAGCGGGCCTTGCCGCACCGGCCATTCGACCCCAAATCGTGCCTCACGAGAGAGCAACGGGGGAAACATGGCCGACAGCATATCGCTTGCCGACAAGCTCGCGACTTTTCAGGATTACTGGTCGCCGCGCACGGTCACGACCTTCAACGATTGCGACGTGATGGTGGTGAAGGTGAAGGGCGAATTCACCTGGCACAAGCACGACGATACCGACGATTTCTTTCTGGTCCTGAAGGGCATTCTCGACATCGAATTGCGCGACCGCACGGTGACGCTCGGTCCGGGCGAGCTCTACGTCGTGCCCAAAGGCGTGGAGCACCGCCCGGTCGCGCGCGAGGAGGTTCACCTGATGCTGATCGAGCCGACCGGCACGCCGAATACGGGCGACAAGGCGACCGCGGCGGCGCGCAAGCTCGCATAGGCGAGCGCGTGGCAGATCTAATCCCTGGAGTCTAATCCCTGGAGGTCGCCAGCTTGCTGAAGCTTGCGACCAGCCTCGCTCTCGCTCGCGCCACGGTGTCCCTCACCACGTGGCTCACGGCGCGGATGGCACGCCAGGCCTCGGTCGCCTGCAGCCAGGCCTTCATCTCGGTGAACTTCCCATACACCCAGGCGAATGCGGGAATCCGCATCAGCTTGTCACGGGTGAGATGGAACAGGCGCTCGACCAGCACCAGCTTGAGCAATTCGCCGATGATGAACGTCACGGCGCCGCTCACGATCTGGCCGGTGGCGGCGAGATAGGCCGCCACGGGCTTGATCGGTTCCAGGATAATGACCGGTACCGAGAACAGGCAGAGCGACGGATAAGGCGGCAGCGACCTGATCCAGGCGCGCAACCGCTTGAATTCGAAATGCCGCCCGATCCAGCGCGCGATCGGCCTCGCCACGGCCATGAAGACCGCATCCACCAGGAAGTAGATGGCGGCGAGGACGTAAGTCAGGGGTTTCAGGATTCGCTTCAAATGACCTCTCCCGCAAACTGAAAGCCGGAACCTGGGCTTAAGTTTCACCGCTGCGTGAATAAGTCGCGGATTCCTGGTGGAACTTTTCGGGCAGCGGCCGCCCTGCACGCTCAGATTTCGGCATAGACCTCCAGCAGATTGCCGTCGGGGTCGCGGAAGAACAGCGTGCGATGCCCGAACGACTGGTTGGTCGGCGGCGAGAGCAGCGCCACGCCCTGCCGCACGAGCTCGTCGGCGCAGGCATCGACTTCGGCTGTGGACACCTTGAAGGCGAGCTGCAGCGAGGCGCTGCCCGCCGGCGTCGGCGCGTCGGTCGCGGTCCGGCTCGGTCTTGCGAGCGCCAGCGTGTTGGGGCCGATGGCGTACTCGATCCAGTTCGGCGAAAGCGCGCGCAGCAGGGATAGGGCGAGAACGTCTTCGTAGAAGCGGCGCATCGCCGCCATGTCGCGCACGAAGATGACGGTGTAGTCGATCGCGCGGATGGCGTGGAAGGGGGAGCGGTGGTTTGGTTCGGAGGTCTGTACGTTTGTCATGTCGTCGCTTATTCCAAACTCTAACTCGTAGCCCGCATGAGCGAAGCGACATGCGGGACAACTTCATCCACAAGCACCCCGGATATCGCTTCGCTCATCCGGGCTACGAGACGGGAAGCTTATCTCAGCAGACCGCCACCATAACGCAGCTCGTACAATTGCGCGCCATCATGCCGCGCAATCGTCTCAAGACCATGAAACCGTTCGAGCCCGCCGTCGATCTCGTTGCGATAGACCATGCCCATCTGCTCGAACAGGCGCGGCCCGCGATAAGGCGCCTCGACGCTCACGCCCAGCAGGGCCTGACGCAAGAATTTGTAGATCGCGAGAAACTCATCTCGCTCCGTAATCTCCGCGCGGACGCCGCCGCTATAGCTCATCGACCAGATCACGCGGTCGTCCCGCGACACCGTCTCCTGCCCGGCGAAGAACCCCATCCCGAAATAGATATCGCGATAGGCATAAGGCGGCGCGCGATGCTCGAGCTGTTTTGAGCCGGCGAGTAGCGGCACGGCCACGGTCGCGTCGTCGTCGAGGCCGGCATAGGTGCGGCGCTTGGCTTCGACCAGGAATGCCGCGAGATCGGGCGGGATGGACGGCATCGTCTATTCCACCAGTTCCGGCCACGGCACGATGGTCGACTTCACCGTCTTCATCGCCATCGCATCCTTCACCGCCTGCGCGACGCCCGCTTCCGTGAACGGATAGATCGTCTGCATCTTCAGCCAGGGATATTTGCCCGCCGTGCGGTAGAGCATGTCGACACCGAGCGGGAGGTCGTTGCCGGTAAAGCCCCAGGATCCGAGCACGTTGAGGTCCTTGGTGCAGATGCGGTGCCAGGAGGTGTCGATCGAGCCGGCGTCGGTGAACTGGCCCATCTCGACATAGGTGCCGCCGTCACGCAGCATCTCGATGCCCTCGGGGCCGGCGGTCGGATGGCCCGAGCAATCAATCACCAGATCGGCGCCGAAGCCGCCGACGATCTCGCGCACACGCGCGATGCGCGCTTCGGGCGATTTAAGCTCCTCGATGTTGACGGTCGCCTCCGCGCCGAACTCGCGCGCGAGCTTCAGCCGCGGCTCCTCCGGCGCGCCGACGCAGATGACGCGCCCTGCTCCCATCTCCCTGGCGGCCGCGACCGCCAGTATGCCGATCGGGCCCGAGCCCTGGATCACCACCGTGTCGCCCCAGGAAAAACCGCCGGCGCGGGTGGCGCGGTTGAAGGCGCGGATGCAGGAGGTCAGCGGCTCGGACAATGCGCCGAGGCGCAGCGACATGTCGTCGGGCAATTTGTAGATCTTGGTGCCCGGCAGCATCTCGAGATCGACATAGACATATTCGGCCCAGCCGCCCCACATGTGCGGCGCCTTGTCGAAGCCGAGATAGCGGCCGTAATAAACCGGCGTCAGGCATTTGTTGGCCGTCTGCGGATAGTGGATGCAGTAATAGCAATGGCCGCAGGGCATCAGCGGCGGGATCATCACCTTCGATCCGACCTTGAGCGGCTTGCTCATGAAGTCTTCCGTGAATTCATCGCCGCATTCGACGATGACACCGCCAAGCTCGTGGCCGAGCGTGAACGGCCAGGGCAGCGGCTTTGGCCAATGACCTTTGAGGATATGCAAATCGGTGCCGCAGACACCGCAGGCGCCGACCTTGATCAGCGCGGCTTTCCGGCCGACCTTCGGCCATGGTACGGTGCGGATGACGGGCTCCGAGCCCGGCCCTGCGTGGGTGCAGACGCGGATCTGGTCCATGCTGTTTCCTCGCTGCCCGTCTGTTATGATGATGGCGCGGGCTGAGGCGAAGCGTATGTGAGATGCGCGCGCGTGCCAAGCGGCCGGTCTCGTAGCCTGCATGGAGCGCAGCGGAATGCGGGGACAGCGGCCCCGGATTGCGCTTCGCTCCATCCGGGCTACGGATCGAGGACAACGTCGATGCTTCGTGACTATCAGCCAGCAGATGCCGACGCGATCGTCCACGTCGCGCTGGCCGCGTTCGCGGAGTTCGAGCCGCATTATTCCGACTGGCCGTTGTTCATGACCCATGTCGCGAAGATGCCGGAGCTCGCCAAGACCGGCGAGATCATCGTCGTCGAGGATGGCGGCCAGATCGTCGGCGCCGTCGCCTATGTCGGCCCGACAGCGCCGAAGGCGGCATTCTTCGATCCGGCGTGGCCGGTCATCCGCATGCTGGTGGTCGATCCGGCCGCGCGCGGCAAGGGCATCGGCCGGCAATTGACCGAAGAGTGTCTGCGCCGCGCCGAGCGCGACCAGTCGGGCGTCATCGCGCTGCATACGACGCCGATCATGACGGTGGCGCTGCCGATGTATCTGCGGATGGGATTTGTCAGGGTCGGCGAGGCGCCGGATATTCTGGGCGTGCCGTATGCGGTTTATGTGAAGGCGCTGGGGGTAGACGCGTAGCCCGCATGAGCGAAGCGATATGCGGGACCGGCGGCCCCGGATTACGCTACGCTCATCCGGGCTACGGAGCCTGCCACACACTCCGCCGTCATCCTGAGGTGCGCGCTCTTGCGCGCCTCGAAGGATGGGCTACGGGCGCTTGCGGCCCATCCTTCGAGGCTCGCTTCGCTCGCACCTCAGGATGACGGCGGAGTGAGTGGCCTCAGCGCATGGCTGATGTTCAGGCACACCCAAGTGTCTTGAGCCTTCACCAGCGACCGTGTACGGACGATTGAAGTCCTACCCTGGTGATCCCTTGAATCCCCTGCCCCAAAATCCCGTGGCCGCGTCCGGATCGTTCGCGGCGATGAAGTCCGTGCCGTACCGGCTGCAGTTCATCGCCTATGTGCTGGCGATGATGGCTGACAATATCGAGCATGTGATCAGCTATTGGGTGGTGTTCCAGAAATTCCACTCGCCGACGCTGGGGGGCTTTGCCGTGCTGTCGCACTGGCTGCCGTTCCTGTTGTTCTCGGTTGCGGTCGGCGGACTCGCCGACCGGTTCGATCCGCGCCGCATCATCCAGTGCGGCATGCTGCTGTTCATTGTCGCCTCCGCTGGCTGGGGATTCTTCTTCCTCACCGATACGATCCAGATGTGGCACGCGATGCTGCTGCTGGTGATCCACGGCTGCGCCGGCGTGCTTTGGCAGACGCCGAACCAGCTGCTGCTCTACGACCTCGTGGGTCCTGCCGATCTGCCGAGCGCGGTGCGGCTGAACGCGATGGCGCGCTATCTCGGCATCCTGGTGGGGCCAGCGGTCGGCGGCGTCATCATGCTGACGCTCGGCACCTCGCACGGCATCATCTTCAACACGCTGTTCTATCTGCCGATGCTGCTGTGGCTGTTCTGGGCGCCCGTGCGCGACAAGAGCGTCGCGGTGCGACGCTTCGCCGTGCGCGGCTTTGCCGACATCCTGCTGACAGTTCGCGCCATCGGCACGCAGCCGGTGCTGACGGCGATGACGTGGCTCGCCGGCCTCACCTCCTTCATGATCGGCAATGCCTATCACGCGCAGATGCCGGGCTTTGCCGGCGATCTCGGCCATGGCGATCCCGGCGTGTCCTACAGCGTGCTGCTCGCGGCGGATGCAGGCGGCGCGCTGCTCGCGGGCATCGCGCTGGAATCCTGGGGACGCCTCAAGGGCACGCCGCGCACTGCGATCATGCTGGCGATGCTCTGGAGCGTGGCGCTGTTCGGCTTCGCCGCGGTGCGGATCTATCCGGTCGCGATCGTGCTGCTGTTCTTCGCCGGCTTCTTCGAATTGTCGTTCAACACCATGGCGCAGGCGCTGGTGCAGCTGAACGCACCGGCCGACATTCGCGGTCGCGTCGTCGGTCTCTATAATATGGCGGGACTTGGCATGAGGGCGTTCAGCGGCATCACCGTCGGCGTGTTCGGTGCAGCGATCGGCATTCACTGGTCGCTCGGGCTGTCGGCCGCGGTGCTGCTTGCGCTGCTGTGCCTGCTCTATCAGCGCGCGACGCGAAAGACAGCCGGTTGACTCCGGTCCCTCTCCACCGCACCTTCGAGAGAAGGCATGGGGGATGAGGCATTGCGCAATCGCTGGGCCATTCTTGCGATCCTGTTTTTCGTTCGCCTCACCATCGCATTCCAGTTCCAGACCGTGGCCGCGGTCGCGCCGCTGCTCGAGAAGACCTTTGGCGTCGGGCTCGCCGATATCGGCCTCCTGATCGGGCTCTACTTCACCCCGGGCGTGGTGCTGGCGCTGCCGGGCGGCGCGATCGGCCGGGCGCTCGGCGACAAGCCCACCACGATTGCGGCGCTGCTGCTGATGACCGCGGGCAGCCTCGTCATGGCCACCACCGACATCTGGGGCTGGCAGATGGCGGGCCGGCTCGCCTCGGGCGTCGGCGGCGTGCTGCTCACGGTCCAGCTCACCAAGATGGCCACCGACTGGTTCGCGGGGAAGGAGATCGCCACCGCCATGGCGATCTTCGTCAACTCCTGGCCGGCCGGCCTTGGCATCTCGCTGCTGGTCCTGCCCGCGCTCGGCACCGCCTATGGCGCGGGTGCCGTGTTCCTCGCTGCAGCTGCTCTCACCGCGACCGGCATTGTGCTCATCATGCTCTACCAGCCGCCGCCGGGCGCCGCGGCCGGCCCGGCCGGCTCAGCCCGGCTCGATCCCCTCGCGCTGTCGGCGGTGATCGTCGCGGGCCTGATCTGGGGCCTCTATAATGTCGGCTTCGCCATGATCTTCTCGTTCGGCCCCTCGCTGCTCGCCGAGCGCGGCTGGAGCATTGCCGCGGCGGGTTCGGCCATCAGCCTCGTGATGTGGCTGTCGGTGATCTCGGTGCCGGCCGGCGGCTTTCTCGCCGATCGCTTCAAGCGACCCTATATGCTGGCGATCGCAGCCAGTATCGCGGTGGCTGCCCTTCTGGCCTGGCTGACCCGGACGGACGCCGTGATCACCATCCTCGTCCTGATCGGCCTGATCGGCGGCCATCCGGCCGGCCCGATCATGAGCCTCGCCGCCCAGGTGCTCGTGCCGGAGACGCGGGCGATCGGGATGGGCGTGTTCTACACTCTCTTCTATGCCGCGATGATGCTGGGACCGGCGGTGGCGGGCCGGCTCGCCAAATCGGCCGGAACCGCCGCGGTCGCGCTCGACCTCGGCGCGCTGACGGTGCTGGCCTGCCCGCCCCTGATGTGGCTTTTCGAGCGCATTGTGTCAGTCCGTAATCGACGCGCCCAATCCTAACGCGGCATTAACCCTATGCACCTTAGGGTCGTCCCGGACTCCGCCAGGCGGGGGGTCGGGTTGTGAAAATGGCGTTGGCGAACAAAAAATTTCTTCCGGCCGCCGAGGAACGTCGGCGTTTCCAGCGGGTGAAGGTTCACCTGCTCGGCCGCTACATGCTGCCGGACCGCCGTGAATTCCCCTGCCAGGTGATCAACATGTCGCCGGGCGGCCTCGCTCTGCTCGCCCCCGGCATCGGCAATGTCGGCGACCGCGTGGTCGCCTATCTCGACCATATCGGCCGCGTCGAGGGCAAGATCGCCCGCATCATCGACAATGGCTTCGCTATGACGATCGGCGCGACGCCCAGGAAGCGCGACAGGCTCGCGGCCCAGCTGACCTGGCTCGCCAACCGCGACATCCTCAATCTGCCGGAAGATCGCCGCCACGACCGTATCGTGCCGCGCAACCCGATCGCGGTGCTGACGCTCGAGGACGGCACCAAGATGACCTGCCGCATCATCGACCTGTCGCTGTCGGGTGCCGCCATCGCGGCCGAGAACCGCCCGCCGCTGAAATCGATCGTGCTGCTCGGCCGGGTCCAGGGCCGCGTGGTCCGAAACCTCGAAGACGGCTTCGCGCTGGAGTTCATGCACGAGCAGCCGATCGAGACTCTCGAAGAGAGCGTTACCGCGCGGTAAAGCGAAAGCGCGCCAAAACCACTGCTTTTCCAGCCTTGAAGGCGGCCTCCGCGATGCGGACGCCGCCTTTTTCTTATCTGGCAGCGCGCTCCACGCGGGTTAACGCGAGGCGTGTTTACGCGCGGATATGACGGTTCCGCCTGCGTTTCCGCGTTAATCGATCAAATTTGAATCAATTGCAGTATTATCGAATTTTATTCGAATTCGCTTCAAATATAGATCGAATTCGCCGCGCGTTTTACTTGCATTCGTCTCGACTTGACTTGGTCGATTTAGCGGCAACTCAAAAGCTCCATGCGAAATGTGGTCCCAACAAGAAACGGGGGCCGCAATGTTGGACTTCAGGGGACAGGGGAAGGGTCTGGCGCTCGCCGCCATGCTCTTCGGGATCAGCGCGACAGTGCAGGCCGGCGAGAGCCGTCTGCTCTACGCGAGCCTCGGTGACACCACGCGTGCGCCGATCGGCTGGGTCGAGTTTTGTGCTGACAATGCCGCTCAGTGCCAGGGCGGTCCGACGCAGCCGCGTGACATCGTGATGTCGCAGACGGCGTGGCGCGACCTCATCAAGGTCAATCGCTGGGTCAACGAGACCATCAAGCCTTTGACCGACCAGGAGCACTGGGGCGTGATCGAGAAGTGGTCGCTGCCGTCGGATGGCTACGGCGACTGTGAAGACTACGTGCTGCTGAAGCGCAAGATGCTGATCGATGCCGGCTGGCCTCGCGAGGCCCTGCTCATCACCGTCGTGCGCGACAAGAAGGGCGAAGGCCACGCGGTGCTGACGGTGAAGACCGACAAGGGCGAGTTCGTTCTCGACAATCAGAACGAGAACGTCGTTGCCTGGACGGAGACCGGCTACCGCTTCGTCAAGCGCCAGTCGCAGAGCGATCCCAATGTCTGGGTCTCGCTGGGCGATACCAAGCCGGCGGTCTCCACCGCCAGCGCGAGAGATTAGCAGGAACGAGACAACGAGTTACGCGACCCGGTCACATCCCCACCCCTCCCCGTCCCAGACCGGTTCGCGCGCGGCCAGCCATCCCCCAATGGCTGGCCGCAACTTTTTGGGGGATGCGCGATCAGTCCGGCGACGACCACGGCACGCGCGCCGCGGTGAAATCACGCCAGGTGCTCTGCAACGCCGGCTGCACGCCGAGCGATGCGCGGGCCTGCCAGCCGGCGATGGCGGCAGCAGCGATCGCGCTGTCGGGCTCGGTGCCAAGCCCGTCGAGCAGCGATGCCGTGACCGCCATGTCGTTGAAGGCGCCGAGCTCTTCCTGCAGGCCGGCGAGCCGGCGCGAGAAGCGCCGCGCGGATTTGCGCTCCTCGTAGAGCGGCAGCAGGAACTCGCTGAGATAGCGCAGCCGCTTGGTCGCGAGCCGCACGCGGTGCATCTGCTCGGCCGACAGCGACTTGAAGCGACGGCCGCGCTTGAGCACCTTGGCATGTTGCTCCGCGAGGACTCGCTCGGCGAAATTGACGGCGGGCTCGGCGAGCTGGCCGAGATCTTCGGCCGCAACGTCATTGCGCCAGCCGCGCGTCTCGATCCAGCCGCCGAGGCCGATCAGGAACGCAGCGCAGCGGCGATCGGCAAGCGCGCGATGCGCCTTGCGGTAGGCGTCGGACTGGCGCTTCGCCGCAGCCTTGCCCAGCGCCTCGAAGCCGGCAACCGAAGGGCAGGCCTTTGCGATCGTCGGCAACGTCTCGAGCTGGAACACGTCCCAGTCGCGTGCGGCTGAGAGGTCCTGCGCCAGCCATTTGGCTTCGGAGCGGAGCGCATCGAGATTGCTGAGCGCGCCGACCGATCGCATCAGATCGAGCGCCGAGCGAAGCCGGCGCAGCGAGACGCGGAGCTGATGCACGCCTTCCGGATTGCGGCCGTCCTCGGCCGCCGGCAGCGACTGCAGCAGATGCAGGTAGCAGGAGCGCAGGATCGTCGCGAAGGCCTCGTCGAGCGTCACGGACGGATCGAGGTGCAGCTTGCGCGGCCGCCGCGCCGACGGCGGCTTGCCGACGGCAAGATCGAAGCCGCGCGCCGACTTGCTGCGGATCGACGGCTTCACCGCCCCCTGCTCCGCAAGCCGTAGCGCGACCTCGTAGATCGTGCTTGCGCCGCCGCTCTTGAGTTCCAGCTCGATCTCGCTCACCGGCAGCGAACGCTCGCCGGCCACAAGCTCGCCCTGGTCGAACGCGATCTCGACCGCACCGGTCGGAAGATCGATCATCCGCGCATGGCGATGGATGTCGGCGGTGAAGACGGCTTCGAGCGGATGCGTCTGCAGATGCTCGCGAAGCTTCTCCGGAATGAACGGCATCGCGAGAGCGAGGTCCGGCGATAGCGACGGCACGTTCGCCTCCCACTCGCCGCGGCGCAGCGGATCGTCGGTGGCGTCGGTCTTCACCGTCTGCACGAAACGCGCGCCGCTCTGGCGCACACGCAAGCTCAACCCGTTGCGCCGCAGCAGGCGCTCGTGCGTGTCGTAGTAGACGGACTTCAGATGCTTGCGCGATCCCTTGTTGCGCGCATTGGCAGCGATGACGGGCGCGGCGTTGAAATCCGCCATGCGATCGGCATCGACGAGAAGCTTGAGCTCGATCTCGCCGGCGGGACTCGCGCCAACATCCGGCTGGGCTGGCTGCGGTGCAGGCGTCACGTCTTGCGATGGCGTCTGATCGATCACAGCGCCCTCGACGATCACAGGTTCCGCGCCGGGCTCGGCTGCGTCACGCTGCCTGAGGAAGCCGGCGATGACTTGCGTTCTCTTACTGTCCTTTGGGACAGGATTCCCATCCGGCGCGCTCATGTTTTTACGAGCCGGTGTAGCATCTGATTTCAACATTTCCGGTGACATGACAGTTCAATGACAGAGCGCCAGCATATAGCCGGTACGGTCGGCGCGGAATAGTCACGTTACGTCGCAGCACATCATGGTCCACATGCGCGTGCTGCACGCTCGATATCGGCGCGGACTGTCATAATTCGCCTGGCGCGACGAATTAAATTGCCGCGACGTCCAGTAAGTGATCGAATTGCTAGCGAATCTCGCGTTGGTCGAAACCGAGATGAAATGCGTCAGCGAGCTTGACTCATGCTAGCCGAGAAATTTTTTCTGGTTCTGGAGACGCTTAGAAGCCACGCCTCCGATGATGACCGGCCCGAAATTGTGATAAGCCCTGTTGTGACAAGTCGTATTGTGACAAGTCTTGATGCAACAGGTCTTGCGGTTCCGGAGGCCGAGTCTGCTTCGCGGCGCAAAAAGCCGCCTGCGGACGAACGGGCTTAGAAGTCCTCCAGCGTCGTGAGCTATCCGATGCGCGCGGGATGCGGCATCAGCGCACAAGGCTGTTCTTGTAGACCTTGCCGCCTTTCATGATCACCAGAAAATTCTTCGCGGGATCTTCGACGAGCTTGATGTTGTCGAGCGGATTGCCGTCGACCAGCAGGAGATCGGCGAGCGCCCCCTCCTCGACCACGCCGAGCTTGCCGGGATAGGGATTTCGCAGGCCTGACAGGCTCAGCAATTCCGCATTGGTCGACGTCGCCATGGCCAGCGCTTCGGCCGGCGTGTACCAGCGCGTCAGCGCGGCCACCATCGCGCCCTGCTTGTCCGCCAAGGCCTTCGAGAACAGGACATCGGTGCCGAACGCGGTCTTGATCTTGTACTTCTTCGCCAGCGCGTAGACACGGTCGGTGCCGGCAACCACCTGCCGCATCTTGTCCTGCTCTGAAGGCCCGAGCGCCGCGGCACCGGCGAGATCCAGGAACGGCTGCGTGCTGAGCCAGATGCCCTTCTCCGCGATCAGCTTTGCGCTCGCCTCGTCCATGAGGTGACCGTGCTCAATGCACTTCACGCCGGCTGCGATCGAACGCTGGATCGCGACCGGCGTATAGGCGTGCGTGGCAACATACGTGCCCCAATTGTCGGCGGCTTCGACCGCTGCGCGCAGCTCCGGCTCGGTGAAGGTGGAGACATCGAGCGGGCTGAAGGGCGACGCGACGCCGCCGCCTGCGGTGAGCTTGACCTGCGAAGCACCTTGCATCAATTGCTCGCGTGCGCGCACGCGGACCTCGTCGGGACTGTCGGCGACCATGCTGCCGCCGATCCGCTCCATCCGGCTCAGCATGCCGCCGATGGTGCGCGGCAGGTCGGAGAGCTGACGGAAGTCACCGTGGCCGCTGGTGACGGTGATGATGGCCCCGGACGGATAGATCCGCGGCCCGGCAACGAGGTCCTCGTCGATCGCCTGCTTCAGCCCGAAGGTCGGTCCGCCCATGTCGCGGATGGTGGTGAAGCCGCGCATCAGCGTCGCCGTCGCTTCGCTCGCGGCGAGCAGATTGTTGTAGCCGATATCGCCCGCGAGCGCGGCCATCGGCGTCGGGCGCACCAGCATCGCGTGCCAATGCGCGTCGATCAGCCCCGGCATCAGAACGCGGCCGCCGCCCTCGATCACCTGGCTGGCGGCTATAACGTCTGCGGTCGTAATCTTCTCGATCTTTCCGCCTCTGACGAGGACACTGGACGCGCCTGACAGCGCGGCGTTCTTTCCGTCAAAGATCCGGACGTTGCGAAACAGGACGGCCGATCCGTCCTGCGCGTTATCTTGAGAATTGTTCTGGGCCGTCGCAGGCGACGTGCTGCACGCGATCGCCGCCAGCAGGACGGCGAGCCCGGCCCGCATCTTCTTCAATCCCGGCATGGTCAATCTCCCCCGCCCCTACGCCACTACGCGGCTGCCGCCGCGGGCCGCCACGCCAGAACCAGCCAGCCAATGCCGTGCGACAGCAGGTCGATGCCGAGCAGCAGCCCCAAAACCCAGAGCCCGGTCGCCGGAAACCCTGTGAGGATGATGAGGCCGGCAATGACGCCAAACAGACCGGACGCGATCATGATGCCGCCGCCCTGCTGCCAGCGGCCCATTCCAATCAGCATGCGGATCGCACCGGAGACGAGAAGCGCCACGCCGAGCACATAGGTCAGCAGCAGCGCGCCGGCCACGGGCTGGCTGATCAGAACGACGCCGAAGGCAATGTAGAGAATGCCGAGTATCACCTGCCAGACGAAGCCGCCCCATCCCTTGGTCCAGAACGCGTGGAAGACCTCGAAGGCGCCCGCGGCGATCGCCATCCAGCCGATGAACAGCGCGCTGACCACGGTGAAGAACGCGATATCGCCCAGCACCATCAGTCCCGCGAACACCATGAAGAGACCGAGGAGCACGCAAACCCAGCGAGGCGGTTGCGGCAGACCGGTCGCACCCATCGGCGCACTATGATCGAACGTCGTCATGTCCTCCTCCCTTGGTCATCTCCAGCGTCAGCCGCAATGACGGCGGCCACGATGCCCACCAGCACGCCCAGCGCCGACGCTTCGGATGCCGCGGCGGTCGGCTCTCCCGCTGGGGACACGGGCAAGCGCGGGTAGACCCGCGAGGTGGTTCCGTCCCGATTTGACTGAAATCGCCGTTGCGCCTCGTTCACCAGCGCCTGCACCGTCTCCGGGCATATGGCCGGTCGCGACATACGCCGGCTCCCGCTCTTCGACGACGGACCGCAACGCCATTGCACTACTCCGCAGAACGGATTGGCCTGATGTCGGCTCCGTTCCAGAACTCAATGCGCGAGGTAAGTTGATGCCGACGCCAACCGTAAGTCAATTTGCAACTACTGGGCGCTTCTGCAATTCAGCCATACGACTTCCACGGTAATGCACTGCAACAGGATATTTTCCGGTAATTTACGGCAAATGAGTAAGCTCAGCTGCCTCACATGCTTCGAACTCAAATCAAATGCAGGCACTCCGAAACGTCCGCCATCAACGCCAGATTGCAACTGGCGCGTTCGGGAGTACGATCGTACGGGCCTGCTCGACTGGAGAGACAAGCAACGGGAGCAGCGAACGCAGGCGCAACATCAATTGGGCGAGGCGTAACATGGTGGCGCAAACGAGTGACGGACATGTCCTGCTGGTCAAGAAGCTCGGCGGGCTCTTCGCAATCATCGTCGGATGCCTTCTGACCGCGGTCGGCGTGACCTTCGAATCCGGCGGCACGACCTTCGTCGGCGTGCTCTTTCTGATCCTTGGTGCGATCCTGCTCGTTCTGAAGATCATCAGGCGAAACGAAGGATCGTCGCTGCCATAACCGGCTGGCGAAGTTCGCTCACGCGCTGAGCACGTCCGCGAGCCGCAGCTCATCGGCGGCGGGATCCTTCAGAAACAGCTCGGCCTCGATCTCGTTCAGATGCGACAGCATCTGAACGCGCGCCGCTTGCTTGTCGCGCTTGCGGATCGCGCTCACGATGCCGGCGTGGTGATCGGTGCCGCAGGCCGGCGTGTCGTGACGGCGGTAGAGCAGGATGATGAGGGAGGAGCGCGCGATCAGCTCCTTGAGGAAGCCGAGATAGATGCTGTGCCCGCTCATCTCGGCGACAAGCTTGTGAAATTCACCGGAGAGACGGACCGACGCGCGCGCGTCGCCGCGCAGCTCCGCCTCGTGCTCCTCGGCAAGATGTTGCTGGAGGCGATCGAGCCAGGCCGGCGACACCGCATCGATGGCGTGGTCGACGATGGTCGGCTCGATCAGGCGGCGCGCCTCGAACACTTCGCGGGCATCGGCAGGCGTCGGGCGCGCGACGAAGGCGCCGCGGTTCTTCTCGATGTTGACGATGCCTTCATGTGCGAGCTGCTGGAGCGCCGTGCGCACCAGCGTGCGGCTCGCGCCGTAGATCTCGCCGATCTCGTCCTCGCCGAGCTTGGTGCCCGGCAACAGACGATGCTCGAGGATCGCCGCGGTCACGCCTTCCCGAATGCGGCTGACGCGATCGCTCGCATCTGGCGCGTCGGCTTTCTGGCGGGTCTTGGCGGCCATTCGTTCGAAGGCTGGGTTTGAGGGCTCGATGGCGAATATCGGCCTGAATGTTAGTCGAGCTGTTGTATCCAATCACAGGCGAAACTTTATACAATCGGCGCCCGTTTTGTGTGCAGGCGGCTGCGCAGGTGGCGGGCAGCCTCAATGCGCCGGATTCGATCTAACGATCTGACTCCGCTGCACACTTTTCAAAATCGACCGTACAAGCGTGATTGGCACGGACCTTGCGGAGAGAGGCGGGAAGCACCGCCCTCCCCGGACACGCCATGGCCACTCCTGCCGCTCTCGAACTGGTCGCCGTCACCAAGCGCTACGACACCACGCTGGCGGTCGACAACGTCAACCTCAAGATCCCCGCCGGCACCTATTGCTGCCTGCTCGGCCCCTCCGGCTGCGGCAAGACCTCGACGCTGCGCATGATCGCGGGCCACGAGGCGGTCAGCGAGGGCGACATCGTCCTGGGCGCGCAGAACGTCACCGACCTCGAGCCGGCCAAGCGCGGCACGGCGATGATGTTCCAGTCCTACGCGCTGTTTCCGCATCTGACCGTGCTCGACAATGTCGCCTTTGCCCTGAAGATGCGCGGCGTCGACCGCGCCGTCAGGCACAAGCGCGCGGGCGAATTGCTCGAGCTGGTCGCGATGAGCCCCTATGCCGCGCGCCTGCCGGCGCAGCTTTCCGGCGGCCAGCAGCAGCGCGTTGCGCTCGCCCGCGCCCTGATCACCGAGCCGCAGATCCTGCTGCTCGACGAACCGCTGTCGGCACTCGACCCGTTCCTCCGCGTCAGGATGCGCGGCGAGCTGAAGCGGCTGCAGCGCGAGCTCGGCATCAGCTTCATCCAGGTCACCCACGGTCAGGAAGAGGCGATGGCGCTCGCCGACCACATCGTGGTGATGAACCACGGCAGGATCGAGCAGCAGGGCTCCGCCCGCGACATCTTCCACCATCCCCGCACCGAATTCGTGGCCCGCTTCATCGGCGGCCACAACGTCCTCAGCGACGCCGGCAAGCTCATCGCCGTGCGCGCCGATCAGCTCGGCATCAAGCCGTTCGCTGACGGCGCGTTCGGCGCGCCGGCGCTGCTGACCCAGACCGAGTACCAGGGCTCCTACATCGCCGTCTCGCTCACGCTCGACGACGGCACCGCCCTGTTCTCCCACGTTCCGGAAGCCACTTTCGACGTTCACCCGTTCCGTCCGGGCGATCGCGTGCTGGCCACCTGGGATCCCGCCAAGGCGCAGCGCCTGCAATAGCGCCGATCGATCACTGGAATGCGCAACAGAGGAGTGACTGATATGACCGAGACCACCAGGACAAAGGGCGTCAGCCGCCGCACGCTGCTCAAGGGCACCGCAGGTCTCGCCGGCCTTGCCGCCGGCTCCGGCGCCATCACCGGCTTTCCCTATGTGAAGTCGGCCGATGCGAAGGTGCTGCGCTATCTCGGCACCGCCGTGAACGAGGGCGACGACATATCCAAGCAGTGCCTCAAGGACACCGGCATCAAGATCGAATACATCACCGCGACCACCGACGACGTCACCAAGCGCGTGATGACCCAGCCGAACTCCTTCGACGTGCTGGACACCGAATATTTCTCGCTGAAGAAGCTGGTGCCGTCGGGCAACATCCTTGCCCTCGATGCCAAGAAGATCAAGGAATTCGACAACATCACGCCGGTCTTCACCAAGGGCGAGACGCCCGGCGGCAAGAAGATCGGCAACCAGGGCACCGCGCCCTGGAAGGTGCTCTATCTCGAAGGCAAGGACTCCAAGAAGTTCGCGACCTCGGCGACCGAGTTCGTCACGCTGATCCCGACCGTCTACAACGCCGACACGCTCGGCATCCGCCCCGACATCATCAAGCGCCCGATCAGCTCCTGGGCCGAACTGCTCAACCCTGAATTCAAGGGCAAGGCGTCGATCCTCAACATCCCGTCGATCGGCATCATGGATGCCGCGATGGTCGTGGAAGCCACCGGCAAGTACAAATATGCCGACAAGGGCAACATGACCAAGGAAGAGATCGATCTCACCATGAAGGTGATGACCGAAGCGAAGAAGGCCGGCCAGTTCCGCGCGTTCTGGAAGGATTTCAACGAGAGCGTCAACCTGATGGCCTCGGGCGAAACCGTCATCCAGTCGATGTGGTCGCCGGCGGTGACGAAGGTGCGCTCGATGGGCATCCCCTGCACCTTCCAGCCGCTCAAGGAAGGCTATCGCTCCTGGGCCTCGGGCTTCTGCGTCTCCAAGGGCGTGTCGGGTCCGAAGCTCGAATGGGCCTATGAGTTCGTCAACTGGTTCCTGTCCGGCTATGCCGGCGCCTATCTCAACCGCCAAGGCTACTACTCCGCCGTGCTCTCCACCGCGAAGGCGCACATGGAGCCGTACGAGTGGGCGTACTGGATGGAAGGCAAGCCGGCCGAGAAGGACATCAAGGCGCCCGACGGCTCGCTGCTGGAGAAGGCCGGCGCGGTGCGCGACGGCGGCTCCTACGAGGAGCGCATGGGCGGCGTCGCGTGCTGGAACGCGGTGATGGACGAGAACGACTACATGGTCCGCAAGTGGAACGAGTTCATCGCGGCCTGATGTGATGGACAGTTCGGGAGACATACTGCAACAGGCATCCCCGGACATGGTCCGGGGATCCGACACCGCGCGCGCCACCAAGGCCGCGCGGCTGTCGCCCTCCTTCATCTCCTGGCTTCAGGCCGGGCCGATGATGCTGGTGTTTCTCGCCTTCTTCCTGATCCCGCTCGTCTTCGTGGTCATCGTCTCCTTCTGGGACTACAACGAATACCAGCTGCTGCCGGCGTTCTCCGGCCGCGGCTATACCGACACCTTCGAAGGCTGCATCGCGCAGCTCCCCGATCTCTGCACGATCGGCAAGACCTATCTGAAGACGCTCAAGCTCTGCTTCATGGTCTGGGCGATCACCCTCTTCATCGGCTTCTGGGTGGCCTACTTCCTCGCCTTCCACGTCAAGTCCAAGACCTGGCAGATGGGATTGTCGCTGCTCTGCACGATCCCGTTCTGGACCTCCAACGTGATCCGCATGATCGCCTGGATCCCGCTGCTCGGGCGCAATGGCCTCGTCAACTCCGGCCTGGTCAAGACGGGGCTGATCAACCATCCCGTGGAGTGGCTGCTGTTCTCCGAATTCTCCGTGGTGCTGGCGCTGGTCCACCTCTTCACCTTCTTCATGGTGGTGCCGATCTTCAATTCGATGGTGCGCATTGACAAATCGCTGATCGAAGCCGCCTATGACGCCGGCGCCACCGGCTTCCAGACGCTGGTCAACGTCGTCATTCCCTTGTCAAAGCCCGGCATCGTGATCGGCTCGATCTTCGTCATCACCATCGTGATGGGGGATTTCATCACCATCGGCGTGATGGGCGGCCAGCAGATCGCCGCCGCCGGCAAGATCATCGAGACGCGGGTGAACGCGCTGCAATTCCCGGCGGCTGCGGCGAATGCCGTGATCCTGCTCGTGATCACCTTCCTGATCATCACCATGATGTCCCGCATCGTCGACATCAAGAAGGAGCTGTGATGAAGGAGGGACGCCCGCGCTCGTTCTATGTGCTCGCGATCTTCTTCGCGGCCTATGTGCTGTTTCTCTACGGCCCGATGATCGCGATCTACGTGCTGTCGTTCCAGGGGCCGCAAGGCGGCCTCACCTTCCCGATGAACGGCGTGTCGACCTTCTGGATCGCAAAGCTGTTCCAGGGCACCGGCATCGTCGATCTCGGCGCGGCGTTCCGCCGCTCGCTGCTGCTGGGCATCATCGTGATGATCGTCACCGTCGTGCTGTCGGTCGCCGCCGGCATGGCCTTCCGCCGCAAATTCAAGGCGCAGAGCATCCTGTTCTATTCGGCGATCGCGAGCCTGATCGTGCCCTCGATCATCACCTCGCTTGGGATCTCCCTGGAATTCCGCATCATCGACGATCTCATCAAGGCGCACTGGAACGAGAATTTTGAGACCTCGATGGGCCTGCTCACGTCAGGCCTCGGCGCGCACCTGACCTGGACGCTGCCGTTCGGGCTTCTCATCATGTTCGCGATCTTCAACCGCTTCGACCCCAGGCTCGAGGAAGCCGCGCGCGATCTCGGCGCGACGCCGTGGCAGACATTCCGCTATGTCGTGCTGCCGATCATCCTGCCTTCGGTGATCGGCATCGGCCTGTTCGGCTTCACGCTGTCCTGGGACGAGCTCGCCCGCTCCAGCCAGGCGATCGGCGCGGTGAACACGTTGCCACTCGATCTCCAGGGCCTCACCACCACGGTGACGAACCCCGACATCTATGCGCTCGGCACGGTGATCTCGGCGGTGTCGTTCACGGTGATCACGCTTGCGCTCGGCACCATCCACGTGCTCAACAAGCGGCAGGCGGCCAAGGGCTCGGACGCCGGCAAGGGACTCGTCTAACAAAGCGGTTGTCTGACAAGGGGCTCGTCTGATCGCGATGCGACTGCACGTCGTCAATCCCAACACCACCGCGTCGATGACGGCGAAGATCGCCGCCGCCGCGCGCGCGATCGCCCTCCCCGACACCGTGATCGACGCGCGCCAGCCGGCGATGGGCCCGGTCTCGATCGAGGGCTTTTACGACGAGGCCTTCGCCGTCCCCGGCATGCTCGGCTGCATCCGCGAGGCCGACCGCGACGGTGCGGATGCGCACATCATCGCCTGCTTCGACGACACCGGCCTCGACGCCGCGCGCGCCGTTGCGAAAGCTCCGGTGATCGGCATCGGCGAGGCCGGCTTCCACATGGCGAGCCTGGTCGCGGCGCGCTTTGCCGTGGTGACGACGCTCGGCGTCTCCATCGTGCCAATCGAGCATAATCTCAGAAAATACGGCCTCGCCGAGCGCTGCGCCCGCGTCCGCGCCGCCGAAGTCCCGGTGCTCGCGCTCGAGGAGCGCAATGCGGATGCGATCGGCAAGATCTCCGCGGAGATCACCGCCGCGATCCGCGACGACCGTGCGGAGGCGATCGTGCTCGGCTGTGCCGGCATGGCCGATCTCGCCACCGAGCTCGCCACCACACACGGCCTGCCCGTGGTCGACGGCGTCGCCGCCGCGGTGACGCTGGCCGAATCAGTGGTGCGGCTGGGGCTGAAGACGTCCCGACTCGGGCCCTACGCGGCCCCGCGCTCGAAAACATATGCCGGGCCGTTTTCGTCGTTTCAGCCCTGAATTCTGTCATTTGTCGGATTACAAGGGGCCAAGCCCGTTTTTTTGGGCTTCAGCCTCTTTTTGGTCCCAATTGTTGCCGAACAGTAACACTTTCGGGACATCCCGGCTGCCGTTTCCAGGCTGCCGGTCTTCGCCAACCACCAAGTTTCACTTTGGGCTTTGTCAGCGATGATCGATCTCGCAGAGGACAGACCGTCCAACCCCCTGTTTCGCCTCGGCGCCCAGCCGATCGCGCTGACCGCTGCCGCCCTGCTTTTGCTGATCGCCGGCGTGGCCTCGATCGCGATCTGGCGCGCCTATTCGGGCACCGCGCCGGAGACCGACCGTGTAGTCGCGTCGCGGCAGCTTCAGGCCCGCGCCGCCCAGGCCTCCGAGCAGCTCGTCGAGAAGACCAAGGGGCTGGAGGCAACCCAGCAGGAATCGATCGACCAGCTCCAGGTGGTGCAGGACCAGCTCCAGACCATGAAGCGGCTGATCACGGCGCAACAGGCCGATACCAAGCGCCTGTCGGAGCAGGTGGCGACCCTGAACGAGTCGATCGACAATTTGCGCCAGTCCTTCGCCAGCACCCGGGCTACCGAGGCCGAGTCGCCGTCGGTTACCCGCAGGAAACCGGCCCGGTACCGCGTCCATGCCAGCGCACGCAAGCGCTCTCGCGGATAACTTGCGGCTTTAAATTTTTCTACTTGTGAACTGGATCACATTCACCCGTATGATTCCGCGCCATGCTCGCCGGTACCGGATGGCGTGAGCCGATTTCAATATCCGGGGCTGGCAAGGTCGTTGACGGTATACTGCGTCAACGGCCTTGTTTTTTAGTGGGTCCGGCTGATCCAGCCGGCCCGCGGGCCGTCCCGCCTTACTCGCAGACGTCGACGCGACGGTATCGCCATCCCGACGGTGTCATCACGCGCTTCCGCACGACGTAGCAGCCGCCATAACCGCCATCGTCATAGCCGGTACCATAGTAATAGGGGTCGCCGTAGTAAGGGTATCCATAGCCGTAATACCCGCCGTAGAGGCCGGCGCCGGCGATACCCGCCCCGATCGCGAGCCCTGGCCAGAAGCCGCGGCCACGCCAGCCACCACCGTGCCAGCCGCCGCCACCACCATGGCCGAAACCGCCGTGACCACCCGCCTGTGCCGCCTGCGGCACCGACAACCCGACCGCCGCGACGGCCAGCGCCGTCAACATCATCTTCCGTAACATTTACTCGATCCTCCGCGTGGACACGCTCCACGCTTCAAAGCGGAACCAAGCTAACGTCACACAGGCATTCCTGACAGCCTTCCTGCCTCACTTCCGCGCGAGGATCAGCAGCCGCGGCGAAGACTAGTTCCGGAACAAATTCCGTCACATCAGCTTGAATCAGGAGGGCAGGCACGATCATGCGCAAACTGATCGCGTTCGACGACGACACGCTCGACAAGCTGAAGCAATTGGGACGCGACAGGATGGCGACGTTTCAGGAGCTTGCAGACGAAGCCTTCGCCGATCTCTTGAAGAAGCATGGCATCCCCGTCGATCTCAGGGACGCACTGCGCAAGAGCGCGAGGCTCGACGGCGAGGCGAGCAAGACGACGGCGCGCCCCAGAACCAGAAAGGCCAGATCACGATGACCCATCGCGATCCCTTTGCGGAAGGCGAACGCGCCGCCCGCGACAACATTCCGGCGGAAGCCAATCCTTACTCGGACGGCAGCGACGAGCATACGTTGTGGTCGCATGCGTTGTGGTTGGCGGGACACGAGACGATCGCGGCGCCATGGAAGCCCGCGCGTCGGAAGGCAGCTAGCCGATCCGCTTCAGGCCGTTCTTGAAGCGCGGGCCGTTGGCGACGTAGAACCGGGCGGCGCTTCCCATCTTCTGCACCTGGGCATCATCGAGCGTGCGGATCACGCGCGCGGGCGAGCCGATGATCAGCGAGCGCTCGGGGAACTCCTTGCCCTCGGTGATGACCGAGCCGGCGCCGACGATGCTGTTGCGGCCGATCTTCGCGCCGTTCATCACAATCGAGCCCATGCCGATCAGCGCGCCCTCTTCGACGGTGCAGCCGTGCAGGATGACGTTGTGACCGACGGTGCAGTTCTTGCCGATGACCATGGGGAAGCCGAGGTCGGTATGGCAGGTCGAGCCGTCCTGGATGTTGGCGCCCTCGCCGATCTCGATCCACTCGTTGTCGCCCCGCAGCACCGCGCCGAACCACACGCTCGCGCCCGGCTTCAGCCGCACGCGGCCGATCACGGTGGCGGTCTCCGCGATGAAGTAATTGCCGTCGGATGGAAGATCGGGCGCCTGCCCGTCGAGCTCATAGATCGCCATGGAGGTCTCCTGTCACATTGACCTCAGGCATAGCGAAACGGCAGCGCGGAGGCAAAGGGCCGCCGCGCCACGCAGCCCTGCAAGGCGTCAGCCCAGCACGCCGGTCGCGCGCAGCGTCATCAGGAAGAAGGTGCCGCTCATCATGCTCCAGAAGCCGGCGATGACGGTCGCCATCATCACGAACTCGACGCGGCGGCTTTCCAGCCGCATGCCGCGCAGCGTGTTGCGCATGATGATGAAGGGCGCCGCGAACACCAGGAACGGCACCGCCGCAAACGTCCTCGGCGCCACGCCGTCCTGCAGCAGGCCGAAGCCGGCGGGCCGCTGCGTGGCCGCCTGGTATCCGCTCACGAGCGCGCCCGCGAGCGCGAAGCCGATGAGAATCGAGAAGAGAGAATTGAAAGCCTCAGGTGTCATCGGAACGGTCCGCCCTTACGCAACGCCGGAGCCTTCCTGTGACAAATAGTGCTGGTTAACGCTACATTATCCTTAAGCGAAGGTTAACGCCGCCGCCCGGTCCGCGCAGGGCCCTCCCCCGGTCCCGGCAGCCGGGAACGCTGCGCGAATTCGCCGCCGCATGGCATATTCGCCGCTGATTCGTCGGCCATCGGCCGAGTTGGGTTTATGCGCGCATCATGACGGTGTTTTCGGTAGCCTCCCCTCGCTCTCCCCGCCGCACCCGGGCGCATGTCGTGCCGATCGTCTTCGGCGGCGCGGCGACATTGGGCGCTGTGGCGCTGGTGGCCTATCTGTTGTGGCCGACCTGGGGAACCGGCGGCGCGAGCGCCCCGGACAAGCTGCCGGTGAGCGTCGGCGGCACGCTGTTCAACCTGCCCGCGGCCGCGATCCGGATGAAGATCCAGCGGCACTCCGGGCCGCAGGAGCGCATCGACCTCGACTTCCTCTATCCCTCGCTGGAGCCACCGGGCGCACCGAAGCACGTCACCGCCGATGCGGTGGAGACGACGATGCAGCCGATCGACCGCATCTTCCTGTCGATCGCGGCCCATCACGATGCGCTCGCGCCCGAGCAGCGAACCGCCACGATCTATCCGCGCTATCTCGACCAGGCCGCGACCATGCCCGAGGACGGGCTGACGATGCGGATGTTCCGCGCCGAGACGCCTTACGGCGCTGAGGATCTGTATTCCGCGGCAAGCCCGGCGCTGACCGCGCGCTGCACGCGCGATGCGTCCACGCCCGGCATGTGCCTTTCCGAGCGCCGCGTCGGCGGCGCCGACCTCACCTTCCGCTTTCCGCGCAGCTGGCTGTCGCAATGGCGCGACGTGGCGGAGGCGATGGAGCGGCTGACGGCGCAACTGCGCGGACCGAACGGCTGAGCGCGGCCGCCCCGCCCCGCGCAAAAAGTTCGAAAACAACCCCATGCACAGTAGCCAAGCGATTGTTATTACTTCAATTTTTTCGAACCGAATTCAGGCAGCCGCTCCTGCGCGAGCCGGCAGCGTATCGCGCTCGGCAAGGATCCGTGCCAACCGGTCGACGTCCTCGGCCATGTTGAACAGGCCGAAGGAAATGCGGATGCCGTCGCGCTCCGGAGACACGCGCACATTCCGGCTGGCGAGATAGCCGGCCCAATCGTCCGCCGGCAGATCCAGCACGTAGATGTGCGGTGAGCGATCGGCGCGGCCGCGCGGCCCGACGAGGCGGATGCCGAGATCATCGATGCGCTCGATCAGGCGATCGCCGAGATCGTAAAGATGCGCCTCGATGGCCGACAGGCCGACGCTCTCGATCAGCGTGAGCGAGGCATCGAGCGCGTGGATGTCGGGCAGGTTGAGGTTGCCGATCTCGAACCGCCCCGCGTCCGGCCTCAGTGTCATGTTGTCGGCGCGCGCGATGTAGTCGCCAGGTGGATGAGCAAGACTCGACATCGCGAGATAGGCCGGCTGGAGCTCGTCGAGCCCACGACGGCAATAGAGGATGCCGAGGCCCTGCGGCACCAGCAGCCCCTTATGGCAGCCGGCCCCGATCAGGCTTGCTCCACAGGTCGCGACATCCAGCGGGGCCACACCGATCGACTGCATCGCGTCGATGACGAAATAGAGCCCGTGCTGCGCGCAAAGCGCGCCGATGCCGTCGATGTCGAAGCGGTGTCCGGCATGGAAGGTGACATGGGAGAGCGAGATCGCGCGCGTGCGGGCATCGATATGGGGCGCGAACATTTCGGCGCGAGCCGTCTCGCCCGCCAGCCGCACGAAGCGAACCTCGACGCCCTTGCGTCGCAGGTTGAGGAACGCATAGGCGTTGTTGGGATGGTCGCCTTCGACCAGCAGCACATTGTCGCCCGCCGCGAGCGGCAATGCATTGGCGGCAATGTTCATGCCCTCGGACGTGTTCTTGGTGAAGGCGATCTCGGACGGTGCGGCATTGAGCAGCTTCGCCACGCGGGCCCGGACCTGCTCGACCCGATCGAGCCAGACCGGCTTGGGACCGCCGAATTCGCTGCCTTCCCGATAGAAGCCGAGCAGCGCCTCGCGAACGCTGGTGGCGAGCGACGTCTGATGGGCGGAATCGAGATAGAGCAGGCGTTCGGTCACGGGAAACTGGCTGCGGACCGCAGCAACGTCGTAGTGGCGGTTCATGATGATGGCTCTGCGTGCGGATCAATCGACGAAGGACGGAATCGGATGGGCGTTGGCCAGATCCTTCAATCTGCGCAGCCGCGCGGCATCCACGGCCGCGCTTGGGCCCGCGCGCAGGATTTCCGCGACCTCGCGGCCGAGCGTCCTTGCCTCGGCGATGTCGAAGCCGCGGATCGTCAGCGCGACGCTGCCGAACCTGAACGCGGTACGGGGTTCGCCGGCTTGCCCCGGCGCGCGCATGGCGTTGCCGATGACACCATAGGCCCCGAGCCCCGCGACCAATTCCGGCTGCGTCCAGCTCTCGCCGGTGTAGGCCATGATCATGTGCGAGTCCGTGCCACCGGTGTAGAGCCCGATGCCGCCCTCCTCCAGGCCGGCGGCGAACGCCTTTGCATTCGCAACAACATCACGCATGAGCTGCGCAAAGGCCGGGCGGGTGATCATATCCATCTGCACGGCTCGTGCTGCGATCATGTTCGAGGCGGCCGGGCCTTGCAGGCCGGGATAGACGGCGGCGTCGATCGCGGCGCCGAAGCGCTCCTTCGCGAAGACGAAGGCGCCGTTCCGCGGTCCGCACAAGGTCTTCTGCGTCGAGCTCGTGGACACGTCGGAGAACGGGACGGGATTGGCATGCAGGCCGGCCGCGATCAAACCTGCGACATGAGCAATGTCGGTGAAGAGGAGCGCATCGACCTCGTCGGCGATGGTCTTCAATCCCGCAAAATCGATCTCGCGCGGATAGGAGGACGGGCCGGCGAGCAGGACATGCGGGCGCATCTTGCGTGCGAGCTCACGGGCCTGGTCCAGGTCAACCGCGCCGGTGGAGGTGACGCCGAAAGAGACGACCTCGCGGTTCGCGCCCGTGATATGGCGCATCGCGCCGTGGCTGACATGGCCGCCGGCGAGCTCGTCGAAGGTCAGCAGCCGCGCGCCGTCGGCCGGCAGGATCGCGCGCAGGACGGCGACATTGGCGATGGTCGAGGACAGCGCCTGCACGTTGACGTATTCGGCGCCGAAGATCACCTTCGCCCGGTCGATCGCGAGGTTCTCGATCGCGTCGAGCTCCTCGCAATTTGCGACGCTGCGACGGCCAGGCAGCCCCATCGGCGCGCGGTTGACGAGATGGGTCCCCTCGATCTGCCGCAGGCCGAGCGGCGCATAGGAGGCGGAGGCGATCATGTTGAGGGACAATGCCTCCCTCTTGCGATCCTGGTCGATCAGCGCGACGACGTCAGCGCCGGCCTGATGGGCATCGGCGCCGAAGAAGCTGTGCCAGTCGAGGTCGGCGGAATGGGCTTGGGCGGCGCCCGTGGAAAGTGACATGTGTCGTCCTCGTTCTAGGTGATCGGAATTCTGAGAAGCGGTCGCGCGTTCGTCAGTGACGGAGCACGCGCGAGAGAAACGTTCGGGTTCGTTCGTGCGTCGGCCGATCGAAGATCTCCGCCGGCGTACCGATCTCCAGGATGCGTCCGTGATCGATGTAGACGACGCGGTCGGCGACCTCGCGGGCGAAGCCCATCTCATGGGTGACGATCATCATGGTCATGCCTTCGCGCGCGAGCTCGCGCATGACGTCGAGCACTTCGCCGACCATTTCAGGATCGAGCGCCGAGGTCGGCTCGTCGAACAGCATGATATGCGGCTCCATCGCCAGCGACCGGGCGATGGCGACGCGCTGCTGCTGACCGCCGGAGAGCTGGGCCGGAAGCTTGTGGGCGTGGTCGCGCAAGCCCACCCGCTCGAGCAGGCGCAACGCGTTCGCCCCCGCCTCGTCAGGCTTGCGGCCGCGCACGCGGATCGGCGCAATCGCGACATTGTCGATCGCGCTCATATGCGGGAACAAATTGAACTGCTGGAACACCATGCCGACGCCCTTGCGGATCCTGGCCAGCTCCTTCTCGCCGCCGATGGCACGATCGGCCTCCGTCGGCATGCTGAAGCCGTCCACGGTCAGACGCCCGCTCTGGTACATCTCCAGACCGTTGACACAGCGGATCAGGGTCGACTTCCCCGAACCGCTGGCGCCGATGATGACGACGACTTCGCCGCGCCCGACGTCGAGATCGACATCCTTCAGGACATGAAACGCACCGAAGGATTTGTTGAGGCTGCCGATGCTGACGATGACATCGCGCGACGTTGCGGCTGCCGGCATCTGGATGGCGTTCATCGTGATCCCCTTGCGAGATGAGCTTCGAGGCGGCGCGAGGCGTAGGTGATCGCCCCGCCGATGGTGAGATAGACGGCGAACAGGAAGACGTAGATCTCGTAGGTCCGGCCGCTGTTCTGCGGATCGGCGAGGATCATCTGTCCGGCGCGCAGGAAATCGGTCAGGCCGATGATGAACACCAGTGTGGCGCCGTTGAAGATGTCGAGGATCTGTCCGACCAGCGAGGGAACGACAACGCGCAGCGCCTGCGGCAGGACGATAGCGACATTGAGCGTCCAGTTGCTCATCGCGAGCGACTTTGCCGCCTCGATCTGGCCCTTCGGGACCGCCTGAAGTCCGCTGCGGACATATTCGGCGACATAGGCCGCGAAGAAGAGCGCAAAACCCGCCATGCCGCGCAGCAGGCCTGGAACGGACGTATCCGGGGCCAGCAGCGGCACGATGATCCAGATCCAGTAGACGACGAGGATCAACGGCACCGACCGCATCGTCTCGATATAGGCCGTCGAGATCACGCGCAGGCTGGTGATGCGGCTTTGCCGGCCGAGCGCGAGAAGGATGCCGAAAGGCAGGGTCAGGATCGAGACCGCGACCGTCAGGACGACGCTGAGCAGCAGACCGCCCCAGACCTCGAAGCCCGGCGGCGAGAGCACGACGAAGATGGCGACCACACCCGCGAGGAGTCCTGACAGCACGATGCGCTGGTCCATCGCCGAACGATGGGTGCCGATCCATGCCGCGATGCCGAGCGCCGCGCAGGCCGCAGTGAGCATGCCGGAACGCACGTCGATCGCGGCCGCCAACGCCGCCGCGATCAGGATCGCGACCAAGGCAACGGCTGTCAGCGCGACCCGGCCCGGGCGCAGCGAAAGGCCGAGGCCCGCACCGAACATCGCGCAGAGCGTCGCCACGGAGAACCATGCCCGCCACAACTGGCCGGCGGGATAGATGCCGGTCATCAGCACCTTGAAGCTGCCGCCGACGACCTGCCAATGCGCCTCGACCAGCGCCCAGTGCGCAAAGGCATAGACCGCCCAGGCCAGCAGCGGGATGACCACGAGCGACAGCGCGGCATCGAACGGCTTGGCGAACAGATTGCGGTGAACCCACCGCACCGCGATCGTGGTCATCACCCCCTCCGTCCGTTGACGCGCGCATTGATGCCGTTCACGCAGGCGCTGATGATCCAGCTCAGTGCGAGGTAGGTCAGCATCACGATCACGACGCCTTCGAGGTTCCGCCCGGTCTGGTTCGAGACGGTGCCGTAGACGTTGAACAGATCCGGAAAGCCGATGGCGATCCCGAGCGAGGTGTCCTTGGTCAGGCTGATGTAGCGGTTGGCGAGCGACGGCAGGACGATCCGGAAGACCTGGGGAAGGATGATGTCGCGCAGCGTGTGGGAGCGCGACAATCCGAGCGAGGCCGAAGCCTCCCACTGCCCCTTCGGCAGCGACTCGATCGCGCCGCGGACGATCTCGGCGACATAGGCGGAGCTGTTGACGACGATCGCGATGAGGAGCGCCGTCATCTCCGGGGAGATGGAAAAGCCTCCGCGCGCGCCAAAGCGGGTCGCGACCGGCAGGTCGAGGCCAAGGGGGAAGCCGATGACGGCGGTTGCGATCAGGGCCGCGAGTGCCGCCGCCAGGAGGATCAGCCGGAGCCGCAACCCGCGCAGGACCACGCAGGCGACGACCAGGGCGAAGGCCGTGGCGAGCATTCCCGAGGACACAGCGCTCGCGCGCTCGGAGATCGCAAGGCCGGGAAAGAACACCCCCGAACGGCTGGCAAGCAGGCCGCCGAACCAGTTCGACGCGGCGTTAGCGGGAGGAAACCGCAGGACCACCGCGAAGTACCAGAACACGATCTGGATCAGCAGCGGCGTGTTGCGGATGGCTTCGACCAGTCCAAAGCAGAGATTGCGCACCAGCCAGTTCGTCGAGAGCCGGCCGATACCGACCAGCGTGCCGAACATGGTGCAGAGGACGATCGCCGAGAGCGCGACCTTCAGCGAATTCCACAGGCCCGCCAGCAGCGCCTGGAGATTGGTGTGCGTGGGCGAGAACGGCTCGAGAGCCAGCCAGTTGCCCTCGCGTGAAAGGACGAAGCCTTCGCTGAGACTGAAATTCGCGACGTTGCCGAGATAGCCAAACGAGAACTGGATGCCCTTGCGGGCCAGTGCCTCACGGACAGCGAGGCCAAGCCAGATGACGAGGCCGGCCGCCACGATCACGATCGCAGCCTGCAACAGCCATTTGAACGCGATCAGCAGGCCGCGACGCGCCGGCGGAATGCTGTGATATTCGGCGATCTCTGTGCTCACGACGCTCTCCCGAGATCGAGGCGAGCCGACCGGCTCGCCTCATGTGCTCAGTTCCACGGAGGCGAATACTCGGCGCCGCCCTTGGTCCACATCGCGTTGGGCGTGCCGGCACGATCGATGAAGTACGGTGTCTTGGGTCCGAGATTGCGGTCGTAGATCTCGCCGTAATTGCCGACGGACTTGATCATGCTCGCGACGAAATCGTCGGCGACGCCAAAATCCTTGCCGAAGCCGTCCTTCACGCCGAGGAATTTCTGCACGAAGGCAGTCTCGTCTTTCTGCCTGTCGGCCAGATTGGCCGATGTGATGTCCCATTCTTCCGCCTGGAACAGCGCGAACGTCGCCCAGCGCAGGAGGTTGCGCCATCTGGAATCGTTGGCGATGACGAAGCCGGCGAACGGCGACTTGTTGAGAGTCTCGGGCAGGATGGTGAAGTCGTCCGGCTTGGGCGAGTTGCCACGCCAGGCTGCAAGCGCGGATTTGTCCGTCGACATCGCGTTGCAGCGATCGCTCTGGAGCGCCCCGAACAGCTTCTCGAGATTCTCGAAGGTCAGCACCTTGGTGGTCTTGAAACCGCGCGCGCGCACGAAGCTGGCGAGCGTGGCTTCGGTGCCGGAGCCCTGCGTCGTGCAGATCGTCGCGCCGTCCAGTTCCGCAACGGATTTCACGCCGGATGACGATTTCACCATCATGCCGGTGCCGTCGTAGAAATTGATCGGCAGGAAATCGATGCCGATCGCGGATTCGCGCACCGGCTTGACGGTCGTGTGCGCGAAGACGACATCGGCCTGCCCGGTCTGCAAGGCGTTGAAGCGGCTCTTGTCGGTGACGATGACGAAGTTGACCTTGCTGGCGTCCCCGAGAACGGCCGCCGCCATGGCGCGGCAGAAATCGGCATCGAGCCCTTCGATCTTGCCGGTCTTGGTGTTGAGGTAGCCGAAGCCGGGGGCCGTGTTGTCGGTGCCGCAATTGAGCACGCCGCGCTGCTTGACGTTGTCGAGGACGGAAGCGGATGCACCGCTCGCCCACAGCGATGCTGCGGCGAGCACAGCGACCAGGAATTTCGAACGAGCCATCTGAGAACCCCTCTTTGCCTGTTGTCGTCCAACGCGTGTCAGCCGTGCCCGGGATGTGCTCCTCTTGTGACGACCCGAACTGCTCTGGGAATGAAGGCTACAGGGGCAAAACAATTCTGGTCTACTTAATTAATTTCGCGATATACGTAAGAATATCTGCATGATTGTGTTCTGGGCATTTGTGGGAGCTAACCGATGGATTTCGCCCGACTCCGCACGCTTCGTGAGCTTTCGCTGCGAAAAACAATGGCAGCGGTGGCCGAGGCCTTGTTGATCTCTCCGTCGGCCGTTTCGCAGCAAATCGCCCAGCTCGAGGACGAGACCGGCGTCGAACTGGTCGAACGCAGGGGCCGCGGCGTGCGGCTGACGCCGGCGGGGCAGCGTCTGGTGGACCATGCCGGGCGGGTCATCGGCATTCTCGAGGAAGCCAAGACCGACCTTGCGGAGCTGAAGAAGACTGTCGCCGGCGAGTTGCGCGTCTCGGCGTTTCCTTCCGTCGCCGCATCCCTGATTCCGCCGACGATCCGCGCGATGTCGGCCCGCTTCCCTGATCTCGCGACGATCTTCGAGGAGCTGGAGCCCGACGACAGCCTGGCCGCCTTGCGCGCCTGGCAAACGGACGTCGCGATCGTCGACGACCTCACGACGTCGGCGAGCCTCTCGGAGACGCAGGTCGAGATGCTGCATCTTCTCGACGACCACCTCCACGTCCTGCTGCCGCGCGACCATCCGCTGGCCGAGCGCCCTCACCTCACCCTGCCTGAGCTTGCGACGGAGCGATGGGTGCTCGACACGACATCCGCCACCTATTCAGACGTGATCGTCGGCGCCTGCCGCAACGCCGGCTTCGATCCGATCGTCAATGCCCGCTGCCACAGCTTTGAAGTGGTCCGGGCGATGGTCGAGGCAGGCTGCTCGGTCTCGATCAATCCGGGGCTGCGCGGGCGCGATCATATCGGCACGCTGCGCCTCAAGGAGATCCGGCCGATCATTACGCGGCGGATCTTCGTGGCGTTTCGCAGCGGTGAAAGGCGCAACCCGGCGATCGCCGAATTCGTCAAGGAGTTACGCGTGGTGGCGAATGCGATGACGGCGCGGCGGTGAAGGGCTGATTTTCGAGGCGTGCCCCGGACGCAGCGCAGCGTCTTTTCGACGGTGCGCTGCAGAGCCGGGGCCCATGTTGCAGTGATGCGTTGTGTGACTTCTGGGTCCCGGCTCTGCGCCGCAACGCTAAGGGCGTTGCAGCGCGTCCGGGACACGAGAGCACGCCGTGCTGCCGCTCATACGGCTTCATTGCGCACAGCGAAGACTCCGCTCCGCTCGCAATGACGGCGTCGACTATTCCTGATCGACGAGATCGTCCTCGAGGATCGCCATCTGGAACTGGAACGAGCGATCATCGTCCTCGTCATCGACGAAGAGCACGCCGATGAATTCCTCGCCGATATAGACCTCGGCGGAATCATCCTTCTTCGGCCGCGGCACGACGCGGATCTTCGGATTGCCGAATACGCGTTTCAGATACGCGTCGAGCTTTCTGACTTCTTTGACGTCCACGGCAAGTCTCCGATCGAAATTGCTCGGCGGGTTTTAGGACGAGACGCGACGAACCGCCAGCATGAATTGCCAAAGAATTTGGGGACGAAAAGGGCCGGAGAATCCGGCCCTTACACGCGAGCTCAAAGCCCCATCGCGTTGATCATCTGATCCATAGTGCGCGACGGCTCGGCACAGCCGGCCTCGCCGACGATCTTGGCGGGCACGCCCGCGACCGTGACGTTGTGCGGCACGGGCTTCACCACGACCGAGCCCGCGGCGATGCGCGCGCAATGGCCGATCTCGATGTTGCCGAGGATCTTCGCGCCGGCGCCGATCAGCACGCCATGGCGAATCTTCGGATGACGGTCCTCGTTCTCCTTGCCGGTGCCGCCAAGCGTGACGCCGTGCAGGATCGAGACGTCGTCCTCGATGACAGCGGTCTCGCCGCAGACAAAGCCGGTGGCGTGGTCGAGGAAGATGCCGCGGCCGATGCGCGCGGCGGGATTGATGTCGGTCTGAAACACCGCGGAGGCGCGGCTCTGCAGATAATACGCAAAGTCCTTGCGGCCCTTCAGCCAGAGCCAGTGCGCGAGGCGATGGGTCTGGATCGCGTGGAAGCCCTTGAAGTAGAGCAAGGGATCGATGAAGCGCGAGGTCGCGGGATCGCGGTCGTAGACGGCGACGAGATCGGCGCGGAAGGCGTTGCCGAGATCGGGATCGTCGCGCAGCGCCTCGTCATAGGTCTGGCGCACCAGATCGCCCGACAGCGCGGAGTGATCGAGCCGGTCGGCGAGACGATGGATCACCGAATCCTCGAGACGGCTGTGATGCAGCACCGTCGAATAGATGAAGGTCGCAAGCTCGGGCTCGCGGTGGACGATGTCCTCCGCTTCGCCGCGGATCCGGTCCCAGATCGGATCGAGCGATGCGAGCTTTCCTCCCGGATTGACCTGATGCACTGCCATGGGATCTGCTCTTTCAATGGGCTCGTTTGGCGGGTTCTATAGCACAGTCTAGGCGACAAAGTCCTGACGGGCTTGCCTGAGAGTGAACAGTGCCTTGCCCCCGCGAAAGCATGCCAACGCGTTGAAACACAACGATTTCTTCAGACGTCCCCAGACGGCAAGGTTGGCTCAAAATGGTCAGGCTTTTGGCAAATTCAAGTCGGGCGGCGTCAAACTATTGGTGAATTCTCTCCCAAGCTTTATTGCGGGCATGGTCCGGACGAGGACGGAGCGGAATTGACCACCACCACTGATCATTTGCGCGCGCGCGCCGCGAGCTCACTTTGGCTGCGGCTCGCCGCTCTGGCCCTGCCCCTCCTGCTGATCGCGCCGGCGTTCTGGAACGGCTATCCGCTATTGCAATGGGATACCGGCGGCTATCTGGCGCGCTGGTACGAGGGCTATCTGGTCCCCAGCCGCTCCACCGTGTTCGGCCTCTATCTGCATTATGGCGAGGGGTTCGGCTTCTGGATCAACCTCGCCCTGCAGTCGCTGGCGGCGCTGTGGCTGCTGCAGCTCACCCTGCGCGTGCTCGGCCTGATGCAAACGTCCCGCTTCGTCGCGATCAGCCTGGTGCTGATCCTGTCGACCGCGCTGCCCTGGCTCGCGAGCATGCTGCTCACCGACATTTTCGCGGGGCTCTCGATCCTGTCGCTGTTCCTGCTGGTGGTCGGTGGAGAGCGTACCTCGACGCTCGAAAAGATCTCGCTGTTCGTCTTCACCGCCTTTGCCGCCGCGACCCACAGCGCCACGCTCGGCGTGCTGCTGGGACTCTGCGTCGCCGGCTGGATGGCGCGGCCACTGGTCGGGCGCCGTCTCCCCGTGGCTGGACTGGCGCAGGCGAGCCTGACGATTGTCGTGGGCGGGCTGATGCTGGTGTCGGCGAACCATGCGCTGTCGGGCAAATGGGCCTGGACGCCCGGCGGCTACGGCGTCGCCTTCGGCCGCATGATGCAGGACGGCATCGTCGCGCGATTCCTCAACGACCATTGCCCGCGCGAAAACTTCAAGCTCTGCCCCTATCGCAACCAGTTGCCGGCGACCGCCGACGAGTTCCTGTGGGGCAAGAGCATGTTCAACACGCTCGGCCGCTTCGAGGGCATGAACGACGAGATGAGCTACATCGTCGTGCATTCGCTCGCCGACTATCCGGCCTGGCAGGCTGGCGCCGCCTTGCGGGCGATGGGGCAGCAATTGCTGCATGTGGCGACCGGTGAAGGCACCAATGGCTGGATCCCGCACACCTACGGCATCATCGAGCGCTACATCCCCGCCCAGATCGCGCCGATGCGCGCCGCGCGCCAGCAGAACTGGAGCCTCGATTTCGGCTACGTCAACTGGCTGCATGTGCCGGTCGCACTCGTCTCGATGCTGGCGCTGGTCGCGCTGCTCGCGCATGCGCTGGCGAAGCGCCGGCTGGACGATCTGACGCTGCTGGCTGCGACCGTGACGCTGGCGCTGCTCGGCAACGCCTTCATCTGCGCCGTCATCTCCGGCCCGCACGACCGCTACGGCGCGCGGATGGTGTGGGTCGCGACCTTCACCGTGCTGATGGCGCTGGCGCGCGCGCTCAGCGACGACGAGCCGGAAGACGAGATTTCAGCTGCGGCGTGAGAGGAAGTCGAGCACGCCGGTCTTGTAGACCTTGTCGCCGACCGCGCGCATGTGATCGCGACCCGGAATATCGAGCACTTCAGAGCCCGGAATGATGGCGCCGAGCGCGCTCGCGGATCCCGCCACGTCGTCGGTCGAGCCGACCGCGATCAGCACGGGCACTTCGATACGCGCCGCTTCCGCCTTCGTCATCAGATCGCGCGTGCCACGCAGGCACGCGGCGAGTGCCTTGCGATCGGAGCGGGTTTGGTCGGCGAACGCACGGAACGTGCGCCCCACGGGATCGGTGACGTCGTCGAGCGACGGCGCTTCCAGCGCCTTGGCGACGTTCTCGCCCGGCCCGGTGCCCTCGATCAGGCCGCCGATGCCGATGCCGCCGAGGATCGCCGAGCGCAGCCGCTGCGGCTCGTTGAGCCCGAGCCAGGCCGTCATCCGCCCGCCCATCGAATAGCCCATGATGTCGGCCTGCGGGATGGCGAGATGGTCCATCAGCGCGAGCACGTCGCCGGCCATGGTCGGAATCGAGTACTGCGTGGGCTCGTAGAGCTTCGCACTGTCGCCATGGCCGCGATTGTCCAGCGCAATGACGCGGCGGCCGTTCTTGCGCAGCTCCGAGACCCAGGTCGGATAGACCCAGTTCACGTTCTTGCTGGAGGCAAAGCCGTGCACCAGGATGATCGGCTCGCCCTCGCCTTCCTCGAGATAGGCAATTTCAACGGCGCCGTTGTGAAAGCTCGGCATCATCAGTTCCGCAGGTCTTGAGGGGGATGGGCTGATCTTAAAGCACGATCCGGAAAAGTGTGCAGCGGTTTTTCCTCGCGACAAACGTGGAACCCGTTTGCGCGGAAATTATGCCCAAACAATAACCCAAAAGCGTCTCGCGCTTCAGGCCGCCGCAGCCGAATCCGCCAGAGCAGCTTCGGCGGCAATCTGGGAATGGCGGAGGCGCCGCGCCCGCCTGCGATCGCACCAGGCCTGGGTCAGCCGCTCGGTGGTCGCCTTGATCGAGGACAACAGGCCGAACAGCGTCAGGGCCGCACTGAACAGCCAGAGCGCCAGATCGAACGCGCCGCTCATGAGCAGCAGCGCGCCGCGGCCGAGCAGCTTCATGATCGCGCGGGTCTTGCTGCCTTGTGCTTCCGCGAGCCGCGCCGCGCGTGCGACGTCTTTCGGGCCTTCGGCGATGCGCAGCGTATCCATCGCGCCGCGCGTGCCGGTCTTTTCGGCGACACGCGTCACGTCCTTGCCGAGCCGGACCAGCGCACCGGCCTTCTCGGCACGGAACGCCGCCTTGATCGCGCTCACGGTTTCGCCGGGACGGAACACCGAACCCTTGGCGACCGCGTTCTGCAGCATCGGCGCGTCGACCACTTCGCGTGCCGAGCGCCCGGCCCATTTGGCAAGCCCCTCGCCAAGCCGCCCGACCTTGCGGGCATCCTTCACCAGCGTCAGCCCGGCGCGCACCGGCGCGGCACCGCCAACGGAGACGTAGGTCACGGCCGTCACTGCGAGGCCGGCGGTCGCAAGGCCGAGCACGAGGTGGTCGGTGTCCTCGCCCATCGCGAGATGCTTGCCTTCCCGGACCACGTCCCTGACGTCGCCGATCACGAAGAGATCGCCGGCCACCGTTCCCGACAGGCTCGCGACATCGTCGGCATTGCCGGTGACGAGGCCGGTGGCAAACCGCTTGGCGAAATGCGAGGTCGAGTTCTCGTCCCTGACCGCATCGCTGACGCGGTTGAGCAGGTCGTCGGGAAGCGCGATGTTGCGCTCACGCGCCAGCGCGACAAAGCTGTCCGCGAGATCGGCATCGCCGGCGGCGAGCGCGGCCTCGATGTTGTCCTGGACCAGATGGTCGTTCTGCCGCAGCAGCGCATCGAGCTTGAGCTCGGAGAGCGCAGCCGGATCGTCCTGGGCAGCGAGAAGCGCGCCGGCTTCACGGGCGTGCGGCGCCACCTGCGCGAGCAGGAAGCCGCACGCGAGAATACCGGTCAACGCGGTGCTGATTCGCAGCCATTTCATGCGGGAAACCTGGACGGTCCTGAGATCATGCGCCCGATGATTCGTCTTTCGTCGCAAATGCGCGCGTCCACAGACATAGTATGCCAAAATTGCGACACAACGTCCCCGACGAAAGAAGGGCTTCTCTGGGGCGACAAGATTGTGTCGAATTTGCATGAGCAAATGAGCATGGGGCAGTTGCAACCTTTCGGTTCCGCTGGACTAGCAATCATCCGTACCCCCCAGTATGGTCCGCCGCGTCTCAAAAGATACCGCGTCAGCTCTGATTGTGTCTGCCGCCACTGCTACTCCAGGATGAGTTACGATGTCCGACCATGTCGTCCCGCACTTCCATAACGATGCCGGTGTCCCCGTCATCGAGATCGGCTCGCAAGAGTTCATGTGCGTGGGCGCCAACCCTCCGTTCGATCATCCGCACGTCTTCCTGGACCTCGGCAACGACAACGAGATCATCTGCCCCTACTGCTCGACGCTGTACCGCTTCGCGGCGGACCTGAAGGCCGGCGAAGCCCGCCCGCCGGAATGCGTCCTGAAGGACAAGGTGGCCTGACCGTATCCATCGGTCAGGGGTGGCGCTCTCCCGAACGATTGTCATCGCCGGTGCCGGCATCGGTGGACTGACGGCCGCTCTCGCACTCGCGGCCCGCGGCTTCCGCATCGTCGTGCTGGAAAAGGCCGAGCGGCTCGAGGAAGTCGGCGCCGGCCTGCAACTCTCCCCCAATGCCAGCCGCGTGCTGGTCGAGCTTGGCCTCGCCGATCGGCTGAAGGCGCGCGCCGTCGTCCCCGAAGCGGTCTCGATCATGAGCGCGCGGGCCGGCGGCGAGCTGCTGCGCATGCCGCTGGGTGAAGCCGCATCCGCGCGCGCCGGCGCCCCCTATTGGGTGGTGCACCGCGCCGACCTGCAATCCGCGCTCGCCGGCGCCGTCTCCGACCATCCCGATATCGACCTGAAGCTGGGGGCGAGCTTCGAGGACGTCGCGCCTCATGCCAAGGGGCTGACCGTTGTCCATCGCAGCGGCACGATCCGCCGCAGCGATCTCGCCAGCGCGCTGATCGGCGCCGACGGTATCTGGTCGACAGTACGCCAGCATCTGTTTCCCGAGGTGCAACCGCGCTTCTCCGGGCTGATCGCCTGGCGCGGCACGTTGGACGCCACGCAACTGCCGAAGGATTTCACCGCGCGGCGGGTGCAGCTCTGGATGGGCGCAAACGCCCATCTCGTCGCCTATCCGATCGCGGCCGGCCGCCAGATCAACGTGGTCGCGGTGCTGCCGGGCACCTGGAACAGGCCCGGCTGGAGCACGCCGGGCGATCCGCTGGAGGTGATGGAGGCCTTCGCCGCGCCAAGCTGGCCGCCGGCGGCGCGGATGATGCTGTCCGCGGTCGACAGCTGGCGGAAATGGGCGCTGTTCGGCGTGCCCGACGGCTGTCCCTGGAGCAACGGGCCGGTCGCGCTGCTCGGCGATGCCGTGCATGCGATGCTGCCCTTCGCAGCCCAAGGCGCCGGCATGGCGATCGAGGATGCCGCCGTGCTGGCGCAGCTCTTGAGCGTTGAAGCCGCCGAGAGCACGGCCGGCATCACTGCGGCGCTGACGCAATATGGCCGCGCGCGCCAGGCCCGGGTTCGGCGGGTGCAGCGGACCGCGCGGCAGCAGGGCCGCATCTATCATCTCGGCGGACCACTCGCGCTCGCGCGCGACGTTGCGATCCGCGCGCTTGGCCCGGACCGCATGCTGGCGCGGCAGGACTGGATCTACGGCTGGCGCCCGTGATGCGGGAGCAACAGTACCCTAGCGCTTCGGCGCAGGCTTGATCACCGGCGGTTGCGGCGTCGAAGCCGGCGGCGCTGCATTCGGCGGCGTCTCCCGGCATCTGTTGCGGCGCCAGGCATCTTCGGCGAGCTGCGCCTGACCGCGCACCGCGATGTAATCGTTGCGATAGGCGAGTTCAGCCACGACGGCGCCACCTGCCCCGGTCTCCGCCTTGTCCATCAGCCTCTGCAATTCGGCGGTGCGGGCCGCGAGCGCCTTGCGCTCAGGCTCGAGCTGCTTGCAGTCGTACAATTCGTATTTGCCGGGATCGGCAAAGGCCGGGGCGACCGTCTCGCTCATGCCGGCGCAGCCGGACAGCGCGGCGCCCGCAAGCAGCACAACAAGCGCGCCGCAACAGCGCAGCGGAGAGGAAAACGAAGCAACCATGCCGGATGAATAGTCCCCGTGGATTGAGAATGCCTAAAGCAGCAACAGATGTCCGGATTGAGGCTTTGCCTTGTGCGGCCGGCTCGCTTAAGGAAGAACCACCCACCCGGCCCGCAAAGCCCCAATTCCAGACGGCCGGACGTGGACTTAAGTGTTTGATCTCGTTGGATCAAGCGGGCATGGCGGAATTGGTAGACGCAAGGGACTTAAAATCCCTCGGTGCGCAAGCGCTGTGCCGGTTCGACCCCGGCTGCCCGCACCACGAGAGAGACGACCCGAGGCGAGCGCCCGGCGCCGCGACAGTCGGGGGCGGCCGTTATCCCTTGCTGAGATGTCTGAGCACGCCTCATGTCTTTTGGTAACCGCGTCCGTTCGGCTCAGTTGAGTGCACTTTCACCGCAATTCCCTGTGTTCTGCTTCACATTCCGGCGCAAGTTTAGGGTGTAATCTTTGTAGACACTCGCTTCGCCGCACAGTCCCGCGTTCCCGCTCGACTGGCAGAATCTGGAGCACCGCGCAGATGGCTACCACTTTGTCCGGACGGCGGTGCGTGATCCTGGTTCGGCACGCCCACCGTGATTTCGGATCCAACATTAAGGAATCCGCGCAAGCTATGGCCGGTTGGGCGGAGCCCTTGGAGAAGGCGAAAGTCCCCTACAAGCAGGACGGGCTTCCGCGGACGCTTGCGATCGCCAATCGTGTTCTGGATGAGCTGGCGCGCCTCTCAATCAACATAACCGAAGTCTGGCATAGCCCGCACACCGTGGCTCTCCAGACCGCGGAGGCGTACAAACACGCGATTGAAATGAGATCCGCGCCGCAGTGTTCCTTGCGGTCACGAATAGAGCTGGATCCTGACTCTAAACAGGCGTCCCCATCATGGATCGTAGGAGAATTCGCCGAAAGGCTGCCTCGCATTGCCGATCGATCTGCGATCGTCATTATCGGCCATCAGCCGATGTTGACGGTCATCGCCAGGAAGTTCGCAAGGAAGTTTTTAAGAAGACTGCCCGCCGACACCTTGCCCCTTGCCAACTCTGAAGCGGCGTGCATGGCGTTCGACGAGAAAGGAAAAGCGGTACTTCTCTGGATGCTCACCGAAAAATCGGATGATCTTCTCGAGGATTTGAAAGACAAGATCAAATCCAAATACGATGTGGCGAAATTCTTTCTCGGCGCATTTGTTGTCAACACGGGGTTCTTGTTCTCGAACACAATTTGGGGTGCAAAGGCTCCGACGGCCCTATGGCTGATCGTCTTCGGATTCCTCTTGGCGCTTATTGCGCTCGCGCTGACAGCGGCCACGCTCATGTCCTACGACAGTCTCCTGATGCCGGCGGAGTTTTGGAGCGGCTCGACACCGGTCGAGCCAAGAGCGGATGGCATCCAATTGCCGAAGAGATGGTCGGTCCACCGACCGCCGAGCCAAGCGCACGTTGTTCTCTTCTATGAAATGATACACGTCTGGCGGTTCTTCTTCATTCCTGCCCTCTGGTTCGCGCTCGCATCGATTGCAACCTTCATGGTGGCCATGGTCGTTCAACGTTTCAAAGGCCTGATCGGCCGGGAAGCCGGCGCTGCGGATCTGGCGTTAATGATCGGCGGCGCCGGGTTGGCTGCCGGGCTGGCACTTGTCGTGCCGCTGGTGATCTACCGACGGCTGTATGAGCCCCGACTCGGATTCGAGGATTGAGGGCGCACCACGGCGACGCGACGCTCAGGGTGCGATAAGGCGCTCTTCAGAGGACTCAAATCCCTCGGTGCGCAAGCGCTGTGGCGGTTCGCCCCCGGCTGCCCGCACCACTTGGGCTGATGGCGCAGGTCGCCGCGGCAGGATGCAGACGCGGGCTCGCGCCGCGCGACGCTCACGCAATCATTCGTTTACCAACACACCCTTCCGCTTGCGGAACCCTCCCACCGCAACCAACCTTTACTCGACTTTAGATCGTCTTCCCCTAAAGCGAATGAGGTCTGCATCCGTCGCTGCGGATCGCAGGGAAACGCGGAGCCCGGAGCGACCGGCTTCGATGGTGAGAGCTCTCATGGACGCGCGCGAGAATTGGTCGCAAGGCCGGGTTGGCGGAGCGCCCGCGGCGTTCGGACGCCTTTTGCACGGGCGCGAGGTCTATCTTTTCCTGATCGCGTTCCTGTCGGTGTTCTACCTGTCGAACGGGCCGATCCAGCTCGGCCATTACGACCTCGGCTGGCACATCGCCGCCGGCGACCTGATCCGGAAGCACGGCGCGATTCCGTTTCAAGACCCGTGGGCGTTCACGCTCGGCGACAAGCGCTGGTACAATCTGTCGTGGCTCTGGGACGTGATCGCCAGCGTGCTGTATCAGCACGCCGGCTTTGCCGGGATCGTCCTGCTCGTCGTCGCCTGCGGCGCGATCATCGTCGGATATCTGACATTCGCGGCCTTGCGCAGCGGCGCATCGGCCGCCGCCGTCGGCATCACCGTGTTCGCCTCCTGCCTGCTCTATCCCTGTTACGAGGCGGCGCCCAACACGTATCTCGCGGCCTCGCCCAATATCGCGACCATGCTGTTAGCGGTCGTGTTCTACGGCGAATGCCTGCGGCGGCGCGGATGGTTCCTGCTGCCCGTGATGATGGTGCTGTGGGTCAATCTGCATGGCGGCTTCATGCTGGCCTTTCCCATCATCGGCGTGTTCGCCGGCGTCGCCCTGCTGCGGCGGGATTGGGTGAACTTCGGGAACTACTGCCTCGCAGGCATCGGGTGCTTCGCCGCGATCTTCGCCAATCCGCTGGGCTGGCACATCTACGACGGCGTGATGGCGACGCTGGGCCACTTCATCCAGGCCAATATCGGCGAATGGCGTCCCTATCTCCACAACATGGAGATCCCCGGGAGCATTCCCGGCATCGCCTATGCACTGGCGTTCGTTGCGCTCGAGCTGACATATCGCAACTCGAGGCCCGTTCCATTGGAGCCGCGCCTGCTAGCGTGGCTGTTCCTGGCTCTCGGCCTCTATCAATTCAGGTACGCCGCGTTCTTCTTCATCTTCTCGACAGTGCCGATGGCGCTTCACGTCGACCGGCTGTTGCCCAAGAGCCTTGCAAGGTTCGACATCCGGCGCGCGATGCTGGCGGCAGGTGTCGTGGGTATCCTCGTGCTGCCGCTCGCCTACATCCAGGTGAGACCGGCGCTGGCGCTGCCGGAGATGCTGTCGCAGGAGGATGCCGACTATCTGCTGGCGCATGCCACGCATTCGCGCGTGCTGAACCACTGGAATTCCGGCGGGCTCCTGATCTTCCGCACGCACGGATCGGTCCCCATGTTCGTCGACGGACGGGCGGCGACCGCCTATCCGGACGATCTGCTGCGCGACTATCTCAAGCTGGTGCGGTGGGAGATCGACGAGGCGGCCTGGGACAATGTGATCAGGACGTACAAGGTCGATGCGGTGCTCTGGGTCAGAGGGCACGAGCAGCTCAGGCAATTCCTGGTGGGACAGCGGGGCTGGAAAGAGGAATATACCGGCGCGTATATGAGCCTCTACACCGCGCAGCCGGCCGCCGCGCGGTAGGATCAAATCGCCTGCGGAGTCGCCTCGCCTGACGGCTCACGCGGGAGCAGCAGCCAGAAGCAGATCAGCGCGATCGCAAGCTGGCCGAAGCCGCCCATGAAGGCGATACCCGAGACCGATGCCAGGGTTGGAATGGCCACCGCGATCGCGAGCACGGCCGCCATCATCGTCGCGGGCAGAGCGGGGACGAGAATGGCCGCATAGAGCGCCACCTCGAAGAAGGCATATTCCTTCAGCCGGGGCGCACAGAGATAGAGCGCATACATCGCGAGCACGGTGATGCGCATCGCGGCTTCAGGGTTTCTCATCAGCCAGTCGTCGAACGCGCGAAGCAGCGAGGTGTTAACGGCAAGGCCTTGCGCCTTCACCATGCGCCACACGGAGACGGCGAGTGGCGCGAGCACGAGCGCGACCGCGATGAGACCATAGAACACGGCCACGACCGGCTTGCTGCCGGCGAGCCCGACGCGGTCTGCGAGCGTCAACGACATGAACAGCAGCGACGGATTGACCTCGTTGCCCGGCGCATGCTGGCCGGGGATCTGGCCGAAGATCGCGCTCAGCCAACTCTTGAACAGGTCCGGATAGATCGCCAGCGACGCCAGGATCGGCAGGGCGAACATGGCGGCCGCGACCGCGATCAGGAGGAACTTGCGGCCTCTCGGCAGCGGCAGGAAATACAGCGCGGCGAGGACCGGGAAGAACACCAGCTTGAACGAGGTGACGAGGCCGAGCAGCGCAGCGCCGGCGAGTTGCGGCGCAATGCTCGCGCCGCCGCCATCAGACTGCGCGGGACGCAGCAACAGCGCCAGCGATGCCGCCGTGAAGAGGCCGCTGAGGATCGCGAAATTGCCGGTCGCGATGATCCATTCGAAGCCGAGGAAACCGCCAAGCGCGAACACGATCCGCGGCGCGACATCCTGCATACCGCCTCTACTCTTGCCGAGGCCCGGCAGCAGCAGCGCGCAGATCAGCGCGAGAACGAGAAAGATGGGCTTGTAATGCGCGACGAGAACGCCGCCGGCGCAGAGCGGACGAAACGCGTCGAGCGTCACGGGCAGATAGGGATAGGACAGCTTGGTGTCCTTCAGATTCTTGACGTAATAGGGATCGAGCCCCGCGACATGCGCATCGACCGCCGCGCAGTTCACCCGCGCGTCCCAGCCGAATGTCTCGTCCGCGCCGAGATCGATGGCGACGGACGTTGCGACCAGCACGGCCACGGCCAGGATGAAGCGGGTCAACCAGGTCCTCCCTGACGTGCCCGCAGCGACGGGGCGCTGTTGCCCGGAAACGACGGACGAGGCGAGACTTGTCATGAACGCGCGCTTTCCGGATCGAGGCGTCTGGGCTCGGCCCGAAAATCGAGCAGCAGGATCCAGAAGCATGTCAGTGCGACGATGAGGAGGGTGAAGCTGCCTTCGATCGTGTGGCCCATCATCGAGATCACCGCGGGCGCGAGAAGACCGACGACAAGAAGCGCGGCGAGCGCCAGGGCGGGAAGATCGACGACGAGGATCGCGGCATAGAGCGCGAGCTCGAAGAAGGCATATTCCTTGAGACGCGGCGAAGAGAGATAGAGCGCGAACATGGCCATCACCGTCACGCGCGCCGCGGTGCGGGGATGATCGATCAGCCAGCGATCCAGCCGCGCCAGCAGCGAGCCCCCTGCCCGCACCGGTCCGCTCCCGGCCGCACGCAGCACGGACAGCGCGAACGGCACAAGCACGAGCGCGAGGGCTGAGAGCGCATAAGTCGCGAACATGAGAAGCTTGCTGCCACCGAGCCCGGCATGCTCCATGAAACTCCGCGCCAACAGCAGCAGCGACGGATTGATCTCCACGATATCGACGGAATGCTGGTTCGGGATCTGTCCGGCAACCGCAAGCAGCCAGCTCGCAAACAGATCGGGATACAGCAGTCGCGACACCAGGATCGGCAATATGAAGCTGAAAGCCGCAACCGCGATCAGCGCCAGCTTGCGCGCGCGCGGCAGCGGCAGGAAATAGAGCCCCGCCAGCACCGGACAGAACACCAGCTTGAAAGAGGTCACGAGGCCGAGCAGCACGGCGCCGACGACGCGCAAGGGAAAGCCCTCGTCGTTCCATGCATCGGGTGTGGGCGGACGAAGCAGAAGGCTGAGCGCGATCGCGGTCAGCACGCCGCTCAGAATCGCAAAATTCCCGGATGCCGCCACCCATTCGAAGCCGACGAAGGCGCCGAGCGCGCAGAGCACCCTCAGCGCAACATCATTCGCGCTCGCGCGCGTTCGGCCGAGACCTGGCAGCAGCAGGCCGCACAGCACGGCCAGAACGAGATAGATGCCCCTGTAATGATCGACGATGAAGCCGCCCGCACATACCGGGCGAAACACGTCCAGCGTCACCGGCAGATAGGGATAGGACAGCCGCGTGCCTTTCAGATTCCTCACGAAGTAGGGATCGAGCCCCTCGGCATGCGCATCGACCGCCGCGCAATTGACGCGAACGTCCCAGCCATATTTCACGTCGAGCCTGGCGTCGTTGACGAGATTGCCGAGCACCAGCAGCGCGGTCAGCGCGATCAGGCCGAAAAGCCAGGCGTTGCGACGCGCAGCCATTCCGGCCGAAGGTCCGAACCATCGTGCTGTACCGGTGACGTCGGACACCGCGAAAATACCTGTCGTTCTGGGTTCCCTCGGCGCGCCCCACGCGGCGTCCGATCGGGCCACAATGGACAGGATGGGTTGCGGATTCATCTCTCGGATGCGGCGTCCCCGGTCTTATGGTGAACAGCTGGTTGCCGGCCGACAGACAAGGGCGGCGAGGAACCGGGTCACCCGCCGTCATGGCCTCAAACGGCCCAGCCGGCTAGCGCGGCGCGCGGGCCGCCAGCCAGGCATCGAGCGCTTCGCGGGTGTCCTGCGTCGCCGCCATGCGCGCGAACTGCTCGCTCTCGATGGCGAGGCCTTCGGAAATCGAGACATTGAGACCCCGCGTGGCCGCCGTGATGACCCGCGCGACCGCCAGAGGCGAATGCCGCGTGATGCGATCGGCCAGCGCGAAAGCTGCATCGAGAAGCTGCGCATGCGGGACGATACGGTTGACCAATCCCATCTCGAGGGCTCGCTGCGGTGAAAAGGAATCGCCGGTCAGAAGGTATTCCAACCCACGCTTGCGGCCTGCCAGCCGCGGCAGGCGCTGCGTGCCGCCGAAGGTCGGCGTGATACCGATGGCGATCTCGGGCTTGGCGAAGCTCGCCTGCTCGCTCGCGACGCCGAGATGCACGGCCTCCGTGATCTCGCAGCCGCCGCCGTAGGCGAGGCCGTTGACGGCGGCGATGATCGGCTTCGGAAACGCTTCCATTCGCGCGGTCATCCCCTGCCCGCGCCGCAAGAAAGCCTTCGCCGCGGCGTCCGGCCCGCGCTTCACGCTCTCCGAGAACTCGGCGATGTCGGCGCCGGCCGAGAAGGCGCGCTCGCCCGCCCCGGTCAGGACGACGGCACGAATGGTGGCGTCGTCCTCGATGCGGTCGAGGATCGCCATCAGGCGGTCGATCAACGCGTAGTTCAGTGCATTAAGCTTGTTGGGTCGGTTCAGGGTCAGCAGCGCGACGGTGCCGCGGGTTTCGGAGAGTATCAAGTCAGACAAGCGAGGCTTCCTTCCAGATCGAACAGGCCTGAAAGTCAGCCACACCGGTCTTGTTGTGTATACTCACTAGGAAGTATACATTGGGACCATGTCAGAAAGGGGCGACACTACGCGCGAGCAGATCGTCGTTGCGGCGACGCGCCTGTTCTATGGCGAGGGCATCAGGGCGGTGAGCATGGATGCGGTCGCCGAGAAGGCGGGCGTCACCAAGAAGACGCTGTACTACCACTTCACCAGCAAGGACGAGCTCGTCGCCGAAACCATTGCAGCGAGAGACCAGCCGACGCTGGAGCTCTATATGCGCTGGTTCGCCGAGACCGACGGCACAGTCGCGGACAAGGTCCGCGGACTGTTCACCAAACTCGGACGCTCCGTGAATACGCCGCGCTGGCGCGGCTGCGGATTCCTCCGCACCATCGCCGAACTCGCAAACACGCCGGCGCATCCCGCGGTCAAGGCCGGCGCCGCGCACAAGAAGCGCTTTGAAGCCTGGCTCGAAACCGAATTGCGCGGCCACGGCATCGCCGGTGCGGCCGCGCTCGCGCGCCAGCTCGTGATCCTGCTCGACGGCGCGACGACGGTGATGCTGATCCACCGCGACCTCGATTACGTGGAGACGGCGGGCCAATTGGCGCTCGGCCTGGTCGAGGCTGCTCAAAAGAGTGCCAGCGCTTGAGCCGCCTTTAACGCCTCGATGTGGTCGACACCCTCCCCCGCCTGACAGCCATCCCGAAACATGGGTTGTGCAACGCAGCATCGACGGTAGATAAGGGCTTGAATTTCAGAGGTGAGCTTCTTGTCCGACGTCAATGCCGACAGTTGGGTGTCCTCGGGACACCGTCCTATGGGTTTTCCCGAATTCGTCATCGTGATCGCGTCCATCATGGCGCTGAATCCGCTTGCGATGGACATGATGCTGCCGGCGCTGCCCAATATCGGGGCAGCCTTCAATATCCCCGTCGCCAACCATCTCCAGCTCGTGCTGTCGACCTTCCTGATCGGCTTCGGCGCCGGCCAGTTCATCATGGGCCCGTTGTCGGACCGCTTCGGCCGGCGCCCGGTGCTGCTCGGCGGCATGGCGGTCTATGCAGCGGCGAGCGTGCTGGCGGTTGCCGCGCCCTCGTTCGAGACGCTGCTGCTGGCGCGCGCGCTACAGGGCTTCGGCACCTCGGCGACGCGCGTGATCGCGACCTCGATCGTGCGCGATTGCTATGTCGGCCGCCGCATGGCCAGCGTGATGTCGCTGGCGATGATGATCTTCATCGCGGTCCCCGTGATCGCGCCCTCGTTCGGGCAGGCGGTGCTGCTGGTGACGCAATGGCGCGGCATCTTCGTCGTGCTGATGCTCTACGGACTGCTCGCGCTGGCGTGGTCGGTGCTGCGGTTGCCTGAAACCCTGCCGGTCTCGGAGCGCAGGTCGCTCGCGCCGGGTGACGTACTCGCGGCTTATTGGCAGACCGTGAGCAATCGCCAGACCATCGGCTATGCCCTCGCGGCCGGCAGCGTCATGGGCGCGCTGTTCGCCTATGTGTTCTCGGCGCAGCAGGTGTTCACCGGCATCTATCACCTCGGCCATTATTTCCCGCTCGCCTTTGCGGCGATCGCGGCCGGCACCGCCGTCGCGGGGTTCCTTAACGCCAGGTTTGTCGGGACCCTCGGCATGCGCGTGATCTCGCACGGCGCGCTGAGCCTCTACACCGCCGTCGCCGGCGTGATGCTGCTGACGGAAATCCTCGGCATGCTGCCGCTTCCCCTGTTCATGGTGCTCTCGGCGCTGATGATGTTCTCGTTCGGCATGATGGTCGCCAACTTCACCGCACTCGCCATGGAGCCGCAGGGTCACATCGCCGGCACGGCGTCCTCGCTCTACGGCTCGATCACGACGCTGATCGGCATCGTGGTCGGCATGGCGATCGGGCAAAGCTTTGACGGCACGCTGCTGCCGTTCTCGGTCGGCTTCTTCCTGTCGACGCTCGCCGCCCTTACGATCGTGCTGGTGGTGGAAAAGGGACGGCTGTTCAAGCCGCATCATCGCCCGATCAGCTGAGGAACTTCCCGGCGGCCTCGATGTTGTACTGCAGCAATTTGAAAGGCCGCGCCATGGAACTGGAACTCCGCAAAGACCCCAACGCCTCGGAACCGGCGGACACCAAGCGTTCCGAGCCAAATACGGAGCAGGCTGCGTTCAACGCACCGTTCGCCAGCGAGGGCCTCGAGCGCGTGCGCGACAGCCATTGCTGAGCACGCGCCCTACTCTGCGGCGCGTTTGCTGGCGCTGAAATCTTCGGCTGCGCCCTGCGGGGCCGTGCTTCTTTCTCGCGGCGGAACCATCAGCACCACCACCTCCCGCGTCAGGCCGGGCTTGCCCCATAGCGTTGCCTGGGCGGTGAACTCGCGCGTGACGAAATGCTCGGCGCGCGCGGACACCCACTCCATCCAACGGCCGCAATGGCCCTGGCCACGGAAGCAGACCGCGGCCCAGCCGCGGTCGAGCGTCGTCTTGCGCGGCAAGCCCCAATCATATTGGTACGCGAACGGCCGTGCATAACGCGGATGGTCGGGGCTGTAGAACGCCGTCGCAAAGGCCAGCGAATCGTCGCCGCTCACGGCGCTCAGCGGCTGCCCCGTCAGTTCGCGCCATTCACGCGTCAATCCGTTCGCCGCCTGCACATAGAAATTGCGGCCCTCTTCGTAGCCGTGCTGGTTGCGATAGACGGCATGGATCGGCGCTGCGACCAGGGCCGCGGCAAGCGCAACGCAGGCCACGAACACCGTGACATTGACGGTATAGAAGCGCTCGATCGGGTAGCGCGTGCCGCAAACGACGAGCACGACGAACAGGAACAACCCCTGCAGCGCCCATAGCGACGGCAGGTCCGTTCCCATCACGATCGACGTCAGCACCGGCAGCACGATCGTGCCGCTCGCAATATAGAAGAGAAGCCGCAGGCCCGGACTCATGGCCGCGAAGTCGGCCGGAAACTGCTTGAGCCGCGTCCCCGCGATCAGGACCCAGAGCACGGCCGCCACGCTCATCGCGGCCGCGAGGCCCAGCAGAAAGTTTCTGACCTCACCCATCGCACTCGCGGCGCTGCCGTTGGCGTGGGCCAGCGCATAGCCAAAGGTCGACGCGCCCGTCGTCGCCAGCCACCAGATGTGCGGCGACAGCACTGCGAGCCCGGTGGCCACCGAGATCCAGGGCGAGGCGGAGCTGAAATAGACGCGCCGCGCCGGATGCGCCAGCGCGGCGAAGGCAAAGCTCGCGACGAGGAAGATCGAGTAATATTTGCCGACCATCGCCAGCGCCGTCGTGCATCCCGCCGCGACGGCCCACAGCGGAGCGCGCGTCTCGAACGCGCGCAGGAAGCACCACGTCGCCAGCGGCCACGTCGCGAGCAGCACCGCATTGGCATTGAATCGCTGGGCATGGAATTGATAGGCCGGCGTCAGCATCAACAGCAGCAGCACCAGGATGCGCTTGTGCCCGGTGACGAATTGACGGGTGACCATGTCGACGAAGACCAGCGCCAGCCCGGCATTGACCATCGCCATCAATTGCAGCGACCAGTCGCTCAGCGGAAAGACCGAGGTCCAGACCGCGGCGACCCAGCCCATCAGGGGCGGATGCTTGTGGTAGCCGAAGGCGAAGTTCCGTCCCAGCGCCCAGGCCTCGAGCGTGTCGGGATGCAGGCCGCTGCCGGCATAGGCGATGGCGAGATAGAGCGTCCAGATCGCGACGAAGCACGCGATGAGAAGCGGCACCGCCCAGCCCGCCTCGATGCCGACCAGCCAGCGCAGAAACGGCCTGCGCCACGGCGCGGGCGCGCGATCGGACCGCTCGGCCATCGCCTGGAATGCAAAATCAATCGGCACTGGAATCGAATGCAGGAAGGAAGCGATGTGCGAACTGCGCACATCTATTTCAGAACAGAAACAAATAGCAATGATTGGAAACTGGAAGAGTTAAAAGCTCCGCGTCTCCAGCTGACGCGAAGCTGACAAACGACAACGGCGCCGCTGCCGACAGCGACGCCGCGTCACGTGGAAAACGGAAGGTGCGAGATGCACCCTCCGCACAGTCCGATTTATCCTATTCGGACTTGCTCATATTCCAGAACACCGGCGTTGCCGGGCCGTCGATCACGCCGGAGATCGACTTCCGCCACGCGCTCGGCGCCTGATACTGGCCGAGCGGGACGTAGAGCACCTGGTCATAGGTCTCCTTCTGAATCTCGGCCGCGATCTTCTTCTGGTCGTCGAACGAGGCCGCGCGAACGAACGCGTCCTTGAGCTGCTCGACCTTGGCATCCTCCGCCCAGCCGAACCAGCCGCCCTTCTTGCCCTGCCCGCCGACAGCAATGTTGGAGATCGGGTTCGACACGTCGGCGCTGACCCAGTTCGTGATGAACATGTTCCAGCCACCTTCCTTCGGAGGCTTCTGGCTGGCGCGCCGGCTCACCACCGTCTGCCAGTCGGTGGCCTGCAGGTCGACCTTGAAGCCGGCTTCGCGCAGTTGCTGAGCCACCACGATCGGCTGGGCCTTCAGTGTCAGCACATCGCCCGGCGCCATCAGCACGACGGGCGTCCCGTCGTAACCGGACTCGGCGAGCGCCTTCTTGGCCGCAGCAATGTCGCCGCCCTTCGCGAGGCTCTCACCGCCAATCTCTGTCGCGAACGGCGTGTCGCAGATGAAGACCGCGGCGCAAGTCTTGTAGTATTTGGGATTGCCGATCAGCGCATCGAGCACGTCCTTCTGGTTGACCGCCATGAGTGCTGCGCGGCGGACCTTGACGTTGTCGAACGGCGGATGAAGGAAATTCATCCGGGCGCCCGTCTGGAAGCCGAACTTGTTCAGGATCTCGAGCTTGAGCTCCTTGTCGGCTTCGATGGTGGGCAACATTTCAATGGCGGGAATTTCCATGAAGTCGATGTCACCCGACTGAAGCGCATTCAACGCGGTCTGCGCGTCGGGCATCGTGATCCATTCGACGCGATCGACCTTCACGATCTTGCCGCCCGCGGTCCAGCTCACCGGCTCCTTGCGCGGCACGTAATCGGTGTTCTTGACGTAAACCGACTTCACCCCGGGCTGGAATTCAGCCTGCACGAATTTGAACGGGCCGGAGCCGATCTGCTCGGGGATCTGCTTGTCGACGGGCGTCTCGGCGAGACGCTTCGGCATCATGAAGGCGACCCGCGAGGACGGCTTGCCGATCGAATCCAGTACGAGCGCGTACGGCTCCTTCAGCTTCAGCGTGATGGTCTTGGGGTCCGTCGCCTCGATGCTCGCGGTGAACAGCATCATCTGCTGCCCCATGCTATCGACAGCGGCCCAGCGCTTCAGGGAGGCAACGCAATCTTCCGCGGTGACCGGCGTGCCGTCATGCCACTTCAGACCGTCGCGAAGCGTGAAAGTGTAGGTCAGCTTGTCGTCGGAGATCTTCCAGTCCGCCATCTGCGGCTGGATCTTGAAATTCGAATCCGTCGCGAGCAGCGTGTCGTAGATCATGTAGCCATGATCACGCGAGATGTAGGCGCTGGTGAAAATCGGATCGAGGATGCGCAGGTCCGAATGCATCACGGCGGTGATGGTCCTGCCTGCGGCCAGAACCGGCGAGGCCAGTGCCGAAAGCGCCACGACTGAAATCGCAAGCGTTGAAATCGCAAATGTGGAGGCGAACGCCCGATACCGCCGGCGCATGGGTTGGAACACTGAAGCTCTCCTGCGAAGTTTTCTTGGGAAGGTCTGCTGAAAATTCTCCCGGCGAGCGGCGCCGCTGATGACAGCGGCGCCACGTGACGATCTTGATGAAGGGGGACTTACGCGCCCTCGCCTTACTCCGACTTGTCGATGTTCCAGAACACCGGGGTGGCCGGGCCGTCGAGCACGCCGGTGAGCGACTTGCGCCAGGCGCTCGGTGCCAGGTACTGGCCGAGCGGCACGTAGATCACCTGGTCATAGGCTTCCTTCTGGATCTCGGCCGCGATCTTCTTCTGATCGTCGAGCGAGGCAGCGCGGACGAAGTCGTCCTTGAGCTTCTCGATCTTGGCGTTCTCCGCCCAGCCGAACCAGCCCTTCTTGCCCTGGCCGCCGATCGAGAGATTGGAGATCGGGTTGGAGACGTCGGCGCTGACCCAGTTGGTGAAGAACATGTTCCAGCCGCCTTCCTTCGGAGGCTTCTGGCTGGCGCGCCGGCTCACCACCGTCTGCCAGTCGGTCGCCTGCGCGTCGACCTTGAAGCCGGCCTCGCGAAGCAACTGCACCGCCACCGTCGGCTGCGCCTTCAGCGTGACGACGTCACCGGGGACCATGACCACGACGGGCGTGCCGTCATAGCCGGACTCGGCGAGCGCCTTCTTGGCTTCCGCCATGCCGTTGCCCTTGACCAGCGTCTCGGAGCCGACATCGGTCGCCAGCGGCGTGTCGCAGATGAAGAACGCGCCGCAGATCTTGTAGTATTTGGGATTGCCGACGAGCGCGTCGAGCACGTCCTTCTGGTTCATCGCCAGGAACGCCGCGCGGCGGATCTTCGGATTGTCGAAGGGCGGATAAAGGAAGTTCATGCGCCCGAGGGTCTGATAGCCGAACTTGTTCAGCGTCTCGACCTTGAGGTCGGAATTGCCTTCAAGCACGGGCAGCATGTCCCACGGCGGCACTTCCATGAAGTCGATGTCGCCCGACTGCAGCGCGTTCACCGCGGTCTGCGCGTCCGGCATGGTGATCCACTCGACGCGGTCGACCTTCACGACCTTGCCGCCGGCGGTCCAGCTCGCGGCTTCCTTGCGCGGCACGTAGTCGGTGTTCTTGACGTAGACCGCCTTCACGCCGGGCTGGAATTCGCCCTGCACGAACTTGAACGGGCCGGAGCCGACCTGCTCGGGGATCTGCTTGTCCGGCGGCGTCTCGGCGAGGCGCTTCGGCATCATGAAGGGCACGCGCGAGGACGGCTTGCCGATCGAGTCGAGCACGAGGCCGTAGGGCTCCTTCAGCTTCAGCGTGATGGTCTTGGCATCGGTCGCCTCGAGGCTGGCCGTGAAGGTCATCATCTGCTGGCCCATGCCGTCGACGGCGGCCCAGCGCTTCAGCGAAGCGACGCAGTCCTCCGCCGTCACCGGCGTGCCGTCATGCCATTTGAGGCCGTCGCGCAGCGTGAAGGTGTAGGTCAGCTTGTCGTCGGAGATCTTCCAGTCCGCCATCTGCGGCTGGATCTTGAAGTTCGAATCCGTCGTGATCAGCGTGTCGTAGACCATGTAGCCATGGTCACGCGTGATGTAGGCGGTGGTGAAGATCGGGTCGATGATCCGCAGATCCGAATGCATCACCGCGGTGATGGTCTTGCCGGCCGCAAATACCGGCGAGGCCATCGCCGTGGATAGCGCGACGACCGACAGCGCAAGTGTGGAGGCGAACGCGCGACGCCCCCGGCGCATCAAGTTCAACATAAAAGTTTCTCCTGACGTGAAACTGTTCAAAGGCAGGTTATTGATTGAGCATTCGGTGCGTTCCTTGGGCGAACTAACCTCATGCAATGCCTTTATCTTTCGAGACTTGCAGACAGTCTTGAGCGCGTCAATCCGGTTTCGGTGCAGCCCATGGCGTCGCACGCACGGGCTCCACAAAGATCGGATTAGCTCTACAACTCTCTCCGCTTGTCCTGCCCCGCGGCAATGCAATGCGCGTTCCACCTTTCGCAGCTTGAGAGACATTAGGATGAATCCAGCCAATCTTCCCTTCGATTCCGAGGCCATGCTCGAGGGCCTGCGCACCTGGGTGGAATGCGAAAGCCCGACCTGGGACGCGAGCGCGGTGAACCGCATGCTCGATATCGCAGCGCGGGATATGGCGATCATGGGTGCGACGATCGAACGCATCGCAGGCCGTCAGGGCTTCGGCGGCGTCATCCGCGCGCGCTTTCCCCATCCGAAACAGGGCGAGCCGGGCATCCTGATCGCCGGACACATGGATACCGTCCACCCGGTCGGTACCATCAAGAAGCTGAAATGGCGGCGCGAGGGCAACAAATGCTACGGCCCCGGCATCTACGACATGAAGGGCGGCAACTACCTCTCGCTGGAAGCAATCCGGCAGCTCGCGCGCGCTTCGTTCACCACGCCGCTCCCGGTCACCATCCTGTTCACGCCGGATGAGGAAGTGGGAACACCCTCGACGCGCGACATCATCGAGGCCGAGGCCGCGCGCAACAAATATGTGCTGGTGCCCGAGCCCGGCCGCGCCGACAACGGAGTCACCACCGGACGTTACGCCATTGCGCGATTCAATCTCGAAGCGACGGGCCGGCCGAGCCATGCCGGCGCCACGCTGTCGGCGGGACGCTCGGCGATCCGCGAGATGGCGCGGCAGATCCTAGCGATCGACGCGATGACGACGGACGACTGCACCTTCTCGGTCGGCGTCGTGCATGGCGGACAATGGGTCAATTGCGTTGCCACGACTGCGACCGGCGAGGCGCTGTCCATGGCCAAGCGCCAGGCCGATCTCGACCGCGGGGTCGAGCGTATGCTGGCACTGTCGGGCACAGCGAATGACGTCACCTTCAAGGTGACGCGCGGCGTGACACGTCCGGTGTGGGAGCCGGATGCCGGCACGATGGCGCTGTATGAAAAGGCGCGCGGCATCGCCAAGTCGCTCGGCGCGGAACTTCCGCATGCGAGTTCCGGCGGCGGCTCCGATGGCAATTTCACCGGCGCGATGGGCATTCCGACACTCGACGGCCTTGGCGTGCGTGGCGGCAATGGCCACACGCTGGAAGAGTTCATCGAGGTGGACAGCCTCGTCGAGCGCGGCCGCCTGATGGCGGGCTTGCTGGCGACGCTTGAGTAATTGAATCAACTTTGCACTGCACAATACGTTGGCAGTCGCGGTTGAAATTTAGCCTTGTCTAAAAATGAGGCGCATCGTACTGCTCGATGGTCCACGCGACGATGCGGGAGAGATCGCAACGAGGGTTTCGGCCCTCTTTGCGGCGCCGACGGAGCAACCGCCCCGGAAACTCTCAGGCAAAAGGACTGTATCGTCAGGACGATCTGGAGAGAGACGGCACGATCTAGACGTCGTGACGTCCACCGAAGGGGATAGTCCGAAGCTGACCTCGCCGAGGTCCGCGTCGGATCAAGCTCTCAGGTAACCGTGACAGATGGGGCGCCGCCAACGGCCTTTGGCCGGCGGTTAGCCGTCTCTAATTCACGGGAGCCCCGAACCTGCCATGACCCATATCGCCATCATCGGCGCCGGTATCACCGGCGTGACGACCGCCTATGCCCTGCTCGAACGCGGCTACAAAGTGACGGTGCTCGACAAGCACCGCTATGCCGCGATGGAGACCTCCTTCGCCAATGGCGGACAGCTCTCCGCCAGCAATGCCGAAGTGTGGAACAGCACCGCGACGATCCTGAAGGGCCTGCGCTGGATGTTCCGGCGCGATGCGCCGCTGCTGATGAACCCGCGGCCGAACTGGCACAAATATTCGTGGATGAGCGAGTTCGTCGCCAACATCGGCAACTACCGCGCCAACACGGTCGAGACCACGCGGCTCGCGATCGAAGCCCGCAAGTACCTGTTCGAGATCGCGGAGCGTGAAGGCATCGATTTCGATCTCGAACGCCGCGGCATCCTCCACATCTATCACGACAAGAAGGGATTTGAATCCGGCCTGTGCGTCAACGCGCTGTTGCAGGAAGGCGGCCTCGACCGCCGCCCGGTGACGCCGGAGGAAATCCGCACCATCGAGCCGGCGCTGCGCAAGGATTACTTTGGCGGCTTCTACACGCCGTCGGATGCGACCGGCGATATCCACAAGTTTACCCGCGGGCTCGCGGAGGCCTGCAAGCGCCGCGGCGCGAGCTTCATCCACGAAGCCAACATCGATTCGATTGCCCAGGCCGGCGGCGGCTTCGTCATCGGCTGGGCCGATCTTTCGGCAAGCGATGCTGCCCCATCCGCGCGCGGCATGCTGAAGGCGGATGGCGTCGTGGTCTGCGCCGGCGTGGCCAGCCGTCACTTCGCAGCGCTCCTCGACGATCGCATCAACGTCTATCCGGTGAAGGGCTATTCGATCACCGTGCAGCTCGACAGCGCCGAGAGCCGCAACGCGACGCCGACCGTCAGCCTGCTCGACGAAGCCGCCAAGATCGTCACCAGCCGGCTCGGCGCCGATCGTTTTCGTGTCGCCGGCACCGCCGAATTCAACGACTTCAACCGCGACATCCGCGCCGATCGCGTGCAGCCGCTGGTCGACTGGGTGCGCAGCAACTTCCCGTCCGTCGAGACGTCGCGGGTCGTGCCCTGGGCCGGACTGCGACCGATGATGCCGAACATGATGCCGGTGGTGCGCGCAGGCCGGATGCCGGGTGTCTTCTTCAACACAGGCCACGGTCATCTCGGCTGGACCCTGTCGGCCGCAACCGCGCAGATGATCGCCGGAACCATCGACGGCTGGCGCGGGCTCAATGCGCCGCCCGCCGTGCCCTCACTTGGGGTTGAACTTGGGGTTGAGCGCGAGCTGCGTCATGCATCCTGAGTGGTCTCGATCCAGCGCGGGGCGGCCCCTTGCTCCCGCCCTGCCCTTGGCACACAATTTGCCCCGCAAGGACGGCTTCTCCGGCCGCTCTTCCCGTCCGAATGGCAGGCGCGCATGATAGACACGACAGATTCCACGGGCGCCTCGAGCCCCCACACATTCCGCAGCCGGAGATAGGTGCATGCTAGGTTATCTCATTCGCCGCGTTCTGGCCGCGGTGCCCGTGATGGGCGTCGTCGCGCTGTTCGTGTTCCTGTTGCTGCGGCTGACGCCGGGCGATCCCGCCGCGATCCTCGCCGGCGACAACGCGACGCCGGAACGGCTCGAGCGCATCCGTGAATCGCTCGGTCTCAACGAGCCGCTGATCGTGCAGTTCATCACCTGGGTGAACAAGCTCCTGCACGGCGATCTCGGGACCTCGCTGATCTCCAATTTGCCGGTCATCAAGATGATCGGCCAGCGCGTCGAGCCGTCGATCTCGATCGCACTCTCGACCATCATCCTCGCCGTCATCGTCGCGGTGCCGCTCGGAGTCATCGCGGCGTGGAAGCACGGCACCTGGATCGACCGTTTCGTGATGGGTCTGTCCGTGCTCGGCTTCTCGGTGCCGGTGTTCGTGGTCGGCTACATCCTGATCGAGATTTTCGCGATCGACCTGCGCTGGGTGCCGGTGCAGGGCTTCCGCAGCATCTTCAACGGCTTTGGACCGTTCTTCGAGCGCATCATCCTGCCGACCTGCGCGCTGTCCTTCATCTACATCGCGCTGATCGCGCGCATGACGCGCGCGGCGATGCTCGACGTGCTCGGCGAAGACTACGTGCGCACGGCGCGCGCGAAGGGCATCAACGAGGTCGCGGTGATGATGCGGCACGCGCTGCGCAACGCCGCCGTGCCCGTGATCACCGTAATCGGCACCGGCTTTGCGCTGCTGATCTCCGGCGTCGTCGTCACCGAGAGCGTGTTCAACATCCCCGGCATCGGCCGCCTCACCGTCGATGCGGTGCTGGCGCGCGACTATCCGGTGATCCAGGCGATGATCCTGCTGACCTCGCTGATCTATGTCGTCGTCAACCTCCTGATCGACGTCGCCTACACGCTGCTCGATCCCCGGATCCGGTACTAGGGCCAAGGATAAGAACAACAATGTCGGTCGATAGCCTCCCCCAGTCATCCATTCCGATCACGGCACCGCTGCGGCCGCGTTTCGGCTTCCTCACCTCGACGCCGATCATCGCGGCGGCCACGATCCTGCTCGTGCTGATCGTGCTGATCTCGATCCTGGCGCCGCTGATCGCGCCGCATGATCCGATCCAGCTTGCGCCGTCGCAGCGGCTCAAGCCCGCCTCGGCGCAGTTCCTGCTCGGCACCGACGCTTATGGTCGCGACCTGTTGTCACGCGTAATCTATGGCGGCCGCATCTCGCTGCTGATCGGCATCGGTTCGGCGATCCTCGCGATCGCGATCGGACTTGCGATCGGCCTCGTCTCCGGCTTCTTCAAGCTGGTCGATTCCATCCTGATGCGCGTCATGGACGGCCTGATGGCGATGCCGAGCATCCTGCTCGCGATCGCGGTGGTGTCCCTGTCCGGCGCCAGCATCTGGACCGTGATGGTCGCGATCACCATCCCGGAAATTCCGCGCGTGGCGCGCCTGGTGCGCTCGGTCGTGCTGTCCGCACGCGAGGAGCCCTATGTCGAGGCCGCGATCTCGGTCGGCTCGTCGCTGCCGAAAATCATGTGGCGGCATCTGATGCCGAACACGATCGCGCCGCTGATCGTCCAGGGCACCTATGTCTGTGCGTCGGCGATCCTCACCGAGGCGATCCTGTCCTTCCTCGGCGCCGGCATCTCGCCGGAGACGCCGACCTGGGGCAACATCATGGCCGAAGGCCGCCAGTATTTTCAGCTCAAGCCGACGCTGATCTTCTGGCCGGGCCTGCTGCTCTCGATCGCCATCCTCAGCATCAATCTGATCGGCGACGCCGCCCGCGACGCTCTCGATCCCCGCATGAAGCAGCGGGAAGGCAAATAATGGCTGATCAAGTGATGACCAAAGACATCGTTCTCGACATCAACAACCTCGTCGTCTCCGTCGGCAAGAAGCCGGGCGGACCGAAGATCATCGACGGCATCTCGATCCAGGTCCGCGAAGGCGAGACGCTGTGCCTCGTCGGCGAAAGCGGCTCGGGCAAGTCGGTGACCTCGCTCACCACCATGGGCCTGCTGCCGAAGGGCACGCTGGTTCCGACCAGCGGCAGCGTAAGGCTCGTCGGCGAAGAGATCCTCACCGCGACCGACCGCCGCCTGCGCCAGTTGCGCGCGACCAAGATGGCGATGATCTTCCAGGAGCCGATGACCGCGCTCAATCCGGTCGTGCCGGTCGGCCGCCAGATCGACGAGGTGCTGCGCGCTCACACCGACCTCGATGGCAAGGCGCGCAAGAGGCGCATCCTCGACATGATGGAGCAGGTCCACCTGCCCCAGGTCGAGCGCATCTTCGCCTCCTACCCGCACCGCCTCTCCGGCGGCCAGCGCCAGCGCATCATGATCGCGATGGCGCTGGTGCTGGAGCCGAAGCTGCTGATTGCGGATGAGCCGACCACCGCGCTCGACGTCACCACCCAGAAGCAGATCCTGTCCCTGATCCGCGAGCTCCAGCGCGATCACGGCACCGCGGTGCTGTTCATCACCCACGACATGGGCGTGGTCGCGGAGATCGCCGACCGCGTCGCGGTGATGCGTCAGGGCCGCCTGGTCGAGACCGGTCCGCTCGAGACCGTGCTGCGCAATCCGACCATGGAATACACCCGCAACCTGCTCGCCTCGGTGCCGAGCCTGGTGCCGCGGCCGCCGCGCGAGGAGAGCCGCGAGCCTGTGGTGCTCGAGGCCAACGACCTCAGCAAGGTCTACAAGGAACGCGCATTCTTCGGCAAAGGCCGCGAGGTCGTTGCCGCCGACAAGGTGACCCTGACGCTGCGCAAGGGCCGCACGCTCGGCATCGTCGGCGAAAGCGGCTCGGGCAAGTCGACGGTGGCGCGCTGCATCGTGCGGCTGATCGATCCGACCTCCGGCGGCGTGCGGCTTGCCGGCCGCGAGATCTCCGACATCTCGCGCCGCCTGCTGCAGCCTCACCGGCAGAAGATCCAGATCGTGTTCCAGGATCCCTACCGCTCGCTCAACCCGCGCATCACCGTCGGCGAGAGCATCGCGGAAGGCCCGGTCAATTACGGCACCTCGCATGCCGATGCGATGAAGCGGGCGCGCGAACTGCTCGAGCTGGTCGGCCTGCCCGCCGATGCGGTGTCGCGCTATCCGCACCAGTTCTCCGGCGGCCAGCGCCAGCGCATCGCCATTGCGCGCGCGCTCGCGCTCGATCCCGACGTGCTGGTCGCGGACGAAGCGGTCTCCGCGCTCGACGTCTCCGTGCAGGCGCAGGTGCTGGAACTGCTCGACGAGATCCAGCGGCGGCTCGGCATCGCCATCCTGTTCATCACCCACGATTTGCGCGTCGCAGCGCAAATCTGCGACGAGGTCGTGGTGATGCAGCACGGCCGTGTGGTCGAACAGGGCCCGGCCGCCGAAGTGCTGACGCATCCGCAGCAGGCCTACACCAAGGCGCTGCTGGATGCGGCACCGGGGCGCAACTGGGACTTCGCGAACTTCCGGCCGGTGTCGGAAGGCGTGGCGGCCAATGCGTAGGCTTGTCCCCTCGTCATTGCGAGCGTAGCGAAGCAATCCAGAGTCCCTCCGCGGAAACAGTCTGGATTGCTTCGCGGAGCCTGTCATCGGGCCGCGCTTCGCGCGGACCCGTTGGCTCGCAATGACGGTGGTTGCGGCCAGCATTCCCAAAACGGCTTGAGGCCATGCACGGCGCGATTGCTTCCCGCCTTGCTCTCTCCTCAAGGCCAAGGCTAACGTCGCGCTCTCTTGATCGACTGGACCTGAATTGATGACACGTATCGCCGTCGGCGGCTTCCTGCACGAGACCAACACCTTCGCCCCGACGAAGGCGACTTTCGCGGACTTCCAGCATGGCGGCGGCTGGCCGGCGATGACTGTAGGTGCCGACGTCCTGAAGGTGATGCGCCGCATCAATGTGGGCCTCGCCGGTTTCGTCGACAGCGCCGAAGCCAATGGCTGGGAACTGGTTCCGACCATTGCGTGCGGTGCAAGCCCCTCGGCGCATGTCACCAAGGACGCCTTCGAGCGCATCGTGAAGGTGATGGTGGACGGCATCGCCGCCGCCGGCCCGATCGACGCGGTCTATCTTGACCTCCACGGCGCGATGGTGACCGAGCATCTCGACGACGGCGAAGGCGAGATCCTGGCGCGCGTGCGCCGCGTCATCGGCAAGGATGTTCCGCTGGTCGCGAGCCTCGACCTGCACGCCAACGTCACGCCCGCGATGATGGAACACGCGGACGCGCTGATCGCCTACCGCACCTATCCGCATGTCGATATGGCCGACACCGGCCGCGCCTCGGCGAAGCATCTTGCCCTCCTCCTGAAGACCAAGCAGCGCTTCGCAAAGTCGTTCCGCCAATTGCCGTTCCTGATCGCGATCAGCTGGCAATGCACCAATGACTTTCCCACCAAGGGCATCTACGAAAAGCTCGCCGCGCTGGAGAACGATGCGGTGCCCACGCTGTCCTTCGCGCCGGGATTTCCCGCCGCCGACTTCCGCGATTGCGGGCCGAGCGTGTTCGCCTATGGCAAGACGCAAGAGGACGCCGACCGTGCGGCGGATGCGATCGTCAAGCTGATCGAAAGCCACGAGGACGATTTCGACGGCAAGATCTGGACGCCCGACGATGGCGTGCGCCACGCCATGGAGCTCTCGAAGGGCGCGAGCAAGCCGATCATCATCGCCGACACCCAGGACAATCCCGGCGCCGGCGGCGATTCCGACACGACCGGCATGCTGCGCGCGCTGGTGCGCAACAAGGCGAGTGCCGCAACGGGCGCGATCTACGATCCCGAGTCCGCCAAGGCTGCGCACGCGGCCGGCGTCGGCGCCACCGTCACGCTGTCGCTCGGCGGCAAGTCCGGCATTCCCGGCGACGAGCCCTATACCGAGTCCTTCGTTGTCGAAAAGCTCTCCGACGGCCGCTTCATCGCACCGGGCCCCTATTATGGCGGCCGCGAGATGGAGATGGGCCCCTCCGCGGCCTTGCGCATCGGCGACGTCCGCGTCGTCGTCTCCTCGCACAAGGCGCAGCTCGCCGACCAGGCGATGTACCGCTATGTCGGCATCGAGCCGACGCAAGAGAAGATCCTGGTCAACAAGAGCTCAGTGCACTTCCGCGCCGATTTCGAGCCGATCGCGGAAAAGCTGATGATCTGCGCCGCCCCCGGCGCGATGCCGGCGGACACTGCCTCCCTGCCCTGGACGCGCCTGCGGCCGGGCATCCGCATCAAGCCGAACGGCCCCGTTTTCAATCCCCCTTCACGCTAACCGGACAGGACACATGCCCACCATCGACCGCATCGACGGCTACGCCGACGAACTCACCGCCATCCGCCGCGATCTCCACGCCCATCCCGAGATCGGCTTCGAGGAAGTGCGCACCTCCGGCATCGTCGCCGACAAGCTGAAGAGCTGGGGCATCGAGGTGCATCGTGGTCTCGGCGGCACCGGCGTGATCGGCGTCATCAAGGGCAAGGGTTCGGGCGACAAGCGCATCGGCCTGCGCGCCGACATGGACGCGCTGCCGATGGAAGAGAACACCAATCTGAAATGGAGCTCGAAGATTCCCGGCCGCTTCCACGGCTGCGGACATGACGGCCACACCACCATGCTGCTCGGCACCGCGCGCTACCTCGCGGAAACCAAGAACTTCGACGGCACCGTGCACCTGATCTTCCAGCCGGCCGAGGAAGGCCTCGGCGGCGCCCGCGCGATGATCAAGGACGGCCTGTTCGAGAAGTTTCCGTGCGACGAGCTCTACGGCCTGCACAATGCGCCCGACCTCAACCACGGCGAGATCGCGATCCTGCCCGGCCCGGCCATGGCCAGCGCCGACTTCTTCGACCTGCGCATCACCGGCTACGGCGCGCATGGCGCGATGCCCGAGCGCTCCAAGGACGCGGTGATCATCGCGACCACGCTGGCGCAAGCGATCCAGACCATCGTCAGCCGCAACGTCGAGCCGTTGCAGGCCGCCGTTATCTCGATCACGCAGATCCATGCGGGCTCCGCCTACAACGTCATTCCCGGCGACGCGCATCTTTGCGGCACCATCCGCACCTTCTCGAAAGAGGTCCGCACCCTGGTCGCCGAACGCATCCGCACCATCTGCGCCGGCATCGCGAGCGCCTACCAGTGCGCGATCGACGTCGACATCCGCGACACCTTCAACGTGCTGGTCAACCAGGTCGAGCAGTCCAAGGTGGTCGAGGACGTCGCACGCACCATCGTCGATCCCGCCAAGGTGATCACCCGCACCCAGCCGAAGATGGGCAGCGAAGACTTCGCTGACATGCTGGAGACCATTCCCGGCGCCTATTTCTGGGTCGGCCACGACGGCTCGGTGCCCGTGCACAATCCCGGCTTCGTGCTCGACGACAAGATCCTGCCGATCGGCGCCAGCATGTTTGCGCGGATCATCGAAACGCGCATGCCGGTGGGTTAGCGATGCATAAAAAGAGCGTCGAAGAGGCGGTCACCTCGTTGCACGATCTGTCCGCGGTCGATCTGATCGCGGGCTATCGCGCCAAGCAATTCTCGCCGAGCGAGGTGCTGGAGGACGTGCTTGCGCATGTCGCTGCGTGGGAACCTCACCTCAAGGCGCTCTATGCATTCGATCCCGACAGCGCGCGCGAGGCGGCCAAGGCCTCGACTGCGCGCTGGTCCGGAGGCGAGCCGTCAGGCGCGCTCGACGGCGTGCCTGTCACGGTGAAGGACAACATCGCGACCAAGGGCGTGCCGGTGCCGCTGGGCGCTGCCAGCGTCAAGCTGGTGCCGGCCGAGAAGGACGCCCCGCCCGCCGCGCGGCTGCGCGAGGCCGGCGCGGTCATCTTCGCAAAAACGACCATGCCCGATTACGGCATGCTGTCGTCCGGGCTCTCCTCCTTCCACGCGTTGGCGCGCAATCCCTGGGACCTCTCGAAGAATCCCGGCGGCTCCAGCGCGGGCGCCGGCGCCGCCGCCGCGGCGGGCTACGGCCCCTTGCATCTCGGCACCGACATCGGCGGCTCGGTGCGCCTGCCCGCGGGCTGGTGCGGCCTTGTCGGCCTGAAGCCGAGCTTCGGCCGCGTGCCGATCGACCCCACCTATGTCGGCCGCGTCGCCGGCCCCATGACCCGCACGGTCGACGATTGCGCGCTGATGATGAGCGCGATCGCAAAGCCCGACCGGCGCGACGGCATGAGCCTGCCCGCCGAGCCGCTCAACTGGAAGGGATTGGAAAAGTCCCCGCGAAAACTGCGCATCGGTCTGATGCTCGATCCCGGCTGCGGCCTGGCGCTGGAGAAGCCGGTGCGCGAGGTCGCGGTGAAGGCTGCGAAGGCGTTCGAATCCGCAGGTAGCGTCGTGACCGAGGTCGACGGCATCCTGACGCGTGAAATGCTCGACGGCCTCGACAATTTCTGGCGCGCGCGGATGTGGGACGATCTGTCGAAGCTGACGCCGGCCGAACAGGCAAAGGTTCTGCCCTATATCTTCAAATGGGGCGAGTCCGGCGCAAAACTCTCGGGCGTGGAGGTCATTCGCGGGTTCAACCAGACCATGGCGATCCGCGCGGCCGCGTCGAAGCTGTTCTGCGAGCTCGACTACGTGATCTCGCCGACCGCGCCGAACGTCAACTATCCCGCCGAATGGGCCTCGCCGACCAACGACCCCATGAAGCCGTTCGAGCACATCGCCTATACCGTGCCGTGGAATATGTCGGAGAACCCGGCCGTCTCCATCAACGGCGGCTTCGATGCCAAGGGCTTTCCGATCGGCGTGCAGATCGTCGGCCGCCGCTTCGACGACATCGGCGTGCTCGGCATGGCCAAGGCATTTGAGGGCCTGCGCGGCGCGCAGCTTCCCTGGCCGCGCCCGCCGGCACACTAAGTACACTCTCGTCATTCCGGGTTGCGCCCTCTTGGCGCAAGCCCGGAATCCCTTCCTCGGCACTACTGGTGCGGAGAGATGGATTCTCAGGTGCGCAATTGCGCAGCGGAGCTCGCGCTTCGCGCGCACCGGAATGACGTGCTAGAGAGACCGACAAAGAAACAAGGAAGGAAACCACCATGGCGTATGAGACGATCAAATACGAGGTCGCCGAGCAGATCCTCACCATCACGCTGAACCGGCCCGACAAGCTCAACGCCTTCAACGCGCAGATGCAGGCCGAGCTGATCGACGCGTTCGACGCCGCCGACAAGGACGACAATGTCCGCGCCATCATCGTCACCGGTGCCGGCCGCGGCTTTTGCGCCGGAGCCGACCTGTCGTCGGGCGCCGACACGTTCGATCGCGACGCACGGCGCGGGCCGGTGAAACGCTTCGCCGACGGCAAGGTCGACTACGGCGATCCGCAGGTGCGCGACGGCGGCGGCCAGGTCACCTTGCGCATCTTCAAATGCCTGAAGCCTGTGATTGCCGCGATCAACGGTCCCGCGGTCGGCATCGGTGTCACCATGCAGCTCGCGATGGACATCCGCATTGCCTCGGACGCTGCGCGCTTCGGCTTCGTATTCTCCCAGCGCGGCATCGTGCCGGAGGCGGCGTCGAGCTGGTTCCTGCCCCGCATCGTCGGCATCTCGCAGGCGCTGGAATGGTGCTATTCGGGCCGCGTCTTCCCGGCCCAGGAGGCGCTTGCCGGCCGTCTCGTCAGCAAGGTCGTGGCGCCGGATGATCTCTTGCCGACCGCCCGCGCGCTCGCCAAGGAATTCGCGGCGAAGACCGCGCCGGTGTCGGTGGCGCTGATCCGCCAGATGATGTGGCGCATGATGGGCGCGGACGATCCGATGGAAGCCCACAAGGTCGACAGCCGCGGCATCTACGCGCGCGGCCGCTCCGACGACGTCAAGGAAGGCGTGGTGTCGTTCCTGGAGAAGCGTCCGGCGCAGTTCAAGAACAAGGTATCGAGCGATATGCCGGACTATTTCCCGTGGTGGACGGAGCGGGAATACAAGTGACGCGAAGCGTCATCCCGGGGCGATGCGAAGCATCAAACTATGGTGCGCAGTTGCGCACCTGAGGATCTCGAGATTCTCCGGTGCGCAACTGCGCACCAGAGTTCGCCCTTCGGGCGCCCCGGAATGACGACGATAGAAGTCACTCCATCACCAGCGCTACCCGCCCGATCGCCTTGCGGTCGAGCAACAGCCGCATCGCCTTGGCGTAATCCTCCAGCGGCAGGCGGTGCGAGATGTTGGGGCGCAGCTTGCCCTCCTCCGCCCATTGCAGCAGCGCCCTCAGGCGCACCTCGCCCAGCGCCGGATTTTTCCGAACCGCTTCTCCCGCACGTACGCCGAGCACGCTCGCGCCCTTGATCAGCAGCAGATTGGTCTTGGCCGAACCGATGCCGCCGGTAAAACCGATCACCAGCAGCCGCGCGCCCCAGGCGATGCAGCGCATCGAATTCTCGAACACCTCGCCGCCGACGGGATCGAACACGACGTCGGCGCCGCGGCCGTCGGTGATGCGCTTGACGGCATCGCGGAACGGCTCGCGGTCGTAGCGCACGAGATGATCCGCGCCGCGCGATTTCGCGATCGCAAGCTTCTCGTCGCTGGACGCCGTCGCGATCACGGTCGCGCCGAGCATCTTGCCGATCTCCACCGCAGCAAGGCCGACGCCGCCGCCGGCGCCATGCACGAGCAGCACTTCGCCGGGCTCGACCCGGCCACGATCGATCAGCGCGTGATAGGCGGTGCCGTGGCCGGCGAGATAGGTCGCAGCCTCCGCATAGTCGAAGGTGGATGGCATCCGCGTGAGCTGCGCCGGCGTCACGACAGCCTCGTCGGTGAAGGCGCCATGGCGCATCTTGACGATGACCTTGTCGCCGACGGCAACGCCCCTCGCCTCCGCGCCAACCTCGGTGACGTCGCCGGCGGCCTCCATGCCGGGCGTGAACGGCAGCTCGGGCTTGAGCTGGTATTCTCCGGCGGCCATCAGCACGTCGGGAAAGTTCAAGCCAGCGGCGCGGATCGCGACGCGCACCTCGCCCGGCTTCAGGGCGCGCGGCGGAAATTCTTCCAGCCGCAGCGTTTCCGGCGCGCCGAGCGCGCGGCAGACGACAGCCCGCACCATCAGGCCGCGCTCGCCTTGCTGCGCAGCAGCGCCTCGCGGATCAGTGGCAGGCGGTCATTGCCGAAATACATGTCGGTCTTATTGACGAAAATGGTCGGCGAGCCGAACCCGCCGCGGGCGACGACCTCTTCGGTGTTGGTCTTGAGCTGATCCTTGATCCCCTGCTCCGAAATGCCCGCGAAGAACTTCTGCTCGTCAACGCCTATCTTCTTGCAGATCTCGGCCAGCACCGCATCCTGCGAGATGTCCTTGTCGCTCCCCCAATAGGCCTCGAACACGGCGGTCGCGAACGGCACCATGTCTTTCCCGAGCCAGATGCAGCCGCGCATCGCCTTCACGCTGTTCACCGGAAATACCGTCGGCGGCATCTTGATCGCAAGGCCGGCCGAACTCGCCCAGTCCTGCAGATCCTTCTTCATGTAGCGCGCCTTCAACGGCACCGGTTTTTCACGTTGCGCGTAGACACTGGGATTGACGGTGTTGAAGATGCCGCCGACCAGGATCGGCCGCCAGGCGATCTCGGCCCCGAGCTCCTTTGCCAGCGGCTGGATGTTGTGGAAGGCGAGATAGGTCCAGGGGCTGGAGCAGTCGAAGAAGAATTCGATCATGGCGTTTTCCTTGTGGCTTGTTTGCGTTGTTCTCTCCCTCGTCATTGCGAGGAGCGGAGCGACGAAGCAATCCAGAGTCTTCCCGCGGAAACAGTCTGGATTGCTTCGCTTCGCTCGCAATGACGCGGAGAGAGCGGAGGCCTAGTTCTTTCCCAAAACTTCCTTCGCACGCTGGCCGAACATGATCTTGCGTGATTCCTCGTCGAACGGCTCTTTCACGAATTTTCCGATCGCAAGCCCCGCCTGCACCTGCGGCCGGGCGCGCACCTCGGCGTACCAGCGTTTCACGTTCGGATAGTCGTCGAGCGTAAAGCCCTGCGCCTTGTGGGTCATGGTCCAGGGGAAGCAGGCGATGTCGGCGATGGAGTAGTCGCCGGCGACATAGGCGCCGGTCCTGGCGAGCTGCCGGTCGAGCACGCCATAGAGCCGCGCCGCCTCGTCGCGGTAGCGCTCGATCGCATAGGGAATCTTTTCCGCCGCATAGAGCGCGAAATGACCGTGCTGGCCGAGCATCGGCCCAAGCCCCGCCATCTGCCACATCACCCATTGAATGGTGGTGGAGCGGCCGCGCAAATCAGCGGGGAGGAAGCGGCCGGCCTTCTCCGCCAGATAGATCAGGATCGCGCCGGTCTCGAACGCCGAGAATGGCGCGCCGCGATCGGCGGGCTCATGATCGACGATCGCAGGAATCCGGTTGTTCGGCGAGATCTCGAGAAACTCGGGGGTGAACTGCTCGCCGGCTCGGATGTTGACGGGCTTCACCGTATAGGGAAGCCCGAGTTCCTCCAGCATGATCGAGATTTTCCAGCCGTTCGGCGTCGGCGCGTAATAAAGATCGATCATGCCGCTTCCTCTGGCCTTTCCTTGGGTCTTCCTTGGCCCTTTCTTTGGGCCTTCCCTGTCATCGCCGCTGGAATAGAAAGCGACTTTTGTTGTTCTGTACCTTGACGTTAAGACATGGCAGGAAGGGGCGCAACACAACCTGCCGGGAGGGCCGCCATGCTGTTTCCAACCACGATCGCCGGCTCCTTGCCGAAGCCGGAATGGCTCGCCGAGCCCAACATGCTCTGGGCGCCCTGGAAGTCGGAAGGCGATGAGCTTCTCCGCGCCAAGCGCGACGCGACGCTGATCTGGCTGAAGATCCAGGAAGACGCCGGCATCGACATCCTCACCGAGGGCGAGCAGGCCCGCCAGCATTTCGTGCACGGTTTTCTGGAGAAGATCGAGGGCATCGATTTCGCCCACAAGGTCGAGATGGGCATCCGCAAGGACCGCTACAAGGCGATGGTGCCGCAGGTGGTCGCGCCGCTCCGGCTCAAGGGCCGCGTCCACGCCTTTGAAGCGCAAGCGGCGCGCGCGCACACGAAGAAGAAGCTGAAATTCACCCTGCCTGGCCCGATGACCATCATCGACACCATCGCCGACCGCTACTATGGCGACCGCGTCAAGATGGCCTTCGCCTTCGCCGAGCTGCTCAACGAGGAAGCCAAGGCGTTGCAGGCCGACGGCGTCGATCTCGTGCAGTTCGACGAGCCCGCCTTCAACGTCTACATGGACGAGGTCAACGACTGGGGCATCAAGGCGCTGGAGCGCGCGGCACAAGGGCTGACCTGCACCACCGCGGTCCACATCTGCTACGGCTACGGCATCAAGGCCAACACCGACTGGAAGGAGACGTTAGGCAGCCAGTGGCGGCAGTACGAGCAGATCTTTCCGGCGATCGACGCCAGCCCGATCCGGCAGGTCGCGATCGAGTGCCGCAATTCCAAGGTCCCGCTCGACCTGCTCGCGCTGCTCAAGAACAAGGTCGTGCAGGCCGGCGTGATCGACGTCGCCAGCGATACGGTGGAGACCGCCGAGGACGTCGTGCAGGTGATCGACGCCGTGTCGAAGTTCGTGCCGAAGAGCAACATCATCGCCACCACCAATTGCGGCATGGCGCCGATGCGGCGCGAGATCGCCGAAGCCAAGCTGATGGCGCTCGGCGCCGGTGCAGCGCTGGCGCGCGAGAAGCTGGGCTGATGGTGGTGGTCCGGACGGCACTCATCGCCGCAACACTTGCGGCGACCACCTTTGCGCGCGCGGAGGATCGCTCCGTGCTGCTCAATTGCAAGGCCTTGGTAGAGCGTGCGGAGAAGGAAGCCGGCAGCGCCAGCGAGGCCGAGCTGACCCGCTGCCGCCAGATCATCCGCGAATGGGCCTTACGCGATGCGCGGACAACGGTGGACGAGCAAGGGCGGCCGCTGAAGTAGCCACGCGTCGCGCTATGTTCCCTCCCCCGCAAGGTGCGCGCTGGGATGCAGGGTGGCCTGATAGCCAGCATTCATCGTGCGCAGCGTCGATGGCGGCGTCAGCAACGCGGCTTCGCTCGGAAGATGCTCCACTGCGGCATATCCCGCCGGCGACCACAGCAGCGCCCTGCCCTGCATCACCAAAAAGCTCTCTTCACCCTGCTGCACCATCGCGCCGTCAGGGAGCTGGTCGAGCGGCACCAGCAGCACATGCAGCCGTTTCCTGCCGTGGTCGAGCCGCTCGTGGTGCAGCACCGTGTCGATGTCGTGCATGCGGACGTCGTGCACGCGGTTGCCTTTCTCCCATGCGGCGCGGAAGCGATTGGCGTCGTCGCGGCGGCAGTAGAAGCAGGGACGATGGCCGGCGGCGAGCGCGGTGGCCTCGTCGAGAAAGAACAGCTCGGTCCAGCTTTGCTGCGCCATCACCTCGCGGCGGCGACCGCGGAATTCGCAGGTGCAGGTGAGCCAGGCCGGCGACGACCAGCGCTTCTTCAGAAGAGTCTGCGTCGCGGGATCATGGATGATGCCGCGATTGCCGGTGAACATCCCGCGATGCGGGGTGGCGATGATCTCGCCGGTCGGCATGACGCGGTTTTGCAGGGGCATGGTGGCCTCTTCTCCTTCTCCCCGCGTGCGGGGAGAAGGTCGGGATGAGGGGGAGCCTCCGCAAGGTCGGTGAGAATTGGACTCTCGGAGAGCCCCCCTCACCCGCGCCTTCGGCGCGGCCTCTCCCCGCACGCGGGGCGAGGCGAAGAAAGATTACGCCGCCCCATCACGCAGCGGCGGGTGATAGGACAGCGCGGTGTCCCAGGGGAAGAAGATCCAGGTGTCCTGCGAGACTTCCGTAATGAAGGTATTGACCAGCGGGCGTCCCTTCGGCTTGGCGTAGACGGTGGCGAAATGCGCATCCGGCAGCATGTCGCGGACCAGCTTGCCGGTCTTGCCGGTGTCGACGAGGTCGTCGACGATCAACAGGCCCTTGCCGGTGCCGCCACCGAGCTTCATCGCCGATTCGGAAATGCCCTTCAGGACCTGTAGCTCGCCCTGCTTGTCGTGGTCATAGCTGGCGATGCAGACCGTATCGATCACGCGCACGCCGAGCTCGCGGGCCACGATCGCAGCCGGGACGAGCCCGCCGCGGGTGATCGCGATCACCGCGTGGAACGGACCGACCTCGTTGAGCCGCCAGGTCAGCGCCCGGCAATCGCGGTGGAACTGGTCCCACGAGACCGGAAAGGCCTTGCCCGCCCGCTCCTGCGCGCTCAGTTCCGGTGCCTCACCTGCCATTGTCGTCTCCTGCCAATCGTCGTCCGGCAGCTTCTCTGCCAAAGCATGATCCGGAAAAGTGTGCAGCGGTTTTCCGATAAGATCATGCTCAAATAAAAAGCTAAAGGGCTCGGCGAGCCGAGCGCTTTAGCGGGTGATGTTCAATCCCGCCAGCATTTCCTTCACCGCCGCCATTGCGGATGCGAGCTTATCCGCATCGCGCGAGCGCACCACCAGGTTGGTGTTGGGCTTCTGCTCCTCGTCCATGAAGGGATAGCTGCCGATGATGGTGTCGGGATGGGCCTCGGCGATCGCCCGCAAGGGGCTGCCGATGTCGCCCTCGCGCGCATTGGCGCGGACCGATTCGGACAGCATCCGCACGCCCGATTTCAGCTTGGGCGAGACGATGTCCATCATCGCCTGCATGATCGAGGGCACGCCGGCCATCACGATGACGTTGCCGATCTTGAAGCCGGGGGCGAGGATGGTCGCGCTCTGGATCAGCTCGGCACCGTCGGGGATGCGGGCCATGCGCAGGCGGGCCTCGTTGAGGTCCTGCTCGCTCCAGCGCTCCCTGAAACGGGCGACCACCTCCGGGTGATGGTCGATGCCGACGCCGAACGCCTTGGCGACGCTGTCGGCGGTGATGTCGTCATGGGTCGGCCCGATGCCGCCGGTCGTGAAGACGTAGGTATAGCGCTTCCGCAGTGCATCCAACGCGGCAATGATGTCGGCCTCGTCGTCGGAGACGACCCGGACTTCCTTGAGGTCGATGCCGATATTGGTCAGGTATTCGGCGATGAAGCCGATATTCTTGTCCTTGGTCCGGCCGGACAGGATTTCATCCCCGATGACCAGAATGCCCGCCGTGACGATCTCGCTCATACCTTAAGTCCCTCACCTGTCGGTCCGACTTTGCCGAGGTAACGCGTTGAAGTCACGCGGTTTTGCTGCGGAAATAAGCAGTCCTCAGCCATTTTTTCAGGCAAGCCGCCGGCCATCCCCGGTAATTCGTGCCCGTCCATGCTTATCGCGCTGGCCCGCCCCTTGCTACCACATGAAAGTCATGCACTCTTGCCGCATGGCCAGGACGTTGCGGTCTTCACCAGGGCCGGCGACCTGTCACATGGCGCAACGCCTTGCGGAGACAAGTCGGGATCTATGGCAGTCGCGTTTGATGAAATGAATATTCCCGGCGGGGACCTTCGCCCTGCCTACCAGGAGCTGGCGCGGTGGCTCAAGGAGACGCCTCCCGAGGCGCTCGAATATCGCCGTCAGGAGGCTGAGCTCCTCTTCCGCCGCATCGGCATTACCTTCGCGGTCTATGGAGACTCCGACTCCACCGAGCGCCTGATCCCGTTCGACGTGATCCCGCGGATCATGTCCGGCAAGGAATGGGGGGTGCTGGAAAAGGGGCTGAAGCAGCGCGTGAAGGCGCTGAACATGTTCCTGCGCGACATCTATCACGAGCGCGACATCCTTCGCGCCGAGGTCGTGCCCGACGACCTGATCTTCCAGAACCCGGTGTTCCGGCCCGAGATGAACGGCCAGCAGGTGCCGCACGACGTCTACGTGCACATCGCCGGCATCGACATCGTCCGGGTCGACGCCGAAGACTTCATCGTGCTGGAGGACAATGCGCGCACGCCGTCGGGCGTGTCCTACATGCTGGAAAACCGCGAGATCATGATGCGGCTGTTTCCGGACCTGTTCGCCCGCCACAGGGTGGCGCCGGTCGAGCGCTATCCGGACGAGTTGCTTTCGGCGCTACGCTCGGTTGCGCCGCACGGCGCATCCGGCGAGCCGACGGTCGCGCTGCTCACGCCGGGCGTCTACAACTCCGCCTATTACGAGCATTCCTTCCTCGCCGACAAGCTCGGCATCGAGCTGGTCGAGGGCCGCGACCTCGTCATCAAGAACAACGAAGTGTTCATGCGGACGACCGAGGGCTTGAAACGGGTCGACGTGATCTATCGCCGCGTCGATGACGATTTCATCGACCCCCTCACCTTCCGCCCCGACTCCGTGCTCGGCGTGCCCGGGCTGATGTCGGCCTATGCGGCCGGCAACATCACGCTCGCCAACGCGGTCGGCACCGGCATCGCCGACGACAAGGCGATCTACTCCTACATGCCTGACATCGTGAAGTTCTACCTCGGCGAGGAGCCGATCCTGAAGAACGTGCAGACCTGGCGCTGCCGCGAGCCGAAGGATCTGGCTTACGTGCTGGACAATCTCGGCGATCTCGTCGTCAAGGAGGTTCACGGCTCCGGCGGCTACGGCATGCTGATCGGTCCCGCCGCGACAAAGGCCACGATCGAAGCGTTCCGCGAAAAGCTCAAGCGCGAGCCGGAAGGCTTTATCGCACAGCCGACGCTGGCGCTCTCGACCTGCCCGACCTGCACCGCATCCGGCCTCGCGCCGCGCCATGTCGACCTGCGGCCCTTCGTGCTGACCGGCAGCAAGAGCACGACGATCGTGCCGGGCGGACTGACACGCGTCGCGCTGAAGGAAGGCTCGCTCGTGGTGAATTCGAGCCAGGGCGGCGGCACCAAAGACACCTGGATCCTGGACGAGTAGAGAGATGCTGTCGCGTACCGCCGAAAACCTCTACTGGCTCGCCCGCTATGTCGAACGGGCCGAATATCTCGCGCGCACCATCGATGCGACGCTGCGCGTCACTGCGCTGCCTGCCGCCTATATCGGCAAGACCAACGAATGGGACTCGGCGCTGCTCACCGCCGGCGTCGCCGCCAGCTTCTATCAACAATATGAGGAAGCCAACGAGCACAACGTCGTCGACTACCTCTCGTTCTCGGCGGACAACCCCTCTTCGATCAGGAACTGCATCGAGGCGGCGCGGCTGAACTCGCGCTCGGTGCGCACGGCGCTGACCAGCGAGATGTGGGACACCATCAACTCGGCCTGGATCGAGTTGCAGGAGGTCTGGAGCAAGGGCACCTCGACGCGTGAGGATTTGGCAAAGTTCCTGCGCTTCGTGCAGGAGACCTCGCTGCGCTTCGACGGCTCGGCCTACCGGACCATGCTGCGCAACGACGCCTACTGGTTCTCGCGCCTCGGCCTGCATCTGGAGCGCGCCGACAACACCGCCCGCATTCTCGACGTGAAGTATCACGTGCTGCTCCCTGAAGAGGAGCACGTCGGCGGCCCGCTCGACTTCTATCAGTGGAGCTCGATCCTGCGCTCGGTGTCGGCGCTGACGGCCTATCACTGGGTCTACCGCGAGACGCTGAAGCCGTGGCTGGTCGCGGATCTCCTGATCCTCAACGGCACGCTGCCGCGCTCGCTGGCGAGCTGCTACGACAATCTCGTGCGCAACCTCGACCAGATCGGCGTCGCCTATGGCCGCCAGGGTCCGGCCCAGCGCCACGCCCGCGGCATCCGCAACCGGCTCGAACACAGCAATATGAACGACATTTTCCAGCATGGCGTGCATGAATTCATTCAGGAATTCATCGCGGACAATTCCAGGCTGGGCGAAATCATCACGAAGCAGTATTTGATCTGATACATGCGGTCGTTCCGGGACGCTCGACGGGCGAACCCGGAATGACGGAACCAGAACACCATGCGCCTGCGAATCCAGCACACCACGACCTATCGCTACGAGCCGGCGGCGACCAGCGTGATCCAGATCCTGCGCATGACCCCGTGCAGCCATGACGGGCAATATGTGGCGGAGTGGCAGATCGACGTCTCCACAGACACCAAGCTCGACACCCATGAGGACGCCTTCGGCAACGTCACCCATGTGCTGTCCTGCGGGCCGGTCGGCGACATCAAGATCATGGCCGAGGGGCTGATCGAGACCCACGACACCGGCGGCGTGCTGCGCGGCGCCGACGAGCGCTTTCCCGCCGGGATGTTTTTGCGCCCCACCGACCTCACCACCGTGAACCCTGCCATGATGGCCGTCGCGCGCCAGCTGCGCAGCGAGGCCGAAAACGACACCCTCGGCTTCCTGCACACGCTGATGACTGAGATCAGCGATCACATGACCTTCGACGAAGACCCGACCAACAGCGGCACGTCGGCAGCCGAGGCGTTCACGCTCAAGCGCGGCGTGTGCCAAGACTACGCGCATATTTTCATCGCCTGCGCGCGCAGCGGCGGCGTGCCGGCGCGCTTCGTCTCCGGCCATTTCCTGCGCTCGGACGGAACCGTGCATCAGGACGCCGGCCACGCCTGGGCAGAGGCCTATGTTCCCGATCTCGGCTGGGTCGGCTTCGATCCCGCCAACTCCATCTGCACCACCGACGCCCATGTCCGCGTCGCGATCGGGCTCGACTATCTCGGCGCGGCCCCGGTGCGTGGCACCCGCTACGGCGGCGGCGCCGAGACGCTGACGGTCGCGGTCAAGGTCGAGCAGGCCAATCGCGGCGGCCAATCGCAGTCGCAATCACAGCGGCAGAGCTAGCCTGGCGATATCTCGGGGCGCAATCGTTACAGCCGTAATCGACAGCCGCCGGCTGAAACCGCGCCGTAGCACGCGCCGTCCAATTTCCGTTGCGATCCGTTTCCGCAACAGAGGTTGAGACAGATGCGGCTTCAAGAGAAAATCAAAAAGCATTCCGTGCCACTGCGCGATCCCCACCAGGAGATGCTTGCAGGCATCCGGGATCTGGCACCCGAGATCACGGCACGCGCCGCCGAGATCGAGGTGGGACGCCGCGTCCCGCGCGACATCGTGGAGCGGCTGCGGTCGATCGGGATCTTCCGGATGTTCGTGCCGCGGAGCCATGGCGGGCTGGAGCTCGATTTTCCCGATGGCCTCGAGGTCATCAAGGCGCTCGCCCGTCTCGACGGCTCGATCGGCTGGATCAGTGTTGTCGCCGGAGCCAGCAGCCTCTTCGTCGCCGCATCGCGCCCGGAACTGTACAACCGCATTTACAAGAACGGTCCTGACACGGCGATGTGCGGCTCATCCCAGCCGGGCGGCACGGCCGAGCGCGTCGCCGGCGGCTATCGCGTCAAGGGCCGCTGGCCGTTTGCCAGCGGCTGCACGCATGCCGACTGGATCGGCGGGTTCTGCATCGTCACCGAAAACAGCAAGCCGGTTCCCGGTGCGCAAGGCAAGCCGCTAGTTCGTGTGGTTGCACTGCCGGCGTACGAGTGGGAGATCGAGGACACCTGGCACGCGGCGGGTCTCAAGGGCACCGGCAGCCACCACGTCACGCTGCGGGAAAGGCTGGTTCCCGAGGACGATTTCTTCGATCTCGATACGCCCCCGCAGCAGCCGGGTCCGCTCTATCAGGCGCTGCGGCAATGGCTGCCCTTGATGCACGGCGCATTCACGGTCGGGATGGCCGAAGGCACCGTCGACGAGCTGCTCGCGCTGGCCCACACCGGTCGGCAGCAATTATATGCGGCCACGGCGATGCGGGAGTCCGAGACCTTCCAGTACGATCTCGGCCGGATTTCCGCCAACCTTGCCGCCGCGCGGGCGTTTCAAGAGGTCCAGGCCGCCAGCCACTGGCGTCACGCGCTGGCGGGAACGCTGAACGACGAGGACCTCGTGATCGAGGGCGCCCGCTCCGCGACCTGGCTCGCCACGACCTGTGTCGGCATCGCGGATGCCTGCTTTGCGCTGGCCGGCAGCGGCGCGGTCTACGACAGCTCGCCGCTGCAGCGGCGCCTGCGCGATCTTCACGTCGCCGCCCAGCACGCCCACGCGCAGCAGCGGCAATATGTCGATGTCGGCAAGCTGGCCCTGCGCCGTTCGGCCGACCGTGCCGGCTGACCGCAGCAGCCGTGCTACAATCGCAGGGTCAGACCAGACCCTGCGAGGACCCCCATCATGGCGACCGTGAAGCTGCTTTCGGACGATGAACTCTCCAGCGAGGCGCGCGCCGTCTTCGAGGACATCCGCAAGGTGCGGAAGTCGGACTTCATCAACAATTTCTGGCGCGCGCTGGCGCATGATCCGAAGACGCTGCGGCGGACCTGGGAGAGCCTCAAGGAGGTGATGGGCCCGGGCACGCTCGATCCCAAGGTCAAGGAGATGCTCTATGTCGCGGTGTCGATCGCGCATGGCTGCAGCTACTGCGTCCACTCCCACACCGCCGCCGCCCGGGCCAAGGGCATGACCGAGGCCGAATATGGCGAGCTGCTCGCCATCGTCGGCATGGCGGCGGAGACAAACCGGCTGGTCACCGCACTCGGCGTCCCCGTCGACGCGGCGTTTCTGGCCGATGCGGCTGATTGAGGTCGATCGCCGCCGCAGAGCCCACCTGTCATTCCGGGTTCGCGACTCCGTCGCGCCCCGGAATGACGGTCTCGCCCCCGGGAATCGGGGGTTGGAGTAGCCCCCGAAATTGGCTAGTAATTTCGCGCAAACGCGTTCGGGGACTGGAAATGACCTATTGTTGCGGAATCCTGGTTCGGGACGGTCTGGTGATGATCGCCGATACCCGCACCAATGCCGGCCTCGACAATGTCTCGACCTTCCGCAAGCTGCACATCTTCTCCAAGCCCGGCGACCGCATCATGGCGATCGCCAGCGCCGGCAACCTCGCCATCAGCCAGTCGGTGCTCTCGACCCTGACCGAGGGTCTGGAAGACCCCAATACGGGCGAGATCGAGACGCTGATGAACGCGCCGACCATGTTCCAGGCGGCCCAGCGCATCGGCCGGGCGATCCGGGCGGTGCATGCCACCGAGGGGCCGGCGCTGAAGTCCGAGGACGTGTCCTTCGACGTCTCCTTCCTGTTCGGCGGCCAGATCAAAGGTGCACGGATGCGCCTGTTCATGGTCTACACCGCCGGCAATTTCATCGAGTGCACCACCGACACGCCTTACCTGCAGATCGGCGAGCACAAATACGGCAAGCCGGTGCTCGACCGCGCCATGCATTACGACGTCGAGCTCTACGAGGCACTGAAGACCGGCCTGATCTCGATGGACTCGACGATGCGCTCCAACCTCGGCGTCGGCCTGCCGATCGACGTGCTGGTGGTGCGCTCGGACGCCTGCGATGCCGATCTCAACCACCGCATCGAGGCGGGCGAGCCCTATTTCCACGACCTGCGCTCGCGCTGGTCGGCGGCCTTGCGCGCGGCGCATCAGAACATTCCGCGGCCGCCCTACAAGAACGAAAAAGAACCCAAAACCTGACAGCTTGAGAGAAAAGGCAGGAAACGATGAGTGAAGCGAAAAAGATCGCAGTGGTGACGGGCGCCGGCACCGGTGTCGGGCGCGCCGCGTCCTTAGCGCTGATGAACACCGGCTTCACCGTGGTGCTGGTCGGGCGCCGTATGGAGATGCTCGAGGAGACCGCGAAGCTTGGCCCCGCGGGCAAGAGCCTGTGCGTCACCGCCGACATGACCAAGCCGGACTCCATTGCCGCGCTGTTCGACAAGGTGAAGGCGACCTATGGCCGTCTCGACGTGCTGTTCAACAATGCCGGCATGGGCGCCCCCGCCGTCAACTTCGAGGACCTCAGCCTCGAGCAGTGGCAGGCCGTGGTGAACACCAACCTCACCGGCCCGTTCCTGTGCACCCAGCACGCCTTCCGCATCATGAAGGACCAGACCCCGCGCGGCGGCCGCATCATCAACAACGGCTCGATCTCGGCGCACGCGCCGCGTCCGTTCTCGGCGGCCTACACCTCGACCAAGCACGCCATCACCGGTCTCACCAAGGCTTCGAACCTCGACGGCCGCATGTATGACATCGCAGTCGGCCAGGTCGATATCGGCAATGCCGCCACACCGATGACCGACCGCATGGTCAACGGCCCCGGCGTGCTGCAGCCCGACGGCACCACCAAGCACGAGCCGCGCATGGACGCCAAGGCGGTCGGCGATGCGGTCGCCTACATGGCCGGCCTGCCGCTCGATGCCAACGTGCTGACCATGACGGTCATGGCCACCAAGATGCCGTTCGTCGGACGGGGCTAGTCGATATCTCGTGCCCCGGACGCAGCGCGGCATGCAATGACGCGCTGCTGAGCCGGGGCCCATGCCTCCGCGATTTCGTTCTTGGCCTTCTGGGTCCCGGCTCTGCGGCGCGTCACTTCGTGCCGCACCGCGTCCGGGACACGAGACCTGCCCTACTCCAAGCTCTCCACCTGCCGGAGGCTCGGAAACAGCTTCATCCACAGCAGCGCGACCGCGACCGTGCAGACGCCGCCGAGCACGGCTGCCGGCATCGCGCCGAACAACGCGGCGGTGAGGCCGCTCTCGAACTGGCCGAGCTGGTTCGAGGCGTTGATGAAGAGGAAGTTCACCGCGCCGACGCGGCCGCGCATCTCGTCGGGCGTCGACAGCTGCACCAGCGAGAAGCGGATCACGACGCTGATCGTGTCGGCCGCGCCGAGAACGGCGAGCGACAGCACCGACAACCACATCCAGGACGACAGCGCGAACACGATCGTGGCAATGCCGAACACGATCACCGCCTGGAACATGCGCAGGCCGACATGCCGCGTGATGGCGTGGCGCGCCAGCACCATGGTCATCAGCAGCGCGCCCACCGCGGGCGCGGCACGCAACACGCCGAGCCCGACCGGGCCGGCCTGGAGAATGTCGCGGGCATAGATCGGCAGCAGCGCCGTGACGCCGCCGAACAGCACGGCGAACAGGTCGAGCGAGATGGTGCCGAGGATGGCCGGATTGCTGCGGATGAAGCGGACGCCGGCAAAGATGTTGTCGGCATCCGTCCCCTCCTTGAGGGCCGCCTGCGGGCGCGGCTGGATGAAGCCGGTCAGGATCATCCCGAGAATCCAGAACAGCAGCATCACGGCGTAGGCGAGATGCGGCGCGATCGCATAGGCAAAGCCGCCGAGCGCCGGCCCTGTGATGGTCGCAACCTGCCCCGCCCCGCTCGCGACCGCCGTCGCGCGCTGGAGCGAGCCCTGCGGCGCAATCAGCGGCAGCAGCGCCGCGGTGGTCGGGCTCTCGAAGGCGCCGGCAATGCCGAGCACGAAGGTCGCGATGAAGATCTGCACCTCGCTGACCGCGCCGAGATAGGTGATGATTGCAAGATAGAGTGCGGTCGCGGCCTCCACGAGCTGGCAGAGCTGCACCACCCGCTTGCGTTCAAAACGGTCGGCGGCGTGGCCGGCGACGAAGACGAGCAGCGCCGTGGGGGCGAACTGCACCAGCCCGACCATGCCGAGGTCGAAGGCCGAGCCGGTGAGGTCGTAGATCTGCCAGCCGATCGCGACCGCCGCGATCTGGCTGGAAAAGCGTGACAGGCTGCGCGAGAGCAGGAAGAACAGGAAGGCGCGATGGCGGAGGAGCTCACCGGCGGTGACCGGCGGACTGACGGATACTGGCTGCTCTGGCATCGCCGCTTCGGTCACGCTCGGATAGTTCGCCCCAAAAATATCGACGCGCCCCGCGTGGCTGACGCGGGCCTGCTTGTCAACAGCGGGCGGCACCCAGGGCCATCCGGCATTGCGTTTGCAACGCACGCGCGGCCATAATCATTGGGGCTTTGGGGACATCATGCTACGGCTGCAATCGACACTCGGCGTTTTCGCATTGCTGCTGATCGCCTTCGCGCTGGCGGAGAATCGCCGCGCAGTCTCGTTACGCCAGGCGGCGATCGGCCTCGTCGCGACCTTCGCCACCGCGATCCTCCTTTTGAAGGTGCCCGTTGTGGCGCGCGCCTTCGGCGCCATCAACGACGCGGTCGGCGCGATCTCGGCGGCCTCGCGCGCCGGCTCATCCTTCGTGTTCGGCTATGTCGGCGGTGGCACCCTGCCCTTCGACCTCAAGGTGCCGGGCGCCGATTTCATCCTGGCGTTCCAGGCGCTGCCGATCGTGCTGGTCATGAGCGTGCTGACCACACTGCTGTTCTATTGGCGCGTGCTGCCGCCGATCGTGCGCGGCATGGCCTGGCTGCTGGAGCGGACGCTCGGCGTCGGCGGCGCGGTCGGGCTGTCGACCGCGGCCAATATCTTCCTCGGCATGGTCGAGGCGCCGCTGTTCGTGCGGCCGTATCTGGCGCAGATGACGCGCAGCGAATTGTTCCTGGTCATGACCGGCGGCATGGCCGGTATCGCCGGCACCGTACTGGTACTCTACGCAACGCTGCTGGCGCCGCTCATTCCCGACGCGGCCGCGCATTTCGTCATCGCTTCGGTGCTGGGCGCGCCGGCGGCGATCCTCGTCAGCCTGATCATGGTGCCGGAGACCTCGGACAAGCGCACCGGAGGCACGCTCGAAGATCCGGAGACGGAAGTGTCCGGCACGATGGACGCGATCGTGAAAGGCACGAGCGCGGGGATCGAGCTCTTGATCAACATCGTCGCCATGCTCCTGGTGCTGGTGGCGCTGGTCTATCTCGTCAACGCGGTGCTTGGCCTGTTGCCGCATGTTGGCGGCGCCGCGATCTCGCTGCAGCGCCTGCTCGGCCTCGTCATGGCGCCGGTGTGCTGGCTGATGGGATTGCCGTGGGATCAGGCGGTGACGGCCGGCAGCCTGATGGGCACCAAAACCGTGCTCAACGAGCTGATCGCCTATGTCGACTTTTCAAAACTGCCGCCCGATACGCTCGATCCGCGCTCGCGCCTGATCATGCTCTACGCGATGTGCGGCTTCGCCAATTTCGCCAGCCTCGGCATCATGATCGGCGGCCTCGGCGTGATGGCGCCGGAGCGGCGCGATGAGATCAACGCGCTGGGCCTGAAGTCGATCGTGTCGGGGACGCTGACGACGTGTCTGATGGGCGCGGTGGTGGGGGTGTTGAGTTAGCGGCGGCTCCGTAGCCCGGATGAGCGCAGCGATATCCGGGACCAGCTTCGCCGCGGAGAGTGGAGTGCACCCCTATGGTGAGACACGATAACCGGGGACAGGTTGGGTCTGCCGCCTTAGAGCGGCTGGACAGGTTGAGCGATCGGGGCCGCTCTGCGAGGCTGCTGCGCAGCAGCCCCGCAGAGCGGTAAAATTTCTTCGAACTCGGCGGGGGGCCGGTAGGCCAGCGCCGAGTGCAGGCGTTGTCTGTTGTATATCTCCTCGATGAAGTTGCCGATGGCATTTC
>JAESFI010000083.1_pt1 | contig 119477 bp, 105 predicted proteins | sample 9269361 | NCBI WGS metagenome assembly JAESFI01 (sample SAMN14504119, study PRJNA617095) | algae metagenome | isolation source: Brasilonema angustatum HA4187-MV1 and co-occurring heterotrophs from moss... | place: USA: Manoa Valley, Honolulu, Hawaii | collected 2009-07-20
AAGCTTTGGGGAATTTGGGCGATGCAGCCAAACCCTACGTCAAAGACATCGCCGACATCCTCAAAGATAAAACCGTTGACTCTTCTGTTCGTTACAGTGCAGCACAAGCTTTGGGGAATTTCGGGGAAGCTGCCAAACCCTACGTCAAAGACATCGCCGACTTCCTCAAAAATAAAACCGTTGAGTCTCAAGTTCGTTACAGTGCAGCACAAGCTTTGGGGAATTTCGGGGAAGCTGCCAAACCCTACGTCAAAGACATCCTCAACTTCCTCAAAGATAAAACCGTTGACTCTTCTGTTCGTTACAGTGCAGCAGAAGCTTTGCGGAATTTCGGGGAAGCTGCCAAACCCTACGTCAAAGACATCCTCGACATCCTCAAAGATAAAACCGTTGAGTCTCAAGTTCGTTCCAGTGCAGCAGAAGCTTTGGGGAATTTGGGCGATGATGCCAAACCCTACGTCAAAGACATCGCCGACATCCTCAAAGATAAAACCGTTGACTCTTCTGTTCGTTCCAGTGCAGCACAAGCTTTGCGGAATTTGGGCGATGCAGCCAAACCCTACGTCAAAGACATCCTCGACTTCCTCAAAAATAAAACCGTTGAGTCTCAAGTTCGTTCCAGTGCAGCACAAGCTTTGGGGGATTTCGGGGAAGCTGCCAAACCCTACGTCAAAGACATCGCCGACTTCCTCAAAAATAAAACCGTTGACTCTTCTGTTCGTTACAGTGCAGCACAAGCTTTGGGGAATTTGGGGGAAGCTGCCAAACTCTACGTCAAAGACATCCTCGACTTCCTCAAAGATAAAACCGTTGAGTCTCAAGTTCGTTCCAGTGCAGCACAAGTTTTGGGGAAAATCAGAAAACTGGAGTTCAATGAGATAGTTATCATTCTAGATAATGTCTATTACGATGGTCAGTCATACATTCCAGAATGGCGCTTTCTCACCTATTTCCTTGGGGGTGGTACTGATGAGGTGAAAACTCTGCTAAAGTGGCTTGGTTATCCTCAAGCAATTCCCACTCAACTCAAATACAAAAATGGCAAATACACACTGAACGTGTTTCTTAAAGCTTGGAACAATAGTCACGAGTTGAAACTATTACAAGAAAACTTAGCACAGCAGATTGGAGTCGTTGCTAAAAAAGTTTCAGATTGGAAATGGAAAGATATTAAACTACTTCAAGATCACTACAATAATCTTAAAGGTAGATACAACGAAGCTGACACGGTGAAGTCAGTCATAGATAATTTAGAATTTTGGAAGTGGTTTTTCCTTGCCAGAAACATCATCCTGACTCACCTTGCGATTTGGCTTCTCCTCATTATTGCCTATCCCAAATCTCCCCAAGTTCAGCCAATTTTCTGGAACCCGTGGTTACGGCGCATTCTCGGTTTTGGCTATATCGGCTTACTCCTGACTTGGGTTCCTTTCCTGCGTCGCCGACTGTTTGAACCATTCACACCGATCTTGCTAGCAGATGCGGGATTAGACAATTTCAAAGAACAAACTTACTTTCCAGAGTCTGGCGTTGTAGAGACGTTGCATGCAACGTCTCTACACCAGAATACGGATGAAATTCGACCAATTACAGAAGTGATTCCTAGCATAAAAGGGCAAATCGTCTTAGAAGGCGACTCTGGTTTAGGCAAGTCGATGTTTCTGCGCCATTTGGTGAAAACCTCCCAGCGAACAGTCGTCTTTCTACCCGCGCAAAAGTGTGACAATGGCGTGATTCCTGCAATTTACGCCAAGCTGGAAGGACAGGTACATGATGCCAAATTCCTGAGAAACCTAATTTACTATGGAGCTATAGACATCTGCATCGACGGACTCAATGAAGTCACTGCTGACACACGAGCAAAAGTCTCTCAGTTTGTGGAAAGCTATTTCCGGGGCAACATTATTATGACGACTCAGCCGTTGGATTGGATACCCCCCTCAACGGCGAAGAAATATGAATTGCAGCCGTTGGAACGTGAGCAAATACAGCAGTTTTTGATGTCTCGTCAGCAGAACCTCACCCTGCGCGATCATGCATCCCTCTCCGAACTCCGGAACCTCACCCTGCGCAATCGGGCATCCCTCTCCTTGGTAAGGAGAGGGTTAACCCTGAGCGAAGCCGAAGGGAAAGATTTTCGCTCTGCGAAAAGCGAGGGTGAGGTGAAAAGCAACCGGAACCTCACCCAGCGCGATCGCCTATCTCTCTGGTTAGTCCGGAACCTCACCCTGCCCTATCGGGCATCCCTCTCCTTATTAAGGAGAGGGAAAGATTTTCGCGAAGTGAAAAGCGAGAATGAGGTTTTGAACAACCGGAACCTCACCCAGCGCGATCGGGCATCCCTCTCCTTACTAAGGAGAGGGAAAGATTTTAGCGAAGCTAAAAGCGAGGGTGAGGTTCAAAGCGAGGGTGAGGTTCAAAGCGAGACGCCTGTAGACGATAAGGAATTCCAAGATTACGAGCAAGCTTGCTCTCGCTACATAGCAGAAGCTTTCAACGATCAACAATCCCCAGAAGATTTAGCCGCAGCCAAGCGAATTCTTTCCAACCCAATGGATTTAACGCTGGTTGCCCTGATGCTATCACAAGGTAAACAACCAGATTTGTTTCGCCTGCAAGAACAACAATATCAACTCATGGCGGCAGAATACCTGCGAGAATGGAAACATGAATTTCCACTCAAGAAGTTTTCGCAAGCAGTTTACCAGATGCGGCTTAACGACGAAAGCGCTATTCCTGCTGATGATTTTAGACAAGAATTAATCAGTATGGAAGATGAAAAATATAAGATGGTTGTCAGCCGTCAGTGGGAAGATGCTGAGGGAGAACCACTGAAAAACTGGTACTTTCGCCACGACAAAATTATGGAATTCTTCCTGGTGCAAAACTTTCTCGGCGAAAGTGAAGAAGTCCAAGAGCGTGTTATTCAACACATTAGTGAGCCGCGTTTTCGCGGCGTTTACTTACTGCTGGCAACTTTACTGCCTTTGGGTGCAGCCTTAGAACTGCGAGAAAAATTAATCGAATACGCCGCAAACACCAAAGACCATACACTAAGTGATACTTTTGTCCAGTTATTTAACTTACGTTTTCCACAACAATTGACACAAGACGGTGCATTCAAGCGACTGTTACAACAACAAGAACAGAAAAAGAAATGTTTGGATTTAGTCACTCAGTTTTTCAAACCAGTAGATGCAAAAATAAAACGTGAGAACTTACAGCACTTAACAATCGAAACTATCGAAGGTAGTCTCAGCCCCTACGCGCCTTTACCAGTTTTGCTAACTGTGGATACGCCAACTGACAAAGATGTTATCCAACTTGTTGAAATCTCTGAAAAATTAGTTTTGGATAACCGAGAGAGAATTGGTATTCTTTTCTATAAAGTTTCTCCTGACACCACAGCGAGAATGGAAACGGCAAAGGTACGTTTACGCGATCATTTTGTCCTGATTCCAATTCCTCTTGCACAAGTAGAACAAGCGCTACCAAACCAAGACGAGTGCAGAGGATTGCTGGAAGAGTATTGCGATCGCTACCTCCAACGTGCTGACTTCTTCGATGACAGAAACGCCATTAGCGACACATTTTCTTTCTTTGGGCGCACAGAATTATTGCAGCGCTTGGCAGAAAAACTGCTGAGATTTCAGGGAGTTGGCTTGTTTGGGTTACGCAAGTCTGGCAAAACTTCTGTGCTACTCCAGTTAGGTTTCATGCTGCGCGAACACCCAGTCATACACATTGACCTTCAACGCTATGGAGGTTCTCGCTACTACGGTGCTGCTTTATTTAACGATATCCTCCAGCGTCTGTCTACCCTAGAAAATCAGGTTCAACTTCCACAATTTCAGCCATTTCCACCAGATAAACCAGCCGCAGAATTAACTGGAGAATTTATTCAACGGGTGATTGACTTTGTAAGTGCAATCCAGCAGAATAAAAACTATAAGCTGCCCATACTGTGCTTTTTAGACGAAGTAGAACGAATTATCCCCACTCCAGAAGACTCGCGGGAAAAAGCAGAAGAATTTAATGCTTGTTTTGGGGCGTTACGAGTTTTGTCTCAAGAACAGCGTCAACTGTCAATTCTCGTCGCTGATGTGCATCCAGATTGCAATCGCATCAACTCGTGGACGCAACCAGGAGTTGCAACGAATCCGGTTTTTAGCTTCTTCAAAGAAGTCTTTCTCCCTCCTTTTTCTGAGGATGAGACGAAAGACATGCTGATCAATATCGGTAAACTGATGGCGTTGGAGTTTGATGAAGTCACTCCCAGACAAATTCATCGCCAAAGCGGTGGACATCCATTTGTCTCTCGTCAACTGGCTCGCTTTTTAACAGAAAAGATAAATAAAAATCAAGATAAAAATCCAAAGTCTTCTGAAAGTGGAAATATGCTCATTGAATGGGCAATGGTAGAACCTTATCTAGAGAAAACCTTGACTCAGAAAGGCGAATTGAAAAATTATTTAGAAAAAAGCATTTGGGAAGATTTAGAAAAACGTGACTTTGAAGTGGCGATCGCCCTCCTGCGAGTCATCGCCTGTAACGAAAATTTGAGCAATGGTATCCCAGAAAAAGCATTACTCAACCAACTCAGTTCTGATTTCACCGCAAACCAATCTTTAGATGCTTGCTTGTGGCTGACAAATGTAGGATTGTTGTATGACGAAGAATTAAACCATCAAGATTTCTACCAAATCCGGATTCCACTCTTATCGCGGTGGATTCAAATGCAGATGACAGAGGAGGAGATAAAACAATGCAGAATTTCTCAGGAGAACGCCCGTTTGACAACTTCCGAGTAGCAATTACAGATCCTTCCCACTTTTTCGGACGCAGCGAATTGCTAAACACCATGCTTAAATCGCCCTTTCAAGTGCGAATTCTCCTGGCTGGAAGACGTTTGGGTAAAACAAGTGCTTTGCGTGCGATCGAGTGGAATTTGCTAAATCCAAATACAGGGAATTCCCGACGCGCATTCCCTGTACTCATCAACTTACAGTTAGAACAACCCAAAGACTTAGACAATCTGCGTTATCTCCTCATAGCCAGACTCCGGGAAGCGATCGAACGCTGGAGAGAAGTTCCTCTGGCTGGTATTCGGCAAATGTACCACGAATTTCTCACTCAAGTCAAAAGTGGCGAAGTCACTCTTAGCTTTCTCAAACAGTTGAATATCAAGTTTAACATCAACAATCCCGACCACGAACAACGTTTAAATAACGATAGCTTCCGCTTGGCTTTCCTGAAAACTATCGAGGAACTCCGCAAGTTAAATTTTCAAGGTGTCTGCTTTCTCATCGATGGCGCTGAGTTTATTGTCCGCCAAAATTGGGCAAGTGATGCTTGGTCATACCTGCGAGGATTGAAAGATACCGACACTGCGATCAAACCTTTTTTAGGTCTTTTGCTCTCAGGCTATCGAGATTTGAAGGAATATCAGCAGCGTGTTGGTTCGCCATTATTAAATATAGCAGAAATTGAATGGTTAACTCCCTTAAGCGAGGAAGAAACGCAAAAATTGATAGGCGATCGCACAGAACAAGAACAAATTTCTTTAACTCAGGAAAAAATTGACTCTATTATTGAATGGTCAGGATGTCATCCCTATCTCATCCAACAAACCCTCAATATTATCTTCGATAATCATCAGCAAACCGAGTCCTGCACTAATCTTATTAACAGATTATTACAGTATCACGACAAAGACTTTTCCTCCTGGTGGAATGCAGAACAACATTCTGGTTGCTTCGGCGAAACTGAACGAACAGTTTATCAAGCCCTAGTTAAGAACAAAAAAGGAACTTCAAAAACTTTGGCACAGTGTACTGGTTTAAGTCGAGGAGAAGTCGCAGATTCTCTAGAAGTCATTGCTGGTACTGGTGTCATTCGGCTGTTGGATGACGAACATTATGCTGTAGGTTCTCTACTGTTCGAGGAATGGGTGACACAACAAACGCCTTAAGCTTATATTTATTGATTTAATTAAGAATAGTCATACACATATTATTAAGGTTATCTTGTTTTCTCATTCTCGACTTTAAGCAGAAACAGAACTTATATCAGTTCTGTTGAAACACTCATCATTACCAACCCGCGTGAAACCCCACCCCGGTTTTGTCTAACGCCAAAACCTCCCCTCCCCTTAGCAACTATGGTGTACACACAAGTCTTATAACGTTGTCCTACAGGCATTTGATCCCCCCAACCCCCCTTGAAAAGGGGGGCAAGAAACTCTGAAAGTCCCCTTTTTTAAGGGGGATTTAGGGGGATCTACGACGATTTTGGTTTTGTAATAAAGATCTGTATACACCGTAGCTCCTTAGCAAGGGGTGAGGTTCACAGATCGCCCAAATCATAACTAATCAACCAGACTTGATATTATTTCTACCTCTTTCTTGCTTAATAACGATTATCATTATTATATGACTATACCCAAAATTACTGTTGTCGCAGGTTCAGCAGGCGCAGGAAAGACCACTTGGATTACTCAACAAATAGCTTGTAGTGGTGTCACTACGAGTCATATCTTGTATTTCAGTCCTGGAGTTGGGAATGTTCCCATCGATCAAACCCGCCTGAACAGCGAATATCCTGCTGTTAAAGTCTTTAAAGATGGAGAAGAAGTTGAGTTCCTCAGACACTTACCCTCAGCAGATGCTGTTTATATCGAACTGAGATTTTATTTAGAACTGAATGCTGTAGCACCAATACTGGATAATTTATCGTACCGTGCGATCGCTATTTTGCCACCGCATCTCCAAGACTCTGAGTATCATGCTTGGGCAGATGAAATTATACTAGGAGCAGCAACGAATAGCAGTATTACCACTACCCAGCTATGGCGCGTCCCAACTACTGGTCAAGTTATCGACGAAGATAGCTTGGAGGAGTTTTGGTACGAAATGACTCACGGTGCTTACGGTCAAGTCAGCCGCGCTAAGGGAATTTTTGATGTTGGAGATGGGCGATCGCTTTATGCTGATTTCGCCGCAGGCGTTCCATCAACCGATTTTCTAGAATTAGACTTACCCCGCCACTTGGAAAATAGACCCCAACGTTTCAGTGGGATAGAAGTGTCAGGACAAAACTTAGACGAAGTGGCGATCAGGCAAACTTTAGAAGATTGCTGTTTGTCAGACGCTGCAATTTGGCAATACCAACAACAGGTAAAACAAGTTCTACTTGAGGAGATAGAAGCATGAAAATAGCAGTCATGTCATGTATTCATAGCAACTATGAAGCCTTGGATGCTGTCTTGCTGGATATTGACAAGCACTCATGCGAAAAAATTTATTGTCTTGGTGATTTGGTAGGATATGGTCCTTATCCTAATGAAGTGGTGGCGCAAATTCGTTCGTTAAATATTCCTACCGTCGCTGGTTGTTGGGATGAGGATATTGTCGAAGGATTGAATTCTTGCGAGTGCAGTTTTCCTTCCCTTTTAGCCGAGAAGCGGGGAAAAATCGCTCACGAGTGGACAAACAAGGAAATTCTTCCAGATAACCGCGAATTTCTCGCCCAATTACCCGATACTTTCCGTGAAGGAAACATGGCGTTTGTTCACGGTAGTCCTCACAGCAACCACGAGTACTTGTTACCAGAACTCGATGCTTTTGTGGCACTAGAGCGCGTACTTTCCACAGAGAGTGATGTGCTATTTTGTGGTCATACTCATGTGCCTTATGTGCGTAACCTCGATGCAGGAAGTTTACAGGTGCGTACCAAAAGTGAAAATTGTGAAGAAGAGGAAAGGTTCTTTACAGCACCCTTGAAAAAGATTGTGAATGTGGGTTCGGTAGGAGAACCTCGACATGGAAGACCTCATGCAACTTATGTTATTTACGATACTGACACTCAAGAAGTGATGTTACGAGAAGTACCCTACGATTATCAGAAAACTGTAAGAGGGATTATTGAAAAGGGTTTACCTGCGATTTTTGCTTGGCGTTTAGCGCAGGGAATGGAGTTTGCAGAACGTGCAGATGATCCAAGCCATGTGTGTACAAGGTGATGGGGAAACAAGGGAGATAGTTCAGATCTTGCACCATACTTTTCGTCCGCCAAGAAATAAATTTCTTGGCTCAAAGTCCAAGTCCGTTAAAACTCCTAACTTGCACATTTTAGAACCGTTATACAGTAAGGCTTTGAGAAATCTTATAAAAATGTGCTTGTTTCATATTTTGCGGGAGCGTTAATCGCGCCCGTTGGGCGCTCACATCTTGCACCAGTTGCGTTATTGCAATTTTTGTAAGGTGGGCACTGCCTAGAGTTCGCTCAAAACCTTATTTTTCCGTTGTGGACAGTGCCCACCCTACGGTTATTGAAAATGGTGCAAGATCTCAGTTAAAACGGACTGGGTAGTTTTTCAGTCCGTTTTAACGGACTTGGGTTATTAGCCTTGAACTTCAGTTCAAGGCGTATCAGTCGGAGGTGCAAGATCTGAGGATAGGGGAGACAAGGGAGTGAATAACCACCAACAACTAACTAACAACAACCAAGAATAAATCCAAAATTGATATGAAGTGGGCAATTTTAAGTGGAATTGAAGGAAATTTGGCAGCTTATGAAGCCGTGATGGCAGATATTAAGCGTCAGAGTCGTTTTGTGCAGGCATTATATATTCTCGGTGATTTGGTCGGACCAACGAAAGAATCTGAACAACTGGTGGAACGAGTGCGTAACCCCCGACTTGGTGAATTAGAACCGCTTGTGTGTAAGGGATGGTGGGAAGAACAGTGTTTGATTTTGCATGGGCTTGGTGCGACTGGGGAACCCATAGAGTTAATGGAGAAGTATGGGGGAGAAAGTGTGAAGTTACTGTGGGATAGTGTTTCCCGTCAGACAGTACAATGGTTGCAAAACCTTGATTTTGGTTTTTTTGAGTTGGATTGTTTGTTAATTCATGGCACAACAGTCTCTGTGAGTGAAGAACTTACACTTCTAACTCCACCCATCCAAATGTTGGATAGATTATCGCGGATGCAAGCCAATAACCTATTTTGTGGTCGTTCTGGTTTGACTTTTCAATATCAACTAGAAGCAGGTTCTATCACCACACAAGTTACAACCCTCGATAGTCAAACTTCGCCTAGAACTATCAACGTTTCGTCGCGTCAAGTGGTTGGCGTGGGGAATGTAGGACGCACTCCTGGGGAAGCAACCTATACCCTCTACAACCCAAACACAAACCAAGTGGAATTCCGGACTGTCCGCTATGGAGAAAAAAAGGGTTTTGGAGTCAATAAGAAGGGGTGTAGGGGGGTAGGGGTGTAAGGGTGTATGGGTGTAGGGGGACATTGACACCAAGATGATTTTTAAACAGCTTTATATCAAATCCGCTTAATTACTTATAATTCCTGTTTTACCTCACCCCAACTCTCACGCCAGATGCTACAACGGGGGGAACCCCAACGCCAGATGCCTACGGAGGGAAACCCTCCTGCAGCACTGGCTCCGCAACGCACTGGCTCTCCTTATTAAGGAGAGGGTGCCGTAGGCGGGTGAGGTTCCTCGTTTTTATAAATGTTTACCCTTTGGTGGTTCTACCTGAAAGCAAAAAAAGCTGCATGAAAACGATTATCATTATTTAGCAGAACAATTATTATTCACTCCCATGTCATCAGAAAATCCTTCTGCTAATAACACTGCACCTACAGCTACAACGCTGATTCATCGCCCTCGTCGCCTGCGTCGCACTGCTACCTTACGTCGCATGGTGCAAGAAACAACGCTGACTGTCGATGACCTCATTTATCCCATGTTTGTCATGGAAGGTGAGGAACAGAAAATGGAAATTAGCTCCATGCCTGGGTGTTATCGATATACTTTAGATTTACTGGTTAAAGAAATAGCAGAGGTGTGGCGACTGGGGGTAGGAGCTGTTGCACTCTTCCCTGTCATACCAGAAGTAAACAAAGACGACATGGGTAGTGAAAGCTACAACCCAGAAGGATTGGTACAGCGAACTGTCAAGGCTATTAAAGAAGCTGTGCCAGGTATCCTAGTAATTACCGATATTGCGCTTGACCCTTTTACGACTCACGGTCACGATGGTATTGTTGATCAAAACGGCGTTATTCTCAATGACCCCACAGTCGAAGTCTTGGTGAAAATGGCACTTTCACAAGCTGCTGCAGGGTCAGATATGGTTGCACCTTCTGACATGATGGATGGTAGGGTAGGGGCTATTCGTAAAGCACTCGATGCGGAAGGATACATAGATGTGCGGATTTTGGCATACTCTGCAAAATACGCCTCTGCTTATTATGGTCCATTTCGGGATGCGTTGGATTCTGCACCAAAATTTGGGGATAAAAAGACTTATCAAATGGACGCCGCAAATGCTAGAGAAGCTATCAAAGAAGTAGCGCTGGATATTGCCGAAGGTGCAGACATCGTGATGGTAAAGCCTGCTTTAGCATATTTAGACATTATCCGCCAAGTTAAAGATTACACGCAATTACCTGTAGCTGCTTATAACGTCAGCGGTGAATATGCCATGATTAAAGCCGCAGCTCAAATGGGCTGGATTGATGAGAAAAGAGTCATTTTAGAAACTTTGACTAGTATGAAACGGGCGGGTGCTGATTTGATTTTGACTTACTTTGCCAAAGAAGTTGCGTTGATATTGGCTAACAGAAGAGCATTTTTGTTTTAGTAGCAACCAGCTTTGACACCACAATCAGCGCCTGTGATATCCTCCCCGCGAGTTTGGGGAGAATATTTTCCTTGATTGTTAGTTATAAAGAAGATAATTTTTAATATGTAAAAGCTCCTTTTTCTTGAAGTATTAGTTTTTTCCCTTGATAAACTTGTAAAGTGCCGTCTGTTGTCACCCGATAAAGATATTCGTTATTGCGAAACTGATAACCCAGAAAGCGACTTGGTGTGATACCATCTGCACCAGTTGTGTGCATTGTTTTGCCAGTCAGACGAATCGATTTACCTGTTCTTAAATCCTTTCCAAAGTATGTAACATTGTTGCAAGTTACATTTCCTTCTGGACAGTTTCTAGTAATTACAACGTTGAAATTTTTCGTTTTTAAAGTTTCAGCATGCGCTGCTTGAGTCCACAAAGTAGCAAGTGGTAACAAAGCAAGCAATGCAGCATATTTTTTGAAGTTTAACATTTTATGTTGTCTATAGCAATCCTAAATCATTTGTAAAAAATCACAGTTGTTGATACTCTGAACAAAATCAGGTGAAGGCGCAGAAAAAACCAATGAATTAGCCCGAAAATTGTAGTAAATACACATAAGCGTGTAGAGTGCCAACGGGTATCTGGAAAACGCTTCGCTTTCAGCCGTCAACCAACCTCTGCCCTGGAATTAAGTTCTAGGTGTTGCAATAAGGGTGATCGCCAGGGCAGAAGTCGCCGCGTCTGAATTCCCAGATACCCTTAATTGTAAAAAGTCTTTGGGATATTACTATAAAAATCCGTCTGTAAAATTCCGAGTTTACTCGCTGAGGGTGTAGGTCTTGAGTCACTCCGAACCTTGGAGGAGGGGACTTGTTTCTCGATTGTTACTCACCCCTATCATAAAAGAGTTCAAGGTTACTCTAGGTTTTCACCTTGGATAGCTTATGAATTCAGCTACCAACGAATCACACTTCCATATCCCGTGAAAAGTCAGGTTGGTCACCAGAGTAAGAGTTATCCTCTATTTTTAGCTCTAGAAAAAAGTAAAATCTATACCCTGGCAAAGTATATAAGCTATACTGTGCAATTAATTTTGAGAGCGATATTTTGAACCATCAGACATAATTGCACCTTCTAGAAAAGCACTGCTAAGTTCAGCATTGCTCACTTTAGTATTTTTGAGATTGGCACCATTTAAATAGGCTCTCTCCAGATTAGCACCACTCAAGTTAGCATCTTTCAAATTAGCACCATTCAAGTTAGCATTACTTAAATCTGCACAAATCAAATTAGCATGACTTAAGTTGGCACTATTAAGATTAGCCTGAGTCAGGTTAGCAAAACCCAATTTTGCAGAACTCAAATTGGCACCACTAAGTTTAGCCTGACTAAGATTAGCATTATCTAAATTGGCATAGCTGAGATTGGCATTTGTCAAATCGCTTTCCATTAAATTGGCTTTACTCAGATTGGCTTGAGAGAGATTAATATCTACCAACTCTGCACCAGAAGCATCCAAACCTCTGAGAGAAACACCGTCTTCATTCAAATCTTGGAGTGCTAAAATTCTGGCATAACTAACTTTAACATTGTGTGCGGCATCAACTGTACTCCAAGCTTGGTAGTGAAATTGTTTGCGGCGATCTGGAGTTTCCTTAATGAATAAAACTAACGCCACCACCAAACTAACACTGTCAGCAGCACCTAAAGCCTCTCCCAGCACAGAATTATCATCAACAATTACAACAACTATCGTAAACAAGACTGCTGCAACTATAGCGATTAACCACGTTGGTGCTATCCAGAAAGCATCAATAAGTTTATGAGAAATTTGTTTGAAAACTTGATTAAATGGCTGTGCTAATATTTTGGTCTGAAACTGTAAAGTTACAGGTTGTTCAGCTTGAACAGGTTTTGCTAAAATTGTGGAGTTCTGTGCTTGATCAACTTTAGGCGAAGATTCTTTCCCTGCACCTTTTAACATCAATGCAGTAATAGCTGTAAAAGCATCTAACCAAGCTTTTTTGACTTCAGGAGTCCAATGTTGTTGGAGATACTGCTCAAATGTCACCAGTAGGGCTTCCCTCACTGGTCTATAATATTTTGGAATAATTCCATAGCCAACGTGTCTAGCCCCTAGAGCTTTGAGAACTGGTTCTAAAGCTTCTGGGTTGCGGATATTTTCTACTATCAAAACAAGAGAATTTAACAATTTTTTCTCTTGGCTTTTCATATCTGTTTTAGTAAACAGTGGTTTTAGTTCTGGGTTAGCCTTAAAAAGGTTTTCGTAGAAGCTGGCTGCAAATTCATCGGCGTGGAGTTTAACTTTTTCAAAACTTTGTTCTAAAACTTCAATGTTTAAAGTCATACTTTTCAATCCGCTTACCCTGCTGTGTTTGCCCTGCCTTGCAAATTATGTTGTTACTGGGGATGCAGCAGCAGAGACAACGTTAAGATTGGCAACCAACCCATACGTTGATACATAGTCTTCTAACTCTTGAGAGACATATACTGCATCAAACTTCACACCTTTTTTCTTAATGTCAACACCTGCACGGCGTGCCTGCAACCTACCAAAAGCGGTCAGGTCAACATCCAGTACTCCTGCAAAAATGTTACGTTCGTTGCTGGTGCTTTCACCATGTCGAATAAAATAGGCACGTCCTGGATAATCATCCTTTTGTGCTACTTTGTCAGACCCATTTGAAGACAGACTAGTAGTAGAATTATTAGTTTTTTCCATAAATCACATTTTATAAATCAGGTTTCTTTTAAAAGAAAACTATTGGTATAGCAATCCTAAATCATTTTTAAAAAATCACAGTTGTTGATAGAGTTCATTCAGGCGAACCCAGATCCCAGAAAATTAAAACGGGCACTTGCTGTACAAATGGTGATGCAAAACTATAACCATTCAAAAATTAGAAATATTTTAGGAGCTAGTTATCATCGTTCTGCTGAATTTAAAGCTTATTTAGATACTCTTAATCAAGAGTTAAATGAATCGGAATGGAAAGTTACTTGTATACGAGAGTGCACCTAATGACCCAACGCAAAATCCTGTAGAGGACATCTGGTTGTATGCTAAAAACTTTATTAGAGAGTTTTACCACTTATGCAAATCATTTTCTCATATTAAAAGATTCTTTGAACTCGTTACTCATCATCAAGTTTTTGACTTTCCGAAAATATTTATGTATGGCTCACTTTTTTCACCGCTTCTGCACGAATTTTTATAGTATAGCCGTTGCCAGGTAGATTAGGACATGAACTAATGAGAAAATACGGATATCACCAGACTTTCACACCCCTGTTAAGCGTTAAGCGTTCCTTGCTATATGTCCTAATAGAGTTGGCGACAGCTATAATATCCCAAATACTTTTTACAATTAAGGGTATCTGGGAATTCAGACGCGGCGACTTCTGCCCTGGCGATCACCCTTATTGCAACACCTAGAACTTAATTCCAGGGCAGAGGTTGGTTGGCGGCTGAAAGCGAAGCGTTTTCCAGATACCCGTCGGCACTCCACACGCTTATGTGTATTTACTACAATTTTCGGGCTAATTCATTGGTTTTTTCTGCGCCTTCACCTGATTTTGTTCAGAGTATCAACAACTGTGATTTTTTACAAATGATTTAGGATTGCTATAGGAATCCGGTTTGATTTGGTGAATTGACAAAGTAGAGGTAGGGAACGCTTATACCATTTCTCTGTAAACTTGCGCTTAATATTCCCTCACACTAGAAGTGTGGGGCTATACGAACATAGACGCCGGAGGCGGCTTCCCGGAGGGTAGCCCGCCTGCGCGGGCTAAATTAAAATCATCTTCATGGAGAATTGGTATTAACAGGGAACATCCGAACGCTTAACATCAACTGTACTGAATTCCGTTCAAAAATCAAATAGGAATCCTATATATCAATAAATTTAGTAGTTGTTTGATAGATACACATTGATTGAGCCAATTCCGAAAAAAATATGCTCTCAAGACAATAAAAATGCTAAAAGCCCAGTCACCATGACTGGGCTTTCAATATAAGCTTTAGATCATTGAGAACTCTCTCAAAGAAAACTTGCTAGTCAACAGCAACCATAACATCTGATGATTTGATGATAGTGTATGCCTGTTTTCCTTCTTCCAGTTGAAGCTTTTGGGCTGAACCCTTGGTGATAATTGCTACTACATCGACTCCTGGCGCAACCTCTAACGTTACCTCGGTGTTCACAGAACCTTCCACAACTTTTTTGACAGTCCCTTTGAGGGCGTTACGAGCACTAACTTGCATCTTTTAATATCCCCTGTATCGTCTTGACTGACTGATCATAGCACTATCGCACTATCATCTCAAATCAACCTTTTCAGTACTGATTTTACGATTTTTTTAACTTAAATTTAACTCAAATACACAGTATATTTTCGGTTTCTTTATAAGGAGTTACGGGGTTCGTGCTCCTAAAAACTTTTGTTGTACTTCATTGCATCAAAATTAGCCTTAAAGGGTCTAAACGCACATACCAAGGCATCGGTTGGTCTTTGAGAGTTGCCCATTTCTCCTTAAACACCTCAGCTTGCAAGTGGTAATCATTGTTGTTGGTAGATGGGTGATGGAGCTTAAGAAACAGCGTCATTCGGTGTGGAGTTTCACTCGTTCTCACTAGCCAGCAAGGAAAGGTATTTTCCTGATTCGGTTTGTCTGTAATAATGATTTGATGGGCACGAATCCCAACATTGGACAAAGCATCTGGGATAGGTTCAATCACACTCAGGGTACAACCCCAATCACTTGCTTGCACTTGCCCTGATGTGCTACCAACAGCACTTGAGAAGTTTTTACATCCTGTTAATTGAGCAACACCAACAGTAGCGGGGTGTTCAAAAATATCATATTTAGTGCCGTAATGAACTGCTTTTCCTTTCTCTAGAACAAGCAAATTCGGACAAACCCGATATGCTTCTTCCATATTGTGGGTGACAAATAAAGTCACACCTTCGTAAGAAGATAATGTTGCTACCATTTGCTGTTCGAGTTGGCTACGCAAGTGGGTATCTAGTGCAGAAAATGGCTCATCCAACAATAGTACTTCTGGTTGATTTGCTAAGGCTCTTGCTAATGCAACTCTTTGCTGCTGTCCTCCGGAAAGCTGATGCGGATAGCGCTGGGAATATCCTTCGAGCTGAACTGTGATGAGTTGGGTTTCAACAAGTTGTCGAATAGCTGTAGCAGAAAGCCCTTTAGGTAAGCCAAAGGCAATATTCTGTCCTACAGTCATATGCGGGAACAAAGCGTAATTCTGCACTAAAAAACCAACACGGCGATCGCGCGGTGGCAAATTAATTCTTTGTCGCGAGTCAAACAACACCCGCCCATTAAGCACAATCCTACCGGAACTTGGTGTTTCTATCCCAGCGATGCAGCGCAAAATCATGCTCTTACCAGCCCCAGATCCTCCCAACAATCCCAAGGGTTGGTTGTCCGCACTAAAACAGACTTTCAAGCTGAAACCAGAAAGCTGTTTTTCAATATCAACAAATAATCCTGAGCCTGTCGAATCCTGATTAGATAAACGGGAAGACGCAATACTATTTTCTCCCCTTGCTTCCCCTGCTCCCCCTACTCCCCCTGCTTCCCTCTTCTTCCCCCGAGTTTCCTGCCAATAGTTAACGGCTACAATCCCAGATAGGGAAATAGCCATGATAGCGAAAGCCCAAAACCAAGCTTCGTTTATTGCCCCCCCTTCCACAGCGAAATAAATTGCCATTGGGATTGTCTGAGTTTGCCCTGGGATATTCCCTGCTAACATCAAGGTTGCACCGAATTCACCCAAAGCACGAGCAAAAGCCAAGGTTGTTGCTGCTAAAATCCCTGGTACCGCTAGAGGTAAACTTATTCGCCAAAATATTGTAGATTCCTTTGCGCCTAAAGTTCTGGCAACTCGCAGAAGATTACTATCGATTTGCTCAAAAGCTGCCAAAGCAGTTCTATACATCAATGGGAAGGCTACTACGGTGGCGGCGATCGCCGCACCATACCAAGTAAAAACAATACTAAAGCCCAAAGGCTCCATAAGTTTCCCAACAGGACCATTTTTGCCAAACAGCAGTAGCAACAAAAAGCCAACGACTGTCGGGGGTAAAATCAGAGGAGCAACGAAGATACCCTCAATCAAAGACTTACCTTTCCCTCGATATCCCAGCATCCAATAGGCAGCAGCAATACCAAGGAAGAAGGTAATAAACGTCGCAAGTAAGGAGGTTTTTAGGGATATCCACAACGGGGAAAGGTCAAGGGGCATAAGTCACCTGAAGTCAGAAGTGTGAAGTATAAAGGATGAAGTGAAGTTCCCACGGACACATCAGCAAGCTTTGTCTTTCACGAAGTTGCAAGTATAAATTTTTCATCCTTTATTTTTTTTGTTATTCTTCTATAATCTCTAATACCAACTTAATCCAAAAAGTTGGTACTGAACAATATCTACAGCAAAATAGTTTTATAAGCCACCGAAAAGGCACAGAGGTCAACTATAGGACATTTGATTTTTGAAAAAAAATCGCTACACCTTCTTCCCTGTTCCCTGTTAAGCGTTCCCTGTTCCTTGTTCCTTGTTCCCTGTTTCCAACTTCTGATTGTTACAATGCTTGCGGAAACTGGTTATAAATTTCAAATCCAATGACTCAACCCATTATTTGGATACACGGAGACTGTCTGAGTCCGCAAAACCCCGGACTCGAAGAATATCCCGAAGCACCCGCCATCTGGGTTTGGGACGATGCTTTGATAGAAGAATGGCAACTGAGTTTGAAACGCCTCGCCTTTATCTACGAATGCTTGCTAGAATTGCCCGTTGTCATTCGTCGTGGCGATGTCGCAAAAGAAGTTTTAGCTTTTGCCAAAGAGCATAATGCCAACAAAGTCGTGACAGCAAACAGTCCTAGTCCCCGGTTTGATGCTATCTGCGATGAAATTGAGCGTTCCGTGGAACTGGAAGTCTTTGAAGTAGAACCGTTTTTTGATTACGACGGCTATATTGATCTCAAGCGCTTCTCCCGCTACTGGAAAGTTGCCCAAAAGTATGTGTTTGATTAGACTTGCCAGACAGAATTTGCAACCATTTTTCAACAAATTCTGGAGCATGCGTGAGTTGAGTTCTACAGAACGCAACTTGGTATTATTTGAGGCAATGAATCATCTTGAATTGGGTGCAAAAGCTTGATCATTCTTGGTCGGTATTTTAATTTCTCTCAACTTGTAAACCTCACCAACCCCATCTTTAATGGATACTCTGTTCAATCACCACATCTAGAAAGTTACCTGTATTTTCCCGTAAAGAAGTATCTACTCCTTTATCGATAGATGCAGTGTTGGTAATGACACACATTGAACTTGCATAAAAGTTTTTAGTATAACAAAGAACAACAATTGTGCCGATAGTTATGGATACAGTCGTCAGATATACAAATTTTTTGTTCAAAGCTTTGGAAAACATCAAGAATGCCCTTTGAAGAGAGGAGTGTATATCGAGGAAATTATGTTTCAGCTAAGCTGAAACATAGCCTAAGATGGATCGTGCTAAACATACATCATCCTATTAAATGACCCGATAGGATGATTTCTGAAAAATTTTGAAAATACGGATATTAGAGCAACACAAGTAACAAACAGCTATTTGTAAAGTAGCTAATCACATTTATTGAAGCTAGAGAGAAAAGTCATGATTTTGCTATGACTTGAGTCACATTTTGATGAGAAAATTATACTATAGTATCTTTATTTAGACTAAAAAGTGAGTTTAAATACTTAAAAGTAACGCAAATATGATTCCAATTTCAACTCTCTTTATCGGGCTTAATGGTTTGATTGCTCTTGTGCTCATCTACATTGTGGTGATGGAACGAACAAGAACACGGCTGTGGCATGGTGAGTCAAAAGAAGATGTGGCGATACAACGCGATCCGCTGATAAATCCAAATGTTGTTGCAGCTACAGTTGAAAAGTTAGCGACAAAAATTATTCCTGCTAAAGTTGAAGACTACAGCGTAAGGTTCGCGCTCATGGGAATTTTGCGGAATATGTGCCGCTAGGATAACTTTTTGTCATTGCTCTTGAGTTAATGCATTCGCCAAATTGGCTAATTTGGTTAGAGGGAGGTGTTCTTACAATAGCCAGAATTGCTCATGCATGGGGTTTAATTACAACTTATGGTCATAGCTGTTGGTCGGGCTACTGGTTTTTTTCTTACCTTGTTTGTCTACATAATTGGTAGCCTAGCTTGTGTTTATTATGGCATTCAAGGTGTTATTTAGTATGTATTTATCGAAGGCTTCCAGTGAGATTCAATATTGGGTTGCCCATTAATTTTATTGACCCAGAGCTTACCAGCTTTAAAGCCATGCTTTTTGTAAAATACGCAAGCTCATATATTGTTTTGTGCGGACATTTCACGTTTAATTAGGTTGAGCTACTAACTGTTTCGATCTGTGACGATAGATCAGCAAAAGGGCAATTTGAGCGCGATAAGCACAAGCTAAAGCCAGAGGCTTATCGCTATAGCTTAGGCAATTCACTGACGCCAGTTGAATGACTTTCAAACATCTCTGGCAACTCGACTCCAAGTAGCACCACTCTTGTTGCCATAAACACTGATGTAGCCAACCACAAAAGATGGTTACTATGAACCGACCATGCCCAAAACGCCACAGGTGCAAATCCCAGTAAACCTGCCGCTAAAGCGGCGTTACGCAGGGATTGCCCTTTTGTTAATCCTGCAAAATACCCCTCCAGAATCCAAGCAATTGAAAAAAAACTCAAGACGAAGAATAACCAAGGTACATAGTGTTTAATTGGCTCAATCAGTTCGGCGTGATTGGTTAACAACCCAAATACAGTCTCAGGTAACAAAACGCACGTTCCAGAAGCAGCAACTCCCACCAACAAACTAGTGAAGAGCGAAATCTGCAATAGAGGCAATAACTGATCATCAGCGGATTGACCTTTAAAATTTCCGGTTAAAGTCTCCGTAGTGAATCCTATTCCTTCAATCAAGTACGCGAGCAGAAATACTACCTGTTGGAGCAAAGCATTTTCTGTTAAAACATCTGTTCCGAAAGTGGCACTGAGATTGAAAAAAATTGTCCAAATGGACATATAAACTAAAGATCTAACCAATAGGTCACTATTGAGGATAAAAGTAGCTTGAAAAGCCGACCATTCCCACAACTTCTGGACTGCTGTTCGCAATTCTTGCCACTGGATAGAGCGGATAGCCAAGATCATACCTACCAATAACGTCAAATACTCGCTAATCGCATGAGACAGTCCAGCCCCTGTACTTCCCAAATCCCACCGCATAATCGAGAAATAGGTCAGCACAATATTAGCGGCGTTGCCAACAGCGGTCAACAGCAACACTTTGCCATTTTGTTCCTGTCCTAGAAACCAGCCAATGATTACGAAATTGAGCAAAACTGCGGGCGCTCCCCAAATCCGGGCGTTAAAATAATCCAGTCCGATAGACTCAACCTCTGGAGAGCCGTTCAATAAATTAAACCCTAGCGCTCCTATAGGGTACTGCAACATAAAGATGAGAACACCCAACACTAAAGCTATGAACCCATTTCGCAGTCCTGCTAGTAATATTGCCTCTTGGTCGTTCCGTCCGACAGCTTGAGATGTTACTGCGGTAGTTGAGATCCGTAAAAAGAGCAAATTCTCGTAGATATAGTTGAATAAAACTGTAGCCAAACTAACTCCTGCTAAATGACGGATTTCGGTGAGATGACCTAAGAATGCAATACCGATCAAACCCGCCAAAGGCTCTGTGAGATTGGAAAAAACATTGATAACCGCCAGTCGATAAAAACGACGGAACAGGTCATGGTTCGCTTTTACATAGTCAAACATATATATAGGAATCCGGTTTGATTTGGTGAACTAACTCGTCAGGGCGCTTAACGCTTAACGCTTAACGCTTAACGCTTAAGAAGCAATAAAGGTGTACGGAGTTTTTTTCAAAAATCAAATACGAGTCCTATAGCAATTCTAAATATTCCTGTAAATTCTCTATGATTTACCTGCTCATAAAAGCGAGTACTAAATATTGTTGGGAAAAATATATAGGATCCCTATTTGATTTTTGTGAAACTAGGTACATCTTTAAATTGCTTGTTAAGCGTTCCCTATATCGCTGTGGGTGTTGAATATTGGGAAATGTCTGGTGCCAAGTTCGATACCAAAGCTGAACAATGTCTTCTACATCCTTTGAGTCATAAAGTCGAATTTTCACCATGTAAAGTCAATATTTTGAAAATGAAACCACAGATAAACACAGATGCACACAGATAAATTATCTGTGATTATCTGCGTCCAAAGCTCGTGCATCTGCGGTTCCAAAACCCCGAACCATCAACAGAGAAACAACAGAGAAAAAGGTAGAGTTACTGCTGATCCAAACGCAGTACTGCCATAAAAGCTTCCTGCGGTACATCCACCGTACCCACAGATTTCATCCGCTTTTTACCTTTGGCTTGCTTCTGCAAGAGTTTCTTCTTCCGGCTAATGTCACCACCGTAACACTTGGCAAGTACGTCTTTCCGCAATGCCGGAATGTGTTCACTGGCAATGACTTTACTACCAATCGATGCTTGAATTGGTACTTTAAATTGATGGCGGGGAATTAACTCTTTGAGTTTTTCTGCCATTGACCGCCCGACGTTGTATGCTTTATCTCTGTGGACAATCATCGCCAAAGAATCCACAGGATCGCCATTAATTAAAATATCGAGCTTGACTAGCGGGTTTTCCCGGTAGCCAATCAGTTTATATTCCATGCTGGCATATCCCCGAGAGCGGGATTTCATTTGATCAAAGAAGTCCGTAACAACTTCTGCCAAGGGCAACTCGTAAGTGAGTGTAGTACGTCCTTGGGTGAGATACTTCATATCTTTGAAGACACCACGTCGATTTTGCGACAACTCCATCAAAGTGCCAACGTAACCTTCTGGCGTAATCATATCCACTTGGACATAGGGTTCTTCGATTTTTTCCCGTTCGTTGGGAGAGGGTAAGTGACTGGGGTTGTCGATGTAAAGTTCTTCGCCTTTGAGAGTGTATACCTTGTAAACTACAGAAGGAGCAGTAATGATTAAGTCGAGGTTGTACTCTCGCTCTAGGCGTTCTTGGACAATTTCCATATGCAGTAAGCCTAAGAAGCCACAGCGGAAACCAAAACCCATCGCGCTAGAAGTTTCTGGTTCAAAGTGCAGTGCTGCATCGTTAAGTTTCAGCTTATCCAAGGCTTCGCGTAAGTCTTCAAATTGGTCAGCATCAATGGGGAACATTCCACAGAAGACCATTGGGTTAGCTTCTGTATAACCAGGCAATGCTTCAGTGGCTTTGGCGTTAGATAAGGTCATTGTATCTCCCACCCGTGCATCAGCTACAGCTTTAATTGCTGCTGCTAAATAACCGACTTCTCCAGCGTGCAGTTCTTCAACCTGCTTTTGAGTGGGAGAAAGCACTCCTAACTCGTCAATTTCGTATTCCTTGTCAGAAGCCAACAGATAAACGCGATCGCCCTTTTTGAGTGTGCCATCCATCACCCGGAAATAAACTATCACTCCCCGGTAACTGTCGTAATAGCTATCAAAAATTAATGCCCGTAGGCGATCGCTCACCGTATTTCGTGGTGCTGGTATGCGCTCAACAACTGCCTCTAAAATATCACCAACACCAATTCCCTCTTTGGCAGAGGCAAGAATTGCATTACTACAATCTAAACCGATAATTTCTTCAATTTCCCCAATGACTCGCTCTGGTTCTGCTCCTGGTAAGTCGATTTTATTTAAAACCGGGATAATTTCCAAGTTATGCTCTAAGGCTAAGTAAACATTTGCCAGAGTTTGAGCTTCCACTCCTTGGGAAGCATCCACTACCAACAGTGCACCTTCGCAAGCAGCAAGACTACGAGATACTTCATACGAAAAATCAACATGCCCAGGAGTATCAATCAAATTCAGTACATACTCCTGACCATCCTTTGCCTTGTAATTCATTCGGGCAGCTTGTAGCTTAATTGTAATGCCGCGCTCTCGTTCCAAATCCATGTTGTCGAGGAACTGTTCTTTCATCTCCCGCTGATCTACAGTGCCTGTCACTTGCAGCAAGCGGTCTGCTAGGGTAGATTTCCCGTGATCAATGTGAGCTATAATACAAAAATTGCGAATACGAGCTGCAGGTACGTCAGTCATATAGTTCTTTGGTTTATCAGCAACAAAGGATAAAAGAGCAATATACTTAACGTATTTTAATGCTTTCTGGGCTAAGACGGTGATATGGGAAGATGAGGAGATGGGAGGAGGCAAGCACGAAAGAAGAAATTTTGACTAAGGACTAAGGACTAAGGACTATTGACTAATGACTACTGACAAATGAATATTAACTTGTAGACTTTTTAATGAAGATATGAAGGTCTATGCATAGCTTATCGTATTTATCCGTTAGGGGCGTACAATAAACAACAAGAAGTACAAAATACGGACTTCATGGGCAACGGCTACCCGCAATCCCCCCACCTCTTGCGGCGGGGGTGTCCTCTTCCCCCGAAAAAGAGGTGCAAAAGCCGCCTTGGTGCTCAAATTCAAGCCCAACGCCTTCTGGCAGAGGTGCTTGACAGGTGCCCTACTGATGTGAAGAAAGCGAGTTTACAAAGGCTAGGAAAAACAAGTTCAGAGTATATCATCCTATGAATATGAAAGAGAAAACTACCGATGCGGAACAAAGACTTGCCGATAAGGTAGAGATTGCTATTCGCCTCGACTCCGACTTACTAGAACAAATTCACCATCTCACCAATGATCCAAGCAAAGTTATTGAGGTGGCGATCCGTCAATGGTTGAAGGGTGAAAGCCCAAGAGACGATGAACTGACGCGCACACCTGTGCGTAAACCTTTACCATCTCGGGGAGAGTGGAACGATTAAATTCACAAAAAGCTCAAAAATGTAAAAAGTAAGACACATATGGAGGATGAAAAAATGTAAAATTTTGATGCTAAATATTAAGCCTCCCTCAGGCGGCGATTGCACTCGTAGCAACAGACATGGGCATGCCTATGGCAGTGAAATATCAAAGAAACACGATATTTCTAAATTCTTGCTGTATAAGGATTTGAAAATGTGTTTTCTGGCAGAACAATTCATTAATCGCCGCTAAGCGTGTGCTAAAGCCATAAAAATTTCTTCCCAACTAAGCCAGCGAATCGTAAAGCTTCTTTACTGGGTTGGCTTCTGTGTTATCCAACTCGGGTCATGAGTATTACTGCTAACTCCCAAAGGTCGAACATATTGTCAGAAAATCTAAAAGATATTACCAGTAACACTAATGGCTCATGGGCAAATTTAGGAGCCGAGTTGGTGTACACGCAAGATAGTACAGGACGCTATCTAAGTTTCTGGTGGCAACACAGCGAATGCCTAGGGTTAAATCCTGTGCAAATTCTTGAAGATCAAAGCGGAAAAGAATGTGCCTTCACCCCAGTAGATAAGGCTGCATATGTGGAAAAATTGCAGCTAAGTTTGACAAGTTTGATACCTCAAAGGTATCAGTGCTGGTTTAGCTACGGTCAGCAGTTGTTTGAGTTGGAGTTGGTGATCAGTCCAATAATGCCCTCGAAGGCATGCACTCCAACAACAGTTTTAGTCATGGGACGACTGCTGCAAACAGCACTCAGCAAAGAAGAAAAAAACTTGACATCTCAAACACCTGTAGAGCTAGATTCAGCCACACGTTCACGGCGTCACCATAAACTCATAAACCAAATTACCAGAAATATTCGGCGGACATTGGATCTGGATATTATTTGCCAACAAACGGTGGATAGTTTGGGGAAAGGGCTGCAATTGGAACGCTGCATCATTTGTCCCTACCAGTCCCCTAGCACGAAAGTGGAGGTGATAGCAGAGTATCACCAGCCATCTTTAAGTTCTATGCTTGGCTTGGAAATAGATATAGCTTCTGAGCCGAGCTTTGCTCACGCATTGGCAACTCTACAACCTCTTTTGGCAGAAAACCCACAACATCTTGAGTTCGACCAGCAGAAAATGTTAGTGGTTGCGACTTCCCATCAAGACGAACCTAATGGATTGATTGCTGTTACTTTAGGCACAAAATGTTGTGCAGTCAGCCCAGAAGAACTTGAAATAGCAAAAGATGTGGCAGATCAGCTAGGAACAGCGATCGCCCACGCAACTTTATACAAAGAATTGGTAGACGCGCGTCAACTAGCCGAACAAGCCACTCGCCGCATCAGAGAATTTCTCGCCAATGTCACCCATGAGCTGAGAACACCACTTAACGGTATTATCGGATTTTTGAAGTTAATTTTGGAAGGCATGGCTGATGATCCAGAAGAACAAAGACAGTTTCTGGAAGAAGCTCATAAATCATCACTGTATCTGCTTGATATTATCAATGACATCTTAGACATTGCCAGAATTGAAGCAGACAGAATGGAACTGGAATTGCAATCAGTCAAACTAGATGAGCTATTCAGTGATGTAGAAGGTTTTATGCGACCTCAAGCAGAGGGGAGAAATCTCAGCGTTCAAATTAATATGCCTCCTACCTCTGATGAAGTTATCGTCTATGGTGATTACCAACGTCTCAAGCAAGTGATGCTAAATCTGGTTGGTAATGCGATCAAATTCACTCATGAAGGCGGTATAACTGTTACCACCGATGTCGTTCGCAAAAAAGTGACATTTCAAGACCAACAATTTCCTGGTATGGTGAGAGTGCGTGTGGCAGACACTGGCATTGGTGTCTCTCTCGACAAACAGGAAAAACTGTTTCAATTATTTAGTCAGGTAGATAGCTCCCGCACTCGTCAATACGGTGGTACAGGTTTGGGACTAGCAATATCCCAAAAGCTAGTAGAGGCGATGGGAGGTCAGGTTAATTTTTATAGCTTGGGCGAAGGGCTAGGATCAACAGTAACTTTCACTGTTCCGCTTTATCAACAACCAGTTATGGTTTCGTCCTCAGATAGCGATTCTCAAGAGTTGTAGGAAACAGTGAACAGTGAACAGGGAATAGGGAACAGGGAATAGGGAACAGGGAATAGGGAACGCTTAACAGGCTGCTTATAACTGATAACTGATGACTGATAAGCTAATCGGCATTTAAATTGCAACATAGGCGCTATTGCCTTTATTTTTTATTTGACGATGCCACTTAATGACTAACTCACCCTGATTCAAGAGTTTATTTAATAAAGACTTCAACTCATCTACTGATTGGAATAAACGATGAGCAATGTATTCCTTACATGAATACCAGACTAATTCGATGATGTTGTAGTCAGGACTATATGCAGGCAAAAATTCTAGTACAAAGTTAGGTAGTTCTTGGGCAATTTTAGCGAGAATATCTTTACGTTTATGAAAACTAGCATTATCTAAAATTAAAATAATCTTGGGACCACGCTCCTGAAAATCTTCGGCGCGGTTTCCTTGGCTTACCCACTCTTCTTTAATTAATTTATTTAGTTGCTGTAACTGTTCATAAAAGATATATCCCTCACCTTTTTTAAGAAAAAAACATACCCGTTTGCGATCTCCTTCTCGAATTCCTCCCATTACATTGACCCGTCCACGTCGTCGTTGTCCTGTAATATTTTTGCGTTGTCCTCGCTTACCCCAATTCTTGCGGCGTATCACGCGTAAACTGAAACCGCTCTCGTCCCAAAACCATACCTGCAGTCGCTCTGGCTGAACTCTTGCTATCGCTAGATATTGAGCAAGTTTCTCTTGGAATTCTGCTCTAATTATGGGATTTTGCTTATCTTCTAAGTCATATTTAGCCCAGATGTAACTATACTTTTTTTGCTTTAATATCCTCCTGACTTGAGAGCTACTTAAGTCAATACCTGTTTGCTCTGTTAAATATGTGGCTAATCTCTCTGCCGTCCATCTACCAAATTCATAACCCAAATCTGATCGCTCTTGATCAACTATTTTCAATAACAGTTCAATATACTCAGGAGTGGCTTTTCGGTAATGCTCGTAATCTCGTTTGTTATGTAAACTTTCTAGATTATCTGGTTCTCCGTGCATACACCAATATGCAACTGTTCTAGGAGAACAACCTAAAAATCTAGAGATCTCTTGTTGTGTCCTGCCATCGTTTTGGAGCAGAATAATTAAAATTCTTTCCCTTACGTGTGGTAGCTCACTCTCCTTAAGAGTTTCCTGTAGCTGAGTAACTTGTTCCGAAGTTAAAAAGTTTTTGGCTGGTGGTGGCATAGTTACTTTCAATTGGCTCTGCATTTATATTATGCAGCTTAAATGCGGATTAGCTTAACTGATTTCACGGATTTGCCGTGCTCAGTGAACTAAACTGGAGGAGTAGGTGAAGTCAAAATGGTTATATGACACATCCAACAACAGCCCGTCAGATATTCCAAACCGCTTACGAAAGTCGTTACACTTGGGATGAAAACTTTCCTGGCTACAGTGCAGATGTGCAACTCGTTCAACCAGATGAAGTTTACACAGGTAAGATTCGCATCAACCGCGATTTAAGCGTAGAAGTTACAGGTGTTGCAGATGAGCAAGTAGAAGAAGGGATTTCTACACAATTGCGAGATATAGTTACCCACCGTAAACATACAAATTTTGAGCAGTCTCATGGAAACCACGAGTTTTGCCTCGGTGAACAAGACTCCGATGGTGCAATAGAAATTCTGGTAAATGGCGACTCTATGGGTTCAAATTATAAAGTCCGGGGCAATGAGATTTGTCAGGTTAGTCGCATCCTGGGTCGTATGGCTTTTATTATTAATACTCACGAAAATTTAGATACAGGTTCTGGTTACCTTGGAACTCGCTATGATGCGGTTTTTCGTAACTTGAAAACTAATGAAATTACCAGCATTCTCAAATTTGAAGATTCTTATCAGAAAATAGACGATTACTATGTGATGACTAAGCAAGTTGTCCAAGAGTATAAAGATGGCGCTAGCACAACAACTGAGTTCGCTTATTTCAATATCAAGCTACTAGAACCAGCGGTTGTTTAACTAGCTCATAAGTAAGTGGACATAAATAATCGTAACCATGTCATTGCGTTAGCGCAATGACATTAAATATATCTGTCCACTTACTTACCCAAAAAGCTTTAACAGTTATCAGTTATCAGTTATCAGCAGCCTGTTAAGCGTTCCCTGTTCCCTGTTAAGCGTTCACTGTTCACTGTTTACTGTTTCCTGTTCACTGAATAAAAAATGCCCCAGAGAATTCTCTAGGGCTTAACCAGGGTGCATCTACCAATACACTCTACTAGAAGGAGGGGTTCTATCCGGAAAGATACTGAGGAAATGCCAAAAAAATTTTTGGATGAGTTGCTGTATGTTGTTATATGCACGAATCTACTAACAAGCGTGAATGACAAAAAGTAATTATATATCTCTACAATCTGGTGTGTACATCGTCGGTGCAGGTCCTGGAGACCCAGAGTTATTGACCGTTAAGGCGCAAAAACTCCTAAAACTTGCCGATGTCATTTTATTTGCTGATTCTTTAGTACCCCAACAGATTTTAGAGCTTTGCCGTGAAGATGCAGAAATTATTCCCTCTGTGAACAAGACTTTGGAAGAGATTTTGCCAATTATGATCGAACGAGTGCGATCGCACAAATCTGTCGTTCGTCTCCATTCCGGCGATCCCAGTCTTTACAGCGCTATCCATGAGCAAATGTATCTTTTGGCAGAAGCGGAAATTCCTTTTGAAGTGATACCAGGTATTAGTGCCTTTCAAGCAGCAGCCGCGAAACTCAAAGTAGAACTCACAGTTCCCGGTTTAGTCCAAACAATCATACTCACGCGCATCAGCGGACGCACAGAAGTTCCTGAAACAGAAGAATTAACCACTTTAGCAGCTCACCAGGCTAGTCTATGTTTATATTTGAGTGCACGTCACGTTGAAGCAGCCCAAGCCAAACTCCTGCAACACTACTCACCTGAAACACAAGTAGCTATTTGTTATCGCTTAGGATGGAGTGATGAAAAAATCAGAGTAGTTCCCCTCAATCAAATGGCAGATTGTACTCACCAAGAAAAGCTGATTCGTACCACACTTTACGTAGTCAGCCCTGCACTTTCCCAAGCATCAGCACGCTCTCGTTTATATCATCCTGAACATAGTCACCTGTTTCGCTCGTCTCACAGTTGAAGAGGACATGGGGACAAGGAGGACAAGGTAGACAAGAAGGAATTTGCTTCCTTTCGGTAAAATGACTTGATACTATCAAGATTGATAATTTTGAATTTTGAACTTTGAATTGTTACTATGCCTTTAATTAAAGTACAAACTTCTGTATCTGCTCCTCTTGGAGAAGAAGTTGAAGCATTGCTCAAAAGCCTATCGGCTAAGTTAGCCAAGCATACCGGAAAACCAGAAAGCTACATTATGACAGCTTTTGAACCAGCAGTTCCCATGACATTTGCTGGCACGACTGATCCAGTATGCTACATCGAGGTTAAAAGTGTCGGTACAATGAAGCCAGACCAAACCGAGGCGATGAGCCAAGACTTTTGCCAGGAGATTAACAAGGCGCTAAAAGTGCCTCAAAATCGTATATATATAGAGTTCGCTGACGCCAAGGGTGCGATGTGGGGCTGGAACGGCACAACTTTCGGTTAGTTTTTTGTACAAATGCCTTAGAGTTCTATTGAATGAGTGCCAGTGTCTACTTACGACATCATCTATCAAATAGTGCGTCAGATTCCCAAGGGGAAAGTAGCAACCTATGGACAGGTGGCAGATTTAGCAAATCTATATGGTAAAGCGCGTGTAGTAGGTTATGCTCTCTACCGAGTGGATATGGTATCCGATATCCCTTGGCATCGAGTTATTAATGCCAAAGGCGAGATATCTCAATCTCCTTCACGATATGGAGGAGATAATTTGCAGCGATCGCTCCTGGAGCAAGAAGGGATAAAATTTAACACAGAAGGAAAAATGAACTTGCGAGAATATCTGTGGCAACCCTCCTTAAATGTAGATGACTGAGCAGAAGTGATAAACTCAAACAACAAGAGCAGCGATTGCCTACGGCAGAGCTACGCTTAACGCCTAACATAGAGATTCAAAGCGAATTCCTAACTACCATGTCTGCTAAATCTGTCCCTGTACTCCCCTCCCCGAAAACTAGTGTTGTTCAACAACCAAACATCTCTATTCCACCGCTTGTAGGAGCAAGTTTAGAGGAGTTAACGGCTTGGGTACAGCAACAGGGACAACCGGCTTACAGAGGAAAGCAACTGCACGAGTGGATTTATCAAAAGGGAGTGCGATCGCTCTCGGATATTTCTGTCTTTTCTAAACAATGGCGTGCTGAAGTTGCAGAAATTCCCATCGGGCGCTCAAATATACAGTACCGCTCTGTTGCTGCTGATGGTACTGTCAAATATCTTTTGCAACTCAGTGATAATCAAATTATTGAATGTGTGGGTATTCCGGCAGAAAAGCGCTTAACAGTTTGCGTTTCAACTCAAGTGGGTTGTCCGATGGCGTGCGATTTTTGCGCTACTGGTAAACAAGGATATAAGCGCAATTTGGGACGTCATGAAATTGTTGATCAGGTGTTGACGGTTCAAGAAGATTTTCAACAACGAGTCAGCCATGTGGTATTTATGGGTATGGGTGAACCGTTGTTGAATACAGATCATGTCATAGGAGCTGTCAAATCTTTAAATCAAGATGTGGGTATTGGACAGCGTAACTTGACTGTCTCTACTGTTGGAATACGCGATCGCATTCGCCAGCTTGCTCAACACCAATTACAAGTCACTCTTGCTGTGAGTCTCCATGCCCCCAACCAAGCACTGCGGGAACAACTCATTCCCAGCGCCCGTTCCTATCCTATAGAAGATTTGCTTACCGAATGTCGGGAGTATGTGAAAATCACTGGACGCCGTGTCAGTTTTGAATACGTTCTTCTTGCTGGCGTGAACGATTTGCCAGAACACGCTTTGGAATTAGCACGACACCTGCGAGGATTCCAGAGTCATGTGAATTTGATTCCATACAATCCCATCACAGAAGCAGACTACAAACGCCCTAACGAAAATCGAATTCAAGCTTTTGTCAAAGTCCTCAAGCAGCAACAAATTGCGGTTAGTGTTCGCTACTCCCGTGGTTTAGAAGCTGATGCTGCTTGTGGACAATTGAGAACAAAAAAGAGTCCTGATTTGTGAGTCATTTCCTCTGACAAATCAGGACTCAGTATTCAGTATTTAACTAACGCGGTGCAAGAATACCTGGAGCGTAAGCTTCAATCACTTTGTTAGTACGTGTACAAGTGATCATTAAGTAGTCACAGGTTGCACATTGTGTCCGAGTTAGTTGACTATCTAATAAATAATGTCTTTCACCTTCGCTACCACAGTTTGGGCAGCGAACATTTTGTACTATCTGCATTTTAAAATCCTTAACTTTCGTATTTTTTTGAAAAAACGCAAATGAAACCTGTAAATCGATAAGATTTACAAAATTAAACAAACCATAATTTATATCGCTTACATTAACATAAAATGAACTGTTCTTTCTTCTTTGTCTTTATTTAATTATCTTTATTTTAAAGGTCTGTGTTATCCAACTCTGGATATATAAATCATTTATCTTTTTTCACTTTAATTATAAATTCCGTGATCCCAATCGCTAAGACGTTGAGACTTCGTTTTTTGTAGTCAGATCAACTTTTTCTTTTTTACTATGAGATATAGAACTTTTTGGGAAGTGGAATTGACCGGAACTAAGGGTGTAGGGGTATAGGGGTGTAGGGGTGTAGGGGTGTAGGGGGAAGAGGGGATCTTCTTTACTTTTTCTCAGACTCAAGCTCTCAAACGGTCTGTGATCGCAAGCAAACGCTGTGAGACTATCGAAAATTTCCTTGGAGGCTAAACTTCAATAGTTAAAATCTAGAAGCGAATGACTGTAATCTGTAAATAGGCATATCTAAAAAGCACTCATTAAAAACTCACTGTATCTTTAGGACTAGTAACAATATGTAAATTTTTAGCTTTTCTTTATTTTTGTTTACTATTGATAATCATATTAACTCGTGATCAAAAAATTTTATAAAAAATTCCAGTTATGGAGATTAACCAGATTGCCTATGTTTGCTAACGTAGTTCTTAGTAATGGGTAATGGGTAATGGGTAATAGGTAATGGGTAATGGATAATGGGTTTTTTTAAATTATCAATTACCCAACACTTTTTTGTTAAGAAAACAGTATTAGGTGATACGAATTTCAAGAAGGATGGAAATAATCGTAAATTTCTTGAGCCAAACGAGGACCAATACCCGGTACTTCGGCAATCTGTGCAGGTGTTGCTTGTCGGATATAATCAACTGAGCGAAAATGTCCTAAAAGCTGCTTTTGTCGATGGTGTCCCAAACCAGAGATTTCATCTAAACGCGATCGCTTCAATTTATCACTACGCTGCTGTCTGTGAAAACTCACGGCGAACCGATGCGCCTCATCTCGTAAGCGCCGCAAAAGTTGTACTCCGGGTTGTTCTGACTCTGTTTCCAGTGGTTGAGACTCTCCTGGTAAAAAGATTTCTTCTCGCCGTTTCGCCAAACTAATGACTCGCAAATCTTCCAATAAATTCATTTCTTGCAAGACTGTAACCACAGATGACAACTGACCTTTACCACCATCTATCATGATAAGGTCGGGCCAATCAGGATTTCCCATTCGCGCTAAGTGCGGCTCTTCGATATACTTGCGAAAGCGACGCTGGATCACTTCAGCAAGACTGGCAAAATCGTCTGAGTGTCCTGTTGTGACTGTAGGATTTTTGATTTTGTAATGGCGATAGTGCTGCTTGGCGGGTAAACCGTCAATAAACACAACTTGGGAAGCAACGGCGTTTGAACCTTGGATATGGGAAATGTCGTAACCTTCGATGCGGTGAGGTAACTCGGGTAAATCAAGGATGGTGGCTAAATCGTGCATCGCTTGTTGGTTGCGATCGCTTAATTTTTGCGTTCGTTGCAACTCATATTGAGCATTTCGCTCCACCATATCAATCAATTCTGCCTTGACTTGTCGCTGTGGATTAAAAATCGTGACTTTTCTTCCCTTACGCGTAGTCAGGACATCCGCTAATATCTCCCCATCTGGCAATTCGTGTTGTACCAAAATCTCTGTGGGAATTTCTACAGAGTCAGCAGTTTGATAATGCTCTTCCAACACTCTTTGTAAGATAGCACCTGATTCCGCGTGAGCATCCGCGACAAATGCTAAACGTCCTACCAATTGTCCAGCGCGAATCTGAAATAATTGAATGCAGGCGAGTTGTTCGTCACTAAAGAGCGCAATCGCATCACGGGAAACTGTATCATCTGGTAGAGACACTTTTTGATCAGCACTCAGGGACTTTAATCCAGTGATTTGATCGCGAATCCGTGCTGCTGACTCAAAGTTTTCATATTCAGCGGCTTTGTACATTTGCTCAGTTAAAGTCTCGATCAGTTCTTGACTTCGACCTTGAAAAACCATCGCCACTTTTTGCACAGTTTTGCGGTATTCTTCTGGTGAAACCAGCAACTGACATACACCCGGACAGCGTCCTAAATCGTAATTCAAGCAAGGACGATCTTTAAACAATGGCTGAGGACGTTGTCGCAAAGGAAAGATACGCTTACACAAGCGCAATATCTCCCGCAATAAGCCAGAATCAGTATAAGGTCCGTAGAATTTATCTTTTTCTTTCCCTATTTGGCGTTTGCGAGTGATAAAAATACGCGGATAATCTTCTGACCATGTAATACACACGTAAGGATATTTTTTATCATCCTTGAGTAATACGTTGAAATAGGGTAGGTGCTGCTTGATCAGGTTGGCTTCTAACGCCAAAGCTTCAGTTTCGGTATCGGTGACAATGAATTCAATTTCTGTCACCTGCTTAACCATTGTAGCGATGCGTTCGCTCAGTCTTTGTGAGTCTCGAAAATAAGAACGAACACGCGATCGCAACTTCCGCGATTTGCCTATATAGATGATGCGATCGCTTGCATCTCGCATCAAATAAACTCCAGGTTCTGGCGGAATTTCTTGTAGTCGGAGTTCTAGGCGTTCAGGTTCTCTGACGAGTGGTACTATTTGAGCAGATGTTGTCACAACCAGTGTTTGGTCATTCTACGAATTTATCTATCTCTATTTTAAGTAAAATTACTGTTTGTTTTCTAAATTTAAGATTGAATAAACAAGATTTACGACTTCTGGTGAAAAGTCGGGGATCGGAATCTAAGTTAATTTTTACAATACTTTTTGATCCAAATCAGCGTTACACAGAATTGGTATTAACCCAAAGACTGATTTGCGCCGCTATCATCAAGATAACTAGGTTTCGCCTTTGCCATAGCCACTTGAATTTTTTCTATAATCTTTTGGGCTATTTCCGTGAGTATAACTCAATCTTTTAGTGTCGAATAACACAGAATTTGCTGCAAGATAGATACTACCCTGATAAAGAATTAGTAAAATGTAACAGTTACAAGAGCTACAGCTTAATTAAACTTAGCTCTAAAGATTCATATTTGAAACTAAGGAACAAGGAATTATGGCTGGAATGAAAACTTCTAAGGATTACCAATCTAGTCCTAATACTGAAATTTGGAATAACTTAAAGTCGGCGATCGCAGCAAGTTCTGGTTTCAAGCGCTGGCTACTAGAACGCGATACTCAATTTCAGAAGCTACGCCTTGAGGAACAAGTACAAGGTTATTTGCGCGAAACCTTAGAAACATTAGCTTACTAATACAGGGGACGCATCAATAAACATACCATTTAAGGAGAAGCGAAAAGCTTGCGATATAACCTAGGTTTTTGACTTTTGCTCCTTACGGGTATGCTTATTGATAACGCCCCTACACCCTTATACCCTTACACCCTTACACCCTGCCCGTAGGGCATTGACTTGCACCTTTGTTTTTACAATACATAACTTAACCTCAAAAATCAGGTTTCTTGAAGAAATCTGATTTCTTTTTGATCTGTATACGGATGAGTGGTATTAAGTGTAGAAGAAAGAATGTAGGATAAGAGTTGCTTGGTGTAGGGAAGTATGAAATACCCCGACACCGCAAAATTCGCATCGATGTGCAAACTATATGTAAAAGAATGTAAAAATTTCTGTTTTTAACGCAGGAACCCAGATGTCAATATACAGGTCTTCAGCTATAGTTTGCATGAGTTTTACAGCAACGCCTGCTGTTAGAGACACCTTATTCAACTAACACTATTTCCGCAGATCATTAATAATAAAATGGCACCTCAGGGATTTGATACTCGGCAAAGGCAAAATTTTCGCATTCAAACTGGTAAATCCCTTGCATTTACCTTGTCTTTTCCAGCAAGACTAACCGCTTTATTAGTCGTTTCTGGTGGGTTCATAATACCAGTATCTGAGGTTAACGCTGGTGCGATCGACACTAAAGGTATCGCCTCAACTGTTACGGCGCAAGCTCCTTCAGTGCAAGATCCTTCAGTGCAAACTCCTCCAGTGCAAGCCCCAACTACCGCGAGCGTTATTTACGTCAATCCACAAACTGGTACAGACAGCACTAGTGCTAGTAACTCGGAAGCTGCTCCATATAAAACCATTACTTACGCTCTTAATCAAGCCCAGCCAGGTACAGTTATTCAACTTGCTCCTGGTACTTATAACCAAGAAAGTGGAGAAACTTTTCCACTTTTGATCAAACAAAGCGTGACGTTGCGCGGTGATGAATCGACAAAAGGTCAGGGAGTATTAATTACAGGTAGTGGCGTTTACATTAGTCCTACCTTTGCCCGTCAGAATATGACGATTCGTGCTGATAAAGATAGCACGATCACAGGAGTAACAGTAACCAACCCACAACAACGTGGTACTGGTATATGGGTGGAATCGACTAATCCTATAATCACAAATAGTACGTTTACCAATAGTATACGAGATGGTGTTTTTGTTACAGGTCAAGGTAATCCAAAAATAGAAAATAATGTCTTTGTTCAAAACAAAGGCAATGGGATTTCAGTTGCTAAGTCGGCGACTGGAGAGATTCGGAATAATTTATTTCAGGACACAGGTTTTGGTTTAGCGATCGGTGGTACTTCCACACCCCTAGTAGAAGGAAACCAGATTATTGGAAACCAAGATGGTCTGTTTATTTCCGAATCAGCAAAACCAGTACTCCGTAAAAATGTCATTCAAAAGAATAAACGTGATGGCATAATCGTGATAATGAATGCTTCACCTGATCTTGGCACCGCTGAAAGTCCTGGCGGTAACTTGATCCGCAGTAATACTGCCCATGACGTGAACAACAGCAAGGGTAAGAATACTATTGTTGCGGTCGGCAATGATATTGACCCCAAGCGCATTCTTGGTCAAGTCGAATTTGTCGCCGCCAAGGTTGAACCGTCAGCAGGTGGTCCAGTTGCGTTTAAGGATTTGCCAGCAAATTATTGGGCAAAAAGCTACATCGAAGCTCTAGCCTCTAAGAATATTATTGCTGGATTTCCCGATGGCACTTTTAAACCTGATGAACCTGTCACCCGTGCCCAATTTGCCGCCATTGTGACCAAAGCCTTTGCACCCACAGCTAAGCGCCAACTCACAAACTTCAGCGACGTCGCCAACAATTTCTGGGGTTTCCAAGTCATTCAATCTGCGTACCAAGGTGGCTTTGTTTCTGGGTATCCTGATCGTACCTTTAAACCACAGCAACAAATTCCGCGAGTGCAGGTACTAGTCTCCTTAGCAAGCGGTATGAACTTATCTGTGAATAATCAGAATGTCCTTTCCATATATAACGATGCTTCCCAGATTCCCAACTATGCCACCAATTCAGTAGCCGCAGCCACTGCACAGCAACTGGTGATAAATTACCCCACAGTTAAGGAGTTAAATCCTAATCGTCAAGCTACCAGGGCAGAAGTTGCTGCCTTTGTTTACCAAGCACTAGTTAGTAAAGGAAGCGCTAAAGCAATTCCTTCTCCGTATTTGGTAAGAACCCCATAAGTTGAAAGTTAAAAGCGCCATGACTGACAAGTTGTTCGTCTGGCGCTTTGCATATTGTTATTTAAACTAACATTGGGGTCTTTAAATCTACATGACCCCTTTTTAAAAAACATTTAAAATGTATATTCAGGGTCTTTATATAAGCTGACCCCGTTTGAACTATACTTAGTCTCTCAGTAAATTCGCCCCGTTTGATATTTTCTAATAATTTTTTTATTTTTTATGGTTTTGTGTTTCGCAAAGTGAAGAAAGATTAATCCAACTTAATATTATCTACTAGTCTCTAAAAAGACAGAAAAATATAGGGTGAAAGTGAAAACACACATTTTTTAGCAGAATTTTTGTTGTTCGCCAAGGTCAAAAGGGGACGCTATGGCTAACGCCACGCTCCGCTATCAAATCTGTAACGCCCAAAATTTTCCCAAAGAAATAGCAAGAATCTGAGAAGAACCACAAGAATAGACAAGACAACGAAACACCAAACCTCTACTTTTTAGGGAGAATCAAAAAATAATATAGCAGGGAGCAGGGAGCAGGCGTGTGATTGTCCCGTGGTTTCCGTGTTTTATCATTAGTTGATGTCCTAATCTACCTGGCAACTGCTATACCAATTTGAAAAAAGAATGCGATAGATACACACTCCCAAACCCTTGTGATGTCTGACTTTCTTCATTTTGCGAAAAGTTTGCGCGTCCGGTGAGACCAGTGCTGCGGAGGGAAACCCTACCAAGAGCGCTGGTCTCACCGTAAGGCGTGGCGTTAGCCATAGGGGTTTCCCGGCGCAAAACTTTTCAAGACGAATTTTTAATTTTGAATTGGTATAAAATGTCCCGCCGTAGTCGTTAATCGGTGTGCAAACCCGTTGATAGTGTAGATGCCGAGCCTTTCAGGCGCTTGTGACGGTGGGACATTTTATCAGTGGTAAGTGCCTTATGTTTAGGTATGGAGCGCCCAAGGGGCGCGACTACACACCCCCAACGAATGAAAGAAACACCATTTCCCTGTTAAGCGTTCCCTGTTCCCTGTGTTTCTTGAAAGCGTCCGACTGGCGGCATTCGCCACCCGTTATGGATGAAAGAAACACCTGTTTCCCCTTACAACGCCCTTCGGGTTCGCCAGTCGCCTACGGAGGGAAACCCTCCTGCAGCGCTGGTCTCACCAGATGCCTCAAGTCGGGGAACCCGGACGCCAGATACCTACGGAGGGAGACCCTCATCAAGTACTGGCTCCCCTTACACCCCCACACCCCTACACCCCTGTGTTTCTTGAAAGAAATAAAGTTCCCTTACTCGCCCATAAACACACTACAACCACAACTGAATTCTTAAGGAGTAGTCAACAAACAGGTGCGATCAGGAGTAGACCTCTTGCACGAATAGTGTGAAGATGGAAACAAGTTAATCAAAAAAATTGGTAGTTGACAAGGCTTGTAGCAAAATTCTCTGTACAGGATTGGAAAATTTGAAAATGTTCCCTTTTTAGTGAGGAATTCAATGTCTAATGAAGTGCATGAATCAGAAGTCACGACTCGCTTAAGCGCGATAGAAGTGCAGCTACAACAACTCAATCAGCTGTTATCAAATCTAGGCGATCGCATTGCTCGCTCAGAAGAAAATTTCTTAATGGTTGCTGATATCCATAAATATAAGAAGCTGCGCGAGTTGTTAGCGACAGGAAACCTACGAGAAGCAGACTGGGAAACAATCCGGGTCATCCAAGCCATAACAGGAGAGCCAGAGTTGGGAGATATCACTCCGGATGACATGAGACAGTTTTCTTGTGATGAACTACGAGTGATAGACAACCTGTGGAAAAACTATAGCCAAGGTCGCTTTGGTTTCAGTGTGCAAATACAGATTTATCAAAGTGTTGGTGGTTCACTCGATACCACCATTAATCAAGATACTGGAGTCATTGAGCGATTTGGCGAGCGTGTAGGCTGGCGAGCAGACAATAAATGGATAAAGTGCGATGACCTAGACTACACGCTGGCTGCACCAATTGGTTGTCATCCCTCACGCTGGTGGAATTCTCCTTTTGGTTCAAAAATGACGAATTATTTCTTCAATCGCTTGCTTGTGTGCGGTATTTGAGCAAAACACAGCTATTATGTCAAAATATTGCCAAAAAGCAAGTAGAGTTCTCCTGACAGACTTGAACATTCAGAATTCAAATACTTGTAAGAAATATTCATTTTTTGACTTCATCAGAGTGAAATTCTTCGGTTAGAAATAATGTCTAAAAAAGCTGACGCCCTAATAGCAACTAAACTATTATTTCCAGTGCTTGTTGCCTCTATGTTCACCAGCGCCTGCGGTCGGAGCAAACCCTCTGCCACAGCCACCGAACCGCCACCAACTCCGGTCAAGTTGCAGTTATTGAAATCTAGTCAGGTGCAAGAGGTCTCAGAGTTTTTGGGTAGACTGGAAGCTCAGCAGAGAGTTTCGTTGCAACCAGAAATCCAAGGTCGGATAGAGTCGATCCCCGTTTCCTCAGGAGATCAAGTCAAGCAGGGAACGCCAATTGTGCTGCTGCGTCCTGATCGCACTGGTTCGGATCTCAATAGCGCCATTGCCAAAGTTAACTCATATAAATCTGCTTATGGCACAGCCCGGGCGCAAGTGAAGGCACAAGAGGCACAACGGGCCAAGGATGCGGCAGACGTAGAACTTCAACAGGTTCAGTTCCAAAGGGCGCAGCGACTGGTGTCTGCTGGGGCACAAGCAAAACAGGAGTTAGACATTGCCCGGAAAAACTTAAACCAGGCGATCGCAACGCTGCGCGCCGATGAGGAACAGGTACAAGCTGCCAAAGCTAGCGTAAATCAAGCACAAGCGAACATCCGACAAGGTGAGGCAGATGTAGCTAGTACTCGCGTGTCTTTTCAGTATAAACAGGTACTGGCACCCATTAACGGAGCTGTGGGTGACTTCGCAGTCAAAGTTGGAGACTACGTTAGCACTGGTCAAACGCTAACCACGATTACCCAAAACGACAATCTTTTCCTACGAATTTCAATTCCCACCAACCGCTCTTCACAACTACAACGGGGGTTACCAGTGGAACTCATTGACCCCAAGACAAAAAAACGCTTGGTGACTGGGAGTATCAACTTTATCTCCGCAGAGGCAGATACAGGTACCCAAGCTGTCTTAACCAAAGCTGCGTTTCCCAACTCTAGCGGCAACTTACGCGAGGGACAGTTTGTCAGCGCACGAGTCATTTGGAGTCAACGTCCAGGTGTTTTAATTCCCACAGTTGCTGTATCTCCTATCGGGGCGCAAAACTTTGTCTATGTAGCTCAGACAGTAAGGTCAAAACAAGGGTCAAAACTAACTGTGCGGAAGCAGCCCGTGAATCTAGGAGCCATTCAAGGTCAAAACTACCAGGTAGTTGATGGACTCAAGCCAGGCGATCAAATTGCGGTCACGCAAATTCTTACCCTCAAGGATGGTTCTCCCATTAAACCTGAGTCCTAGTCCACCACAGTAGGGAATTCAAAATTCAAAAATAATTTTGAATTTTGAACTTTAAACTTTGAATTTTGAATGTTTGAGCAGTGAGCACGCACCATCAACTCAATCATCTAACTCCTGGGCTATGAATATTGCCGATCTTTTCATCAAGCGACCAGTCTTAACTACAGTTTGCACGGTACTGATTCTCTTGCTCGGAGGAATCTGCATTCCCCTGTTGGCTTTAGATAAGCTACCAGAATTGGCTCTCAAGCAGGTGAGTGTCACTGCTAACTATCTTGGTACTGATGCCAAAACAGCAGAAGAAAACGTTACCACTGTGCTAGAGCGGGAAATCAACGGCACAGAGCGAGTGGTGTATATGTCGTCGCAGACGACAAATAATGGCGACACCACCGTTAACGTCTCTTTTCCTACAGACATGGATAGGAACACTGCCCAAGTTCTCGTGCAAAATAATGTGGCGGTCGCCAACGCCTCTTTACCAGAACAAGTCACCCGCATTGGCGTGACAACCAAAAAGCAATCTCCAACTATTACTCTTGCCTATAGCTTTTATTCGGAAAAAGACAAGAATGGAAACTTCATCTACGACACTGTGTTCCTCAGCAACTACGTTGACCGACTAATCTTTGATGAAATCAAACGAATTGAGGGCGTAGGTTCAATCAGAATTGTGGGGGAGCGCAAATATGCCATGCGTATTTGGCTTGATCCCGATGCCTTGGCTGCCAGGAATTTGACATCACAGGATGTCATCGATGCCATTTCCGAACAAAATATCCAGGTTGGCGCAGGGAGAATTGGTCAGCAGCCTACTCCCAATGAGCAGCAGTATGAAATTGCTCTACGAGCAAGTGGTCGGTTTACCACTCCTGCAGAAGCAGAAGACATTGTGGTGCAAACAGGCACTGATGGTACGCTCATCCGGTTAAAAGATGTTGGTCGAGCGGTAGTTGGGGCGGAAGATTATAGTGCGACGACGTTATTTGACGGTTCACCAGCAGTCATTTTGTTAGCTTATCAACTCCCAGGTACAAATGCTTGGAATACGGCAAAGGCAATCAAAGAGAAAATGGCGGAGTTACAACCTAATTTTCCGCCAGGATTAAAGGCAGCGATCGGCTTGGACAATACTTTGTTCGTAGCAGCTTCTCTCGATGAAGCCTTCAAAACCCTAACAGAGGCGATCGCCCTGGTATTCCTCGTCATCTTCATCTTTTTACAAGATTGGCGCACCGCAATCATTCCCGCCATTGCCATTCCTGTATCCCTAATTGGCGCGATGGCATTTGCGTTTGTGTTTGGGTTTACTCTCAATCAGTTGACAATATTCGGTATTATCCTGGCAACAGGTTTGGTGGTGGATGATGGGATTGTCGTTGTGGAGGCGATCGCTGCCAAACTCGAACAGGGCATGAAACCACTGCAAGCAGCCCTAGATGCAATGGAAGAACTCACCGGGGCAGTGATTGCGACATCAGTGGTACTGATGGCGGTGTTTATCCCCGTGACTTTCTTCCCTGGCACGACTGGTATCGTTTACAAACAATTCGCCTTAATTATTGCTTTTTCCATTGCCATTTCTGTCTTCAACGCTCTGACTTTCTCTCCCAGTATGTCAGCTATCATCATGCGGCAACAGCAGGAAGTCCACGGCCCATTGGGCATATTTTTTCGCTGGTTTAATAAGATTTTTGATTGGTTCAAGGGAGGATACATCAAAATTGTAGAATTCCTGATCCGGCTTCGATGGATCGTGATTCCAGTGTTTATTGCGGGTTTAGTCTTGACAGGTTGGATTTACCAGACGACTCCCCAAGGGTTTATCCCCGAAGAGGATCAGGGTTATTTCTTTGCAATTGTCGAAGCGCCACCAGGCGTGTCTCTCAACTACAGCCTTGATATCGTCAAGAAGATTACTGAAGAAGTCGTAAAGCCACTGCCAGAAGTTGAGCATGTTGTCGGGAACGCTGGCTTCGGGTTTGAGGGGAACGCGAGTAACAAGTCCCTGTTTTTCGTCAAGCTTAAAGATTGGAAAGAGCGTCCTGGTGTTGACCATTCAGTCTTTGGAATTCTGCAAAAAATTAATAAAGGGTTGCAACAAAAAATTCCTGGAGCGAGGGCGATCGCTGTTAATGCGCCACCCGTCGATGGCTTAGGTAGTACAGGTGGCTTGGAGATGTATATCCAAAACAAACAAGCCCTGCCTATGGAAGTGCTCATTGACAACACCCAAAAGGTGATGGCAGCAGCCCAGAAGCGACCGGAACTAGGAGGTGTCTTTTCTCAATTCACCTTCAATGCCCCGATGATGCAGATTTCCATTGATCGCAACCAAGCCAAGGCACAAAACGTCAAAATCAGTGATATTTTTAACACCATGCAGACCTACCTGGGTGCAAGCTATGTCAACCAATACGTGCTTGGCGGGCGACTGTATCGGGTTTACGCCCAAGCAGAGGGGACAGTGCGCTCTAATCCTGAAGACCTCAGTCGTCTGTACGTACGCTCCCAAAGTAGTAATTCCCAAAGTAGTAATTCCCAAAGTAGTAATTCCCAAAGTAGTAATTCCCAAAATGGTAATTCCCAAAATGGTAATCTGGTTCAACTGAGTTCTTTGGTGCAATTAGAAAGAATTACTTATCCGCCTGTTATCACTCACTACAACGTCTATCCGTCAATCAAAATTCAAGGAGCTCCAGCACCGGGCTATAGTACCGGACAGGCAATTCAAGCAATGGAAGCAGTCGCCAACGAAGTTTTACAACCGGGATTTGGCTTTGCTTGGACAGGAACTGCTCTTCAGGAGAAATCCTCTGGCGGTGCAGCACCCATCATTTTTGGCTTAGCTTTTGTCATGGTTTTCTTGGTGTTAGCGGCGCAGTACGAAAGCTACGTCGATCCCATAATCATCATGATTACCGTACCTCTGGCAATCTTGGGTGCACTTGGTGCAGTTGTGTTTCGTGCCAATGTTTTCCAAGCAGGCGGCGTTTGGCCTGTGGTTAACAATAATATCTATGCTCAAGTCGCGCTCGTCATGCTCATTGGTTTGGCGAGTAAGAACGCAATTCTGATTGTAGAGTTTGCTAACCAATCAGCGGCGTTAGGGATGAATTCCACAAGAGCTGCTATCCGTGCTGCTGAGGAACGCTTGCGACCAATTCTTATGACTGCTTTTGCTGGTTTAGTCGGTTTCTGGCCCCTGGTGATCGCTTCTGGCGCTGGCGCTATGAGCCGTTGGTCTTTGGGAACAGCGCTGTTTGGCGGTTATCTGATTTCAACAATCTTAAGTTTGTTTTTAGTGCCAGTGCTGTACGTTGTTATTAAAAACCTAGAAGAGCGCTTCTTGAAACCAGGTAAACCTAACAAGCCCAGTTCGCCACAGCATCCAGAGCAAAGTCAGCCGCCTCAGGTTCAACCAGACCAAAAAGAACAACCGCTCCCTAGATTTAAGACGACTCCACAAAATGAGTGATCCCAAGTTGCAGTTATAAAGTTTGTCTATAGAGGTTACACAAATGTTCAAACAATGGAATGCAAACGATTGGATAAATCACATTTTGTTTACGATCACTGTTGTGTATCTGTTTTACTCTTTCTTCTTGCACCACTAGTCCAATCAGTTAGCAGTGAGCAGTTACCAGTTATCAGTAAATAACCAGCTGTTCACTGTTTACTGGTAACTGGTAACTGTTTTCCTCAGACAATTTATTCCAGCGCTAGTTGTATAGTTTTATCTGATCACAATCTGAGTTTGAGAAATTATGAATATTAAGCTCATCATCTTCTCAGGTACTATAACTGCTCTCCTCGGCGCAGTTATTGGCTTAGCTGCTGCTCAAATTGGTCAACGTAACTTTAATCAACTTATATATGAAACTCAGTACTACAAAGATTTGCACAACAGATATGCTTTAATTGGTGCCAGCTTAGGATTCATTATCGGTGTTGGGCAAGAATGCGTACGTGAGCTGAAAGCTGATGGAGAGGAGAAATAAAAGCCTATAAAATCAGCCTGAGTTAGGAGGACTTCTCTTTTTAACTCGTGGAGCAAAAGAAAGTTCTCCAAAACGGATTGTTCCTAAAGATGAGTTTAGCCGGAAAAATTTTTAAGATTTGGTTTGTAAAAAGTGAGGATGAATGAAGATTAAATACAGCTTACTCTGCTTGCTACTTATCGGCACTAGTATACTAGCAATGACTAACTGGAACTTAGCTATGATGGAGATATCAACATTTTTATTAGCTTACTTATCTAAAGGTATGAGACGCTATCGCAAAAGCTTGTAATTCATTCTTTTAAAAATAAATTATGATAATTTTGTGCTCATAATATTTTCCAATTGATTTTGAAAAATAATGAATCACCAAGAAAGATAAGCCTCAGACACCAGCAGAAGTAAACTATAATCAATTGCTATTTGGGGCGTTGTTGTCTACGCTGCTCCCAACGCCAAAGAAAAACCATTAAAGCAACCACTCCTATTTGAAGTGCTAAATTCGGCAACGCACTCTCAACATCACGTCCTGCAAGTACCTTAGAAAGAAAGATGACCACACCAATAAAACCAGAAGCACCACAAGTAATGTAGATAAATTGCCTTAAGCCCCGATAGGGTGCTGTGGCTTCTGCCTTGAGACGGGCGTATTGTTCTGAATTAATACGACTTTTGTTATTTTGTTGTGTCATAAGCTATAATAATGCGTGAGGTATGCCGATGTGGCTCAGTGGTAGAGCAGCTGATTCGTAATCAGCAGGCCACGGGTTCAAATCCCGTCATCGGCTTTTGTAGTAAGGAATGTGCAAAATTTTAGTGAAACTAATTGTTATCTTAACCACAGTTTGACTATTTCTAGTGTAAAGCTTAAAGCACTCAACAGTTCAATTGCTTGAGTATAATGCGATTGCGTCCTTCTGCTTTTGCTTGGTAAAGCGCCTTATCTGCTGCAACAACTAAACTTGTTGAAGAAGATTCAAAACTGGGGAGTGTCGTCGCTACCCCTAAGCTCAAAGTGAGGTAACGGCTAACCTCAGATTCAGAATGATCCATTTGTAATTCCCTGACTCCAGCTTGTATGCTAGCTGCAACGTGAACAGCACCAGCAGCATGAGTGTTAGGCATAATCACTGCAAATTCTTCACCACCATAACGCGCTACTAAATCCTCATTTCTCTGAGCCAAACGGTTCAAGACAGCAGCCACCTTTTGCAAACAGGCATCTCCAGCAGGGTGACCATATCTATCGTTATAAAGTTTAAAATAGTCAATATCGCATAAAATCAGTGATAAAGGCAGTTGCTCCTGTGCTAAGTTCAACCACTTAATACTTAAATAGTGGTCAAAGCGGCGACGATTAGCCACTCCAGTTAATCCATCTATATTGGCAAGTTCCTGTAAAGCATGGGTAGCAGCCTCAAACTGTTTGTATAGTTGCGCTTGTTGGAGTAGTCTTCGTACGCGCTGACGCAAAACAGCCCAGTGAATAGGCTTGGTGACATAGTCGCTTGCTCCTGCTTCAAAGGCGCGATCCACTGACTCAGGATCGTCCAAGCCAGTAATCATTAATATGGGAGTACTATTCGAAAGTACTGAAATAGCACTATGGTTCAATGAAGATTCTATCACTGGATTAGCAAGTGTTGAGTTACCAAAATTGCTGGATATTTTGCTCAGTTGCTTACAGCATGTAAAGCCATCCATAATTGGCATAACAGCATCTAGTAAAACTAAATCAGGTTTGACAGATGCGTATACATCTAGACACTGTTTCCCATCACTGACTTCGACTACTCGATAGCCTTCCTTTTCCATAGCATCACGCAACATTATTCGCGTTGACTTGTCGTCATCAGCCACGAGAATCACAGGAGTTTCTTTGGTCATCAAGAATGGGCTTATGCCTGACATGAGTTGCATTCCATAAGAGCCAAAAATACTAAACAACATATACATCACGGTGTGAAATCATTACGCAATTATCCAACACCGTGACTTATATAAGTAAGTCAACATTGAAAAACATAAAATAGAGTCTTTGCGATTACACCAGTCCCAAAAGGACACGCTACGCATGAACGTTGAAGACGTACTATAGGCATGCCCAAAGGTGTCATGACATTTCCCACGGTTGTTTGGATTTGACAAAAATGCAAGAAAAAATCTGGATTTGGTGCGTTGGCAACTAGGGCGATACGTCGAAGGCGTCTGCGCTGAGTTATGTCCCTTGTAGCGTGTCCGGAGGACATAGGGACACGCTACAAGGGACGCGCAATAGCCCTAGTTGGATTTTTAGAGAGGTTTTCCCAGAAGTTAACCCGGTAAACAAGGGCAGACGCGAGGAGCGCGTATTGCACGAGCACTTGTTGCTTAAAATGAGATATTGTTTAGGTGATCATATCCTTCATAGACCTCATACTTTTTTCAAATCTAGATTTTTCCAATGGTTCTGACTTTCCTAAAAAAGAGCGAACCGGGAGTCATTTGTTACGACTTTGGACAAACCATAGCCAAGATCAAAGATTTCACGTGTGCGCTTTGCGCTTACGGCGCAGCCATAATGTTAGCCATAGGGCAAATCAATTAGGATTGTTATATAGAACACTTCTTTGACGAATCTATACCTATCTTTTATCCTATCCTTGATTTGAGTCACCTAGTTATGCCAGATTCATTAATGTATCAACAAGATTATTTTGTCGTTTTAGAAACAAAGCAACCCGAACAATTTCTTTCTGCTTTAGAGTTATTAGAGAAGCTCAAGGAAATTTTACACAAACTTAAATTTGAGGATTTGCCACCCGATTTGCAATCTCTTGATTCAGTAGAAGCACAAGCAAAATATTTAATCGATACGAGTTGCGAGTTAGATGTTGGTTCTGGCCAGTATTTACAGTGGTATGCTGTCCGTTTAGAAAAATAAATATTATTCATTAGCTCTTAGTCATTACCAAAAAACTCAGAACTAATGAATAATCACTATTTTTTCGTAGCAATTAGCGTCAAATCAATTTTCTCAGATTCTGGCTGTGTCACTTTTACTTCTACTCCAGGACCAAAAAAACTAGTCATTTTTTCCTGCTTTTGTTGCCAAACTTCGATTGGTACCGCTGGCGAATCAAATTTCAAAATCAAAGCATAAGCTCCATTGATTTCTGTTTCTTGTAATTCTGTGACAGTTGGTATATCATCATCTCTAGAACCAAGCTTCAGAAACGAGAGCGCTTCGTATAAATGCACGTCTTGACCGTAGCGATATCGAGTAATGTCTTGGCGAATTTTATTCTGAGTAGAAGTTGCTTGATCGTTTCTAAGTGTCAACACTTGTGGCGTCGTGAGTTGACTCAAAGGCACAGGTTTAAGCTCGTTAGCTTTGAGTGCTAATCCTCCTAGTAAAAGAGGAATCCCATAAAAAAATCCGATAAGATTCAGTGTGGCATTGTCAGCAGCGTAGGCAGCAAAACCAATAATAGTCAAAACACCACCGATGCTTATACCTAGCGTTCCCAAGGAAATTTGACGTAACATGATTATAGTTCGTTATGTATTCCTAGTACCTTAGTTTTTCTATCATCGGTGATAATGAACAAGTTAGGGAAGAGTAGCAGTCCATTATCGTAGATTGAAGTAAAACACAGGTGAGATTTGAACGCTAAAAGCTAGCACAAGCGGTAAAAAATGGTATTATAGTTAAAAATTGCAACAAAATGCCTATCTAGCTTGTTAATATGGAATGCGGTCTTATCCCCCAACTCCACTTACACAGCAAAGACAGCTTGGGTTGTAGCTAACTTAAAGATTGAACTGTTTTTCTAGCCCCAAGACTGCAAGGTTTTGGCTTCAAGGTATGAGAACTGTTAAACAACAGATACCTCTTGTGTAACCTGAAACAGTGATAGCGCTATTTGTACCTTTTCAAATGTTGTGCGCAATTGTATTATTGTAAATCTATCAGTTGAAGACAGGAGGATAGCAATGGATACACAAATTATCAAAGAACGAGTGATTAAGGTTCAAAGTCAACGAGACTATTTATTGACTCTGTTGGAACAGCCAAACTTGGGAACTTTAAGAATTGACGTGAATCAGGCTCTCGAAGAAATGGATGAGCTTATTGATGAGTATAGACGCACCTTTCCACAATCAGAAATTTAGTTAAGTCATAACAAGAGATACAAATTACAAAAAATAGCGTCGTAAAACTCTAACTTACAGTTAGATCGACGCTCTTCAAAACCCCCATATTTTTCAGTTTCCATATACGCAGTTTTACATTTCCCAAGTTTGTTTGTTGTATCATTTATCCAGCTACCAATGATTAGGTAGACTTTGTCCCAATTTTCTAACCAGGGCAATAAGTTCGCCTGTTGGTGTCTCTTTTTTACAAAAAGCATCCAAGCAAGCCAATTCCCTTGTTTCCTGAGATTTGTTATCTTCAACTGAGGAGTAAGCAATGATTTGGGTATTTGGAGCAATAGCTTTAATATGACCAGAAGCACGCCAACCATCCATAACTGGCATATGTAAATCTAGTACTATCACATCAGGGTGATAGCGTTTAACCATTTCTACAGCTTCTTGACCATTGCTGGCTAAACCAACAACTTGAAGATTTTTTTGAGCAGAAAAGGCTAATTTTAGGGTTAGACGAGTGAGTTCGTGATCGTCAACCACTAGAACACGCAATGTAGAAGGCTCACAGGACAACATTAACATCCACGTTAAAGTAAAGACGACTTATAATGACCTCTACAGTTTATGAAAATAGTTGGTTACACTTACTCTATCTAATGGTTGAATAACTTCATATTTCTCCATAGCAAAAAATTTAATTATTAAGAAATATAAAAGTTTTTCAGACAATTTAGAATGAGTTATATCAATAAAAAAATAATCCGACACTATCTGCGTTGACTCACAAAAACTTTAGGAAGACATCGATGCACAGTTTTAGATGGTTAAGATGACCAAAAAAGAGCAATTGATGGGGTTGTGGAGTTGAGAACAAGCCCAGAATAGGCATGGGTGATACCAAACTGGGCAGTATCAAGTATTAACAAACAACTCAAGTAGCCCGAAAGTGGATTCCTGCGGTAGACACAAATCCAACACTGATAAGTGGGATTTGAGAACTTTCAAAAAAGGAAAAATGGCTGAAAACCTCTGTGGACAAAGCAAATACGTCCAGAGGGGTAGAAGTGTCTAAAACGCAGTTACGGTATTTTTTCTTCTGGCTTTATTAGAGTCTGAGTTTGTGTTTGACTCATGACAGTTTAAGATTTTCCGCTGAATTCCAGACCCTTTTCTTCAGCATACCTTTCCATAAACCGCATAAAGCGGTCCCACTCATCTTTGGATTTCATTAGATAAATAGCTTCTAATGCTTCTGGCTTACCGTTGACGAATTTACCCTTGACTTCGCGGGTGACGATTTCTCCCTCTTCGTCAATCATGTACATCCCAGTGATTTCTTCAGTACTCTTACTATCCAAAGCTTGGGGATTTTGGAAGATAAACGTTGCTGTTGAACTGTCACCACTCTTTGATCGTGTTAGGCGCACCTCTGGAATGCCTTCTTCGTTTTTACCTCTGGAGAACTGAATTTGAGCCATGATGAGTGAATTTAAACTTTTGTTATCGTTTGTTTAATATTCTCTCATCATTTCGTACATAGGAGTCTAGCGGCTGCTGAGATTTTATTTTTCCGTATAAACTCTTATGCTATTTCTCGCTCTAGTAACAAAGTGACAGGTCCGTCATTTTCTATCGAGACTTGCATCATTGCCCCAAATTCACCTGTTTCGACTCGCAAACCGCTTTCGCGTAACTTTTCAACAAAACGATTATACAATTCTTGAGCGACTTTGGGAGCTGCTGAACGGTCAAAGGAGGGACGGCGACCTTTGCGACAATCACCGTAAAGCGTAAACTGACTAATGACTAGTAACTCGCCGCCTATTTCTTGTACAGATTTTTCCCAGCGCGATCCGTCTTGTTGATCACCAAACAGTCGCAGTTCTAAACATTTACGCACCATCCAATCAAGTTCAGCATCAGTGTCAGTATCGGCAATGCCCACAAGCAAGTTTAACCCTCGACCAATTTTACCAATAATTTCACTGTTAACTGTCACTTGAGATGATTTGACTCGTTGGATAATAACGCGCATATCTATTTTTGATTTTGGAGTTCTCAAAGAAGAATCCAGGAGTCAGAAGCCAGAATATGATATGTTGATTTTTTCTTCTTCTCCTGAGTGCTGACTTATTCTCACATTTTTAAAATAATCCGTGCCAAGTTAAAGTAAATTAACACACCCAAAACATCCACAGCTGTCGTGATAAAGGGTGCTGACATCAATGCTGGATCTAAACGGAGTCGGCGGAACAAAAACGGGAGTGCAGAACCAGAGACGGAGGCTAAAATAGAAATAGCTACAAGACTAGTTCCAACTGCGATCGCCACCTCTAAATTATTTTGCAAAAAGAAAGCCCATACCGTGGCGATCGTTCCCAATATTCCTCCCAGCAACGCACCTGCGAGTGCTTCGCGTCCAACAACTTGCAATGGTCCCAAAGCACCCATTTCATCCGTGTTCATTCCACGAATCACCACTGTTGAAGACTGCGCCCCAACATTCCCACCAGTACCTGTGAGCAAGGGGATAAACGCCGCCAACGTTACCACTTTCGACAAAATATCTTCTTGTGACTTAATAATACTTCCTGTAACAGTGTTGGTTACAAGTAAGACTAACAACCACACAACTCGCTTGCGAGCGACTGAAATTAAATTCGATTGAAAATAGTTGTCGCCTCCAGATTGCACCCCACCACCCAAGGTGTAGATATCTTCAGTTGTTTCCTCTTGTAGGATATCTATGACATCATCAACGGTAATAATACCAACAAGACGCTGTTCTCGATCCACCACAGGCACAGCAAGAAAGTCATATCGTTGTATCAACATAGCGACTTCTTCTTGGTCTGTATCGGTGTAGACAAACACCGCTTCTTGAGTCATAACATTGCCAATCTTTTCCTCTGGTTGAGAAGTCACCAAATCCCGTAAAGACAAAATTCCAGTCAACCGCTTTGCTGCATTAGTAATATAGAGATAATAAATCATCTCGCTCGCATTATTGACGCTGCGAATCCGCTCCAAAGTTTGAGCCACTGTAAAATCTTCTTGGAGCAAGATTAACTCTGGCGTCATGATCCGTCCAGCTGTTCCTGCTTCATAACCCAACAGTAAAGATGTTGCTTGGCGTTCGTTGGGGCTGAGTTGTTCTAGCAATCGATTAACAATTGTTGCTGGTAATTCGTCAAATAACCTCGCTCGGTCATCTGGCGACATTTTGTCAACAATATCAAGAACTTCCTGACTTTTCAATTCCTCGATCAGCCCTTCTTGGACGCTATAGTCAAGATATTCATAAACAACGATCGCTTCTTGTTTAGAAAGCAAGCGAAATGCCAAAGCATGCATTGCTTTTGGTAAGCCTTCAATCGCCTGGGCGATATCTGGAGCCTGTACAGGTATCAAAATCGCTTTTGCTCCCTGCAAGTCCCCCGCTTCCAAGAGCATTTGCAATTGAACTCTCACTATCTCTGGCAATTCTCTGCGTGATACGTCTTGGAAGGTAGATGTCACACCGTTTGGAGTTTGCATAAGATACAACGAGGGTAATGCGAAGTAGTATATTTTACTAATTTTATAAATGACAACAGGTCTTGTATGAATCTCCGATAAGAGAGGTTTACAATTAGGAGTTTAATGAAAAGGTCTTGTCATAAATCTTAGGATGAAGTGGATCAATAAACCGTAAAATCTGTTATTTTTATAATAATACAGTGGAATTTTTTGCGTTTTATCACCAGAGTGTACTACTGTTTTGATTAAAGAATTATATCAATAATGTCTGACCAATTTTTAAAAAATGGGCTTTAGGAAATGCTACAGACCTACACTATTTTTTCAAAATCTTGTCAATGCTTAGGCTCTGCCGAAAATTCTTAACTCTGACTTGAACAAGTAAAATTTAGTAACAATTATCGAATATTAAAATATGATTATATCATTTCGTTAGCGCGACAGAGCAATTTTTAGAAGCAATTGCTCTGTCTATATCTTTGACTAACATTGTGTCCTTTGTATCTTTTACTTCGTTAGATTTTTTGTTTAACCTTGAAAGCTGTGGAGAATAAATTAAGAGTGAATATAGACAAATTAGAAATAGACAAATTTACCAAACGCGTACACGGAATGCACACGCGTTTAACAAATTTATATCAAGATCTAAGTACAGTTCCTGTTATACCAGATGTACTACCGCAAACTCTTGTCGAACTTGGTAGCACCTCGGAAATTGTCAATGTGGCTGTAGAGGAACTTTATCAGCAGAATGAAGAACTGTTGCTAACACGAAACTTGTTAGAAACGGAACGCCAACGCTACCAGGATTTATTTGAGTTTGCACCAGACGCCTATTTAGTGACAGATACCTTAGGCATAATTCTAGAAGCCAACCATACTGCGGCGACACTACTGAACCTCTCACAGCAGTTTATGCTGGGTATACCAATGGCTAACTTCGTAGCGCTTGGAGATCGTCAAAACTTTCGCAGCTACCTCAGCCAACTACGGGAATGCAAAAAACCAAAAGAGTTAGTCCTACATATTCAAAAACACAATGGCGAGTTATTTGACGCCGCCATAACAGTGGCAGTGATCCATAATCAGCAGCATCAGCCAATAGGACTCCGCTGGCTAGTGCGTAACATAAGCGATCGCAAGCAAGTAGAATTAGCACTGTTGAACTATGACTCCGATGTAACTCAAAACAAGCTTTGGCACAATTGTAGCAAAGGAGACTTTCTCCCTCTCAACCAATGCATGATTTGGTATATATGTCAAGGTTATGTTAAGCTAAGTACACTGTATGAAACCGGAGAGGAACTCATCGTTGGGTTGGCAGGAGTTGGAATGGTTTTTGGTTCAAATCTGACCTCGCTACAAACTTACCAAGCAACTGCTCTATCGGATGTAAAATTAGTGTCAATTTCCCTTGCGGAAATTGCAGGTTCACCAACGTTGAGTCATATGCTGTTACCAAAAATCAATCAACGGTTACGGCAAACAGAATCTTTTTTGCTGATTGCTGGTAGACGACGGGTACAAGACCGCTTTGAGCAATTGTTACTGCTTCTAAAACAGGAAATTGGTCAACCAATCCTAGAAGGAACTCGCTTGAATATTCGCCTGACTCATGAAGAACTTGCCAGCGCCTGCTGCACAACCAGGGTAACGATTACACGACTTATGGGTAAGTTACAACAACAAGGCAAGATTGGTTTTGATTCCAAACACCACATTATTTTGAAAGATATATACTTTGAAACTGAAGATGAATAAAGTCAGGAAAACTTTCTCACCCACGCTAATAATCTTTTGGTATTTGGTGTGAATGCAGTGGAGAGATAATAGGCATCTGCAGCCTTCCTAATGGCTTCAGCCTGAGTTGGATAAGGATGAATCACTTGAGCGAGTTTATTCAAGCCAATATTACCGACAATTGCCGTTGTAATTTGTGAAATCATCTCACCTGCATGACGGGCAACAATAGTAGCGCCCAAAATTTTATCAGACCCCTTTCGATGGTGAATTTTGACAAATCCTTCCTCTTCTCCATCCGCAACTGCACGATCTATATCAGTAAAAGGAATTTTAATCGTCGCTACATCAATACCCATCTGTTGCGCCTCATGTTCATACATTCCCACATGGGCAATTTCAGGATCAGTATAAGTCACCCAAGGCATGATTAAACTGCTGAGTTTCTGGCGTCCCAAACCAAACGGAGAAAACAGTGCATTTCTAATTACTATTCGGGCAGCAGCATCAGCAGCATGGGTGAACTTCCAACTCATGCAGATATCACCCGCCGCATAAATTCTAGGATTTGTGGTTTGAAGGTAATCATTCACCTTCACACCCTGGCGCTGATCGTAATCTACCCCGACGACGTCTAAATTCAGACCTTCCACATTTGGGGTGCGTCCCGTACCGACTAAAATTTCATCCACTGTGACAACATCTTGTTTACCATCGCAGGTAAAGTAAATTGTTTTGCCGTCCTCGGTTTTTTCCACCTTTTGTATCTGGCTATTTAGCACCAAGCGAATGCCTTCTTGGATAAAGACTTTTTGGACAATATCGGCGACGTCAGTATCTTCTTTATTCAACAGATGAGAATTTTTGTGGAAAAGTATCACCTCACAACCCAGGCGTCGAAAAGCCTGTGCTAACTCGCAGCCAATTGGACCACCACCAATCACGACTAAACTGAGTGGTTTTTGAATCAAAGAAAAAACTGTTTCATTAGTCAGATAACCCGCCTCTTCAATTCCTGGGATGGAAGGTTGTATGGCTCTGGTTCCTGTTGCAATAACTGCTTTTTTAAAGCGGAGAGTCTGGTCATCAACTTTTATAGTATCACTGCTAGAAAACTCAGCGTTTCCTAAGAAAACATCCACTCCCATGTTTTGGAAACGTTTTGCTGAGTCATTATGGCTGATTTGGGCTCTAACTCGTCGCATCCGTTCCATAACTTCAGAAAAATCAACATCAACATATTTGGGCGCGCGAATTCCATATGTTTTGGCATTCCACATTTCACCAACTACGCGAGAAGACCGGATCAGGCACTTGGATGGTACGCAACCAAAATTCAAACAATCCCCACCCATAAGGTGCTTTTCAATCAAAGCTACTTTTAAACCCCCACCCACAAGCGCTGCACCTCCAGCCGCCACTAATCCGGCTGTACCTGCACCAATAACCACTAAATCATAACAATCAGCAGGTTGAGGATTGACCCAATCCAGTGGATGTACGTAAGAAACTAATGTCTGGTTATACTCATCTACAGGGCGAATTGTCACTCTTTGGAGTTCTGACATTGGTGTATCTCCTTAAACAATCGATCAAGCAAAAGTCTTATGGGTGTTGCTTTTGCGTGGTAAAAATTAGACTGCTAACTTCACAAGGATGACAACCTTTGCAATTGTTTGTCAGTTATAGAATTGACAACCACTTACTAAGCATTTCCCTGCTAGACAAGGGAGGATGCAATTTTAACACTCTGATTCTAATTTAACTGATGGGGAGTTTGAGGGGCTATATAGCAGGGAGCAGGAAGCAGGAAGCAGGAAGCAGGAAGCAGGAAGCAGGAAGCAGGAAGCAGGCGTGTGATTGTCCCGTGGTTTCCGTATTTTCTCATTAGTTGATGTCCTAATCTACCTGGCAACTGCTATAAGTCCCCCACCATAACGGTACACCGGAAAGGTGGTGGTTGTTGGAGCCCTTCTAAGCTAGAGAGTCCAGATCGTCGCAAAATTAACCCGCCTCTCCGGGGCGGGAACAGGGAATAGGGAACAGGCAACAGCAAAAAATTAGCCCCGGATATTGGATTCAAGCCCCTTAATTTATTAATGGAAGAATTCAAAAAAATTGTTGACAGATGCGCAGCACGATTCAACAAGACGTCCTTGTTTAAATCCCCTAATTTTAATTATGGGGATTCCCCTGTTGCCTGTTGCCCGTTCCCTGTTCCCTTTTTAAAGTGCATTTGCTGATGCCGAGGAAGAGGTAACTCATCTCCCGGCTTTTTATGAAATTTTCACTCCGTTTAATTTCATAAAAAGCCGAGATAAATCGAAGTCATTAGTCATTAGTCCTCTGTCATTAGTATGTTTTATGCCTACGGCACGCTAGCCCCCTCCGGGGCTAGCGCAAACGCGAACACGAAAATCGTGCTTTTTCTTACTAATTGACCAATGACTAATAACCAAGACGACGTGGCGACGATTCCTCCCACCCCGCGCGTGGGATGGGAGGATTTGAATTTTGAATTTTGAATTCCCCGAAGGGGCTAGGGGTTGACCTAGCCTCATTGAGATTCACACGACCTACTGCCAAAAAGCTTGTATCATTAGGCATATATAGACTAGACTGGTGATACTCACATCAACCATGACTGATACACAAACTTGGTATATTGTCAAGCTTTCGGCTGGTCATTGCGAAATTATCCCCAGTGACGAAGCGACTGAGGAAAATAATCCAGAAATTATTGAGCAATGGGGGCCGTTTAGTTCCCAAGGAGAAGCCATTGCCCGCCGCGTAGGACTGATTAGATCTCTTAAGTGCCAACCAGTCTGAAGTCAAAAGTTAAAGGTCGAAAAAACTCTTTTGACCCTTGACCCCTTCGGGGGAAGACCTCCGGTCTCGCTGCGCTAACGCCAGTCGCTTTATGCCGGGGAACCCTTTCAGCAGTCGCCTGCGGAGGGAAACCCTCCTGCAGCGCTGCTTCACCCCCGCGCTGGCTCACTTTTGACTTTTTAATTTTTTTCTGCCCTGCTGTTTCCTTTCTGTGCAATTTCTTTGCCGATCACTTCTACAGCTTTGGCAAACTGGGGATCTTGTAAGGTGGCAATTTTATCGCGCTGTTTGAGCCATAGCTCCTCTCGCTGAGCAGTCGTCAACTCCACCTTGACATCTGGGTCAATTCCATGATGATTGATATCACGATTATTAGGAGTGTAGTATTTAGCAATTGTCACGGCCATTCCAGAACCATCGTCCAGAGGACGCACTGATTGCACTAAGCCTTTGCCAAAGGTCTGAGTACCAACTAAAACAGCACGCTTGTTATCCTGTAAAGCTCCGGAGAGGATTTCACTGGCACTTGCTGAACCTTTATCTACTAATACCACGAGCGGTTTGTTTGTCAAAGCACGTCCTTTTGCCACTTCTCGCTCTACTTCTGCAAAGCGGTCTTTCGTGGAGACTATCGTACCATTACTGATCCACATTCGGGCAATTTCGACGCTAGAGAAAAGTAAGCCACCAGGATTATTACGTAAATCCAGGACATAACCAGCGACTTGCTTACTCTCTAAATTTGTGATTGCTTGTTGCATTTCTTTACCAGCGTTGGCGCTAAACTGCTTCAAGCGAATATAACCAAGATTGCCTGCTGGAGTTTGTTTTTGAGAGTACTCTACTGGATGAATTTCAATCTTAGCTCTTGCAATGTTGAATTGTTTTTCCTGACCATTCCGCAGAACTGTCAAGTTGACCGCTGTTCCTGCCTCACCTCGGATTAAGGAAACTGCCTGATTGGTATCCATACCCTCGGTACTTTTTCCGTTGATTTTGGTGATGACATCTTTTGCCAGGACACCAGCTTTTGCAGCAGGTGTATCCTCAATCGGCGCAATCACAGTCAACTTTTTCGTTTTCTCATCTATGCCAATTTGGATACCAATACCTATCAGTTCTCCAGAGGTATCCACTTGCATATTTTTGAACTCCTGTGGATCCATAAACCGAGTGTAAGGATCACCCAGCTTCTTCAACATTTCGCGGATGGACTTGTAAGCCTGCTGCTTGTCGCTGTAGGACTTGTTCAGGTACTCACGACGAACAGCCGCCCAATCTAATTTATTAAAAGTACCATCTACATATTGGCGGTTAATAACTTGCCAAACTTCATCTATTAATTCCTTAGGACTTTCTTTAAATAAAGCCTGTCCTTGTGAGTGAATACCCAGGCCAGTGACTGCTATTGTTGTCAGTGTCACCGCTGTAGCACCCAAAACAAGTCCACTTCTTGTAATCACCATAATGACAGCTGTGCAAGACGCAAAATTTTCTAATCAGTATGCTCAATCTAACACAGGGTTTTGCACTAAAGACTGAGCATATTTTTTTATTTCATAAAAATGCTTTGTCATCCGGCGACTACCTGTGTCGGCGGTACAAAATTTGTCGAAAATTTGGAAAATTTTATGGATCTATCCAACGTCCATCTATCTTAATTAAGTTGATCAATTCTTCTACTCCTTTATCTTCTGGAACTTTTTTAATTTCTTCTCTTCCACGGTAAAGAGAAATGTATCCAGGCGTTTTGCCAACATAACCGTAATCAGCATCAGCCATTTCCCCAGGTCCATTGACTATACACCCCATGACTGCCACATCGAGTCCAGTGAGATGTTTAGTCGCTTCGCGGACTTTGTGCAGAACTTCTTCTAGGTTAAACAATGTCCGTCCACAAGAAGGACAAGCAACGTACTCCACCATTGTTTTGCGCAATCCCAAAGCTTGCAAAATACTGTAGCAGACAGGGATTTCTTTCTCTGGTGATTCCGTTAGTGACACGCGAATTGTATCGCCAATACCATCAGCTAAGAGAGTGGCAATACCAGCGGTTGATTTAATCCGTCCATACTCGCCATCACCTGCTTCGGTGACACCCAAGTGCAGAGGATAATCCATACCCAGTTCATCCATCCGCTGTGCCATGAGACGATAGGCGGCTAACATCACTGGCACTCGTGAAGCTTTCATAGAAATCACCAAATTGTGGAAATCTAAAGATTCACAAATGCGAATGAATTCTATTGCTGATTCCACCATACCTTCTGGGGTATCGCCGTAGGTGAACAGCATTCTTTCACCAAGAGAACCGTGATTTACCCCAATTCGCATAGCTTTGCCTTGATCACGTAAGGAAATCACCAACGGTGCCAAAGTTTCACGAATTTTTTCGCCAATTTCGTTAAACTCAGCCTTAGTGTATTCGGTTCTGTTGGGGTTTGGCTTTTCAAACACGTACAACCCTGGATTAATCCGCACTTTTTCTATGTGTTTGGCGACTTCCAAGGCGATTTTCATACCATTATGATGCACATCCGCAACAATAGGCACATCCTGGTAGGTTTTGATTAATTTTTGTTTAATCTCTGCCAGCGCTCTGGCATGAGCCATACTAGGTACAGTAACGCGGACGATTTCGCAGCCAATTTCATGAAGACGGCGAATTGCTGCGACTGAACCGTTTATATCTAGGGTGTCTTCGTTAATCATTGACTGCACTACCACAGGGTAGCCACCCCCAATGATGACATCGCCTACTTTGACTGGACGGGTTTTGCGCCGTTTGATCGTGGTGTCAAAGGTGGGTTGAAGATTTGCAGTGTTGGAAGTTGTTAGCGTAGGCAGGGTTTGCATATCCTGTTAAGTAAAATTTTGGTAGCAAAGATATCCAGTTGGAAAACATTCTGTTTCCCAGATTGCCACATGAAGGGGTAGTTTGAGTAATGAAGTTGAAAAAAAAGCAGGAAAAAAGTGAAAAAATGAGTGGGGGAGGAGGGGAAGTGGAGAAACAGGTAAAAATGACTATTGAATCATCTAAAATCCAAAATTCAAAATCTCAAATTGCAATAAGTAACAAATATTATTAGCAGCACCAATGATTTTATGAGTCAATTATTAATTTCTGTCATTCATTCTATTCCTGACGGTGAGGCTTTAATTGACACTGTACTGCGCCACTACCCCATCAGCGATATCCGTAACTGCAAACTATACAAGCGAGGGTTAAACGATACGTATTTGGTGGAAACTGAGCAACAAAGATATATTCTACGAGTTTATCGGCGTGGGTGGAGAAATAAGCAAGAAATTGATTTTGAACTGGAACTGTTAGCGTTTCTACATGAGCAAAAACAGTCGGTTGCATACCCCATTGTAAGAAAAGATGGCGTTTTTACAACAGAAATTGCCGCACCAGAAGGAACACGTTACGTGGCTGTGTTTTTCTATGCACCAGGACATGCAGTCAATGAAAAGCTTGATGGGACACAAAGCTATCGTTTAGCAGAAGCACTGGCAAAAATTCACCAGACACTAGACAAGTTCAAAAGTAGTTTGATTCGCCCTGCTTTGAAAAGTGAATACTTCCTAGATTGGTCATTGGAAGCAATTGCACCTCTGTAGCAATACAGAGAAAGCGATATGAACTATCTGCAAAAACAGGTAGATAAAATAAAAAAGCAGTTAGAGGATGTCTGATATCACGTCCTGCGAATTACTTACGATTAAGCACCAATTTGAGTCCACCAATGAAAGCCTGTTAACCCTCGAATCAAATCTTGCTGTTGAAGTAAAGCTTGGCAACGATCAAATAAAACTTCCTCTCAAAATTACAATATTTTGCTGGACTGGCTATCAATAAATCAATGACAACTTCCAAAATAGGAGATGGAAGTTGTTTGGCACAAGTGCAAATTTGAGCTAATAAAAGTGACGGCAATAAACTCACGCTTTTACCTCTAGGAAGAATGCCAAATCCGTTGATAGTACAGTGGGAATCAATACCGCGCGGTCAAGATACTTATTGCCGCGTTCACAAGAAGTTTCCGGAAGTTACTGTCCACAACGCGGAAATCCAAACCAAACTTATCGCGCATTTGGTCTCGCCACTGAATTTGCACTAAAGATGGACAAACTATCAAAATGGGCCGACAGCGATGACGGATAATTAATTCTTGAGCAACTAACCCCGCCTCAATGGTTTTACCCAATCCCACATCATCTGCAATCAGCAAATTAACGCGAGGCATTTGAATTGCTCGCACTACTGGATCAAGCTGATAATCTTCAGCACGGAGGTAGCCTTCATGCTGGCGATCGCATTCCTGACTTACCTCTGGTGGTTGTTCGACCCGACGGTGTAAAGGAAAACCGGACACTTTTTAATCTGCTCAATCCCTGCCAGTTTACGCTCCTTTTCGTCAGCATCAGTGATGCTCCAACTCTGCATGCACAAATTTCAGAAAAGCTGGCGCTATGGCACGAGCTGATCGAAGGCATACAAATAGAGCCACCGAACAGTGAACAAGAACACAAGCGCTTCCAAGATCACCTCGGCTCTAAGCCTGTTTTGCTGTTAATTCGTCCAGACGGTTACATCGCCTTCCGGGGAGGAGATCACTCCCTGTCGGAATTGATTGAATATTGCTCCTCATGGCTATTGCCTTCATCCCTCAAGTAAAGAGAAACATCATGCTCGATCACAATCAAGTACAAGTCCTTTTCGCAGACTTACAGCGTTGGGAGCAGAAAGCCCACGGTTTCTAGCCGTATGGATGCCAGACACCTACGGAGGGAGACCCCTTCGGGGAGAACCTCCGGTTCCACTAGCCCCTAAGGGGGCCGGAGCTAACGCGCTCCGCCAGATGCCTGGCTGTCGGGAAACCCTCCCGCAGCACTGGTCTCACCTCCTGGATGGCTAGCGCTCATGAATGCGTTTTTTATATTTTTTTATGTTGACCTACTTAGTAGCTGAATTTGTACTCTCATTTAGTAGTTTTAAAATTTTTCTAAACGCTCTATACTTTTTGTTTATACCTCAATTTATACTTACGATATATTGTAGCTCTTAGAAAGAATCCTATAATCCTTAGTATGAATAATAAAAATATGAAACAATTCTGTTGTGTCTAATAACCAGGCTTTGAGAAAGCCAAAATTAGTCGAAATTAAAATTGCGTGGATAGCGTTTCTGCAGCGTTGCTTTTACCAATACTCAAGTGCCTGAATTCTGTGTTGAACTGGCATGTTTTCGAAAAGGGGAGGCAATTCTAGTTAATGCTGAAACGAGAATTTATTGCGTGGCTTATGTGATAGCGATCTGCGCGGAGCACAGCAGCGAAGCTATCGCCCTAATATCCATGCTAAGTAAACTGCTCAAAGTTGCAAATCAACCAGGAAACTAGCCAGACAACCATCGTTTTCTCAATTCTGTAATTATTGCGATTTACAAAAATTGAGATTCAGACATTTCATGACTCATTGAGATGTCTGAAGAAGCTTTTAGGTTCTCTTGTTGGACAACCGAATCAAGCAATACAGTTCAGAGCAGACCAAAACCGTTACCACGAAGACAATGTAGAGATGTAGCATCCACTCTCACTACACATCAGCAAATCTCACAAAAAATCCTTAACTGAACCGTATTGCCTAATCAAAGGGGATTTTAACATCAAAAAAATCCCTATTTTTGCTTTCTAGTTTTGAACATTTTGAGACAATTAAACCCATTATGAAACCGAAAGAGACAATCTTTGTTATCCCGACTTATCGACTAAGAGATGTAGCAGAAACGATTGAAAAGTACGATGATAATTTCTGGGTGAACGGGCATGCTCCAAAAATCATTGTTTTTGATGATTCAAGTGTTGCTAACTACGAAAAATACTATCAACTTCTAGAGCAGACTAAAACCGTCAACGATGTATTTTATGTTGGCCCTCGTGAGAAGGAACAGTTTATCAATTTCTTAAACCAGAGACTTCGCGATAAGAAGCTTGAGTCACTCGTCAGAAACCTGTTTCGACCCAGTTATGGCGGAAATCGGAATTTTACCTTAATGTACACGCTTGGACATTTAATGGTAAGTTCAGATGATGATATGAGACCGGATGCATTAATCGAAAATAGCCCGGAATCTTTATCAGCAGATGAAATCTGTCGAGGCAAACTACTCAAGTCTAACCAGGATGGTTTCGTCCATCGTTCCTTTGACTTACTCACCTCTTTTGAGGATGTTCTGGGCCACAAAGTCAACCTGGTACCGGACAATTTTGAGAAAGGGGAACTAGTCGTTGATACAGCAATGGAGTTAGAAACCAATACGACAAAAGGTTTTTTCAAAGAAAACTCTCTATTGCTGCAAAGGGGCAAAGTTTCTAATAGTGCTGTTGTCAAAATTGCCCAGACTTTTCGGACAGGAACTCACGATATTGATACGCTCGATTTTATTCACATGTATCTGAATGATGAAAACCAAATTAGTCTAGACGAACTCAATGATATTTATGTTCTCGTAAATTTCAGACCAGTCGTTACCAACAAAAATTGGAGGATGGATTGTGGGGTCGCGGGGTATGATAATCAGTTTGGTTTGCCACCCTTTTTTCCGACTCGACTGAGGTTCGAGGATTACATCTATCGGCTTTGGATACAGCAAGAAGGGATAGTAGCTGCACACGTAGATGCTGCACAGAACCATATTCGGAATAACTATATGCGTAATCCGATTGCAAGTGAAATTTTCAATGAGGAGATATGTAATTTACTCAAAAAGAAGATCAAGAACGGTATTTATGAACTTGAAGATCTTACGATCAAGTTTGACTATTCCGGCGAAGTAACTTCACAAGACTCTGAAGAAATCTTGGAAAGAGTCGGCGACATCTATAATCAAGTGGTCAAAGCTTCAATATCCACTCAGAATGAAGAACGTAGACAATCTCTCCAGTTCTTTGCTGACAACCTATCGCGCGTATTTTATGGGTTTGAACCCGATTTCTTTCAGCAAAATGTCTCTCGGATTGTTGATGACGTTATCAGTCAATTTCAGGCATCTTTAGAGATATGGCCCACTCTCGTCGAAATCTGCTACTTTCAGAAGGATAAGAAAGATTTACCGCAAACCAGAGTCAGGAATAAAAAGTTAAAGTCTAGAAATGGCAATCGATTTTAATAACGACAAAATCCGTCACTAAAATAGAGTAATCCACCCACCACAAACCTATCCAAGCCACCCAGACATGGCAAGCTTTGGATTGCGGTTTAGATAGAGGTTGCAATTTAACTTATGAACACCCCAACAAAAACCCAACTACCTATTCCCCCGCATTTCAACCCTGAAGAAGTCGGCTATGTCTGGCGCGTACCTTACCAACAACGTGCAAAAGAAGCGAGAGAATGGGCAAATAAATATAATATTAAACCATCTTCAGAAGATAAAACACGCATTTGTTTACTTCTGATTGATGTACAAAACACCTTTTGTATTCCCGAGTTTGAATTATTTGTAGGTGGTAAATCTGGAACAGGTGCGGTAGATGATAACGTCCGCTTGTGTGAGTTTCTCTATGGCAATTTGGGGAAAATTACTAAAATTATCCCGACTATGGATACTCATACAGCAATGCAGATTTTTCATCCCATTTTTTGGGTAAATGCTGCAGGTGAACACCCAACTCCTTCTGCTACCAATATTACACCAGCAGATATTGAAAAAGGTGTTTGGAAAGTCAACCCAGGAGTCGCACGCCAGGTGCTACAACGGGGGGAACCCCAACGCCAGATGCCTACGGAGGGAAACCCTCCTGCAGCACTGGCTCCGCAACGCACTGGCTCCTCAAGTCTTGGATACAACTATGAATTTTTAGAAAAACACGCTTATCACTACGTTAAGCAGCTGAGTCAAGATGGCAAATATCCTTTGACTGTGTGGCCTTATCATTCTATGCTAGGTGGTATCGGTCATGCATTAGTTTCTGCTGTAGAAGAAGCAGTATTTTTCCACAGCATTGCTCGTCAGACTCAGACACAATTTGAAATCAAAGGTAATCACCCTTTAACAGAAAATTATTCTGTCTTACGTCCAGAAGTGTTAGAAAGTTTTGATCAACGTCAGATTGGACAAAAGAATACGCACTTAATTCAACAATTATTAGATTTTGATTGTGTGATAATCGCAGGACAAGCAAAAAGTCACTGTGTTGCTTGGACAGTGGATGATTTACTAACAGAAATTCAACAGATAGATTCTAATTTAGCGAAAAAAGTTTATTTGCTGGAAGATTGTACTTCCCCGGTTGTTGTTCCTGGTGTTGTGGATTATTCGGAAGCCGCAGAAGCTGCATTTGAAAGATTTGCAGCTTCTGGGATGCATCTGGTTCAATCGACTCAGTCTATTTAGAGTTGGTTTGAAGAATAATTATTGAGTGCTTTATCTACATCTTAGCGGAGAATGTGAGGCGGAGCCTGAAGGTCGGCATCCCCAGGCAGAGCCTGGGAACGAGAGAACGACGAGGGAATGAGAGAATAAGAGTTTCACTGCTGTAAATATCCTCTAGGATCTTGAGCCGCCCAACCTAGGGATGAGCTAGAACGCACTTCAAAATGGAGATGGGGTTGGTTTGTGCTAGGTGTTCCAGTTGTACCCACAGTTGCGACGATGTCTCCTTTATTCACTTGTTGACTAACGGAGACTTTGATATTTTCAAGATGGGCGTAGCGGCTTTGCAATCCCCCACTGTGATTGATAATGACTAAATTACCATAAGTCCCTTGCTCACTGGCAAAAGCGACTGTCCCATCAGCGATCGCTTGCACAGGCGTTCCTTTTGCTGCTAACAAATCCACACCACTATGAAAAAAAACTTTACCGTTGGTAGGATTAGTCTGCCAGCCATAAGGTAAAGCCACTGTTGCGACTTCCGCTAACGGATATCCAGCTAATTTACTCGGAGTAGAAGTTGATGTAAAAGACTCTGTTATGGGACGATTGGGTGAGCGTTTTAGCTGTGGGACAAACACAAATCTGGAATTTTTCTGACACCCATTCACCTCAAATAAGACATCAGGACGGATTTTATATTTTGCCGCTATTTGTCGCCAGTTTTGACCAGGAGGTACTTCAACAACAATCCCATTGTAGGGAGGTATTTGAATCTCGCGACCAACAGCAACTTTATTATTTCTTAAGGTCGGATTCATGGCGATAATAGTAGCTGGTGTGAGATTATAACGCTGGGCTATACTCTCCACAGTTTCTCCTGGTGCAATTTTGTGTCGTCCGAAGCGTTCAAGGGCTGAACTCTGACAACCAGTGATAGTCTGTTGTGCAAGTACAGAGTATGGGCTAGTGTGTATAAGCCCAAGGGTGCTGGTGACTATGCTAATACAGAGAAAGAGTAAACGATAGCAAACAGTCATGTATACAAAGGAGGCACTCAATTACTCTAGATTTTAAATCGCAATAGCAGGCGACAGAGGTAGTGAGTCCTTAAGCGGTGCTTATTTGTAACGAAAACTTACTGATCAGCAATGAATCTTTGAGAAGAATTCAGAATGCAGAACACAAAACCCAGTTGGAACTCTAAAGGATGAATCAGTTATCAGTTATCAGTTACCAGTTATCAGTTACCAGTTATCAGTTATCAGGTTGGAAACGGACTCGTCCACCCCTTGTTCACTGTTCACTGTTCACTGTTTACTGTTCACTGTTCACTGTCCTGAGTTCTGACTCTACCAGTTCCGGGTTTTTGCTTAGTCAACTATCCCCTAACTTGACTACACTTAGAAGTTAGCATCTGCATTGCTGTCCTTAAATATAATGATTATGAAATTATCTTTATCTTTAAAGCAACTGGTTATTTATCTATCTTTATTGACTATCGGCGGCGGTGCAGGCTTGTTTGGTAGTCGCTATTTTATACCACAAAATACTTGGTTTAAAGAGTTAAGAAATGTAACAGCATCTTCATCTTCGGAAACCCCAGTTTCAAATCCTGTCCGAAGTCAAGTTGGGGCTAATATTGGCGATAACATGAATTTTATTGCTAGTGCTGTTCAAAAAACTGGACCAGCAGTCGTCCGAATTAATGCAACCCGCAAAGTGGCGAATCCTATTTCTGATGCTTTAAAGAATCCTCTGTTGCGGCGGTTTTTTGGAGAAGAAGAGCAACCATTCCCCCGAGAACGAATAGAGCGTGGTACCGGTTCTGGGTTTATTTTGAGTGAAAATGGACAAATACTAACTAACGCTCATGTGGTTGCAGATACTGACACAGTATTAGTAACCCTCAAAGATGGTCGGACTTTTGACGGTACGGTAGTGGGAGTTGATTCTATAACAGATGTTGCTGTTGTCAAAATTTCGGCTTCTGATCTGCCAACAGTAAAAATAGGTAATTCACAAAACTTAATACCCGGTGAATGGGCGATCGCTATTGGTAATCCCTTGGGGTTAGACAATACTGTGACAATCGGTATTATCAGCGCTACAGATCGCACTAGCGCTCAAGTTGGTGTTCCAGATAAGCGAGTCAGTTTTATCCAAACAGATGCGGCTATTAACCCTGGTAACTCTGGCGGACCATTGTTAAACGCTCAAGGCGATGTTATTGGTGTTAACACTGCTATCCGCGCCGATGCTCAAGGGCTAGGTTTTGCCATCCCAATTGAAACCGCAGCCCGTATTGCTAACGAGCTTTTCACTAAAGGGCGTGTACAACATCCTTTCTTGGGGATTGAAATGTCAGATCTTTCTCCTGCCAAAAAACAGCAGATAAATCAAGACAAAAATCTCAATATTAAGGAGAATGTTGGTGTTGCAATTACAGGAGTTTTAGAAAAGTCTCCAGCACAACGAGCCGGACTCCTTCCTGAGGACATGATTCAAAAAGTTAACGCTAAGCCGGTTAAAACATCTGCTCAAGTACAGAAACTAGTAGAGTCTAGTACTGTAGGCAAGATTCTGGAAATTGAGGTCAACCGTAACGGGGAATTTAAAACATTTCAAGTACAGTTAGGAACCTATCCCCAGAAGTAGTCCATAGTCTAGGAGTCTAATAATTTTTGACACTTGACACTTGACTTACGGATTGTTACTCAAATGATCCAACTGCATCCGTTGTTCCATTTGGCGAAGAAAATAACCCGTCATCATAGCCGACGCTAAAAGACCCGCCAGATTGTCTCGATCTGTTGTAATTTGCACGTTAAAATTTTCAGCGGGTAACATTCCGACTAGCCCTTGGACGTTTTGGGAAATAATTTGTTTAATTTCCGGGCTGACGGACTGAGCGACGCGGGCTAGAACCTCAGGGGACTGGTGCTGTAGATACTTGAGTAAGTGATTGGGGTGTTCCTCAAAGCTATCAGAGATAAGCTGATTGGGATGTTCCTCAGGGTAGTCATTCAAAAAGTTAGGATCAAACACCATTGGCTGTTTTTGTAGCTGAGTTTCTTATTCTACTTTAAACCATAGTAGAAGGGTCGGACATATTACCACCTCTTTCTGAGGTACTAGGATTGTTCCACAGTAACAGAACTGCTGTTGGATTCTGCTGCTGTGAGTTCTAGCTCTAGTTGTTTTTGCTCCTGTCCGTTGGAGAATAATGGCGGAAGTTGCTCGATTTGGAAATACTGGTGAAATTTAGAGGTGATTTGTAATGAATACGAGCGAGATTCGCTGTCTCGGCGTTTTCTGACAAAACCAAGTTCGACAAGTTCTTGAACGTGTTGATATGCACCAGAACCGCGCAGGTTAATCAAGTCGCTTTGGAGTATTGGACTATTTAGGGCGATACCTGCCAAAGTCCGCAATGCTCCCACGCCCAATTCTACTGGAATCAGAGTTTGCACTAGGTCATGAAAATCTGACCGCAGTTGCAAACTATAACCATTTGGAGTTTCAACAACTTCTAGGGCGCTATCTCGGTGGGCATACTCATCAATGAGTTCTATGATGCCTTCCTCAGCTGTCGCGCGATCGCAAGCGGCATACTCAGTAATTTCACTGATAGACAGGGGCTTACCCTTCAAATAGAGAATTGCTTCTATTTTGGTCGCTGCATTTATCACGGCATTAGTCATTGGTCATTAGGCCTTAAGTATTAGGCATTAGTCAGAAGTTACTGGTATAGCAGGGAACGCTTAACAGGGAACGCTTAACAGGTCTGAAAGCTCGTGGTGTCTGTATTTCCTCATCAGTTCATGTCCTCATTTACCTGGCAACTGCTATACAAAGAAAAAATGACAAATCACAAAAGAGAATCACAGGTGTTTGGAAAGGTATCATATTTAATGACATAAGTCAAGGTGCTCATTGAGCTCACCAAAGAGGAACCTTGGGCAATACCCAAAAATTGTTATGACTTACTGCTCACCCAGCCTAGTTTTGAGAATAAATTCAGCGATCGCCAAATCTTGTGGAGTTGTTAGCTTCAAATTCGTTTCCTCTCCCTCGACAACTCGCACAGCAAAGCCGCACTTTTCAAACAAAGCAGCATCATCTGTCACTTCCCACCCTTGACGGAGACCTTCGGCGTGACACTGCTTGAGCAACTTAACATCAAATCCTTGAGGAGTTTGGGCTGCCCATAACTGTCGTCGGTCAGGTGTGCTTTGAATAATGCCATTTTCATTTACGACTTTAATCGTGTCTTTAACCGGGACGGCAGCAATCAAACCAGGACAGTCTCGAATTGCTTGAGCACAAGAGTTAAACAAATCTGGTGTGGCGAGGCATCTAGCTCCATCATGAATCAATACTTCCCTAGCGGAGTCGCTTAACGCCTGTAATCCATTGTAAACCGATTCTTGACGCGTAGAACCCCCTTGAATGAGTTCCACTGGCTTAGAGAGCTTTAATTGAGTAATAATGGTCTGAAAATCTTGCCAATCATAAGGTTGGGAGATAATGCCTATCCAACTGATTTGACTTGCCGCTTCAGCAGCCAGAAGAGTCCACGCGATAATAGGCTTAGAGCGCACCACAAGTAGAAGTTTATTGCGGTCACTCCCCATTCTTCTTCCGCTTCCAGCGGCTGGAATTAATAAATGCACAGAATCCCTCAGTTTCACTATAGGGGATAGGTTAGTGGTTAGTAGTATGATTTGACAACTAACAACTTTGAACGCTTAACAGGGAATAGGGAACGCTTAACAGGGAACGCTTAACAGGGAATAGGGAACGCTTAACAGGGAAAAGGTGTTTCTTTCATTCGTAGCGGGTGGTGAGCCGCCTGTGGGGCTGCTCACAACTGACCAGTTCTAATCCTTAATTTCTAATTCCTAATTACTAAGCCAAATCTCCCCTAAAATAATTAGCGAGTAAGCGTCAATATATATTATGCGAATAGTAGCCCTTGTCCCTGGCGGAATTGGCGACCAAATTCTGTTTTTCCCGACCTTAGATGACCTGAAGCACTATTACCCCAATGCTCAGGTAGATGTTGTTGTGGAACCCCGCTCAAAGACTGCTTACCGGGTGAGTAAGTCAGTCCATGATGTACTGGCGTTTGACTACAAAGACCGTAACAGTATGGCAGATTGGGGCAACTTGATAGGCACGATTCGCGATCGCGAGTACGATGTTGCCATTGCTTTAGGGCAAAGCGCTTTAGTGGGCGTTTTGCTGTGGCTGACTGGAATCCCCACGCGAATTGGCTACAAGAGCAAAGGATCTATTTTTCTCACCAATTCAGTTCCTTTGAAAACAGAACAGTATGCTGCTTGCATGTATCATGACTTGCTGCAAGGGTTAGGTATTAATTCCCCAACTCCTGAGTTAGCAGTAAATGTACCAGTACCAGATATTGACTGGGCAACTAAGGAGCAACAGCGCCTGGGGATCAAGGAAACCGGCTACGTTTTAATTCACGGTGGTTCTAGCGCACTTGCCAAAACCAAAGGTTTGGATAAAGTTTACCCTGTGGCAAATTGGCGGCAGATTATTCAAGACTTCCAACAAAAGCAGCCAGAAATGCCCGTGGTAGTCATCCAAGGACCAGAGGATGAAGAATTTGTCCGCAGTCTCAAACAATCCGTACCCAATATCAAAATCAGTAGTCCTGATGATATTGGCAAATTGACAGCGATGATTGCTGGAGCAAATTTAATGCTGTGTACCGACAGCGCCCCGATGCATTTGAGTGTGGCGGTACAGACTTATACCATTGCCTTGTTTGGTCCGACAAACCCAGCAAAGTTGTTACCCACGAGTGATAAATTCCTCGCCATTAAATCTTCTACAGGTAAAATGGCAGATATCTCGCCTCAACTCGTGTTGGAGAAAATTTGGGGTGGGTAAACCTGCTGTATTCCTAGACCGCGATGGAGTATTAAATGTTGAGGCTGGCTACATTCACCAACTAGAAAATTTACATTTAATTCCTGGGGTTGCCAAGTCCCTGCGCCAGCTCAATGACCGAGGTATTTTTTGCTGTCTGGTTTCAAATCAATCGGGACCTGCCAGAGGTTATTATCCAGATAGTCACGTACAAGCGTTACATCAGCGACTTTGCCGACTCTTGGCACAGCAGGCTGGAGCAAAATTAGACGCTTTGTATTATTGTCCCTACCTCAGCCCACCAGAAGGAGGAATAGACCCAGCCTACACCCAGTGGTCTACTTGGCGCAAACCCAATACAGGAATGTTGGTTGCAGCAGCCTGGGAACACGATTTAGACCTCAAGCACAGTTTTATGGTAGGGGACAAAGCAACTGATGTGGATATGGCACACAATGCTGGCTGTGTGGGTATTTTGGTACAAACAGGTTTTGGCGATCGCGTTTTGGTGGGTGATTACCAGCACCACACAAAACCGGATTACATCGCCAAAGATTTAGCTGTAGCTGTTGAATGGATTTTACAGCAGTTATAGATTAAAAAAAAATACAAAAATACAAGTGCTACCGAGCTTCACTTCGGCACAGCTTGTCTCAAAAACTTTTGTTACTATCTAAAATCCGCCTTTAAAAGGTGGATTTTAGCTTATTGACTTTCCTAACGGGTCAATAGCATTATTAGACGCATAATAGCTTGATATTTTATTCTTTTGCAAAATTTTTTTGCAAAAGGCTAGTAGAAATAAGATATTTTCGGTAGATTTTTGATAGAGCAAATTTTTTCGGTAATCTACTACACATTTATCGTGTTTTGTCATTATTGGGCATAAGTTAGAAGTTTAGCTTGGGTATAGCTTCTAGCCTAATTTATGAAGATAACACTGAGTTATCTTATTAAAAACCTTGAAATGACAAAGAAAATTAAAGAAGTAACGAGTTTTTTATCTTGTTACGAAACTAATTCACGGGAACCAAAAATTTACGCTAGAACAAAGAATAGTAACCTTAGTGCAGCAAGCTCAGGATTCTCGGCTGCATGGCAACAAATACTTGCCATTCTTATCAGGTGTGGATAGCTTACCGATAGATCTAACGCGCCATGTTATGTGTTCCTTAACTTCCCTCTTGCTGTCAGGCTGGTGCATCTAACAAGAATGTGACGAAAAATACAAGGAAAAACAGATGGCGATTCGATTACATGGTTTCATGAGCAGTGGAAAACGTTACATCCAAGTAGAAAACCAACCTCACCACATCACTGGGATTTTCAAAACGCTCATGCACTCTTCAAAAAATATGCATCACTGTACGCTAAAAGATGCGGAAAATGCCTATTTTAAATATGAGGAAGATGGAACAATTACTTTCTATCAACGTGAAAACTCTGAAATTTGTGATTCAGTAGGAATTTGGACATATCTTGTCTATGAATGTCCAGAGGGTGAAGAAAAAGTTTTCCCTGACTTATCTATTGATACAAGTGCAAAATCTTTGAAGCAATTGTTTGCTGGTTACAAAATTGTTCAAGTAACTGTAGACATAAAGGATTATCTCAAGTATCAATATATTCAAGATGAATATCTAGATGTTCAACTACCCTGTGATTGGAATACTTCAGAAGGTAGAAAAATTGCCAACCTTCTTTTAGAAGAATTTAAGGCCTTTAAATCATCTACTATTTTTACAGAACGTGCTGGCCAAGAATACGGAAAAACCGTTTTAGACGGTTTTATCAAAGCTGCACAAGAAGTTTTGGAAAACGGTGGAACTCTTAGAGACTTTGAATCTGCTCAATACGATGTGCTAAAGAAAATTAGAATTGATGACATGGCAAATTTAATTCTTGAGTATAACGATTATCGCATCTGGCAAGCGGCATTACCGAGTAAATCGAAAGCAGTTGAATATGCTTTTAGTACAGCATTAAGACTGATATGCCGTATTAAGTAAGTTAGTGGACAAAAGTGTTTCATGTGTGTTGTAAGCGAAAGGAAGCGAACGCAGCAGTTTGCGATTGCTTCAGTCTGCCCAACGGCAGATCTGTGTGCCAGCAGCACGGGGCTCCTGCCGTATGCGCTTTGCGCCCGCCCACAGGGCGTTGCAAGAGCGTAGGCGTGCAGGAGATAAGAGTTTGCCAGTGGCATAAGGATGGAGATGTCAGTGCAGCACTGGCTGACTACGTTCCGTATGTTCACAGGGCACGCTACGCAAACGCAATTGCCTTGATTACGATTATTTATGTCCACTGACTTAGTCTTGATTTAAAGCACTTACAAGTAATAGAATACCCAGCCGTCATGGTTCACCAATGCTTTCTTGCAGAAAACATGAAGCCAAGATGCAATCGTCATTTACGTTGAGCGAAGTCGAAACGTTGTCCGCCGCCTCTCCCGACACCAAACTGAATACAGTTATGGTGCGGGGCTTACGGCGAAGAAGCTAAAGATGAGAAAACATTAGTCATAGTTACTAGTGATTTTAAGATTCCCGACAAGTTTGGCGAAGTCGGGAATCTTGTTATTCACGTTCATGGGTAGGATGCCCGTAGGGCTTATGATTGAATGATTAAAACATTTCAAACAAGGCATCATCTAACTCATAACCTAGGAGTTGTGCCATCGACTGGAGGCGAGATTTACTAGGAATACCCTGCTGTTGTAACCAATCGTTTAAAGCAAACAGCTTGTGCATTAAAAAGATTTCTAAAGCTTCAGGATTATACTGAATACCTTCTTTGGTACTGAACTGGTGCGGGACAAGCATTGCTGCATAACGGGCAAATTCGCCAGTTTTCCAATCAAGTAAAAATACTAACCAGGGATAGCGAGTATCTAGACGGATAAACCAGAGCCGCACCTCTGGAATTTCTGAAAGTTCCCGTGGATCGCCTGGTTCCAGAGTATAGTCGATATCAAAATGCAGTTGCTGCTCGTAGGATGCGATCGCCCCCTCTTGCAGCAATTTTTCAATCTCTGTGACTACGGGGGACAGATCCAAGGAGTTAATGCAGTCGGTGTTGAGTGGGATAGTGATTGTCATTGAAAGAGCAGCAGTGGTGCTCAAGAGTATGATCGAGAATCCACAGTAGCAGCTTTCGACTATTCACGCTACATATACTGTCCGAAATAGCTGAAGACAAAAGACTATTACAACAAGACAAAAATAAAAAGATGTGATTTTACTTATTTGGTGATGGTAGCTTTATTTGGTGCGCCCCACGTACTAGCAGTAAAGTAGACGTTTGCAGCCATTTTAAGCTAAAGTTGTAATGAGTTCATTTTATATTGAGAGGGTGAAAAACCATTACTCAACCAGCACAAAAACTCTTCACCCTCACCTGTGATGTCCGCACTCATCAACAGCAAAAACACTGCTAAAGCGGAGCTAACAGGGTGCAAAATGTTGGATATATAAAATAACAAATAAACACTTCCCAGGGAAAATTAACCCATCAGTTAATAAACTTTAAAATATGCAAAAGCAAACGATATCAACAAAACCTATTCGTTCACTGGAAGATGCTCTTGAGCAGTGTCAGGTACTGGGTATGCGCGTTAGTCGTCAGCGTCGCTTTATCCTAGAACTACTTTGGGAAGCAAGAGAGCATCTTTCTGCCAGAGAAATTTATGATCGCCTGAATCATGAAGGTAAAGAGATTGGGCATACCTCTGTTTATCAAAATTTAGAAGCGTTATCCAGCCAAGGCATCATTGAATGTATTGAACGCTGTGATGGACGTTTATACGGCAATATTAGTGATTCCCACAGTCATGTTAACTGTTTGGATACAAATCAAATCCTGGATGTTCATGTAGAACTACCAGAAGAATTTATCCGTCAAATTGAAGAACAAACAGGAGTGCGGATTACTGAGTATAGTATTAACTTTTATGGTTACCGTAATTCGCAAGAGAGCAAATGACGGTTGATAGTGAGTTGCGCCCAAGTGCAACCACTACCAGTTACCTATTACAACCGTTTTACCATCTGCATTTTCAATGACTCCAGAAGGGAGTGGATTGTGAAATAGTTCCAAGCAAAGAAACTACGCTCATTTGTCAAGCTTATTTACGACTAAAGTAAAAAAAGCTTGCGTTTTTAAGCAGATTATGAGCGATCGCCCTTTAAGATTATTGTTAATAGACCAGGACCCCATCTTCCGATTAGGGCTAAGAGTAGCTTTGGAAGAATTCTCCAATTTACAGGTGGTATCGGAGGCAGAAACAGACACTGCTGCATTGCAGATTTTAGCCAAACTTGCACAAGAAAATCCAAACCAAGTCAATTTAGTCGTTTTGGAATTGGGAAATAGTCGCTTTGTTTCTAGCCAGCAACTGGGTTTACAACTCTGTCGCCATTTGAAAACCCAGTACCCCAATCTGCCATTATTACTTTTAAGTTCTGTTCAAGAACAAGGACTACTTCTAGCAGCAAAAGCTGCTGGAGTCGATGGTTACTGTCCTAAAGGAACTCCTATTTCTGAATTAGTGACCATTATGCACGATGTGGTGGCAGGTGGTTCATCCTGGGATTGGGAGATGGGAAAACAGAACATGAGGATTTACAGAAACGAGGATGCAGGATATGCTCTTGAAAACCTCACGTCTTCTGAACTTCCTTTTGCTCAGTTACGGAAGCGTCTACGGTTATCAGGGATTGGGTACATCAACGTCACTTTGAGTGAAGTGACAGCACAATTACAAGTTCCCGGATTACCATTATTAGATCGGGCAGTGTTAGCTGGGCAAAGACGAGAATTGCTAGCAGCGCGTTGGCTGCTGAATCGATTATTAGCTTCATCACTGGAAAGGCGACAGGAGGTACAGTCGCATTCACGTAATGTTTCTGCAAGCAATAATTTCGCATCTGCACAGTTGCAGTCTCCGATAAATTCTCTCCCAAGTACTTCTGTTTCCAAATCTGACTCACCAGCTTCTGTGCTGAGTCCTAGATCATTACAAGCGGCATTATTTGCATCCTGTCTTACCAAACTTCAGCTTCCTTTACAAAATGTGACAGCTATCCCTTTAGAAATTGATATTTTACGTGAAGACAAAAAACGTGATTTACTTTATCTTATTTTACAAAAAATTGCTGACGTGCTAGATGAAATGCGTGCTTCTGTAGTAGAGATAAGCCAATTATATGAATTAAAAAGTACTGTGTTGCTGGATGTATGGCAATCAGCAACTACGAGCTTTTTTGGCAAATTTTCTCGGGTGCGAGTAGACAATAATAATTTAGAAATAGTTACTTTTCTTCTGCAAGATGCTGCTGTGGTGCGAGCCGAAATCCTCAATAGAATTCCCCTGATTGAAGAGTTATTTTCTTATCTCCTATTTCAAAGAAATTTGCAAATTGATAATACTTCCTATCCAGCAGGTAGCTTTGAAGCAAAAGAATATGCAGAAATGATTCTGGAGAATCTCTTGATTCAGGTAGGCAATGGTGTTATGCAACCGTTGCTCAACTCTTTAGCAGATGTAGAAGAAGTGAAGCAAAATTTTTATGACCGTCAATTGATTTCAATACGAGAAATTGAACGATTTAGAAATAATTTGTCGTGGAGATATCGCCTCAGGAATTATGTGAATGAGCCGAAAGCAATTTTTGAAAGCCGCTATGAGCTATTTGTCTTTGCACCTCGCGGTATTGCCACAACTTCGATTTATGCGCCACGTGGACAAGAGTTAACGCAACTTTCTGGAATTCCGTTAGTTGTCACTTTAGCAATAGAATTTCGTGATGCGATCGCTCCTCGTATACAATCGCTCTTATCCTTGTTTGGCAGTGGTGTTGTCTTTGTTCTCACGCAAGTTATTGGTCGTGGTATCGGTTTGATTGGTCGTGGTATTCTTCAAGGAATTGGCAGTGTTTCTTTAAGGGAAAGAAAGAATAAAAAGTTATAAAAGGGAACAGCCAACAGGAGGTAATGTGTGGAGATTGAAACCCCACCCTATGCGCGAATTATACGCTACGTGCAGGCACTTTCACATAAATCAGAAATCAGATAAGATTGCTAATATATCCCTCTTTTATAACTCTGAGGAGAAAAATAATAAAAGGCAACACGCCGATGTTAAAGACTAATTGTTAACTAAAATTTTAAATAAGAGCAATTTTCAAACATTAATGCAGCAAATTTTCAGAAGATAAAAGTGCTTATAACTCCTTAATCTCAGCTTAGTAATAAAGTAAACTGAAGGAGACTTGCTCCCATGACTGCCCATGTAGATATTGACAAGTACAAGCAGCTAGTAGTTGATGATTTCAATTCCAGACCTAACTATGATGAAGGAAATCAATTTCACCTAAGTTTAGCTAATCGTCTGATTGAAATCGCTCAACCTCAGCCAGGACAGAAAATCCTCGATATTGCTACTGGTACAGGATTAGTGGCAATTACTGCAGCACAAATTGTTGGTTCTTCAGGTCGAGTCGTGGGAGTAGATATCGCCAAAGGTATGCTAGAGCAAGCACAGAGGAAGATTAAGACGATTGGACTCAAAAATATTGAACTCATAGAAGCAGACGCTGATTATCTCAATTTCAATGACAGCAGCTTCGATATCATTTTTTGCTCTAGTGCGATCGTGTATTTGACGAACATTCAGAACTCTCTACAGCAGTGGCATCGCTTTCTCAAACCAGGTGGATTAGTTGCTTTTTCTTGCTTTGCTGAAACTGCCCATACAGCAGCTGTCATGTTTAGACAAAAAGCCCAGACTTATGGAATTTTAATTCCCAATCCGAACGAGCCATTAGGAACTCCTCAAAAGTGTCAAAATTTGCTTACAGACCTAGGTTTTCAAGATATCAAAGTCATAACCGAACAGTTTGGTTCTTATCTGAGTAATGTTGAAAAAGCTTGGTACGCAAATGCGAGAAGCGCTTTTGGCTCTCAAGTAAAAGAACTCCCTCCAGAGAGATTAGAACAACTCAAAGCTGAATACATTGCACAACTCGAAGCAACTGCAACATACAAAGGTATTTGGAACGATGTAACAACTTTCTTTGTATTGGGGAGTAAGTAAATAACCTGTTAGTGTTGAGTTAGGTCGAGGGTGAGTATTATCTATGGCTTGACCTAACTCGATACCAAGCACTGGCTCAATATCTAAGTAGAGAGCGATATGACTAATCAACGGAATTTGATACTAACTGCGTAGCTTTGCTTCCAGACACTTCTGCATCCAACTTGGGTGTTGGCATATGCTTCATTTCCCAAACTTTTAGCAGAATTAGGTATTCGTAGAAAGCTTGCAATGTACACCAAGTAAACCCAGCGCGTCCGTCTAAGCAGCCACCTAAGATAAAATACATATACAAAAAACGTATGATTGGTCTAGCTGGTAAGCGCAAGGACAAATTTTTTAAGGCGCGGCGTCGTTCGACTTCTGACTTCCCAAAAAATAAATCTTTCCACCTAACTGTTCCGTTTTGTAACTGATGAAGGGTTTCTCTGGCTTCATCTGTGGAGTAACGGTTGTGTTTATCAATCCAGCGGCTGAACCCCTTGCCAGAAGTATAATGAGGGTATGTTTCTTTCAAAAAGCTTGTTGGACCGTCACAAACTTCTCGTTCTGTATGACCATAGTCTGTAAACCAGACTTTACCGTGGCGGAAAAGGCGCAGTTGGTAACGAGGATATTGAGTACTGCGGCGAATCCAAGAATTCATGAACATGACGCGTTCAGCGGCATAGTAGCCGATGTAATCTGGATTACGACTCACTTTTTGGCATTCCGCGAACAGTTCTGGCGTCATGCGTTCGTCAGCTTCTAGAATATAAACCCATTCATACTTGGGAGATATATTTTCTAGCATCCAAGTACGTTGACGACCATGGCTTTCAAAAGCGTGCTGAACCACACGAACTGGATAGCGGTTGGCTATTTCGACGGTGCGATCGCTGCTGCATGAGTCTACAACAATAATGTCATCTGATAGCATCGCCGATTCAATACAAGCGGCGATGTCTATTTCTTCGTTATAAGTCAATATGTAAATTGAAAACATTCGCAATCTTAAATTGATATGACTTGTCTTGTGCGGAATTTTACTTTGTTCTGGTAAATATATGCAAGTCAACTAAGATCATCTTCATCAGGAATTCATAAAAAAGTGGCAGTATGATGCATCGTACTGCCTTCAAAATAATGGACTAGCGTGCAGGCATTTTGCGTTTACCACCTATAACATTCATAGCTTTTAAACCTGACCAGCCGATAATAATGTAAGCAATAGACAACAGCAAACTGCCTATAACAATTCTCAAACCGGGCTTCCAATTGTCTTCAGCTTGTTTTATCAGCTCATCCCGGCGGGCGCGAATTTGCCCTAATCTTTGATCTGCAAGTTGGTCTGGATTACTTTGTTGGGCTATGAATTTGTCAAGTTCTTGAGGATTGGCTTTGAATTTCTTGAGCAAATCTTTTGTAGCTTGGGGAATATTGGGGTTATTCAGTGCTTGCTGATAACGCTGATCATCTTGAAGAAGTTCAGTATATTGTGCTTTGACTTGGGCTTTCTGCTTCTCTACAGATGCTTTGACTTGATCGTTACCCAATTGAGCTTTCACTTGGTTAAGCTGACCTTTCAATTGGTTTTCTGCTAGTTGTGCATCTCTGGTGATTTGATCCACTGTTTGAGTTCTTTGATTAATGATATTCCCAGCATGGACAGGAGCAATAATCAAAAAGAGTAATCCCAAGATACTTGATATCACAAGAGCTGGCATTCTCAAGTCTATAGACTGGGGTTGAGTGCCATCATCAAAACTGTCAATCCAATAGCCAGTAAATAGCATACCCAATGCGACTAATGGCACGACTCCTCGATCAACCAAACTTGCTGCCCATCTGAGTTGCAACAGCCTATCGGTTGGGCTGAAGTCAAGGCTTATAATCAAAAAATCAATCAAAAAGGACAATATTAAAATTATCCCAATCACTTTGAGTGTGCGGGCTGCGATCGCAGCACCTAAACGGTTATTCATAGTTTTTCGTCTTGTAGTTGACTGAAGTCAATATTTTATATAAAGGTACTGGAATATTGTTCCTATTCGGCTACCTATTATTTCTGTTTGAGAGATTCTTTTTTGGGTGATATATTTTCTACCCTTTAATGTCAGCCACACCACGGTAGCATCTCGATTCTAGGTTGTCTTCAGAAAAACCCTTGTGTAAAAAAAAACAAAAGTAACACTGGGAACGTTGATAGCTGTAGTAAATATTCCATTAGAGGGGTTTGAGATACATTTTTATGGTGTGATGAGTAGGGTGTAAGGGGAAAAATCACTACACACCATCGTCACAACAAACCAGTTTAGTGCGTAAATCTGAGAATCTCTTCCCAAATTGGCAAATCCTCTGGGCGATCAATATCAGCCAAGTGAGGTAAGTCAGCGACTGATAAATTTAACGTTTGAGCAATACTTATAGTCTGATGGAAGACTTGAGAGGTTCCCCAGTCTATATTGATAAATAATTCTGGCACAGGACGTTGCAAACCAATTAAGTAATACCCACCATCAACTGCTGGACCAAGCACAAGCTCGCATTGCTGAAGTTGTGCAAAAGCTTCTGCTAAAATCTGGTTATTCACACCAGGGCAGTCAGTACCGATAGTCACGACTTTTTCTGCACCTGATTGAAAGGCATTGAAGAAAGATTGTGTCATCCGCAAACCCAAATCTCCCTCTCCTTGAGGTTGGTAAATTAAGTCATATCCTAGCCACTCTTGCATAAGTTGCAAATCACCACCTGCAAACCGCACTTCAAAAGATATGGCGGAAGTCTTTTGCAACTGTTTCACTTGAGATAATGTGTGTTCTGTCATTTGACGCTGAAGATTTGCTGCACCTTCAGTTCCCAAAGCAGGTATCAGTCGAGTTTTTGTCTTGCCTGGTTCTGGATAGCGAGTGAAAATTATCAGATGCTGTTTTGCTGTTTCTGGTAGATTGAGCACGAGATACCTTCTTGAAATAAATTAAAATTATATTAATAGCAATACTTATTTTTGTCAGGTTCATCGTGTTCTTTTCCCGTTCGCATTGCACCTAAAATCGTAGAAATGTAGACACAACGTTTAGCTTTTCCACCAGACTTACTAGATAAAGTTATTCGTCCCAACGGTGGTTTCCTAATATTTCCTCTATCATCAAATTGGATTTGCCCAACACCATTTGACTGTTGTAAAGTTGTTTCCGCATCCAAGCGCACATTTGGATCTAAATTATTCCAAATAGCGTTAACTGGGTTTTTTGTGGCAAGATGAACTGCCCATTGCACAATATCGTTTTGTTCCCGAAAACTAACTTGCCAAGTTAATTTGTTTTTGATAGCTTGGCTTTGAGCTTGGCGTATAGCAAGATAAACTTCGTTTTGAGCAGTGTTGAGGCGCTGAGTATCGACAAAAGCTAGCCAACTTGGAACTGATATGGCAGCTAAGATACCAATTATGACAATACTTACTAAAAGCTCTAGTAGTGTGAAGCCATTGCTAGAACAATTCTGCTTATCCTTAAAGTTATTTAGCAGATAAGAATCCATTGCCTTGGACTCGTATACTTGCTTGAGGAAAATATGTTTTATAACTCTCATTAAAATCTATATTATTGTTTTGAAGACGAGCGAGGGCATTACCACGTAAATAAAGTTCTGCTACGGTATTTTCGGAATCCACACAAACGTAAAAGCCACGTGTTCTAACATTTTTAGTGGCAACAGCATCTCCACTCCCAGAAAATTGTGGCAACTGTTGACCTATTTTGCAATTATAAGGTGCTGGATTGGTATTATCATTTATTGTAGTTTGATCAATGTAATCAACTAAAGGTATAATTTTTTGTGTGTAATTGTCGCTGTTTTTTGTCCATTGATTCATCTTACTCTTAAGATTGCCTGAAGCTTGCAGATTAAACATCTGAAAACCTTTGTCTCGGGTTTCGTTTTTCTCGGTTTCAGTAGCTCCATAACCGTCTTTGATTTGAAATTTACCGATTCTAGCAGCATTAGACCATGTAGGGTCATTATCTTGAATTAAATAATAGGCAACTAAAGAGTAAACAAACAAATTTCCTTTTTGTGTAGCAGAAAGTTCTTTGGAAATAGACTCCCGCTTCCAAAAGACAAGAACAGGAAAATAATTATTTTTATAACCATACCTTGGTAGTTGCTGCCTAATTGCATTAATGCCATCAGCATCATATATATAGACTGACTGCTGTAAATCCCGCGCAATATAATCAAGTGCTGCTTTGATTTCTTGCTCGGTATCTGCCTTTGCTTGCTCTTGTCGATCAGTTGTCATAATGTTAATCATGAATCCTAGCAAAGGTGTGATAACAAGAGTAGCGATGATGATGCCTACCAGTAACTCAATCAAGGTAAAGCCATCACATTTATTTTTCTGGCGAAAAAGCTTTAACTGCTTAATGAAAAGCCATAATAAATTCATAATATTGATTTGCTCGGAATAGTTACCGAGACTTAGCAATGAGACTTAGGATTAGGATTAGTAGCAGGAGGTTTCAGGCGCTGACAGAAATCACTAAATGTTGTTACTTTACTTGATATTTCTGTTGTCATTTCTACTAAAGGTGCTTGGATGGATATTAAACCTGTCCCTTTAGTGAAAGTTTGTGCTTGTTTAATGTCTGGGTCTTTCAATGCCTTCAATGTGATGCTAGGCTTATTGAAAGCGTCTGCTCTGTACACTCGTAACCCCAATCTATAGCCATCCTCGGCATTATTGGAAGTTGGGTTATACCCAAATCCCTGAACAATCATGTCTTTGAAGTTATCACTTGTACAACCTCCCGTATCTCCATCTACGCAATATAACTGAGATGATGGAGTTGCAGGAGAGATTTCGCATAAGCCAGTTCCAGTTGTAGGACAAGTTAGGGTTCCTGATGGTGCATCTGGCGAAGGTGAATCGGTCGTTGTTGCCGCGCTGTTCGTTATGATGGGTGGTGGTGGAATTGTGCTTGATTTAATGCCATCAATATAAGTTTGAGCAGCGTTAGTTGCTAACTCAATACGTCTTGCTTGTAACCGTGTTGCGACAGAGAAGATAATAAGAGGTGCGATCGCCACTAGTAATATGCCAACAACAACGACTGCTATTAATGATTCAATGATGGTAAAACCTGACTGACTAGATAAAGATGCTTGTTGCTGTTTTCGGTGAATCATAACATTAACAGTTATCAGTTATCACTATTCACTGATTTAAGAACACGTACCGCGTTGATCTTGGGTAATGGTGTAGTTACCATTAGGATCTTGAGCACACAACAAAGTTTTTACCCAAGCATCGTCTCGTCCGACTTCTCTGTAAAACTCATTCGGCTTGTTTGTTGCGGGTGTTGTAAAGTGTAGAGAGAATAAGTCAGGTGGCTGATTCAGCAAAGCGGTATCATAACTCCATAAACGGTTGGGTGGAGTAAAGAAGGATGTACGACTTAGATTTGAATTGGAAGGATTGCTTCCATCAATAACTGTTTGCCAAGGAGCAGTGGCATAGTTACTGTGTTTAAATTGGATAAAAGAACCAGCTACTGTGTGGCTTATCCCTTTCCAGTTTTCTAAGTAACGTACAAAGTTTTCCAAACCACCATTGCTTTCTGTTGGGCGTCCCGGCGTGTTACCTTGAGCAAATATGAGATTTGTTTCTGTATTTGTGGCGGTTTGCATCTTGTAGTCCCCCTTTCTCTCTTCGCGAAAACCGAAGCGGAAATTATCAGATAAAACTGTAATTGCATCAGCAACAACTAATGCTGAACGCCAAGTTTCACCAGTGTTGCAATCAGGAAACTGATTCGGGCGACAGCCGAAGTTAGAATTCAGTGATTGACGCGCGTAGAATTTATTACTCCAGTCCTTTTCTCCTTTTAAGGAGTTGTCTGTGAACTCTTCTTGGGTGTGAATATTGAAATTTCCTTTGATGTAAACTGGCAGGTTAGATACTAAAATGAGTCCCTTTTCTTCTGGCTTATAGGTAGCATTACGGCTTAAGTCTCTGCCGTTAATCAGCATAATGGCATTTGGTCGGCGAGTTGAATCTAATTTGAAGTCAGTAGCACTAACATCTAAATTGTTGGGTTCACTATCGTCGGGGAGTGCATCATCACGAGTGGTGTAAATAATTCCACTATTTGGAAATAGAAACTCACCACCACTTTTTGATTTTCTGCGTAACAAATCCAAATCTAAGATAGTGGCGCGAATTTCTAACGGTTCACGCGATTCAACTGTTTTAATCTCTCTTGCATCAAGAAAAGCAGTTTCCATAATAGCGCCATGAGGAATAACAGTATCTGTGGGATTACCAATAGTACCGTCTAAAATCTTCAAGGCGCAAATCGCAGAGTCAACTGTTGATTGTTCTGCAAGGGTAAGAGGCTGACTAGTTGTGATTTTTTTCCAAGCATCCTGTAGTGGTTTATTCACCAAGCGTCCATTTGAGTATTTCAGCTTTGCTTGGTAATTCAGCACATTCTCGTAACCTGTGGTTGACAAAGATGAAGCTGAGTAGACAACACCGTTGTTAGAGTCACCCGGATTATTACTAACATTCGGTAGCCCAGTTAAGTCTCTGTTTGTATTTCTTAAGCTAACGTCTGGTAAATCTTTCTGGTTTCTGGCTGTTGTGCTATTTGTGGGGTTGTAATAGCTGCTGACACAAGCAATTGGTTTTTGATAGTCGGTTGGAATCTTTGGATTATAGGAATCATCTTGGTAGTGATAAACAGCTGTAGCCCGCATTCGTAGATAAGGTGTCTTCTCATCGGGCATAGTATCTGGTGGATCTGCTATGGTATCTAGTTTTGGATCTGCGATCGCATTAGCAAATTGAGCACTACCGCCACCAGAAGTGTAACGGCTAGATAAGTAAATTCCTGCACCTGTGACAACTCGCAAACCCCCGACGACATCCAGAGAACTTTGGGGTTTTTGTGCTGCTGACTTTTCCCAAAATTCGTCTCGGTTTGTCGCTCCTAAATCCTCTAACTGGTATGCTTGAGAGAAGCGCTTACGAGTAACAGTGCTATTCTTTCCGTTCTTATCAACATCCCATTCCTTACCAGTAATAGTCTGTCCTTCGTCTGGTGAACTGAGAAATTTGCCTTTGGTTGTGTCATACCATAATTGAGGTAAATTATTGCCAACTAAAATGCGATCGCCTATTTTTTGCTCTTTATCTGCTTTTGCTTGTTCTACTGGTTCTGTTGCAGGTAGATAAAGTTTACTTCCGTTATCTTTTATTCCTATTTCGGCATAATTCGTAGCCGTTTTACCATCAGCAGGATTGAAGGTAAACACCCATTCATCCACTGGCCTTAAAGAGTTTCTATTTCCTTGAAGAGGACTATTTGTTTCATAGTCGTAACTTCGATATTTTAGTGGATTACTACCTTGTGGTATTTCGGCGTATGGAACACGACGTGTCCTTTTTTTAAAGTAAGCTTTTAGCTTTTTATCACGAACTTTAACAGCATCTAAAGTGTAGTCCTCTGCTAAATCTCGTTCTATTTCCTGTTGCACTTCATCAGGAAGGTCTGCGTTATTTGGATATGCACTATTTGTTGCTTGCACTAACCGGTCAATTCGTTTTGCATACCCCTCATCATTATAAGCTGCCGTGTTTCCGTAAACAGATGTAGGTACAGTTTTCTTTGTGTTATTGATCACATCACTTTCAATTGTGCTGTTAGGTACATAAGATTGGTCAAATAAATCTACTTGCACATCACCATGACTGGAATTGTCTGTTACTCTACTATCTATTACATTTCCAGCGACAATAATTTTGCTATTTACCTCTTTGAAATAGCATGATGTAGGACTACTAACTAGATATAACTTGATAGGCTGAGCCAGTCTTGTTGTTAGCAAATTACCATTTGTGAAGACACGTCCATTTAGACTGATGCCTTCTTCAGAAGCAATTTCTAAATCATCTTCATAGACAACCGCATTGTTAGTGAGGGGTATTCTTTCTTGCTCTCGGTCTTGCTGATATTCTAGAGCGACAAAGCCTTTATTACCTCTAAATGTTTCATATTTATTAGTATTTAATATTGTTAAATCTGTGATTGGCACAGTTGTAGTATAAACAAAAATACTTTTTTTTAGCTTTTCACCGACTTGATACCAACCATTGGCACTTACTAAGTTCGCGCTAGTGGTAGCTAAATTTTGACATTCGTTACCAACAGTACCTGTGTCCATCGGTTGCGTTCTTGCTTTTAAGAAATTTCCGGGTTGATTACTAGTTGGAGTCCGAAAGTAAATACCATAGAGAGTGTAACTATCAAACTTACCGTTATTGTCCGTATCTACAGGATATTTCCAAACAGTTTGTAGAGTATCGTCGCCTTGAACAAGTTTTAACTGTATCTCATCACCAAAAGTAAATTGGTTAAGGTTATTATTGATAACTTGTTCAAGTGAAAAATCTGAAGGAATTGAGGACTCTAACCTAGAATCTCTAAATAACTGTTCTATTTTTGCTTTTGCTCTTTCAATAGCAGGGTTAGCTGCATTCAGAACAGCCTCATTCACTCGGACATTACTAGCATTTTTTGCCCTTTCAAAAGACCGAAATAAAATAGCAGTTGTTATTAACACAACCACCAATGCTACCATTGCGACAGTTGGTAACACAAAACCAGCATTCACACTTGACTGTTGTTTTTTATTATTGACTAGTATTGCCCGTAATAGCCGAAGAATTTGTTTTTTAATTGTAGATACAAATATTTTACGAATTTGTCTATAAAACCTCTTGATTTTCTTTAATCTCCAACCATAGTGAAACATAAGTAGTTGACTGCTAAAACTTCTCATAAAAAAACCGCAGATGCACGAACTTTGCACACAGATAATTTATCTGCATACTCTGCGGAAAGTCGCCCAGAGAGCGTCTACATCTGCGGTTCCAAATACCTCTAAACCAGTATTTCAACTTCAGCTAACTTTGTAAAAATACTATGAGAGCAAGCTTATATTACCCACTTTTAGAGAAAACATACCAATCTCGCAAAAATGATTACTTATACGATTTCTCAGGAAGCTTGCAATTGAGACAGACCCCCCGTAACAGAGATTTTGCACCATTCTCAAGAATCCAACCTCGTCCGCCTCGGAATCAATTCCGAGGCTCACAGTCCAAGTCTACTAAAGTAGACTCATATCAAGTCCGGTTGATTAGTTATTATTAGTGAGGATGTGTGCGAAAATCGTAAAAGCCTCTCTCCCTGCTCCCTGCTGAAAGCGATTTTAATGATAAGTCTTTAACCGGACATGATATCAAAGGCTTATGCAGTCGTCTTTAGACGACTTTTACTATCAGACTGGGGTTTAAACCCTAGGCGGTTGTTGCCAGGAGTACAAGATATGAGCCTTAAACTCCTGCGGCGCGGAGTCCGCTAGTGATATATGAGGTAACAGAAGATGTTATAAACACTGCTCAAAATCGACTGAAGCTGAATAAATAGCCTATGTTAATGCATGCCTTATGAGCAGAAGTATACGTAAGATAACAAAAATTAGAAAAGCACTGGAGTATCCCTGTTCTCCAGTGCTTAAAGGCAACAACTCTTACTCAAAATTAGAATACCCAGGAAAATATAATTAGAATTGGATAAATAAAAAAGCACTGGGTACGGATAAACCCCAGTGCTCAAGGACGACTTACACGATTTACTATCAATCCAGAATTAGAATACCCATACAAATGCACGGGTGAAATCAACACCGAATCAAGGCTTGAACCTGTTGACACGTTAGGGCTAGCCTTTGCCTCTACCGCAGGCGTGTATTTTATGCAAGTCAGAAGCGTGATCCAAAGCTTATGTCTTTGGCTAAAATAATTTAAGAAGCTTGCTACCACAGTGTATGGACTCTTTAAACGGCGACTCCAAGTCAAGATCCCTAGAAGATTTACAATCAGGGGCAAATAATAGCGAAGATGAGAACATTCTGGAACTGAGCGTATTATCCGATACTATAGAACTTATAGAAAAAATTATTACCAAAATCAGTCAATCTGCTCAGACAGGTGCTCAAAGCGAAAATACTCAACACAAAGCTAGTGTGACAATAAGATCCCTTGAGCTTAACTATAGTGAAAGACCAGAAATGGAAGAGACACTAGAGCTTTTGTGCGAGCAAGTAGAAAGTTTCAAGCAACTGCTGTACTACAAAGAATTAGAACTGCAAGAGATACAGCAAGAGTTGCGTGATACAAACGAGGATTTGTTAACTGCACTTAATTCACCGTGCCTAACACTTAATTCGGCGAAAAAATTAGTTAAAGAAATTTTGGTCAGTAAAAAGCCGATAATTGGTGAAACTTTAGCAACACTCCTTAGCGCTATTTATAATTCGACTGTCGAACCACAAGAGTTAGAGCAGAAAGAAAAATCAAATTCTCCAAAACTTTTGATAAGCGCTCCAGGCAATTGTATGCCTACCAATAATCAGGCATATCAAATTCAGAGCGTAGCGCTGAGAAAGCAAGCTACTGAAAATAGGGCTAAATCTCAAATGGTGAGAGAGCAATCTCCTGAAATTCGGGCGAAATCTAGAAAGTTGCAAGCTCAGTTCAGTGAAAATCTCGCGAAATCTATAGAGTTGAAAGCTCAGTTCATGGAACTGGGAACTAAATTTATTGGCTCTCAAGCTTCATTCATGCTGCGTGAGCAGAATTTTAGGCACACACAAAAGCCGAAAGCAATTGATCTGGCGGACGTTAGTCCGCCAGATCAATTGCTCGATTTTGGAGATAGTTCTTGTAAGTGTACTTTTGTGTGGTAACTAGGGTGACGCGCGCGGTGAGCGATAGCTAGCCCCTAAGGGGGCGCTGCGCAAACGCTGCTGCCCTTGGCAGATCGCCCGAAGGGGGGTGGGGTCAAATCAACGTGGAATAAAGACGTGAACGTTAAGTTGACACATATGAGCTAGGTTAAAATCCCGGTACTGCCACTACCTAAGTTACCAATCAGGGAATTCTAAATCTGAGTAGAATCAGCAGAAGCTGAAAATGTTTTAAAAGTAAAGTCCATCATCAAAATTCAAGTGTGGAATAATAAACAAGCAAAAAATAGACAAGATTGCAAAAGTTACTTTTGCACTTCTTAGGGAAAGGGGAAAGGTTAAAAGAGAAAGGTTTTTTTATATTCTTTTCCCCTTACCCCTTACCCTACAACTGACACGAAGTCTAACGTGTCACGGTAATTTGTAGAGATTATCCGTGAACATGAAATAACAGAATAAACAATCAATCACTACTTTTGTAGTGCTTTTGTACTGTTATCACATATATTTATTAGGACTTACGCACTACTAAAAATAGTGGGTTGCGATCTGCGCTTTGCGCAGCAGCGTTTGCGCAGCGCCCCCAAAGGGGCTAGCTATCACTTCCCAAAGGTCGCTGCGGACTATGGTTACGTTGTTCGTGCGTAAACCCTATTAATGTAGAATTTTCCATGCTTAGGAGTTAGAAAATATTTATGTTTATCATAGTCGAAAAAGAGATGTATCAGATAGAAAATCAGGAGCAGGCGGTTATGAATTTAGAAAATATGCACGAAACACTTAATGAACTAGAAGCCCAGAAAAGCCAAATTGAAAGGACTATAGCAAGTATACGACTGGATATTAGTGAAAGAAAAGAAAAACTCCGCAAAGTCGAATATGATATATTTGGTGATATCGATGAACGCGCCAGAAAGTGTCTTGAACTCGAAAAATCTATATCACTACTCAATTTCAATTTATCGAAATATCAAGCAATGCTTGTAGATGTAGAAATAAAGATACCTCCGCTACAAAAGCGGATACAAGATTTAAATCAGCATCTGCAATTACTACAAAATACCAATGAGATAAGACAGGCTTTAGAGCCATTTATCGAACTTGAACAGCAGTATTTAGAAAAGCGTGATGAAATTGACCAAATGCTTAGAAGCAAAGGTCATTATTTAGGACTTAAAGCGCTGCCGGCGACGCAGAAACTCATTAGGAAAGGGACTGAATACGAGCTACGAAGCACATTGCACGGTTAAATAAAAGAAGCATTTTTCTTAACCAATGGTATGCACAAAACCCCACCTACGGCGTGTGTAGGTGGATTTTTATCGTCTTTTGACGAGAAGTCTGCTGTTGTCAGCCCCTTTCCTAGTAAGAAAGAGGTTGACTTAGATCTTGCACCATACTTTTCGTCCGCCAAGAAATAAATTTCTTGGCTCAAAGTCTAAGTCCGTTAAAACGGACTGAAAAACTTACTCAGTCCGTTTTAACGGACGCGTGTTTATTAGCCCAGAACTTGAGTTCTGGGCGTACTCAGCCGGAGGTGCAAGATCTAAGTTGAGGTAATGTCACACTCTTAATAATGATTCAAGTTAATACCAGCTTCTTTCGCCATTGCTTCCAACCCTTTAACTTCTAGGGTTTTGATTGCTTTGGTAGATATGCGCATTCTGATCCAACGTTTTCCGCCTTCCCACCAAATACGCTTGTTTTGCAAGTTAACTTGCTGAAGGCGCTTGGTACGACGGTGGGAGTGGGAGACGGCAAAGGCGTTATTTGCTTTTTTACCTGTTAATTCACAGCGACGAGACATTATCTGAAACTCCTATATTTTTCTTTAGCACAATCTCTCATTATATAAAATCACTTAGCGAATGCTGACAAATCCAGCTTTTGTAATTAATTCCTGACCCTGAGCAGTTAGCAGTAATCTGGCATAAGACTCGCCTGCTTGTTGGTCAATTTGACCATTCTGTTTCACAACCACCGATAATCGCCGACTCAGAGGATACTGACCACTCAGGAACACTTGGGTGTTGACTTGGTTGCGCTGTTGCGGACACTGCTCGAGGGGGACAAAGGGCAGTTTGTAGGGGGGAACAAGTTCATTAGAGTTACGACCCACTGGCAAAGGCTTAACGTGACACTGCGATATCACCAATGGTGCTGAGGTGTAGTAAATACCTCCTGGATTGTCAGCAACTTGGCGTAAAGCCTCGGTTGTTGTTGGTATAAGTATAACAGTGGCACTTTTGTCTCGCTCTTTTTTACCATAAGGTATGATTTTTAAGTCAGGACCGCCAACTTGATTCCAGTTGGTGATTTTGCCCGCATAAATATCATTGAATTGACCTACTGTTAGACCTTTTATGTTTAAGCTTGGGTTTACGGCGATCGCAATCCCATCAATCGCCACTGGTATTTCGTTGAGAGAAAAACCTCGTTGTCGCGCTTGCTGATACACTTGATCTGGAATCGGGACAGAGGACTGAGCAAACGACAGTTGATTGTCTAACAACATACGGATACCAGTCTGGGAACTAGGAGCACCACCTTCAGGGTCAATGTAACGCAAGCGAAAGTCAGGCCAAACCGTTTCAATAATTGGGTCTGCTGCTTTACGGATTGACACCCAAGTCGTGCTACCACCATAGTTAAACGCCCCAGATGGAACATTCTGCACCTGGGAGAAACTTTTGACGTTAGACTGCCCTAGAGACTGTGATTGATTGTTAACTAAACTACCCAAGTCAATACCAGAGCGTTTCATCAACCACCAAACACCACCTCCGATTAATCCTAGTGTGAGCAGCAGCGCCAAAACGAGAACAATTGTTTCGTTTTTTTGGGACATAGATCAATGGCTTGTAGCGCCAGAACTTGCTTCAAACATCAGTATAGTTAGGAATTCTATACTTTTTTGAATTCTGTTCCCAAAATGCCACAGATGTTAATCTGAGGCTGAGCCTCACTATAGGTATTCCCAGGCTGCAGCCTGGGAACGAGAGATTCCCCAGCAAAGTCAGGGAACCAGAGAGTAGAGTTATTCTACTTTGCAGCTTCTTGCGTTAACTTGGTAAGCACCTCATTGGAACGCTCAACGAAAGATTTCATTCCTTCAGCGTCAAAACCTTTTTGAGACATCAGTGCCAAATCATATACATGTTGGCAAACTAAGTTCACTAGCTGTCCGCTAGGTGACTGAACATCATCTTGAATAATACTACCTTGACTCAGATTCGCTAAATTTTGAATCAATGGGTGAGCAGTATTGACTAAGAAAACGTGATCTTCGGGAAAATCTGCTGCTTGCTGTTGCATTAAAGCGCTCATTTCCCGCATGCGGCGCAAAAATTCTGGCAAAAGTACCATTGCTGGTGGCGTTCCTTGTGGATCGTCTGCTTTTAAAGCTTCGGTGCGAATATTCAGCTTGGGTTTGTTGAGCGCTTTCTCAAACAGCTCTTTGATCACCTCACTTTTGGTTTTATTCGTCTTGGGATCAACAATTTCCCCAGATTTGTCTTGATCCAGCAGGGTGCTATCTAAATCGGAGTCTACGCGTGTAAATTTAACATCCTGATATTCCCTCTCCAAGAAGTTGATGAAGTGGGTGTCGATAAAGGAGTCCATAAACACAACTTCCAAACCTTGATTTTTGTGCAGTTCTATGTATGGGGTTTGGGCTGCTTCATCGGTGGCGTAGAAGACGCGGTTTTCGTGACGTTCTTTGTTGCGTTCTAGGTATTCTTTGAGAGTTGTGTACGGCAATTTTGGAGTGTCTGCGGAAGCAACATCTTGCCAAACATCTCCCTCTTGAGACTGTACCTCAACTGCTGGGGTAGCCGTTGACGGCTGAGTGGTTGGTTGATAGGTGCTGCGAAAGACGATGATATCTTCGACTTGTTTTTTGAATTTCTCGTCGTTGAGAACGCCAAATTTTACGAAAGTACCTAAGTCTTTCCAAGTATTGATGTATTGTTCGCGGTTGTCGCGGTAAAGTTCTTTGAGGCGATCGCCCACCTTCTTCGCGATATAGTCACCAATTTTGCGCACAGTGCGATCAGTTTGCAAAGCACTCCGCGACACATTCAGGGGAATATCAGCGCTATCAATCACACCTCGCATGGGCAGAAGAAATTGTGGGATAATTTCTTCACAATGATCGCTGACATAAACTTGGTTGCAGAAAAGTTTGATTTGCCCTTTGGTAACATCAACATCCGGCTTCATTTTGGGGAAATACAGAATCCCATTGATGATGAACGGGTAGTCAGTATTCAGATGCACCCAAAGCAACGGCTCTTCTTGGAAAGGATACTGATAGCGGTAAAATTCTAAATAATCCTCTCGACTCAGGCTACTAGGACTTTCCCGCCAGACTGCCCTTTGCTTATTTGATACTTCGCCATCAAGCTTAATGGCGACTGGCATGAAATCGCAGTATGTTTTAATCAGCGTCTTTATGCGTGCTGATTCTAAATACTCCTGTTCTTCTTCTTGCAAAGTCAGGGTAATCGTCGTACCAATAGTTGTACGAGCTGAATCTTCCAGAGTGAAGGATGGGGAACCGTCGCAACTCCAGTGAACTGCTTGTGCTCCTTCTTTGTAAGACAAGGTATCGATTTCTACCTTTTGTGCGACCATGAAGGAGGAGTAGAAACCAAGACCAAAGTGACCAATAATTGGTTGTTCTGAACCGCCTTGGTACTTGTTTATAAATTCCTCTGCACTAGAGAAGGCGACTTGGTTGATGTATTTTTTGACCTCCTCTGCAGTCATTCCGATACCATTGTCGGTAATGGAGAGCGTCTTTTTGTCTTTATCTATGGCGATTTGAATTTCCGGTTCACCGATTTCACCAGAATACTCCCCAGCGCGAGATACCATTCTCAACTTTTGGATAGCATCTACAGCGTTGGAAACGAGTTCCCGTAAGAAGATTTCATGATCGGAATAGAGAGACTTCTTGATAATCGGGAAAATATTCTCAGTATGAATACTGATTGTACCTTGTTCTAGCATAACTGGTAATTTTCAATGCAAGTATCTGAATGATAACTGAGGCAAAACCCCTCAGCACACCTGTGTACACCCAAAGCCTAATCTAGGTAGTTGGTTATCCTCATTTTGAAGGAATGATATGGGATTTCACCAATTGGATTGTATGGTGTTTGTGGGGGCGATCGCTCGTGGTTTGCAGCATTGATTACCCGATAGCAGGGATTCGGATTTCCCTACCAGTTAGGTAAAAGCTGCTATCCTCGGAATCGAAGATAGGCATATTCCTGCAAACTATGCGATTCACATTTACAGCAGTTGTGCCGCGCAACTTGCTAGATTCACTGCGTCTATTATATAAACTGAAGCATCTTACGGAATAAAGATAAGTAGCGATCTACCTAATTAAACGTGAAATGTCATTACGTTAGCGCAGCGTGCCCGGAGGGCAGCGGAACGCAGTGAGACCAGCGCTCTTTGGAGGGTTTCCCTCCGTAGGCGACGGGCGTTCCCGAAGGGTGAAGGGAAGTAATCGCAAAGACTCTATTTTACGTTTTTCAATGTTGACCTACTTACGACTTGCGCCCATGTAATCGTTAATGTACATCACAATTTCTACGATACAGACTGCCTCTCAAGGTTATGCTCAATCAGAAAAATCATGCTTTAGAATCAAGTCTGGCTTTCGCTTTTTGAAGTTTTTCCCAAGCAACTTCCATTCCGGGCGGCGGTGGTAATTTTGCAATTCGAGCGAAACGCTCACGGTTGCGTTCTTCCCAATACTTCTGATTTTCCTCTACCTGTTTCAAGACAGTTTGATACTCTGCTTCTACTTCAGCACGATTTGCTTCGATGTAGGACATAGCTGCTTCCTGTATCACTTCATGAACTTTGACAATGTGAGGATGACTGCATTGTCCTAACCGCAAAGCTTCGTTAATGAACTTTACTTGTAGTTACTGAAAATTTGGTTCATTTTGTCGATTAGATTTGAGGATTTTAATAGCAAAGATTTTACCTGTACGCTGTTCGATGACTTTGTAGGTTTCACCAAAGCCACCCCCACCCAGATATTTTTGAATGATGAAGCGTCCATTTTGCAGTGGTTGATTGGTTGTCCAAATGTAGAGCGATCGCTAAACTCTGGTTAGTTTACTTGCAACCAGGTAAGCAAATTTCCCTACCAGTTTGCCAAAAGCTGTTATCCGCTACCGTTTCATTTGATAGCATAAAACCAGCGGCAGCAGCAGCCAATCCAGAGTAGCTGTTGAGCATTGAAATCACGACTGGCATATCAACCCCTACACCCTTACACACGCCAGATACCTACGGAGGGAAACCCTCCTATGTCCTGCGGACACGCTACGCTATCAGTACTGGCTCCCCTACACCCCTACACCCCTGTGTTTCTTAAGAGCATCATTAACTACATTGAGGCTGTGTGACAAATGCCAAAGAATCTTGAAGAACAATTCGCTTACCAGCATCAAGACCGTTATCGGCTGGAAAATATTCCGGAGTTTGTTAATCTTATCAAAAATGGTACAGAAGATTCACGCCTTAAAGCATTAGAACAAATTGAAAAGATTCTTTTACGCATTCATAATACATATGCGATCGCCTGGGATTTTGGCGGTGTCTTGATGGATGGACATAATAAATTTTTTATTGAACTATATGCACGCTCAAAAGGAGTTGATTTAAGCACTGAACAATTAACCCAACTTTGGCAGATTATCTTTAAAAGCGATCCGATTCCTGGTGTGAATTATGATGCTCTCAAAATTGGTCAGGCAACTCCGGAACAATTTGCTGCTCACTCAATTCAGCAGTTTAATATCGCGTTTGCGGCTGCAGGAAAAGAACAGATTGAGATTACCAATCAAGAGATTCGGGATTTTCTCATTCTCTACTACAGTCATTACGAACCCAAGCATGAAACTGGCGAGATATTGCAGCGCCTTGAGCGACTAGGAATCCGCCAGTATGGGTTAACTAATAATTTTATGGCAAAAATAGAATTTTTCTTGGAACAGGAAGAGTTCGATTATTTGCAAGGACTGATTCAAATTGTATCTGAGAAGTTTGGTGTTAGTAAACCCAATCCCAAAATATATTTGTCGTTTAAACAGCACGTTTTTATTGACATATTTGCCAAGGACGTGTTAGAGGTAGACTTACCAAATTCGGCAATTTCTCAGTTATGGCAAGCTATCTTTCAAGAAAACAAAGAAGCTGAAAACTTTGTAGCATACGAGCAACAACGAATTAACTTAGAGCAAGTGAGCGAGTATGCGATCTGCGCTCCGCGCAGCAGCGAAGCTATCGCACAATATAATCAAGTATTAAAGGAACTTGGTTATGCTGCCGTTGATGTCACTTCATTTGCCAGCCAATGGCTAGATTTTTGGACGACTCAGTATGAACGAATTGGGCAGCAAACAATTTTTGTAGATGATAAAGTAAAAAACTTAAATCAAGCCTTTAAATATGAAGGAATATTAGGAGTTCATTATAATGCCAACGAAGGGCAAAAGTTAGCTGACCAACCCGTTCTGAAAGAATTATTAGAGCAAGAACAACTCAAGCAAGTTGTTCAAATATTACGACAACTAACAGCGGTTGAGAATTCTGTAGGAGAGCGAGCAAAACTTGCCCTTGAACAGTTGATGCCGTTTCGCATTCGCCATGAAAAACGGATTTGGCGAGCGCAAGCAAAAAAGCATCAGCCAATTATTGATGCAGTTTCAGACAAGCAGATTTATACGCTGCTTCAGCAACATTATGAACAGCTTTATGCGACGCATTTTCAGTTAGGTGAATTGGTAAGTTATCAGTATGCTCTCATTCATCGACTAGCCATATTACCTGAATACACCTATGATGATGCTCGTCAGATTGTACTGAAACTCTTCGAGACATCAGATCTATTTTTCGACCAAAACCGCGATTTTTATCCCTCCCAGGAGGAAACTGAAATACCGCAAGACATTGCAACTCATTTAAGTGACAAAGAGCAAACAGAGTCTATCATCCTAAAGAAAAGCTTACTGCCAGAGATTAAACGCAAGATTGTTGATTACATTGATGTGTTGGATGTATCCCGTCAGCCCATCATTCAAGGTTTGATAAGCCAATTGCAAACTCAAGTAGACGATTTAGAAACACTCAAGCAATTCATGGAGCAATTACTGCAACAGCTTACTGTTTTGAAATCGATGCGAGTTGTGCCGTGGCAGCCGATTGAAGAATCATTTAAGCAGCTGCAAAAAACGCTGACCTTAAGTTTGGAATCATCATTGAGTTTACAACAAACTCAATCATTTTTATTGCGTCAACTAGAAGAATGGTATCAGCAGTTAAGAGTAGACGCACAAGAGATATCAATGGATTTAATGCCCTTAGAACGCATGGTTGCTGAATGGGAGCAGGAGATTCATCAGTTAGAAAGTATTTATTTCCAGCAGTATCGCGATTGGAAGATTCTCAAAGAGCAGGAGAAAGTCGCCTTGTATCAAGATCCCCTGTTAGACGAGGTGCGCGAACAATTTTTAAGCGAGGATCTCTATCAATTTATGCGAACATTGATGCGACGGCTATATGATCTGCCACAGTGGAAAGACTTGACTAAGCCGACGATTATTTTGGTGAGTGGGGCATCCGGTTCGGGCAAATCAACTCTTTCAACGCAACTGGCTCAGCTTTTTGGAATTCAAAAATTATTTTCTACTGATGAAGCTGGACGAGCTAATACCAAAGCGATTCTAGATTTTCTCTTTGGTGAAGAAGAAGCAGCAAACGCTTTTCCTGCTTTATACCAGTCCTCGTTTGAGGGGAGTATGCAATTATATTATAATCAGGCAATTTTGACGATGATCGGGGTGGAAGGACTCATTCAACGATTACAAAAACAAAACACATCGGCATTAATTGAAGGTGTAGGGTTAATGCCGGGGTTATTATCAGAGACAATTTTTGAACTCCTCAATGTTGATTGGCTGATTGTGCAAGTTGATCACGAACAGCATTGGCAACATTTTACCCTTCGGTCTGAGTCAGCAACGCAGCGAAGTGCCAAACGGTATCAGGCTAATTTTGATATGATTCGACAAATCCACGATCGCATCGTCGAAATGGCTTTAGCGCATGGATTAACGATTGTGGAAAATAAAGGGTCGATTCAAGAAGCTGTAAGCATAGCGATCGAACGCATTAAAAGTCCCTTGGCTGACCAATTTTTCGAGGTGAACGCCGATAGCTTCGCTGCTGCGCGGAGCGCAGATCGCATCCGATACGAGATGAACGAGCTTTTAGCCCAGCAACGACAGCATTTACCCGTGAAAGTTCGGTTTGACGTTAAACGTGCAGCAATGAGTTTGGGAATCGAAGAAAGTACAATTACCGCACTTTTGTATCGCTTTGGATTTCAAGAAGTACCAAATCAGCGTCATCAGTGGATTCGACAACCTTTACGCGATGTGCAATTTATTCAGGGATAAGGTGTTTGCTCTTTTATTACTCTGGTCAGATTAAATTTGAAATTATATTTTCACGTTAGTCCGCGCTGTCTCACCGTAAGGTGTGGCCGTTCCCACTAGGGACTTTGCCTCTATAGCCGCGACTTTCAGTCGCCTCTCTAAGAAATTGTCTTATGCCATTTCACGAAATCCTTGATACAAATGATTAGTCTCTAATTCTTTCTCCCCTGCTCCTCTGCTCCTCTGCTCCCCTGCTCCTCTGCTGCCTATTTGTATCAACCTTAAAGTGAAACAGTCTTAGGTTGCAATACCCGCAGCAAAGCTGGGTAAGCCTGCCGCGCCTTGCTGTATAGTTTGCCAAAGTCCCCTACAGGTTTGGACAGGCTATCGATATTCATAGCAAACAGTATTAAATCTCCAGGTTTAATTTCCTCTGGTAGCAGTTTCAAATGAAAGACCAAGCTGATCACGATGAGTAACAGCAGCCCCAACCACTTCATGAGCTCCATCACAGTATCAGTACTGGACAAGAAGAACTCCAGTTTCACCGACTGGCGAAAGAATGACTCCTGATGGCTGAACAGTTCCAGCTTTTCTCGTTCGCTGGTGGATGCTGCAATTCTACTTTGGAGATGCAAAATGTTCTGGCTAGCGCTTTGGATAAAACGACCGAAGGCAAATACCACCAGCACTGGGAGAACTGTCCCCATAATCAAAGCAGGAATCCACTGCGGGGCTAGTTTCAGTTGCCAGATCAAGACTGAGACAATTCCTGCCACAATGTGCCAGAAGTCCTTGTAGATTAGGTCAAGTCCGCCTTTGGCTTTATCACAGTCAAATAGCAGGCGAGCAATATCCTGTGCTCCTTCCTCCTGCTGTCGCCGTTCCAAATAAGTCCGCTGTAATTTAATGATCTGCCGCAAATCGTAAGCTCGATTCAGTACTTTGTCTATAAGTCCAAGTAGCCCTAAAAAAGCGTGCAGTCCGCCAAATACAAGCACGTACTTGAGAAATACGGAACTGTCAACACCACTCGCTTTGATGTTGTCTAGAAACTTCTTCCACAACCAAGCTTGGCTTGGTGCAAGGGCAGCATTCACCACCGTAGAAATAATCGATGCTGTGAACCAGTAGGGATGGGTAAGGAGAACCCGTAGCATATCCACAAATAGAGATGCCAGCTTAGAGCGTCGAACTACCCTAGCCGCTTGGGAAGCGATCGTCAGTCTTGGATTCATAAAAACCTCAGAATTCCAACAACTGGGTGCACCGCTTGTTGGAATTCTGCACTGATGTGTGGCGGGTAGTGCAGTTGCTTACCATCTTTTAAGAGTAGTCCGTCTACCTCTTTCTCGGAATTCAGTAGATAAGTACGAATAGTCCCGTTAATGCTGTTAAGCATTGGCTTCATAGCAAGTAGTGATTAAAGGTCCACTACTTAAGAGTGCAATTTGCGTGCCAAGACCACAGCACTTTGGAAAAATCAGAATTTGCCTAATAGTTCCGTCGCATTGCCAAGCGATACAAAAAAATGCTGAAACTACCTTGCCATAATGATTATAGCCTAATTTCTTCTTTGGCATAGTTTTAAAACACGTCCTAAAACTTGGGCAACTTCATCACCTTTGAACCTTTCTCCCATTCATCCAGTCTTATAAATACAAGCTAAATACAAGCAACGTAACGAATAGAGAGGGACTCCTCAGGTGTTAGTTGTGCCACTAAAGGTTTCAAAGGAAAGTCAATTCAACGGTAACTCAGAAAACGAATCTGATAGTTACCTGGTGCAACAATGTCTTTGTGGCAACTCCGAAAGTTTTCGTCAGCTTTACCGTCGCCATCAGCAGCGGGTGAGGTCAATTCTTTATCAGCTGTGCGATCCATCTTACCTGGATGATTTGGTGCAGGAGGTGTTTTTGAGAGCTTGGAAAGGTTTGCCCAAGTTTCGAGGAACGGCAAAATTCTCCACCTGGCTTTACCGGATTGCTTGGAATGTGGCTTCTGACCAGCGACAGACAGCAATTCAAGGGCGGACTCAATTACAGATCCTTACTGAAAAAACTCCTATTCAAGAAGATGCCCCGGATCTAATGGATTTGCATTATCAAGATTTGGTGCAGAGGGGACTAGCAAGTTTGAGCTTTGACCATCGCACGATTTTGGTTTTGCATGACTTAGAGGAAGTACCTCAAAAAGAGGTAGCTCAAATCTTAAATATTCCTTTGGGAACAGTCAAATCACGCCTATTCCACGCCCGTGCTGCCATGCGTCAATTTCTTCAGCAACAAGGAGTGCAGTTATGAGTGAGTTTCCGAATGATGACAAAGACCTAATTCATTTTCTGCGTCAGCATCGTTCTAAAGTTCCACCTGCATCACTGGATTTGGAAAAGCGGATCTTACAACAGGTACAAGCTTCACCCATACAACTTGTGCGCCACTTTTCACAGCTTTGGTTGGTTCCACCCGTCATAGCAGCTGGATTAGTAGCTGCTGTGGTTAGTTATCGTGCCTTAATACCTATACAACCAAGCGCAGCTGAAGTTGCGACTTTAGAGACATTTATCGAAAACAATTGGCATTGTATACTTAGCCCAGAAGGCGATGTTTTTTACCAGAATGAACGAGCGACTGATTAATTTAGCAGGGGTAGACATTTTTAACATCCCATTCACAGCACTGTCACACTATCAAATCATAAACAAACAACTATGGTTTTAACTACCTCAATACTGCAACAAACCAAGGCGATCGCTGCCATACAAATATCTGCCCTGAAAATAGTAGCAAGATTCATGGTTGTTCTTGTAGTTATTTATTATGGAACTTTGCTGGATGTCTTATCAGGCACAAAGCAAGACTGAATCTTTGAAGTAGCAATTGGGCAAAGCCAATCATCATCTTTACAGGGAATCTGCGCAGAGCGCAAAGCGCGAAGCTATCGCATGTGTGCGTCGTGAGTACGTTCTATTCACCTACTAATTACAAAAGACAAGTTTTATGTTTCTCCATCGTACTACTTTCATAATTGCGGCTACAATGATTGCTCTTGGTAGTAGTATCGCTCTTGCCAAGCCAAATTTAGTCTTATCTCAAGTCCTTGCTCAAAACCCCACACCTTCCCCCCGTCAGCAACGTGGTCAATCTGGATGGTTGAAGGATTTAAACCTGACACCACAGCAGATACAACAAATTAAAACGATTCGTACTCAATCCAAAGACCAAACTGCCCAAAAAAGACAGGCAATTCGTCAAGCGCAGCAGGAATTGAAAGGTCTTATGGCAGGAACAGCATCCAAAGACCAAGTGCGCGATAAATATAACCAACTCAAAACGCTCAGACAGGAGCTTGCTGATATTCAGTTTGACAATACACTTGCCATCCGAGAAGTTTTGAACCCAGAACAACGGCAGAAGTTTGCTGAGCAAATGCACAACAAACGGTAGTAAATTTCCAAAGCAGAACGAGTATGAAACCAAACTACTGGGTGGTATCAATTTGTCTGTTGCTAGGAGGAATTTACCCAAGCAGTGCCGCCCCCCCAACCGTTGACCCGAAAGTTTTGCACGTCATAAATCGTCTTAGCTTTGGTCCTGATCCTGAAGATGTTCAAAGGGTCGAAGCAATGGGTGTAGAACGCTACATTCAAGAACAACTTTCACCTAATTCGATTCCTGAACCGCCAAGCTTGACTAGCCAATTAGAGCAGCTTGAAACTCTCCACCAGAGTCCAGTAGAAATACGCAGAGAATATCAACCACCGCTTCAAAAAGGGCAACAACCAACCCCAGAAGAAAAGAAGGCTGCCCGTGAAAAAGCTCGGTTGGTGATGCAACAGGCAATTCAAGCACGTTTATTACAAGCAACACAAAGCCCTCGTCAACTTCAAGAAGTTATGGTGGACTTTTGGTATAACCACTTCAATGTGTATGCGGGCAAAGGACTAGATCGCCTGTGGGTGGGAGCTTACGAGCAACAAGCTATTAGACCATTAGCGTTGGGTCGCTTTCGCGACCTGCTAGAAGCAACAGCTCGCCATCCTGCGATGCTATTTTATCTCGACAATTGGCAAAACACTGCTCCTGGTAGCCCTGGTGCTCGTGGTAGATACCAAGGCTTGAACGAAAACTACGCTCGTGAGTTGATGGAGTTACACACTTTGGGAGTTGATGGTGGCTATACTCAGCAAGATGTGACGACTTTGGCACGAATCTTAACTGGTTGGGGATACCGTCTTGACCGTCAGCAAACAGATACTGATTCGGGATTTTACTTTAATCCAAAGCGGCATGATTTTAGCGACAAAGTTTTCCTAGGACAGACAATTAAAGGCAGTGGTGAAGCTGAAGTTGAACAAGCTTTCGATATTTTGGCACGCAGTCCGGCAACTGCTCGTCATATTAGTTACCAGCTTGCTCAGTATTTCGTGAGCGATCGCCCAACTGAAGCTCTCGTCAAACATCTGCAAGAGCGCTTTTTGGCAACCGATGGCAATATTCGTGAAGTTTTGAATACCTTATTCCACAGCAAAGAATTCTGGGAAGCGAAAAACTTCAATGCCAAGTTTAAAACACCACTACAATACGTTGTCTCTGCAGTGCGAGCAACAGGCACACAGGTTAATAACTATACTCCATTGTCCAACACCCTACAACAAATGGGAATGCCTGTTTATGGGTGTCAAACTCCAGATGGTTACAAAAACACACAAGAGGCATGGTTAAATCCTGATGCTATGACTCGTCGTCTTGGGTTTGCCACAATTCTCGCCAATGGACGCTTACGGCTGTCGGCAGGGAATCAAACTCAGAATGAACCTAGTCTGAATCAACCAGTGGATGCTTTGCAATTGACGAGTACACTTGGGAATTCTTTCTCACAGAAAACACAAAGGGCGATCGCATCCACTCCCCCTCAACTTCAGGCAGCATTAATCTTGGGTAGCCCAGAATTTATGCGACGCTAACAGCTTTTAAGAAACACAGGGAACAGGGAACGCTTAACAGGCAAGAAGGGAGATGGTGTTTCTTTGATATGTTGCTAGCGGTTACTCCCTTCCCGCCAGAAGAATACCTAATTTAACGAACCGCCAAGACGCCAAGAACGCCAAGAAAATCAAAAAGAAGATAGGTAATCTTGTACCGGGAAGGGAGTAAGAGCGCTAGTCGGACGCTTTTAAGAAAGCAAATTTAGTAAATTGTTTTGAATTCATAACTATATTTATGAAAAGACGAGATTTTCTTGTCCAAGCTGGTATTTTTTCAGCTTCAACAATGGCTGCAGTAGGAACCCACGCATGGGTAGCCAGAGCCGCTACCAACAACAGTGACCAAAAGCGTTTGATAGTCATCTTTCTGCGTGGGGCAGTAGATGGATTAAATGTAGTCGTTCCCTACTCAGAACAAGCCTACTATGAAGCCCGACCTAAAATTGCGATTCCCCAACCTGACAAAGAAGGAGGAGTCCTCGATTTAGATGGTCGCTTTGGGTTACATCCAGCATTAGCTCCCGTAATACCCTTATGGAAACAGGGTAGTCTTGCTTTTGTTCATGCTTGCGGTTCTCCAGATGCAACTCGCTCTCACTTTGATGCTCAAGATTACATGGAAAGCGGTACCCCTGGTGTGAAACGTACTACTGACGGTTGGATGAATCGTTTGCTCAGCCTTTTATCTGGACATTCCCCCATCCAAGCTGTAAGTGTAGGCGCGATCACACCGCGCATTTTGTCTGGACAGATGGCTGTTGCTAACCTAGCATTGGGTAAAAATGCTGCCAATCCTTTACCACTTGATCGCCCGCAAGTACAAGCAGCATTTGACAAACTATACGCTGGAAAAGATGACCTCAGTCAAACCTATAAGCAAGGAAGAATGGCGCGTCAGGCGTTGGTTAATGACCTTAATGCTGAAATGGAAATGGCCAATAATGGTGCGCCTTTGCCGTCAGGCTTTGCTAGAGATGCTCAACGACTAGCACAACTGATGGTAAAAGACCCTAGGATTGAATTGGGATTCATGGCGTTGGGTGGTTGGGATACCCATGTCAATCAAGGTGGTAGTACAGGACAGTTAGCCCGCAACCTGGGACAGTTAGGAAAGGGTTTGGCAAGTTTGGTGAACGGTTTAGGCTCAGTTTATCCAAATACAACTATTTTGGTAATGTCTGAATTTGGTCGTACAGTTAAGGAAAATGGCAATGGTGGAACCGACCACGGACACGGGAATGTGATGTGGGTTTTAGGCGGAAAAGTTCGTGGTGCCAAGGTTTACGGAGAATGGCCCGGTTTATCAACTCATCAGCTTTACCAGGATAGAGATTTAGCAATTACGACTGATTTCCGGGATGTGATTGCTACAGTGTTGGAAGATCATATGAATTTGCAGCAAGCAAAACTGAATCAAGTTTTCCCAAGTTATGTCCCCACTCAGAAAATTGCATTGATTTAATTGTCATTTAACTGACATATGTGTTAGCTACAGTTGAGACTACTGGGGATACTATTAAAGCAGCAAAAATTGGGCGATAAAGACGAAAATAAATACTCTAAAAAGCCTAGATTGTTCACAATCTAGGCTTAGCAAAAACACACAAAATTGAGATTTACAGCGATTTTCAGATAAATAGACCAAAGTCGCAGGGGTACAAGAAATTCCACCCTTACAAACGATGTGGTTCATATAGATGAAAACTGCTGCATAATATATAAATATTATATAAAATTTTCCCAAAAAAGCAAATCCAATTTTTAGTTATAAGGTCTAGTAGTTTGTCTCTGGTGGCAGGTGTATGGTTTGGGTTTGATGGCAGTAAAAAGGCAAACAGCGCTTACAGGAGTTACTGCAAACCATTGATCCAAAAGAGATTGCAAACGAATCATTGATTTGGTGATCCTAACAGAAGAGCGAGTACAAGCGATCAGACAATTAATTTTGAATTTTGTTAGCGCAGCGGGACGCAGTCCATTTTGAATTTGTTAGCGTTGCAAGAGCGCCCCCTCCGGGGCTAGCGTGCCGTAGGCAGGGTTTGCGCAGCGCCCCTGTTAGGGGCTAGCGAGTGACGTTTTGTTCTTTAGCAAAAAAGCATAATCCAATATCTTGACAAGTTAGTCGAGATTTTGGTATTACAAAAACAGTGGTGATGAAACTCGCCTTCTGGAATAACCAGAGAACCGCCCTCATGGCTGATAGTTTCTAGTTCGACGCTACGTAAGCCTTCTGTAAAAAGATAGGTCACTAGAGCTAAGAATGATCAGCCAAGATGAGGTAAATGAAATGGGCGGGCTTTTTTTTAGAGTTATCAAAACTAACAAAATAACTTCTAGGCATCGATATTTAGAAACGCCGGAAGCAGATTTAAATCATAATTCTGAAGCACTTCTAATTATTAAAGTGCTGAAAGATTGCTATTTGAATGGCAGCAAATTAGTTATTTCTTCAGTTGAGTCTAGCAAAAGTGTACTGAATGACTTTCAAATGGAACTCAAAAAATATCTAAATATTGCAAAAACAAAATTAGCAGAATTCAAGAAGAGTCAGTTATACCAATGTTGGATTTTGCGAAAAGTTGATCCAATCGTTTGCAAACAGAAGTTGGCGGCAAGATATTGTTTGGGCGAAACTTTCGGGGGGTTGCCACCGTGAAAAGGTGCAATTTTTAGCTTTGATAGAAGTTCGATTTTGTCAGGTGACGATAAATAAAACAACTAAAAATATCACTTTTTAAAATATGAAAAAAGTACTTTCTTTCGAGCAGATAACTGCCTTGCCTCAACTTAGTAAATGGTTAATCATTGCTTTTGTTGTTGGTATTCTTTCCGGTTTCGGTTCTGCTGCTCTTTTGGCATCTTTGGAATGGGTAACTAATTGGCGAGAATCACATCTTTGGATTATTGCATTGTTGCCGTTGGGTGGATTCTTAAGCGGTTGGATTTATCATCGATTTGGCAAACGGGTAGAGGCAGGAAATAATCTTTTACTTGAAGAAATTCATAACCCCAAAGATATTATTCCCTTGCGGATGGCTCCTCTAGTTTTGCTAGGGACAGACCTAACTCATTTATTTGGAGGTTCAGCAGGTCGTGAAGGTACAGCTCTGCAAATAGCTGCTTCACTCGCAGATCAATTGACAAAGATATTCCACTTCAAACATGCTGATCGGCGAATTTTATTAATGGCTGGTTTAAGTGGAGGATTTGCTTCAGTTTTCGGAACTCCCTTAGCAGGAACAGTTTTTGGTTTAGAAGTTTTAGCTATTGGAAGAATTCACTATGATGCGCTTTTTCCTTGTTTAGTTGCAGCCGTTGTAGGCGATCGCGTCACCTTAATGTTAGGTTTGCATCATACAGCATATCGCCATGCACCTGTTGTGCCAACAGTTACTGTGATGGGGCTAATTTCTGCAATTGTAGCTGGCGCAATCTTTGGAATTGTGGCGATGATTTTTGCCAAGCTGACTCACGTTTGCAGTCATATCTTTAAAGAAAAAATCTCTTATCCTCCTTTACGCCCTGCAATCGGTGGTGTGATGGTAGCATTGGCTATTTGGGCAGTTGGAACTACAAAGTATATTGGACTGGGTATTCCCACAATTGTTGATGCTTTTAACACCCAATTACCACCCTGGGATTTTGCTGCCAAAGTGGCTTTCACTGCTCTGACTTTGGGGGCAGGTTTTAAAGGAGGAGAAGTCACCCCTTTATTTTATATTGGTGCAACATTAGGTAATGCTTTGTCCTTAATATTAGCGTTACCTGCACCACTACTTGCAGGAATGGGATTTGTAGCTGTCTTTGGTGGAGCAGCAAATACACCAATCGCCTCAACTTTAATGGGAATTGAACTATTTGGTTTGAAATCGGGAGTCTTTATTGGTATCGCTTGTGTGGCGAGCTATCTTTTCTCTGGTCATGCTGGGATTTATAATGCACAGCGTATTGGCTCAAGCAAGTACCATTTTATGCCTGTTAAAGAAGGACTGAGTTTGGCTACCCAAACCCTAGAAGCTCCTCAGACTGTGGAAAAAAAGACGCAAAAAGAAATTCACTTATTCAACGACCTTCATTTTCGGGGATTTGTACACCGAGGAGAAGAAATTGAAACGCCCGATTTGACAGTTTTGCGTTTCTACTTTCACTCTGGATCTCGCGTACCCAAAAATACATTTTGGCAAAAGTTAACAGCGCCACTGCTTACTTATTATTTAGCGGCCAGTGCTAAAGATTTTGGAATTGAGCAAGTCATAGTACATCGAGTTTCAGTAGGGTTTTTAAAAGGAGATCCTTTGCATTATGACAATAATGAGTTTCCTCATCACAAGCTACCCCAATGCTTGGAATTAGTTGACAAAGAGGATAAGCTGCGACGTTTTTTAGATGAACATGTCGATGAACTCAAGGAAGTAAGAGTTGTTTTATTTCGATGTGAGGAATTATCCTCATGATTACTTGAGACTGGAGTTTAGACCAAATAGAAGTATAATTTGTAGATGCGATACGCAAATGTTTCTGAAGGACAAACTATGTTTCTATTTTTTAACAAACGTTTTATTGCCTGGATACTAGGATCAACGAGTTTGATCGGTGGATATGTACTTTACCAAACGCCAGTATTCGCGAAAAAATGGGATAGTAATTTTGTTTTACTTGCAGCCCAGCCACAAACAAAGTCTACCCATCGCATAAAGTTTCCACCAGGAAGTACATCGACTGTGATCAAAAGCTCAGTGCGTTTGGGCAAAAAAGATACTTATATTTTTCACGCCCGTAAAGGTCAAACAATTATTGCAGATATAACTTGGAATGGCACTCGGGTTGGTGGTAATAAAAATGACCAAGGACTTTCTGGCTTCACCTTTGTCGAACCAGGTGGAGAATCTATTTCAAACCCACAAAACGCTCAGTTTCCTGCTACAGCAACGGGTGACTACCAAGTTATCATTGCACAGCCTTATCAACTTACTAGTCCCGCATATACGTTTAAATTGACTGTTCGCTAAGGATGTGAAATCGGCATTGCTGACGTGAAAATCTCAAGGATGATGTTCCACCGAATGCCTGTGCAGATTCAGCTACAGCCAGTCTCAAAGTAAAAGGAGCTATTCCACAGATTTACCCCGATACTAGCAATTGCTCGAACACTTGGCAGATGCGGGTTTGAAAGCGTTCTCGATGCTTTAATAAAAAGAAGGGACGTGAAAGTGAATCTGCATCAGTAGTGTCTTTTGCCAAACCTGTAACCTTAATACAACGCAGCATATCAAGACGCAGTTCTTTGGTGATTATGAGGTTGGAAATCGCCGCAGCCCCTACCCCACTCTCAACGGCTGCTTTGACCATATCACCGCTTTTCATTGACAAAATGACATTTAACTGTGTTGGTTCAATACCCCACTGTTTTAGCACTTGCTCAAACTGCTGACGAGTTCCTGACCCTTTCTCGCGCATCACCCAAGCAGTGTTTGTTAGTTCTGTTACCTTAACTGTACTGCGCTCAAACCAAGGATGAGATTGACCGACAACGATTTGCAGACAATCTTTGCCCACAATTGTTTGCTGTAAAGAAGTTAAAATTGACGGTTCAACTTCGCCTTCTACCAAGCTAAGGTCAAACAATCCTGTAACCGTCCCTTCACTAATTTCAGTAGTGTTACTTAACGTACAATCCACAGTGATGCCAGGATACTGTTGCTTAAACAAGCTGATGAAGCGGGGAAGCCAGTAATTACCTATTGTTTGACTTGCGCCTAATTTAAGTTCACCTCTTTGCAAATCGTTTAATTCCCGCAGTCCCCGTTCAGTCAACTCAACAGAGTCTAAAATTTTTTGTGCTTCTGCTTGCAGCATCCTGCCAGCAAGGGTTAGTTCAATGCGACGACCAATCCTATTAAATAATTTGACTCCATACTGTTCTTCAAGGCTTTGAATTGCAGCACTCACAGAAGGCTGGGTGATGTAAAGCGCTTCGGCGGCGCGAGTAAAATGCATATGTTGCGCCACCGCCAGAAATATCTGTAATTGGTCAAGGGTCATCCTTGCCATTGTAAAAGCGTTAAATTTTTTGAGTGAAAAATCCTCTGTTTATATTTATCATACAGGAATCCTCCAAAGATTTTTGAAACACACGTAGGAGAGGACGGTACCGTGGGCGGGCTTCGGCCGTGATCTCAGCGTTCGACTGAACTCACGGCTAAGTCCAAACGGTTTCCCGACTTGAGGCACCTGACTTAAAAAATCAATATCGGCGCGTTCATTGATAATGGTCATGTTCCGTATCAAAAATCATTTGTCTTTCTACGTCATCTCTAGTTGAAGCTTCATTGACGTAATCAGTAATTAATAGTTTGATAATTTCTCGATATTGAACTATCTTATCCATCGTTCAATCACTTCCTGTTCTGGTTCGTAAATCAGCAGCTTGAGGTTTTAAGATTGGATAACAATTGAAAGCAGCATCACCTCTTATATCGTGTCTGGTTAAAGACTTATCATTAAGGTTGCAAGGGGGCAGGGGGTAGGGAGCACCGGAGAAAGAGTTTTCAGATATCAGCACAGATGCACCAAATTATAACTAATTAGGCGAACATGATATTAGGAGGAAGACACCCGTAGTCTACAAATACGACTTTAGATATATTTGATCAGAGGCTCTGCCTCTCGAAATACATTCCCAGCCCAGAGGCTGGGAACGAGGCAACACAAGACTTTACGCTTTTCGAGCGTGCCATTCGGTCTAAAACCCCATCCCAAACCCTCCTGTTCCCTGTTACCCGTTCCCTTTTTTATTCAATTCCAAGAAATTAGGTAGTTGGGTTGGGTATTGTTTGACATTAAGTTTTTGCCAAAAACTTTTGAACAGTCAAAATTTCAATCCCTCGGAACGGATTGAGTACTAACAAATCTTCATCTCCAGTGACAATGCACTCTGCTTTGCCACTCACCACCAATTCTAAATATTTATTATCTTTTGGATCTCGACATTCATTAATCTCCTCAGTCACCTCGATAAACTGTACGGTTGGGAGTTTTGGGTAATTCGATGACTTGTGTGTACACTGTAGCTGCAGCTGAATCTCACACCTCACGCGATGCTTCAATTAACAACGTCTTATTCTGCACTGCTGGCACCTTCACCACCATTTTCTTACTAAAAGTCAACCCATGATCCGCTTTGTCAATCACAATTGTGTCGCCAGGGACAAAAGTATTCTCCAATAGCTTAGTCGCGACGGGGTTTTCCACTTCTCGCTGTAGTGCTCGTTTAATGGGACGTGCGCCGTATACTGGGTCATATCCTGTTTCCACGAGGTAATCACAAGCTGCAGAAGATATCTCCAAAGAAATCTTCTGTTCTTGTAGAAGACTTTCCACCCGCTTGAGTTGGATGCGGATGATTTGTCGCATTTCGCTGCGGCTGAGGGTGTGGAAGAGAATGATGTCATCAACGCGGTTGAGGAATTCTGGACGGAAGTGCGATCGCAAAGCATCCATGACTCGGTTCTGCATTTTTTCATAATTGGCGTCGTCACCAGATATGTCCAGTATGTGTTCGCTACCAATGTTACTGGTCATGACAATCACAGTGTTGCGGAAATCTACTGTTCGTCCTTGTGAGTCAGTAATTCTGCCGTCATCTAATACCTGCAACAGAATATTAAACACATCAGGGTGAGCTTTTTCCACTTCATCCAACAGCACCACCGAGTACGGACGACGACGAATGGCTTCGGAAAGTTGACCACCTTCCTCGTAACCTACGTATCCGGGAGGCGCACCAACCAACCGGGAAACGGAGTGTTTCTCCATATACTCGGACATATCCAGACGCACCAAAGCGTCATCAGAATCAAAGAGAAACTGTGCTAAAGCGCGGGCGAGTTCTGTTTTACCAACTCCTGTTGGTCCCATGAACAAGAACGAACCAATCGGGCGACTGGGGTCTTTCATTCCCGCACGCGCACGACGAATTGCTGCTGAGACAGCAGAAACGGCTTCTTGTTGTCCAATAACTCGCTGGTGTAGATGTGTCTCAAGTTGCAGCAACTTTTGCCGTTCAGATTCCAACAGGCGATTGACAGGAATTCCCGTCCATTTCGCCACAATTTCAGCAATATCGGCTTCCGTCACCTGTTCCCGCAACAGGGTTGCACCGATACTTTGAATTTCTAGCAACTGGACTTCTTTGGCTTCGCGATCGCGCTGCACTCCTTCCAACTTGCCATACTTTAACTGTGCGGCTTTGTTCAAATCATAAGCGCGTTCTGCTTGTTCTATTTGCACCCGCAGTTTTTCTTCTTCTTGCTTTAAGGCGCTAATTGCTTCCAGTAGCTGCTTTTCACCTTGCCACTGTCCATTCAATTCTTGCTGTTTTTCCGTCAAATTGACAATTTCTTGCTCAATTCGCGCCAAACGCTCTTTTGTCTGAATCGTAGCTTTCTCTTCCCCAGCCAACGACAGCTTTTCCATTTCTAGCTGCATCAACCGTCGGTCAATATTTTCCAATTCCGTCGGTTTGGAGGTTATCTCCATTTTCAACTGTGCCGCTGCTTCATCTACCAAGTCAATAGCTTTATCTGGTAAGAAACGGTCAGAAATGTAACGCGCAGATAGTGTTGCTGCTGCTACCAGCGCTGAATCAGATATTTTAACATTGTGATGAACTTCGTAGCGCTCTTTCAGCCCCCGCAGAATAGAAATTGTATTTTCTACACTAGGCTGATCAACAAAAACTTGCTGAAAACGCCGTTCCAAAGCCGCATCTTTTTCTATATATTTGCGGTACTCATCCAAAGTTGTTGCACCAATGCAGCGTAGTTCTCCTCGCGCCAACATGGGTTTGAGTAAATTTCCTGCATCCATCGCCCCTTGTTGGCCCGAACCAGTCCCGACAACGGTGTGCAGTTCATCAATAAACAGCACAATTTGACCGTTGGATTCTATCACTTCCTTGAGAACAGATTTCAATCGGTCTTCAAATTCGCCCCGGTATTTTGCTCCAGCAATCAAGCTACCAATATCCAATGACATGAGTTGGCGGTTTTTCAAAGATTCTGGAACATCGCCATTAACTATACGCTGTGCTAATGCTTCTGCGATCGCCGTCTTCCCTACTCCAGGTTCACCTATCAGTACAGGGTTATTCTTACTACGACGCGACAATACTTGTATAACTCGGCGGATTTCATCATCCCGTCCTATCACCGGGTCGAGCTTACCAGATTTTGCTTGTTCTGTCAAGTCTCTGCCAAACTTTTGCAGAGCTTCGTAACGAGATTCTGGGTTTTGATCGCTCACTTTTTGGCTACCGCGAACTGTTTTGATCGCAGCCTCTAGCTTTGCAGTATCTAAGTTAAAGCTTTTATATATTCGTCGTCCAATACGCTCATCTTCTGCAAAAGCTAAAAGCAAGTGTTCAATAGAAATGTAGGAATCTTTCATCCTAGCTCTTGCTTCTTCAGCTCGGTCTAGTAATGTATCTAAGCTACGACTAAGATAGAGCTGCTCAGCTTTACCCACTTTCGGTTGACGTTGGGTAAATGCTTCTACTTGCTGTTGCAAGCGCAAGGCGTCAATTTCACAACGGGCGAGAATGCGTGTTGCTAGTCCAGTTGGTTCCTCTAATAACGCAATGAGTAAATGTTCAACATCAAGTTGCTGTTGTTGATATGCTCGAACAATATCCTGTGATTTGACAATTGCTTCCCAAGCTTTATCAGTAAATTTATTTGGATCTGTAGGCTGCATCTTTACAATTTTGGATTTTAGATTTTGGATTTCGGATTTTGGGTTTTAGATTTGGGATTTTAGATTTTAGATTTTAGATTTGGGATTTTGGGTTTTAGATTTGGGATTTTAGATTTTAGATTTTAGATTTGGGATTTTAAACTACTAGATGTTGTCAAATTAATATCCAATCATTTTTAGGGTGTATCCGCTTGTATCTGCGGTTGCAATTTGAGAATACTTTGCAATCAGCCCTTTAATCATGACTCGCAGCTAACTTTAAAAGGAAATCACCGTTCTCAAGGCACCTTGCCAGATGGTATTATTCGAGCTATCGTTGTTTGCGTTTGTGACTACTGAAAATATGGGTGTGATACTAACATTGTCGCTTAGCTCCAGATTATAAAATGCTTCAATGTTTGTCTGGGTGCTATTTCCCAAACCATCGGTGACGAAAGGTTGACCTACGGCGATACCCCCAACTGTACCGGGAATCACGAGGTTACGAATACCAAAGCCGACTGCCCAACTAAAAGGATTGATATCCAAATTTTGGTTAATCGCGGTGTTGAACCCTTGGTAATTCCCAAATCCTAGGCGAGTAAAAATGCCTAGATTTCTGTTTAAGGCATATTCGGCATTAACCCCGAAAGCGTTAATGTCGGTGTTGTTGATTTCCGCTCTAGTATATTGTAGTCTTAATGCTAATTGATTGCTGAGTGAGTATTCCACTTCTGCACTGGCTTGATATCTATCCTTAAATAAACCACCACTGCCATTTGAGTTGACAACATTTGCATCAGCAGCGATGTAGAGAGAACGAATTGTGAATGCACTACCACCTGGATTCCAGGATATAGCCACTCCTGCACCGCCATATCGGTCAATTTGGTTTTGAACAATCAAAGGGTTATTAATAAAAAAACTGGAACTAAAATCAACCGCCTCGTTGTTAGCATATCTATTATGATCAATGAAATCTCTTGGAGACATTTTTGCTCCAACAGTCACAGATAAATCTGACACGGGACGAAAAGAGTAGTACAAACGTCTGAGCTTGAAAGCGGAGTCAACATCCACATAATCCAGTCCGCCACCGTTGGCGATTAAACCAGTTGTTCCCAGAAGGTTTAAGTTTTTGCTTTTTTGTGCTCGTCCTATAGCATCATCGCCATTGTTACCAGCTTCTAACTGAGTTAGGAGTAAATCATTACTGTTAAAGCTAGTTAATAAATTTAACCGCTCGCGGGATACAATAGTAGAATTAGCACCACTACCTTGTGTAAAAGCAACAATAGCTTGACCTTGAAGTTTGGTTGTCGCGGAAAATTGATGTGCTTCCAGCCGCGTCACGCGATCGTCCGTTTTGTTGAGTCTTTTTGCCAAGTCATCCAAAGCTGAACGATATTCTCTTTCTAAGCGTCGTAAAGTTATCAAGTCTTGCTGAATGAACTGATCGCGAAAACCATTGCCAATCAGGCTATCGAGTTTATCCATCGTAGCCGCCAAACCCGCAGCAAATTCATAACGAGACAGAGGACGGTTTCCACGAAACGTGTGATCTGAATAACCAGAGAGGACACCATAACGTTCCATGAGCGATCGCAACGCCTGATATGCCCAATCAGTCGGTTGAACATCAGACAATTGCGAAACCGAAGGTTGTTGAGGTGACGTATTGGTATTTATGTCAGGATTACCAGACTCATTGGCTGGAGTCGGGGGATCTGACACCTGAGCATTTTTGTTCAGATTACCAGATTTGTTTACAGATTGGGACTCTGTATCCAGGGATGTTACAGATGCTTCGGGAAATTCTGCCGCTGTTGCTTCACCAGCAGACAGTTTAAAATTCTCTGGTATCGCCTCATACAGGTCATTTTCCGCAATAAAAGTCGAAACAGCAGTTTCTTGCTGTTTTGGAGAAGGCAAAGAATTCGCTGCTTTTGGAAAACAGATGATTTGGCTAGGAATTCCCCAAATGAGTAAACTCCAAGCCAATAAATTTCTAGAACGAATTCTTTGCCTGAGACATTGCTTTACGCTCAACTCCATCACACCTATACTTTTGTACTTTTGGTTCTATAGTAGGGAACAGGGAACAGGGAACAGGAAACAGGGAACAGTGAACAGTGAACAGTGAACAGTGAGCAGTGAAAACTGGTAACTGGTAACTGCTATATTTACTGGTTTACCATTTGCGGTTCTGTTTCTTGTTTCACAGCCTCTTCTTGAGGTTTCGTCTGAATCAGTTCTACTTTATACCCATTTGGGTCTTCTACAAAAGCAATGACTGTAGAACCGTGTTTCATTGGTCCTGGTTCGCGTACGACTTTACCACCAAGCTTTTTTATTTGATCACAAGTCGTGTAAATATCATCAACTCCGATGGCAATATGTCCGTAAGCATTTCCCAAGTCGTACTTTTCCGTACCCCAGTTATAAGTAAGTTCTAGCACAGTCTTTTCACTTTCATCACCGTAGCCAACAAAAGCCAGAGTAAACTCTCCCCCAGGATAGTCTTTTTGCCGCAATAGCTTCATTCCCAAGAGATCACAGTAGAACTTCAGAGATTCTTCAAGGTTACCTACCCGTAGCATTGTGTGCAAGAATCGCATAATTATCTCACTTTTGCTTTGATGTTTTGTCGTTCAGCTCAATATTGTAATCTGGCAACCGTCCTCATACTGGGGAAGATGACTGAGATCTTGCATCACTTTAAATTAGCCCATTTTGACCGCCTCGGAATTAATTCCGAGGCTCACAACCCAAGTCTACTAAAGTAGACTGAAAGGCTTGTGCAGTCGTCTTTAGACGACTTTTGCTATTAGACTGGGATTTCAATCCCAGGCGGACGAGAATGCAAGGTGTGAGAATTGTGCAAGATCTCAGATGAGGAGGATTTTACTCTCCCTCATCCCCCTCACTGGGACAACTCCAGCCCTCCTCGGTAACCAGTAATCAGACGGCTACCATCTTTGAAAATATGAACTTCTATTTGGTCGCTTGCCCAGGTAATTTTATCTTTCAAAGCGGGATTAAAAACGTGAACACGTTGATTGCTGGAAGAAACAGGAGATAATGGTGAATTAAGTGCTAACGACTGGATATATGGACCATCAATTAAAATGTCCAACTGGTTCAAGAGGTCTTGAGCGCCAGCTGGGGCATATTGGGATTGTAACTGCTCTAGGGTAAAGCCAGAAAAAGACATCACATTCAGTCCACCGGCTTTTATCTTAGAAGCGAGAACCGCCAGTGCAGGGGCTTGCCAAAACGGTTCCCCTCCAGAAAATGTCACTCCTTGGTTGCGAGGATTACTCAAAATTTTCTCGGCAAGGCTGTCAATTGAGATAAGTTGATTCATTTCAAATGACCAGGACTCAACATTAAAACAACCTGGGCATTCTCGCAAACACCCCTGCACCCAAACAACAGCACGACACCCAGGACCATTCACCTCTGATTCATCGATATAGCCCATAATGTTGAGATATCCGGCAGGAATTTCGATTAAAGCTGGGTAAGGGTCAGTTTTCTTTTGGGTCATTGTCTTTTCCTCTTGTTAAGGGATACATACATTTGCAGGGTAGATGCAAAAAAGTTTGAGGAACTTTTGAGGAGGATGAGGGAGCAGGGAGCAGGGAGTAAGGGAGCAGGGAGCAGGGAGCAGGGAGCGGGGAGCGGGGAGCAAGGGAGGAATTACTTTCTCATCTTTACCTTATTCTCGTGATCCCCCAAATCCAGTGGAAATCTTCGTTAAACGAGAGCGCATAGAGTCCCACAAGCGCATATGCTAGATGGTCGGATGAGCCATTTAGCTTTTTGTAAACGGCAGAAAGAACGCACGCAAAACAAAGGATGGAGAACAGATGTTTGACACTGCGATCGAAGGTATTGTTGCCCGTGAAATCCTTGACTCTCGGGGTAGACCAACAATTGAAGCAGAAGTGCATTTGGTCAATGGTGCGATAGGATTGGCGCAGGTTCCCAGTGGTGCGTCTACTGGCACTTTTGAAGCGCACGAACTGAGGGATAAGGATAAAGCACGTTATGGGGGTAAGGGCGTACTCAAGGCGGTGCGAAACGTTAAAGAAGCACTTGCTCCAAAGTTGCTCAAAATGGATGCCCTCAACCAGGAACTGCTCGATCGCACGATGATTGCCTTGGATGGTTCCGCTAATAAATCCCATCTTGGTGCTAATGCGATTCTAGCGGTTTCTTTAGCAGCAGCCAAAGCCGGGGCTGAGTCTTTGGGAATTCCTCTCTATCGCTATTTAGGCGGTCCACTGGCAAATTTATTACCCGTACCGCTGATGAACGTGATTAACGGCGGTGCACACGCAGCCAATAACGTGGATTTTCAAGAGTTTATGGTTGTCCCGATTGGGGCGTCTTCTTTCCGAGAAGCTTTGCGCTGGGGTGCGGAGGTGTTTGCTACCCTCAGCCAAGTTTTGGATGAGAAAGGTTTACTGACTGGTGTTGGGGATGAAGGCGGTTTTGCCCCTAATCTGGAGTCGAATCAGGTGGCGTTGGAATTGCTGGTTGCAGCGATTAAGAAAGCTGGCTATAAACCAGGAGAACAAGTCGCTTTGGCGTTGGATGTTGCGGCGAGTGAGTTTTACAAAGATGGGCAGTATGTCTACGACGGTAAACCTCACTCTCCGGGTGAGTTTGTTGATTATCTCGCGCAACTGGTTGACCAATACCCCATTGTGTCAATTGAAGATGGCTTGCACGAGGAAGATTGGCAAAATTGGCAGTTACTCACCCAGAAGCTGGGTTCTCGCGTGCAGTTGGTAGGTGATGACTTATTTGTAACCAATGTCACGCGCTTGCAAAAAGGCATTGAACAGAAAGCTGCTAACGCGATTTTGATTAAACTCAATCAAATTGGTTCGTTAACAGAAACTTTGCAAACAATTGACTTGGCGACTCGCAATAGTTTTCGCTCAGTTATTAGCCATCGTTCTGGTGAAACGGAAGACACAACAATTGCTGACTTAGCCGTCGCAACCCGCGCAGGTCAAATCAAGACAGGTTCTCTGTGTCGCAGCGAACGGGTAGCAAAATATAACCGTTTGCTACGTATTGAGGATGAGTTGGGTGAACTTGCCGTTTACGCTGGTGCTGTGGGATTAGGACCGAATTAACCTTTTTAATCAGTGGTGGTTACTGCCCCCACTGATTGCCTTAATTTTTACAAAATTTTGTGAATCTTTTTTGGAAATATTTTTGTAGGTATCCAAAAAAGGGTAGCATATCACAAAGACTTATTATCCTTTTGGAGAATGATCAGATGAAAACTATTGACGATGCGGGTGTGTGGGCGGTTTGTCGGCGGGTTTGTCTCGCGGTGGGTTTGTCGGCGGTTGTTGTCGGCGCTTTGGGAGCGGATTTGTCGGCGGGGAGGGCTCTTGGGGCTAGTAGCGATCAGTGGATGCAAAGGGCGGATACCCCGCAATTGCGTCCCCCCAGTTGCCGGTGGTACCCCTACCTGGGTTACCTCTGTTTCTAGGGGGTCGTACAGCACTTTCTTTTATACCTCATTAATACAACTTCCGTCAAACGTTTTATTAGCATAAACTTATCTACCACAACTGCCACTTCGGGGCGACCCAATACCTGGCACTGCTCCCCAAGTGTCAGTTGACCAGGCGAGCATTTCTGCTTACTTTTTATTTGGCTAATTTTATGACCAGCCGCCCCTTTGGGGAAGTCAAAAGTCAAAAGTCAAAAGTAAGGATCTTCTTTTGATTTTTGACTTGTTTTGTGTTGGTTTGACTTTTGGCTTATGTCGTTGACAGAAGCCTCGGTACTTTTTGTGGCATCAAATAGCACTCAATCGCGCTTCATAATTTCGGTTGTGCGGCAAGCCTTACAACTTGTTCATCCAGCAATAGCGCTTGAGCTATCTGTTCAATACTCAAACCCAAAGCCAATAACTGAGGTATGGTTTCGAGCTTACCTTCTTGTTTACCTTCGAGCTTACCTTCTTGCTTACCTTCTTGTTTACCTTCTTGCTTACCTTCTTGTTTACCTTCTTGTTTACCTTCAGCAAAAACTTCTTGATAAAATCTAGTTTGCTTCAACTCGCCTAATCCGAACATTTTTTCCATCTCCTCCCGGCTCAAGCTGGGCAATTTGTAGATCAATATCTTTTCTATCAATTCTATAATTTCTCGTTGTTGGGCTGCATCTATAATTTGTTTTCGGGCGCTATTGACTATCTCTATAGCTTTTGTTGTCGCTGTTGATTCTGGTTCGATAATTAATTTGACTGTCTCAATTGGGATTGATGTGGCGTACTTGAAGTTAATTCGTCAAGATAGATGCGAGTTACTCGTGGTGATGAGAGTAATTCTGTGTATCTTTTGGTATCTCCAGTGTCAACCTTGCGATTGGGGAAGATGACAACACCACACCAAGTATTGGTTAATTCTGTTTTATCGAGATAGTTAAAGATTTCTGTGAACAAACGTGAGTAAAACTTTTTATCTGGTTGAAATTGTACTTCAGCAAAATAAATGGGTAGTTCTTCAGTCTTGGGTAGAAATACGCCATCAATTCTCAATACCTTTGCCAATTTACGAGGCTGGAACGGTACTAGAAGCATTGTGAATACGACCGAGAGAAGAAAGCTTGGCAAAAATCTGGGCTAATAAAATAGGCTCAGGTTTTTGTGGAAGCATTTTTA
>JAESFI010000084.1_pt1 | contig 118868 bp, 109 predicted proteins | sample 9269361 | NCBI WGS metagenome assembly JAESFI01 (sample SAMN14504119, study PRJNA617095) | algae metagenome | isolation source: Brasilonema angustatum HA4187-MV1 and co-occurring heterotrophs from moss... | place: USA: Manoa Valley, Honolulu, Hawaii | collected 2009-07-20
AGATGCTGGTCATCAATGCATTAAGAAACAAACTCATCCATCGGGTCTATGCGGTGGTCAAGCGAGGAGAAAAATATAACAAAAATTATACGCCCGCGCTTACTTAAACCATAGAAATCGGCCCGGTTCTACCGACGGTTAAAGGAGACGCTCGATCTAACTGCTCCGGCAGCCCGGATTCGTCTATGAGGCCACCAAGCAACTCTATGGCCACACAGGTAATCCCTCGATCGATCCTGTGGTATTCTTTAAATTTATGCTCATCTGTTGTCTGGAGAATATTACCTCCGATCGAGAGGTGGTCGAGTACTGCGCCATGAGGTTGGACATGCTGTATTTCCAGGGCTATAACATTGATGAGCCACTTCCCTGGCACTCTACCTTGAGCCGTACCCGCCAACTCTACCCAGAAGCACTTTTTGAAGTACTATTTGATAAGGTATTCAGCTTGTGTGTAGCCAATAATATGGTAGCTGGTCGTCGAGTAGCCCTCGACTCAGCCCCTGTTAAAGCCAATGCCTCGATGGAAAGGTTGTTTCTCTAACAACCTCAAAGGCCTGGTCCTAAGCTGGTCTAGTCGCTTGAGGATCAGCATGAGCGAGTAACCTGTATAGCCACCCTCAGCCCCCGTTAAGCGGCATCGGTGATTACCGCGGCCGATCATCAGTTAAGACGGTTAAAAAAGCACCAGCACAACTTGAAGAGTGCACCGATGTAAAAAGCGGAGTTGTGCAACAGCCATGAGGATTTTTTGAGATTAGGCTAGTTACCTGTAAAGGCAGATTTTTCTTATCTTTTTGTCCAGTCAAAGGCAACAAATCCGGGGTCGCTTCAATGCGTATAATCAGACAGGTACTGCTTCCTTTCAGGCTTTCAACTTTGACAGTCAGTCGGTCTCGACCTCATTTAATTATCTGTTTGGCCAAACAGGGTCAGCCAATTTTGTGCTCAATTTAAATCAGCCCCATTTAGCCGATTCCTTAGCCAACTGGTTGAGTAGTGAGCAGAGCTTGTTTGAGCCGGGTGGGGTTTATGATACCAGTAAACCTGGTTATTATTATACACCTTCCAGGGCCAAAGGGCGTTACGATGTGCTGATTCATTTTCGAACGACCACACCCAGCCTATCTCTCCTTTAGTTCGACTCAATAAAGGTGAATTCTAAAAGGCAATAGCCATTTACGAAACGAATTATTTTCAGCGAGCAACTCCCCTCAACGGATCGTGCTAGACTATAATCTGTATTGGATAGCAGCTGGTAGTCTGACCGTAGGCAGTATTCTTTTGTCGGTGCCTGGCCTGCCTATTCGCGGACTTATTCAACGTTTACTAGAAGGCATTCTCTTTGGCTCTTTATTACTAGCGATTTAGAGCGCATTTACTTACTTGCTTAGGAAACACTACTAGGGTAACACTATTTTGACTACGAGATATAGCTTATCAATTGAGCATTAGTTGAGATTATGTAGCTAATAGCTAGTAAATCGTTTTGGCTTCTCATTCCTTTTTGGGGAGTACATAAAAAACCTGGGGTGAATCGCCGATTGTCGTCACCCCAGGTTTTTTACGCTCTACTACGTTGTCCAATTGTGTACAAAGATTGTCCAGTAACGGACATAGCCTGGCAGATCTGCTACTCTAAATCCCGTTCATTACACGTCAATCGGCTATTTCACAATCTGGCAACCTATTTGCGAGGCAAATCAGACAGATTAATACGTCGGCAATATATCGAACCGGCAACACTCGTATGCATTCGTTATTCTCCATCCAACAATGATTCGCAATTATTTTAAAATCGCCTGGCGGAATCTGCTCAATAATAAAGGATATTCAGCCATCAACATTGCAGGCTTGTCGGTTGGACTGGCCGTTGCCATGCTAATCGGCCTATGGATACAGCATCAATACAGCTTTGATACCTTTCTGCCCAACTATCAACAACTCTATCAGGTCAAGCGAAATTTTAATAGTAACGGCGATACGCTCACCTTTAGCTCCACGTCCCTCAAGCTCGCCGATGCGCTACGTACCCAAATCCCCGAGATTGAATCTGTCGCTGAAAGTGATTTTATGGGGGCTCATGGTCTGCGGGTGGGAACTAATAAAATTTACGCGAACGGTGCCCAGATCGGGAGTGCCTTTCTGACTATGTTTGCCTATCCGCTGGTGGCGGGAAATGCCACCACTGTCTTACGGGAACCTTATTCCATTGTCCTGACCGAGACCACGGCGAAAGCCCTATTTGGAGAGAAAGACCCCTTAGGGAAAATCGTTCGTTTCGACTCCGAACACGACTTGAAAGTGACGGGCATTCTAAAGGATATACCCGCCAATTCATCGTTGCAGTTCAATTTTCTGGTTCCCTTTTCCTATTATGAAGCCACCAGTGAGGATGCTAAGTCGGCCCGTCAGGACGGGTTTGGGGCAAACGGATACCAGATTTTCGTCAAACTAAAACCGGGTGTTAGCTACGCTCAAATCGCGCCAAAAATTGCTTCCATCGAAAAAACGGAAACAACCAGCATGAATGCGATGAATTCGGTGGTGATCCTGCAAGCCCTGCAACACTGGCATCTGTATTCTAGCTACGAAAACGGTAAAGAAACGGGGGGCTTTATCGAGTACGTACGACTGTTCAGCATTATCGGCATACTCGTTTTGGTCATTGCCTGTATCAACTTCATTAATCTAACAACGGCCCGATCTACCAAACGGGCCAAGGAAGTCGGGATTCGCAAAGCGGTTGGGTCCAGGCGAGAACAACTTATTATTCAGTTTTTACTGGAATCGGGCCTGCTGACCTTTATTGCGGTTCTGTTTTCACTGCTGCTGGTGCAACTGTTGATGCCCGCCTTCAATGCGTTGATTGGCTACCCATTAATTATTCCTTACGCCAGTGCTGGTTTCTGGCTGTTGCTCTTGGTTGGCGCCCTGGTAACGGCCCTACTGGCGGGAAGTCTGCCCGCTTTTTATCTGTCTTCGTTACAGCCCATTAAGGTATTAAAGGGAATACTATCCATAGGATCAACTACATCTTGGCCCCGCAAAGTACTGGTTGTCATACAGTTTAGCTGCTCCCTGGTGTTAATTATCAGTGCCCTCCTGGTCTACCGGCAAATCCAGTACGCTAAAAACCGGCCGACCGGTTATGATGTGAATCGGCTGATGACGACCGCAGTAAATACCGAATTGGGCCAGCAATATACAGCGCTAAAAGAGGAGTTGCTTCAGAATCAGATTGCCGAGAGTGTATCCCAGTCGTCGAGTCCGGCGACTGACATCTGGTGGCATTCTGACCTGGATCAATGGGCCGGCAAAACCGCTGGTGAGACGGTTGAAATGGGCATCATTCGGGTTCGGGAGGATTACTTCAAGACGGTCGGGATGAACCTACAGCAGGGCCGGGACTTTGCCGGAGACGCCGATACAACCAGCGTTATCTTCAATCAAACGGCCATCAACCGACTACGACTGAAACACCCCGTTGGCCAACTCATTACGTGGCAGGGGCGTTCTCATCGGATCGTTGGCGTCGTTAAAGATGCTCTGATGCTATCGCCTTTTGGGAAAGCAGATCCAACGATGTTTGTCTATTCACCCAGGCCCCTCAACGTGCTTCTCTACCGAATAGCCCCGAATCGGTCAACCCAGGATGCGCTGACTCGACTGAAGGCGCTGTTTGCCAAGTATAATCCGTCGTACGCTTATAATTATCAGTTTGTTGATGCTACGTATGCCGCCAAGTTCAAGCTCGAATTACTGATTGGGACCCTAGCCGGTCTGTTTGCCAGTCTGGCCATATTTATTTCGTGCCTAGGCTTATTAGGACTGGCTTCGTTTACGGCCGAACAGCGTACTAAAGAGATTGGGGTACGGAAAGTATTAGGGGCATCGGTTCTGAATCTATTGAGTTTATTGTCAAAGGATTTTGTGATCCTGATCGTCATTTCCTTCCTGATTGCTTCGCCAATGGCGTATTACTTTCTGGATGAGTGGTTGCAGCAATATGCCTACCGAACAGAATTGTCGTGGTGGATTTTTGTTGTGTCAGGTCTGGGTGTATTACTGGTTACGCTGTTGACCGTTAGTTCCCAAAGCATTCGGGCCGCCCTGATGAACCCCGTCAAAAGCCTGCGAAGCGAATAAAGCTATAGTAAGACTCAAACGCATTGATCAATCGTCGATGCGTTTGCCGTTTTTTACCTATCTCGCCAAACGCCCATTTTTTAAGCCAATTCAGGGCACCACCTTCGTCTTATATTGAGGTAGGCTTTTTATTCTACCTGTCTTACTTTATCCGATCATACCATCAACCGACCTAGGTCAAGAATGAGCCTCAATTCCTCTCCCGCAGGTGCTTCGGTGTCTGGAAAGGGTGATCAATGGTGAGGACTTCCCAAGTAGGGTAACGTATCAGTTCATAGCAAGTAGTAACGTTCAGGCACTAGTGGGGCAGGAATGGGGGTATACCCCGTCATACTTTTAAGGCTTATTTCAATCGAGCGGGCGATGGTGGTCACTGGCGTATCCGTGGGTTTGTTCTCAAAGGGGTCTTGTAATTGAATCGCGCTTTTTTCGATTAAAATAAACGCGGACGAGATGAGCGTCACTAAAGGTACATCCAGATAAAAATACTCGTCATCAAAACAGAAGGGAAGAATACTCGCAAATAAGTAGATGAATACCTGCATATTGAAGGTGTAGGTCCGGGGAAAAACCGTATGTTTAATCCGCTCACAGCGCCCCATCGAATCGGTCAAACTAGAGAGCGTTGCGCTCAGCTGCACCAGTTGATAATCCGTAATAAGCTCCTCATCGAACAACCGCCGAAGGGCCAAAGCCTGGTTTACCAACAGCAGGTTGGGTGAGTGGTGCGAATCGGCTATCTGCCTGGCCTCCTGAGTAGGCAGAAACTCCTCGAGTCGCTGTAACACGGGCTGTCCACGTAAGGTGTCCCCCAATACGTAACACCAGGCACATTGCCGCTCAACAAAGCCATGAAGCATGGGTTGGGGTTTGGTGTTAGCCGGCAAGAAAGTTTGCAGCTGACGAATAAAACTACGGCTATCATTGACAATAGCCCCCCAGGCTATTCGGGCCTCCCACCAGCGATCATAGGCTTGATTAGTGCGAAACGCCAGTAATAGAGCAATACAGGTTCCCAGAATGGCCGCCATGGAGATGGGAATCTGGAAGGACCATGGACTAACCCATTTACTGATGACCACCAGGTTAGCAAACAAAAAAACCAGAAAGGCCTGCCGAAGTATAGGCCGTACGTAGAAACGAATAGAAATCTTGTTGTTGAGTAACATTGCGCTTAGTTATGAGTGGTAGCGATTGCCGGCGGCATCAAACAAGCCTGAAGCAAGCCTCGCTAGTGCCGGGTTCACTTATGGCTAGATTGTGCTGGGTTAATTCGTAAAAATCAGCCTCTCCGGTGGTGAATTTTCTAAGCTTGGTGCGCACTAGCTCCGGGTCACTTTATAGGCCCCAATTAAGCAGCTCAGCGAAGATACTACCTTCGTCTCAGGCCGGAGCGCTTTGGGGGACGATGGTCAATAGGGGACAAACTACTCATAACGCCTAGCATCAATTCCAGTGATGGTAAGTAAGCGGCTACAGGGTATCGCCTGCAAACGTAAGGATGCTTTACGCTTAAAAGCAGCGAAGAGATCACCGCGACAGTTACCCTAGGGTCATCCATTCGGCCTCGATACGGCTCTCGGCCGCTACCGACTTGGTAAAGGGTAAGTGACCTTTGGGGGCTAGCAGGTAGAGCTGTCCACCACCAAGCAAGGTGAGTTGATGGAGCAATTTGAGCTTGGCCATTAACTCGGCTTGCTTGGTGGTTTTAAGTACCACTTCAAAATAAGATCGCTGCTCAAATTGCTGCGCTGCTACATCTGGAATAAAGGATTGGCCGTCCTGTTGACGATCATAGCCGCTTGGTCTCGGATAGCCCTCGGCATTGGCCTTATTGTTACTAAAACCTGGGCTTTGGCCAAGGTAACGGCCTGTGTAATATACATCTGTTTGCTTATAAGCCAGGTTGAGGGGTGAAGAATGGTTAGGACAGAATGGCTGATGAGGGAATACCAAAGGCCTGTTCTACCTCAGAGACGGCCCGGCGAATATGCCGGTTCAGATAAACCCGCTGGTCATCGATAAAAAAAGCCAGTTCATCATCAAATTCGACGGTAAAAAAACAGCCGTTGGCGAAATAGCCCCAGCCCTGATGGGCGTACCGATTTAAGCGATTGGTAGGAAGCTGACCGGGCTTATCGGCGGCCAACTCCGGTAAGCGGTCATACATCCAGGTGATCAGGGACGTGATGTCTTGTAGTTTACCATTGACCCCAACGCCTTCCAGGAAATCAACCCGCTGGTTAGCCTGGTCTGCCTCGGTCAGTAGGTGGTGGACCAGCCGGATAAGTTGACTGAATTCTGACCGCCAGGGATCGTCTTGGGATACGTCCAGTCTAAATACGGGGTCGTTTAACACGGCCTGGACCTCCCGTACGTATTGGTTGAGCGGATTTGTTGTTGTCTGCATCAGATAGAATGTTTAGTAAAAAAGGTAGGATGACGCCTAGGGATAGACTTCGTAGACCACCGCTGATGATCTATCTAGCTACTCCCTGTTGTTAAACGGTTTCGTTAGCCAATGACTGCCTAATTCGAGAGCCATGGAAGGGGCGTGGCCTTATTCAGGAGCCATATTTTTTAAGAAAATCGGCTTTGCTGTCTCGGTAGGAAGAAACCAGGCCCAGTTTAAACAAGCCCAGAATATACAGCCAGGCCAGGTCGAGTTGAAACCGAAGAAAACCGGCCCGGGCACTGCTTGGGTATAGATGATGGTTATTGTGCCATTCGCCCGAAAACAAGCCGGGCCGCCATTGATTTACCGATAAATTACGGCGGTCAAAATCAAGCCCATCCACATGCTTTTCCTCCCCTTTTCCGTGGCCGGTGTAATTAAAGGCGCGTACCAGCACAAACCAAAATAAAGCGCCCGTAAATAACGAACACGCCAGGCCGGGCCCTCCAATCAGAAAGAAAAGAGTGTACCAGAAAGACCAGTTTAGTAGCCACAGACCTACCGTGTAGTAAGGCGAAGCAATTGATCCCCACTTCACATAAGCCGCGTAGCTATTGCGCCAGATACCCGTATGGGCCAGCCAGCCGGCGGCCTTGTCGTAGTCGACCGGCGACAAGTCTTTGGCAATGGGTTGATGATTGACATCCGACAGCATACAATACAGAAATCCTCCCCGGGCATTATAGGGGTCGCCGGGTTGGTCCGATTTAGCATGGTGAACGTGGTGAGAAACCACGTAAATCTCCTCGGGAAAGGTTTTAATGACTAAGTTTTGGGTAATGATCCGCCACAGCGGATGGCTGAAGGTATAAGCTTTATGAGTACAGTAGCGGTGAAACCAGATCGTGGCATGCGTACTCATGATCACTATACCGTAGACGAAACCAAGGCCAAATAATGGCCAGGATAAGTAGCGCAAAAACGCCAGTAGCGCAAAGGGAACAAGGCAAAGGGCCATCAGCCAGGTAATAGCCGGTATCCAATTCTTCCTGGTGGCAAAGACATTGACGCGCGAAAAAGCTTCCCGGAAAAGTTGCTTGGTTGTGGGGATGATTAGCGCCCCGTTATTATCCTGCCAGCCATAAGAAGGTGTTTGCAGTACTCGATCAATAAAGGCCATATAAACGTGAGTTGATTTGGTAAACGTACAGGTTGTCGTATCAGAATCGAATGAATCGGGTGAACGGCGACGGCTCACCTTTTTAAGTTTTAGTCGCCTTAAACAGCCGTCAGGAAATTAGTTGACCGATCTGTTGAATCTGCCGCAGCAGGGGTAAGGCAGAACGGGCTTTTTGGGTCAGCGTGTATTCCACGCGGGGTGGCATTTCGGCGTATCCAGTTCGCAGCATAACACCCAGGGAGACAAGGGCTTTCAACTCACCCGCCAGCACTTTTTCGCTAACACCGGGCAGTTGCTCCGCTAATTGACTGAAGCGAAGGGTTTGTTCACCTAGTATCAGAATAATGTACAGCCGCCACTTACCGCCGATAATCGATAAGGCTTTAGCGATTAACGGATGATCCGGCTCAACAGGGCGTTCATGAGGGACACTCGTCATCATGGGCAGTAGGCGTTTGCTGAACCGAGTCAGGGATTAGCCTAAGCCGAGGCAGAAGTGAAATGAGGGCTGTTCTGATCAGTGCGTCTAAGTCCACGGTTTTAGTCTTTACTTGCGCGTGGCCCCTGCTGAACTACCCGATTGTTTGGTTAAGGTGAATACCGATTAGAAGTGCTATATATACGATATACGGATGAGTAGTAAAGACAGATTTAATTCGTTGATTAAAGGGAAATGTACTGGGAATGAATGCCGGACTGGCTAAAAGAAGGGATTACATGCGTAAGTAGGTCGGTACAGTTACTTACGAAAACAACCAGAATGTTAGCGAGTAAGGAGAACGCGATTAGAAGGTGAGTCACTTTCTATTCTGTAACTAGCTAACTGGACAGTTAGTTTGTTAACAGTCGATTTATGTACTTAAAAAAGTTGGCGAAACGGAAGGTAGACTCCCCGGCTTCGTCGACTAGTACGCCTAATGCCACAAAGTTATTGCCCGCTTACTCTTGATTCTTTACCAGTTTTTTAACCTGAACGGCACTGGGGCCTCTTGGAGTATTTTTAATCTCGAATGTAACCCGGTCGTTTTCACGAAGTGGATCAATCAATTCATTTTGATGGACAAAAACGCTCTGCTGGCTCTGCTGATCCCGAATAAAACCGTAGCCCTTCCCCGTATTGAACATGGTTATCGTACCTTGTCTGATTACTTCCTGGGGTGCTTCCGGCTCTCGTCTGGCCACACCAATAGCAATATCTTGCTGGTCGATCGGTTTGTGGTTACGGGGGTTGGGTGGTGTAGTTGACAGGTTCCCGTTTTCATCGACATAGGCTAACATCTGATCCAGGCTCTGTCCTTTACTACCATTGGTTTTTCGATCGTCTCGCTTTTCCTGTTTGCCTTGCTTCTTTTTCTGCCGGGCCTTTTCTTTTTCCCGTTTACTAAAAGTTTCATTCGATGTTCCCATCCTCGGTTAATTGATTTAGTGATAAATAAATCGTTGTACGTATCGATAGCGCTGTTCGTACGACTCAGCTCTGACGAAGCGTAAGTTGCCCCTGTTTCCAATCGAACGAAAATGCGATGCGTGAAACGGAATTCAGTTGTTAGTATACCGTAGGGATACCCGTAATGAGCAGATGGGTACAGACTAGGGGAAGCTTACTAGATGAGTGCTTTAGTAGTAACCGGCAAACCGGATCGTTAGTTCTCTGAACAAGCGGGGACTTTCATTCCTTAAGAATTAGTCGGCGTGGGTCATTAACAATGATTGACTGTTGGTTGTTATCCATAAGAACGAAGCGTGAATAGTAGTTCAGTTTGAGTTTTTGGTATTCGCGCTTTTTATTTTTAACTCACTAAGTCGGCTGGGAAGTCTATAAGCCACAAGTAGTTTACTACTTATTTTCTTCTTGGTATTGTATAAAATTAATTGGACTCTACTTTCCTTCTTTTCCTTTGAATCGGCGGTTAGCACTCCTTAAGGCGTCGATCATGAATTTTTTTCTACCCCTAGCTACAAGTAGCGATCAAGCAGAACGTGTCTATAAACGTATTGTTGACCGGTTAAAGCGTTCAGGCTTCGCGTTAAGTGAAGAACGGATTTACAAAATTATTTATCGGGAAGGTAGCCAATTAAAAAGCGAGACCGTTGGGGCAGCTTCAACGAGCGGGGATATTGTTTTGGCTATTTTTCAAAATGACATTGGCTATTTCGTCTGCACCTACAGTACCGGGGCCGTATGGGGTGAACCAACCGTTATCCAATTTCAAGTGGTCGATTCAGCTGAAAAGTTTGATGCTGACTAAGTGCTCATTTATCCTAATCCGTTCGTTCAACTATTGACTGACTACTCATTAGTCCATTAGCTAACCTCGCTTCCTCTGCTGGTATTATTCATGACATTTTATATACTTGTTTGCCGTCTTTTAAGATCCTTAATCGACTCAGCGCAACAGTTGCCGGATTGTTCGTATGTTTCGTTCTCCACTTTGTTTGTTGACTGTCTATCATAGTCATACTATAAAGAAAATTATTGCCTGTCCGGTCAAGCATTACATTCAAATAAGAGACTTCCTTCAGATCGATACACTAGGTTTACCATTAGTTTTTCCTACCTTTATTGGTAGCCTCAATCAATCGCTTACTTGGAAACATCCATTCTAACCCGTAATCATGTCACAATTCGAGGCTCCGGGCAGCAACCTATGCTGTTCGCTCACGGATTCGGGTGCAGTCAGCAGATGTGGCGATTCATTACCCCAGCCTTCGAGAAAGACTACCGACTCATTTTATTTGACTATGTAGGTTCGGGGTCGTCCCAGCTCAGCGCTTATAATTCCGAGCGCTACAGTAACCTTAATGGCTATGCTCAGGATGTGCTGGATATCTGTACGGCTCTGGATTTAACCGACATCATTTTTGTGGGCCATTCAGTTAGTTGTATGATTGGCTTGCTGGCTTCGTTAAAATCGCCTGAACGGTTCAGTCGCCTGATTTTAATCGGTCCTTCGCCCTGTTACATCAATGATGGGGCGGGGTATGTAGGGGGATTCAACCGCACCGATATTGAGGAGTTACTACTGACCATGGAAAAGAATTACATCGGCTGGGCTAATTTTCTAGCCCCGGTGGTAATCAACGATCCAACTCAACCGGAACTGACCCAGGAATTGAGTGAGAGCTTCTGCTCGACGGACCCTCTCATCGCCCGCCAGTTTGCTCAGGTTACATTTTTATCCGATAATCGATCGGACATCGCCAAGTCAAAAATTCCGGCGCTGGTTCTGCAATGCAGCCAGGATTTGATTGCTCCCCTTGAGGTGGGTACCTATGTGCATCAACACCTGCGGGATAGCCAGCTGATCCTGCTGAAGGCGACGGGTCACTGTCCTCACCTGTGTGCACCCCAGGAGACGATACAGGCCATAAATGCGTACTTACAGCCAGACTAGGGCTTAAACTGACGATGAACGATTTGTCGGATGAGCTACTTAACCAGATGCCAGGTGGCTATTTCTACTTCGCCGAAGGAGGTATCTTAGGGGGAATTAATCAAACCTTGTTAGATCAATTAGGGTATGAGGCCCCGGAGGTAGTTGGCCAATCTGTCGAAGCACTGCTCACCATCGCCAGCCGGATTTTTTATCAGACCCATTTCTATCCGTTACTCAAACTACAGGGCACAGCCGACGAAATTTTCCTTTCGCTACGGATGAAGAATGGCCAGCCTCTGCCCGTCTTGCTGAATGCCGCTACCCTACAGCAGGGCGATTCCCGCGTCTACCAGTGTGTTTGTCTACCAGTTCACCAGCGTCAAAAGTACGAAGAAGAAATTCTACAGGCCAAACGCGAGGCTCAGCTGGCCCTGCGCGAAAACAAGGAATTGCTTGAAGCCAAACAAACGTTAGAACAGCACCAGCAATTGTTGGATCAACAGCTAGCCGAGTTAGCCCAGAAGAATGGGCAACTTTGGCAGTTTAGCAAGTTGATTACCCATGATCTCCAGGAGCCGTTGCGCAAAATAACGCTGTTGGCGGATGCGTTGCGGCAGCAAGACGGTCAGCGCCGGGTGCTGGATGAGGATAAATTACTGGGTCGGATCATGACCGCCAGTCAGAGTATGCGAGCTTTGATTCGCAGGCTGGGGGCGTACCTCTCTTTAGAAATCGATCCAAAGCAGGTCGGCGTGATCGACCTGCAACAGGTGGTGTTAAAGGCCAAAGAACGGGTCAGTCAGCAACACCGAGTTGCTATTCGCTTAGTGACACAAGAGCTGCCCCCCATCGAGGGAGATGGAGAGCAGTTAGCCGACTTGTTCGTTGAACTGATGGCGAATTCCGTTTTGTTTGGTAGTCAACCGGCTGATTCCCCTCTGGAGATCACCATCACGGGCCAACTCATCGAGCACAATCGGTTCCGTTCCCTGCCGGGTAAGTATCATTACGAGGACTTTGTTCGGATTACGTATTTGGATAATGGGCCCGGTCTCAAGGCAGGCCAGGGTGATCAGTTATTTGCCATTCACAAAAGGACTAGTGCCGGCTTGCTGACGTTAGGGTTTGGGCTGGCCATTTGCAAGAAGATTATCGATAATCACGGAGGTATGATTTCAGTGAGTCCGAATCGGGGCGTAGGGGCTGAGTTCATTATCTTGTTGCCGGTTCGGACTCCCACCCAGCTCAATAACTAAGTAAGGGTTGAAGGGCAAGTTTATTAAGCTGTTTTAGCATAGATTTATGAACTGACCGACCCATTTCTTATAAAAGCGAGAGTTACATAGAATCTCCTTCGCCCCAAATAGGAACGTTTTAGGAGATGAAGAACTTCCCGGCAGCATTCCCATTTAATACCCTCATATTGTGATGAACCTACATAAGTTCCTATCCTTCTAAGAAAACCCTTTTAGTTTAAGTAATAAGTTCAGAGGTTGGCAATTGCCCTTACCCAGTTTCTTCATTGCCGCAACGCGACCTCCCAATAACCATCCAAACTGGCTAGTTTAGTGCAAATTTGGAACGATACATTTCAGCCCTTCATCAGTCATGAGGTGAAATCCTGAGCGCAGGCTGTAATTCGGCAGCCAGCACCCGGGTCAAGCCCTCAATGGCCGCACACGCGGCCGCAAATCCGGCCATGTTGGGGGTCTTAGTTCTGGCCATGGATGCGTTGAAAAGCAGAAGCGTGCCCTGCGATTCCAATTGGATCATATGCCTGGCCGCGACCCTTGAGGTAAGAAACTGTGACCCGCAGATGCGTTGTAAGGTGGCCAGGGTCATCGGCCTGCCGCTGCCCGCATCCTGGTAATAACTACCGATACCATTAAAGACAATGTCCAATTTGTGGTTAACGGCGATGACCTTTTGTAAATACAGGTCGATCTCGGTTTCGTTCAAGGCGTCCACTTTGTCGGCTTCTGCCCATCCGCCTTTCGCTTGGATCTGGCTGGCCAACGTTTCAACGGCCGTTAGGTTAATGGCCGTGACTACACCCTAGCCCCATGTTGGGCGAATGACCGAGCTACTGCTGCCACTTCACCCGATGCCGCAAATACGACGGCTACTTTGTCGATTAACATTTCCATTTTGCTTGTGCTTTTATCGTTTGACGATTAAGCCTGGCAAAACGGTCGGGATTTCTGCATTCGAATGCCTAGCTTAAGTCCCAATGACCTTTAGCTTGGCTATCTCCAGCTATAAAAAAATGGTTTTATCCAGTCACAGTGTGACTGGATATTGCTGGAAAGAAAGATCGTGTCGCTTGAAACGCCCGAAAATTGAGGTATTACCAGAAGTCACTTTTGTCTCAGGAGGGAGCATTTTGTGAGATTATATAGCTAGCGGTGACTAACTTTCATTACACAAAACATCTCAAGTGAAGTCGTGATTAACGCTTTTTAAGAAGTTCTACGCTATGGGGCTCTCGATGACCGATACTATCGTTTTAGCTCTTCCTAAGCGCTAACTCTGCCCAATTTGACTTCGCCTGCTCGCCGATAGTTGGCAATGATGGCACCGCTGGGGGTTGCCAAACTTTCGGTTAACCTAAAGGCCGCCGGAATCGGCCCATCGTCAACCCACTTTTTCCCTTTACCTAACGTAATGGGGTAAATTTTGAGCCGTAGTTCGTCCACTAAATCATGGGTAAGTAACAATTTTATCAGCTTACTGCTACCCCAAACTTGTAGATCAGCACCGGCCGACTGTTTGAGTTGGTTGATGGCCTCCAAATTTTGAATAAAAATGGTGTTTGTCCAGGCTGACTGATGTAGAGTTTGGGACAGGACGTATTTTATACCCTCGTTGATGGCGGGCCAGGTATCCGCATGCTCAGGCCAGTAAGCGGCAAAAATCTCAAAGGTTTTCCTGCCTAAGAGGTAATCGGCCGGTTGGTTCAACTGGTTTTGTAATACCTTTTGACCCACTTCGTCCTCATAGGGTGCACTCCACCCCCCATACTGGAAAGCCTCTGAGGTATCTTCCTGGGGTTCACCCGGTGCCTGCATGACGCCATCTAAGGTCATCATGGAAAATACGATTATTTTTCGCATCGTGTCGTGTTGGTTTACGTAAGCGTCAGAGTGCTACCGATATAGCCAGGTGTTGATTGATGAATACTCAAAACTAAAGACAAGTATGAATTCTCAAGCGTATGGTCGGTAGACAACTTAAATCATCGGTATTCACCGTTTACCGGAAAATGAGGTCGTTGATCGAAAATTGACTGTTTCGAATTGAGCCGCGGTGGCCACTGGACAGATAGTAAAATCAGCATTTTTTGAGATTAGGCAATTAGTGGTTACGGACTATTTCGCCAACCGAAAGATTGCTGTCTATAAGGGGAGATTAATAAACAACCAAAGAATTATCGGTCAGTGTAGTGGGTACATTAGTCGCTTTGTATCAGCCAATTTACCGACCCCTTACTTCATTGACAACACCAGCTTTAGACCCGCTCTTAGAAAGCAAAGTTTGCATCAATTACCCCAACCCAAATAATATTTATCAACTAGTTAAAAGGATGAAATCTTCTTCATCAACAACGTAAAAAACAGGAGAGTAAAAAGTCAAAATTATCACTTTATACTTCCAGAATAGGCCCACTCGTGCCGCCGATAGTTTACAGTGCAACCATTGACCACTAATCGTTTAGTATGGAAAACGCTGCGACTCCTAAAACCCAGCAGTCAAGAAGAGACTGGCTGACAAAAACCGCCCTGATCGGGTCGGCCCTACTAACTGACTCACTGGCTAACGCGGCAGAACCGGCTAAAAAACCGGTGGCTTTCGTAAGAAGACTGCCTATCGCAGTGTCGACCTACTCCTATTGGCCCCTACAAGGTCCCAAGTATCCAATCAAAAACGTGATCGAAGACGCGGCCCGGTTGGGCTTTGACGGCGTGGAAATCCTGCACCGTTCCATGGAGGAAGAAACGCTCGTTTACCAGAACAAACTCAAACGGCTTGCCTTCGATAACGGCCTGTCGCTGCCCCTCCTGAGTATCCACCAGAACTTCCTCCAACCTGATCTCACCAAGCGTAAGGCCGACATTGCGCATACGGTCAAATGCATTCATATGGCCTCCCAGATGGGTATTCCGTGCGTGCGTATGAATACAGGCTCCTGGGGAACGGTGAAGAATAAACGCCAGGGTGACTACTACAAAACCGGTATCGAGCCACCAATCGAGGGCTACACCGACGAGGACGGTATCAACTGGACAATCGAAGGGATGGGCGAGTGCTTGCAACACGCCGAAAAAGAGGGCATTGTACTGGCCCTGGAAAACCATTGGGGTCTCTCCTCGAATATCGACTATCTGCTTAGAATGTACAATGCCTTAAAAAGCTCGCCATCGATGGGCTTGAACGTCGACACGGGCAATTTTGTGGGCGAACCCTACGCAGGGCTGGAAAAACTGGCTCCCTATGCCACTATCGTCCAAGCCAAAACCTACTATGGTGGGGGTACATTCTACGACAAGGAAATGGACTACGAGCGCATCGGAAAAATCTTTCAGAACGCGAACTACCACGGGTTTGTGTCGCTGGAAATGGAAGGCAAAGAAGATCCTAAGACATCGGTGCCCAAGAGCCTTGAGCTGCTGAGGAAGGTATTCACCTTCACGGCGTAACTGCAATTGCAGGTGTTCTCCGATGGGGCTAGCGCAACCTGGGTTGGTCTTTTTTACTTAAGATGAATTCAGTCAAGACGCTTACCCGAAAGCTAAATCATGATTTGCTTGGTAGGTGCCAACTATTTCTGTAGCTTACATTCCTAGGATTTGCTAAGGGAGGTTTATCACCGAATAGATCCCTAGATGCCAGTCGACGCCTGTTCACCGCTATCCCTATGACCTGCCAGACTTGCGGCCATCTCCATCAGGAAAATTTTTGTCCAAACTGTGGGGAAAAACGCTTCGATCCCCATAGTTTAACCCTCAGCCATGTCTCAGAAGAAATCCTGGAGGGCTTTACCCACGCTGATCATACACTGCTGAGAACCCTAAAGACCTTAGTTTTTCGACCCGGTCAGCTCTCAGCCGAGTATGTAGCCGGGCGACGCGTTATTTACATGAAGCCCCTGGCTCTCTTTTTAGTGATTAACCTGGTGTTCTTTCTTCTGGCCAGCTACAATGCCTTTAATCAGCCGCTGAGCAGCTTTCTGACCTACACCAATTATACTGCTTTCGGCACCAAACAGGTGGTGCAGCGTATTCTAGATCAGACCCATCAGACGCTGGACACCTATCAGCCGGTCTTCGATGCGTCCATGAAAGCGAGTTCCAAAACCTATCTGATCCTTCTCATACCGCTATATGCGTTAATTTTTGGGGTATTGATGTGGTCGGCTCGACGGACCTGGATTGAGCATCTGATCTTCTCAACCCACTTTCTGAGTTTTGTCTTGCTCTTCTTTTTACTCCAGCAGATATTGGTTGTGTTACCCATCATTGGATTAATTGGTGTTCACCAATGGGAAGAGCGGGGTGATTTGATAGTGAGCCTGTTGGGCTTGGCTTTTGTGGGCGTTTATCTAGCCCGGGGCTTTAAGCGATTTTATGGCACAGGACCCGTTATGTCCGGATTCGGTGCCCTGCTGAGTACTATTCTATTTACGGGCGTGGTTATGGCATATCGACTTCTGTTATTTTACAAGATCGTGTGGTTGAGCCATTAACTCGGCGGGTAGTGGCCATTGAATCAGCCAGTTTACTTGTCAATTCAACGGAGGCCGATGTTGTCTTGTCATCTCATTAATCAATCCCATGACAGCTACGCAGCTATCTCTTTGTCTTTCATGGGAGGGTTCTGTGAGGAACACCGATCTACTTTGCTTTTTGTTACGATCAAAAAAGGAACGGCTAAAATTAGCCCTTCCCACTTATCCCGTAATTTTCAGTGACCGTCTCAATCCATCAGCTATTTCTAAATGATAACTCAAAACAATAGGACTTCCTTTAAAATTTCCTGAAGTTTCTGCCCTCAAAAGGCTTTCCGTTTCTTTTTCTTCAAAGCCGACAGGCTTCATTGTAGCCTTGTATCGCTCGTTCGAATCGGCAATCCAATGTTCTATTTCTTTTCTCCCATTGTGCGTTTTTCCTTCATCAAAAACAAGGGATGTTTCAGAGAAACAATTGGCGTACGCAACGCTATCAAAGCGGTTTTGCGTTTCGACTAAATCGGCTACTACTTTCGATAAGTTCATTCTTTTTCTTTTTAGGTTGTTAAATAGTGGGTACAGTTCCACCGTCAATGACATATTCTGTCCCTGTGAGGTAACTTGCTCTTGGCGAAACCAAAAAGCCGACAAATTCTGCAACTTCTTCGGGTTCAGCCGGTCGTCCGAATGGTATTCCACCCAATGCATCCATTACACCCTGTTGCGCTTCTTCTACAGTACTATTCGCGTTTCTTGCCAGTTCACTCAGCCAAGCTATCGATGCTGTCGTATTGATCCAGCCTGGCGAAACAGTAAGCACCCGAACGCCCTTAGGGGTAACTTCATTGGATAGACTTTTACTGTAGTTTCTCAATCCTGCTTTTGCCGCTGCGTAAGGCAACGTTGAATCGTATAAAGGGAGCTTACCCTGTATAGAAGCGATGGGAATGATCACACCACTTTTTCGATCAACCATCTGTGGTAAAAATCCTCTGTCCAGCCGAACCGGAGCCAGCAAATTAGCCTGCAGGGTTGATTCCCAATCGTCATCAGTCAATACAGAAAATCCACCAGCAGGTGTCGATGAAGATCCAAGGTTGTTTACCAGAATATCCAGCTTACCATAAGCTGATCCCTCTTCAATAAACGCCACCCGTCGTTTTATTTAGCTGTCGCAAATTGCCGTCTCAAAAAACTATGCGGCAGCCGCGCTGTGTCATTTATAGCGCTAGGGATGAGTTTAGAATACATATTTTCTGCCCTTCATATCCACGTGTAGTCTGCCCGCCGAACCCCTCCCCGGGCACTAGCCGTTTTTTCTCCTCCCCTGGCTCATTGACAGATACACCCAAAAAAGCATGCTTTTACAAAGGCAGCTAGATTTGATAGCTGAATGATAACATTTCTAAATTAGCGAATTTGACTAGGTGAAAGGCTTACTTTATAACGTTACCATGTCAATAAAATAACTAGTTAAAGAAACTACGATATTAATATATGAACTGCCGATGAGCTCTTTATTTACGGAGAAACATTATCCGAAGTAGCCTATTTCATTTTCGCCAGCAATTCCGTTAATTTCTCCATGCGCTCTCCTGATTTCGACTATTCTCCCAATTATTCTGCAAGAAGACGCCTTTATCAGGCGGCTGGTGAACATTTTCAAACACATTTGGAATAATACCAAATGAGGCTATTGAGCTTGTCGGCTTGTTTTGCCTATCGCTTCCGTTCGACCTACAAATGCATGAAACGCATCCTTTTCTGTTTACTCATCAGCGGGCTTATTGTCACCACAACCCTAGCCCAGGTCCTGCCTCTATCATTGACGCTCGATAGTTTGCAAAATCGTTATTCGCTACGGTATAAGCTATGGCTGTACCATCCGGGCCATGATACTCGCTGGGCTAACCCAAGTTTTGATGACCGAACCTGGATAGCTCACTATAGTTGGTTTGATCCGCCCCAGGCTCCATCCGGCTGGAATGGAACTGGCTGGTTCCGACTTCACTTCGTTGTAGATTCGAGTCTGGTTGGAAGACAATTGGCTATGCGCGTGAGGCATCGAAGTGCATCAGAGATTTATTTGGATGGGGAAAAAATCGGCAGTTACGGAAAAATTGGAAACACACCGTCGACCAACCAGGACGTTCGGACTGAGCATGAACTGCTGGCCTTCCAATTCACCCGACCCGGGCCGCATGTGCTGGCCGTTCGAGTCTCTGCCAACCAGCCTTACTATTCCCGAGAGAACTGGACTGAGCAGGGGATTTCCCTGCAAATTGGCTTAACGGAAACCATGACTCAGCTCGTTGTCAATCTGGCCCGACTATTTAGTTTTCCATTGGCGCTGGCTTTCGCCACTGGTTTGTTTGCCCTTCTGCATCTAATCCTGTTTATCAGTTACCCAAGCCGCCTTTCCAATCTCTATTATAGTGGCTGGTTACTGTTAATTACAGTCGATGCTGTTTGTGCCTATTTAGATCATTTCCTGACTGACCCTGTTTGGCAGGACGTCGTGGGTCACTTGGCTATGGTTGCTAATTTCTCGATAGCTGTCACCTCGGTAGCCTTTATCTATTCAGTCTATTACACCCGGCAACCCCGACAAATCTGGGTATTTTGTACAATCGCCATTTTACTAAGTGCTTTTTTGTGGTTAAGTCATTCCGTGTTGCCGTATCCCGTTTTATATGGGTTTTTACTGGTCTGTACGCTGGAAGTGGCCCGGGTGGTTATCCAGGCAATTCGTCGCCGACAGCCCGGGGTTTGGCTGATTGGTATGGGGGTACTTGCCGTAGCGATCACGTTTTTCACCGGCCCCGCCAATTCTTTTTACATCTGGCACCTGAATAACATTGATCAGTTGTACCGATTTAATCTGTTTATCACGTTTGGCTATTTGGTTTTACCCCTGTGTACCTCAATTTATCTGGCGCAGGATGTTGCCCGCATCAACCGGAATCTCGAAACGCAACTAGATCAGGTTCGAGAGCTGTCGGGCAAAACCCTGGCTCAGGAAGCCGAAAAGCTTCAACTAGTGGCCGAGCAGAAGGAGCAATTGGAACAAACCGTGCAGGAACGCACTGAGCAACTTCAGCAGCAGACCGACAAACTCCGCGAGATGAACCGGGTCAAATCCCACTTTTTCACCAACCTGACCCACGAATTTCGCACACCCCTGACGCTGATGTTGGGACCCGCTGAACAGGTGCTGGCCCAAACTCAGGAACCCACCACTAAACAGCAGGTTGGCCTCTTGCAACGCAACGCCCAGCGATTACTCCGACTCATCAATCAACTTCTGGAATTGAGCAAGCTGGAAGCCGGTAAATCCGAGTTAGTCCTGACTCCCAGCAATGTCGTGCCGTTAGTCAGCGGGACGCTCCACTCGTTCGAATCACTAGCGGCCCAAAAACGCATTACGTTACAATTTACCTCGGATTGCGAACAACGGGTAATGGCTATAGACCGACCCAAATTGGAGGCTATCCTGTATAATTTGATGTCCAATGCGTTAAAATTTACCCCTGCTGATGGCCGGGTATCGGTGGCCCTGGCTTGCCAACAGGAGGACCAGTCAAACTGGATTGAACTACGGATTACTGACACCGGCATTGGGATCAGGGCCGAAAAACTTCCCTACGTATTTGACCGCTTTTATCAGGTCGATGCGTCGGACACGCGTGAGCAGGAAGGCACCGGCATCGGATTAGCGCTCACCAAAGAATTAGTGGAGTTGCACGATGGAACCATTCAGATTACCAGCCAGGAAGGTATCGGCACAACGGTTATCGTTCGGCTGCCGGTACGTGAAGAGCGAACCATAAAGACGACAGAAGCCGCCCCGGAACAACCAATCACAGCTTCTCCGGATTTCCCATCCACCGCGTTGACGGATCGAAAAATAAAGCCGCTGGAATGGGCTGACGAATCGGCCACGGAGAATCCTAGCGTGCTCATCATTGAAGATAATGACGAGGTGCGGACCTTCATTGGCAGCTCGCTGGGCGATGGCTACCGAATCCTGGAAGCGGGCAATGGTGAAGAAGGCGTTCGACTCGCTCAGGAACACATCCCAGATCTGGTCATTACCGACCTGATGATGCCCCGCCTGAACGGGTATCAGGTGTGCACTATTTTAAAGCAGGATGCGCGTACCAGCCATATTCCCGTCATTATGCTGACGGCCCGCGCTGATCTGGAAAGTAAGATCGAAGGACTACAGACGGGTGCTGACAGTTACCTGGCCAAACCGTTTCACCAACGAGAGTTACTGGCTCAGATTACCAATTTACTTCGGATACGTCAACAACTGCACGAACATTACAATCGGGTCACGCTGGACCGGGTCACGCCAGACCGGGTCACGCCGGAACAGGGTGAGGTATGGCGATCCGGCGAAACCTCGCTGCCGTCGATGGAACAAGTTTTCCTTGACGGGGTCCGAACGGCGCTCGAAACGCATCTGGACGATGAGCAATACAGCGTAGACCGATTGTGTGAAGAGGTTGGCCTGGGCCGAACCCAGCTTCACCGCAAACTCAAAGCACTCATCAATCAGACGCCCGGCGATCTGCTCCGCATCCTGCGGCTTCAGCGTGCTCACCAGCTACTGCGGGCAAACGTCGGTACGGTGGCCGAAGTGGCTTATCTGGTTGGGTACGGAAACCCGGCTAACTTCTCGACGAGTTTTTCCCGTCATTTTGGTTACGCACCCAGCGAGGTGCGCAAAAAAACGCACTGCTGAGGAGTAGGAGAATATTTTTCAAACACATTCATTCACCACCTAACGCCTTTATCTCATGGATTTACCGTTACGTCGTTCGAACTTCTCTATGTACCGCCTTCTATGCATTCTGATGTCCACACTGATAGTTGGCCAGCTTACGGCCTTCGCCCAGCAGAGCCCGCCAACCGCTGAGCAGGTAAGAGCGGCTATGCATGCGGACCTTAAAGGCGTGCAAACCCCGCCAATCGACGTGTTCAAAACCGAAGTTCGTAAAATCTGGACGGGAGCCGACTCCATTCCGATTCAGATTTATTACCCCAGCGCAGCACGTAATCTGCCTATTATTTACAAGGTGCACGGCGGAGCTTTTGTCATGCGGGCCTTAGATGTAAATGTGGCCCGGGTTCTGTGCAACCGCACTCAGTCCATCGTTGTCACCGTCGATTACCGAGTGGCTCCTGAGCATCCGTTTCCGGCATCCATTGACGATTGTTACGCTGTCTGGCACTGGATTGTCCAGCATGCCGGGCCGCTTGGTGGCAACCGGCAAAAAGTTAGCTTAGTCGGCGACAGCGCAGGTGGGGTATTCATCGGGGCGTTGCAGGTCAAACGGCAACGGGAAGGCCGACCCGAGCGTCCGCTGGCGATGGTCTATATCAATCCTGGTGCTGATCTGCGCCCCAACGCCCCCGGTGCCGACACATACCGACTGATGGTCGACTGGTATTTGAAGGGAGCTAACCCAGACAACCCGCTGGTATCGCCTATTCTGAACGACAATGTCAGGGACTATCCACCCAGCCTGATTATCACCAGTGAAACCGACGAAATCCGGGAGCACGGTGTCCTGCTGGCTGACAAACTGAAAGGAGCTGGCGTACTGGTTAAGCTTATTGAGCTACCGGGAGTCGGTCACTTAGCTGGTGATTGGCTATCGGCCACCCCCAAAGCGCAGCCAGCCATCGATGCCACCGTTAATTTTCTGAATGCCGCCAATGCCGGGGTAAGTAAATAGGGCACTGAGAAAGCTGTAGCCATTCAGCTAACTTCCCAACCTGTTTCTCCCGTTAGTGCAGCTACCCGTCCTCCGGGATACAAAACCGGCGATTCCGTTTCGACCTGTGCAACGTAATCAAACGTCTTTGCAACAGAGGCAAACATGAAAATAGACCGTACTAACGTGGTTTGCAAAGTCGAACCATACCACAATAACGGTCATGAAAAAAGTCGTTTATTTTTCGCTAGTCAGTCTGGCAGTAGCCCTCATTTCATTCACTCAGCCACCCGGCCAATTGGTAGGCCGGTGGCAACTAAAACCATCGGGAGGGCCTTCTGTTATGACGGTTTTTCGGGCCGATGGCACTAATGACATTTTTGTTAATGGCAAAACGTTTGTCAGCGGTAAGTACTACGTTCGTCAGGACACCCTTGGATATACTGATCCCCTTTGCGGTATAGCGTATTATGGTACCTACAAGCTGGACTACTTCGCCCCAGACTCCCTGCGGTTGGCTGTTATTTCGGATACCTGTGGAGGACGCCGTAGAGGTTTTGATGGAGTAAAACTGGGCCGGATAAAGGCGGCAAAACCATGAAAACGTATGTATCGTTACTAATAGCGCTTCTGGCTATTGGCTTAGTTGTTACCGCGTTCACCACTGAAGAACCAACCGACAAAGCAGCCCTCGGCAAACGGCTGTTTTTCGACCCTATTCTATCACGAAACCGCACCATCAGTTGCGCCAGTTGCCACCGGGAGGCATTCGCCTTTGCCGATACGTCGGTGGTGAGCGTGGGCGTGTTTGGCCGCAAGGGGAAGCGGAATACACCTTCGGCCATGAATGTGCTGCTACAGTCCAGCTTTTTCTGGGACGGAAGAGCGACAACCCTGGAAGAGCAGGCGTTGATTCCCATTGTCAACCCCGATGAGATGGATTTACCCATCGACGTAGCGGTTAAACGTCTGAATGGAAGCAGGGGGTATCGAGCTTATTTCAAGCAGGTGTTTGGCGAGTTACCAACCAAAACGAATCTGGCACAAGCCCTAACCGCGTTTCAACAAACGCTGGAAACGCCGGAGACACCGTTTGACGATTGGCGCATGAACGATAACGAAGCCGCCGTGAGTGAATCGGCCAAACGCGGATTTGCCCTCTTCAATGAAAAAGCGAACTGTGTGCAATGTCATTTTGGGACGAATTTCAGTGATACGGAGTTTCGTAACATCGGTTTGTTCGACGGCAAGATACTAACCGACAGTGGTCGGGCCGCTATCACTAAGAAAGCCGCTGATTTGGGCAAATTTAAAATTGGTCCGCTTCGAAACGTAGCCTTGACGGCGCCTTACATGCACAACGGGATGTTTAAAACGCTGGCCGAGGTAATTGATTATTATAATGATCCCGACAAGGTTATTGACAACTCAATCAACCGGGACCCGCTGCTAAGTAAGCCGCTTGGACTAACTAAACAAGAAAAGAAAGACCTGGAAGCTTTTCTGCGCTCCCTAACCGACAAACGCTTTATAGGTAAGGTAGTCCAGCAATACGACCCTAATCGGCAGTAGTACGTAAATTCGCTATCTTCCACCATGAAACGGATTGGCATTCTGATAATTGGATTGATTTTTAGCAGTCTGCTCATCCAAGCGCAACCTCAACCCTTGCGCCTGATACTGGATAGCCTGGATCGAGATTTTGGGGGATACGCCTTGCAACCGCACCGCTGGCAGTTTCACGCAGGCGACGATCGGCGCTGGGCCAGCCCCGCCTTCGACGATCGGGATTGGATACCCTATGGCACCGACTTTGATGTAAGCAACCCACCGTCCGGCTGGAAAGGCATTGGATGGTTCCGATTACATTTCAGCATCGATTCACTGCCTGCCGACAGTCTGCTGGCCATACGGATCGATCAACTGGGCGCATCGGAGGTGTTTCTGGATGGACAACCAATCGGCGGATTTGGCACCATCGACCAGTCGCCCAAGACCGGAACCGATTACTGTCCCAGTTTTGAACCGATTACGTTCCAACTTGACCGGGCCGGTCAGCACCTGCTGGTGGTACGAATGGCCACGTTTCGACCCTACGTAACCCGCTGGGCGCGTTACCGGCAGGGTTTTGCCAGTTGGCTGTCCTCCGCTGACCACATGACTGCCTACGTCGTTGGCATGATGCAGATATGGAGCATCAATTTAGTGTCGATATTTACTCCCAGCCTATTTGGCCTGCTGCATCTGTTTCTATTTTTGGTTTATCCTACCCGCCGGTCCAACCTCTATTATAGCTTATGGCTGGGGACGTTTGCGTTCGCGTCGACCTGTGTCTATTTCGACCGACTGATCGCTAACCCCGTCATCATTCAACAGCTTACCTACGGATTCTGGCTGGCTAACGTCGGCATGGCACTCTCGTCGGTGGTATTTATCTACTCCGTCTGTTATCCCAAAGCCCCTCAGCGGGTCTGGGGGTTTTACGCCCTCGCCCTATTGCTGGTCGTGATGGTGCTATTGATTCGAGGGGTTGATCCCGTGCCCTGGGTGTTTGGCTTCGGGCTGCTTTGTCTGCTCGAAGTGATGCGGGTAGTAGTAGGGGCCATACTGCGTCGGCAACCAGGCGTTTGGCTGATTGGGGTGGGCTTGCTGGCGGTGGGCATCGCCATATTTATTGGTGCCAGTGATGTGCTCCATATCTGGCCCGACAACTCATTGGCGCAGCATCTGTTTCTAACCATTGGGTTTCTGACCTTGCCCTTATGTACGTCGCTGTATCTGGCGCGGGATTTTGGGCAAACTAGCCGAAACCTCGAACGTCAGCTTCAACAGGTAGAAGAACTCTCCGCCCAATCGCGGGTACAGGAAGCTGAAAAGCTGAAACTGATAGCCGGGCAGAATGAGCAATTAGAGCAGACCGTGCGCGAACGTACTGACCAGCTTCAGCGGCAGACGGATAAATTGCAGGAACTGGATGCGGCCAAATCCCGATTCTTCACCAACCTGACTCATGAATTTCGCACGCCACTCACGCTGATTCTTGGTCCCGCCGAGCAGGTACTGACCCAAGCCAAAGATCCTCAAATCAGACAGCAGATTGGTCTAATTCAACGGAACGGGAATCGACTGCTGCGGCTGATTAACCAACTGCTTGATTTGAGTAAGCTTGAAGCTGGCAAGATGAGCTTAACGCTCGCGCCGGCTGACTTGGTTAACCTGATTCGTGGTACGTTGCAATCATTCAAGTCGTTATCGAATCAGAAAGGTATCACGCTGAACTTTACGACGGATCAGGAACGAATGGTTGTGAGTGTTGACCGCGACAAACTGGAAAAAATTCTGTATAACCTGCTGTCTAACGCGATCAAATTTACGTCATCTGGCGGAACCGTTTCCGTATCACTGACAACTGGTGAGTCTATCCCAAAAGGCTGGCTAGGACTAAGCGTTCAGGATACCGGCGAAGGGATTCCAACCGCCAAACAAGCCTATATCTTCGACCGATTCTACCAGGCCGACGCATCCGACACCCGCGAGCAGGAAGGCACCGGTATTGGACTGGCGCTTACCAAAGAATTGGTTGACTTACACGGAGGCACCATTCACCTCAGCAGTCAGGAAGGAACAGGTACTGTCGTCACCGTTCGCTTACCGATGAAGGCTGCATCGTCAATTGAAGAATCCTGTCAACAGCCAGATTTAATCGACCAATCCACAACCTTTCCGGAGGATATAATATCAGAACCGGAAGGTGCTCCGTTAGTGCTTATCGTTGAGGATAATGACGATGTGCGAACGTTTATTCGCACATCGTTGAGTGGTCACGCTGGAGCAGAAACGTATCGTATTATCGAAGCAGCAAATGGAGAGGCCGGGCTTCAACTGGCCCAACAACAAGTGCCCGATCTGGTGATTACCGATCTGATGATGCCGAAAATGGACGGGTACGCCGTCTGCAAACGACTGAAACAGGATGAACGGACCAGCCATATTCCGGTGATCATGCTGACGGCCCGCGCTGATTTGGACAGCAAACTGGAAGGCTTGGAAACCGGCGCCGATACGTATCTGTCCAAACCCTTTAGTCAGCGCGAATTAGTGGCTCATATTACCAACCTGATTTCGCTACGTCGTCAATTGCAGCAGCGATACAGTCAGACCACGCTTGAACCATATAGAGTATGGCCAACCAGCTACCCTTCTTTACCGTCGATGGAGCAGGTGTTTCTGGATAGGGTTCGTGCGGCCATCAACGAACACTTGGATGATGAAGGCTACAGCGTCGAGCGCCTGAGTGACGACGTCGGCCTGAGTCGCACCCAACTCCACCGCAAACTCAAAGCGCTCACCAACGAGGCTCCTGGCGATCTACTCCGTCTGCTCCGATTACAACGTGCCCATGACTTATTGAGCGCGCATGTGGGAACGGTAGCCGAAGTAGCTTATCAGGTTGGTTTCGGCAATCCGGCCAACTTCTCGACGAGTTTTTCCCGCCAGTTCGGCTATGCCCCCAGCGAGGTGCGTAAGGAAATCGGATAGTAGGCACCAGTGAACATTTTCAAATACATTTGGAACATACGCAAATGAGGCAATGTGGTTCATTGACTTGTTTTGCCTACTGCTTCCTGAGTCGACAATTGATCAATCCATCAATCGGTAGATAGTCCCGGTCGGGTCGCCTGTTGCATTAATCCTTTGTATCACCTGAAAACAGGATTGGTGGCAAAAATTTACCAGGATCGGTACCAAAAGTGCTATTCGAAGTTAAGCAGCCCATCAACCTTTGTACCTGATAATAAAGGGCATAAACCTCTTCCAGACTGGCTTATTACGGCAATAGTATTTACATAGCTTCACTCCACCCTATTAATCGATCTGCACGTATGATCAACAAACCTATTCTATACCTCGCTCTTTTAATTGGCTGGTTATTTTGCAGATCCGCATTCAGTCAAAGTCGCGGACCGGCCACGAACAAGCCGGTATTCGACGTGGGTATTCGGCTGCAAAAGAGCATTGATCTCTACGCCGAAAATGGGATTACGGTGCAATATACTCATCCGAAATTAGCCAATAACCGGCTGTATGTTGGAGCCAGCTACGTGACCTCCCGCTTAGGCACCGCGTTGGCTTCGAATGCGATCAAACAGGATAATATTGTTCTCTTTACTGGGTATTACTTCCGGCCAAACTGGACCATTCAGCCATTTGTCAAGGCGAATGTCGGCTATTTTAAGGCAGACTACGGCCTTGATCTATTCAACGACTTGCCCCAACGTTCGCTGCTGGCGTCGCCCGAAATCGGGCTTTGTTATTGTCCGGCGTTTCCGTTAAAAATCAGTGGGTCTATTGGCTATAATCTACTGACAGGCAATGGCGTATTAGGCCCCGGAACGCTGTATCCCGTTTTCGTGCAAACGAGTATCACCTGGAACATTTTAAAAAAACCCACACCTGGACAATGAAAACGCTGATTGGCTGCCTGCTGACGGCTCTGCTTGGACTCGCCTGTTCTAAAGAGCCTGCTATTACCCCTTCGATGCTGGATAGTGGCACCGTGTTCGATCCATCCATCTATAAGCCTGAGCGCTACCTTGTTTCGAAAGCGATACCGAATCCAACGCCCGAACAGGCCCGGAAACCCGTGGTGATCGCCTGCCATGGGTATTCGGCAACCACCTTCGAATGGGATGAATTCCGCACGTTTCTGGGGGATCGAACGGATATTTATTTGTCACAGGTGCTGTTAGGTGGCCATGGTCGCAGTTATGACGACTTTAAAAAGGCCACCTGGCACGACTGGCAAAGCGCAATCATAACTGAGTATGACGCGCTGCTCAAGGCGGGCTATCAAAACATAAGTCTGGTCGGATCGTCAACCAGTGGGGCGCTGTTGCTGGAGCTGGTCGCGTCGGGCTACTTTACCAATCGCACCGCGCCACGCAACCTGCTGCTGGTTGACCCGATTGTCATTCCGTCCGACAAGACCCTGTCGCTGATCGGCCTGGTAGGTCCAATGCTGGGCTATATCGAAGCAGATCAACCCACCACGGAAGACAAGGTGTACTACCATTTTCGCCCGCAGGAAACGCTTGGTCAATTACAACAACTGCTGACCAGCGTTCGGAAAGCGCTGGAAACGGGCATCACCTTACCAACCAACTGCAACCTAAAAGTGTATAAATCAACAAGAGACCCAACGGCTGATCCGGTGAGCGCCGTACTCATCTATCAGGGTACTACGCTCGCCAATGGTAACCCAATCGCCGTTGAGCTGACCGACTCGGACCTGCACGTTTACACCCGCCTGAATCTGCGGGATAAGGTTACGACCAAAGACCAAACCAACCAAACCACTACGTTTACCGACCTGATTACTCAGGCCCGTCGGTAAACCGGTTCTGATAGCCGCCCAATCGCAATTCGCTTTCCGCTTCCAGTAACACCAGCCAAATACAATCATGAAGAACCTGTGCTTTATACTTTCCCTGCTTAGCCTGTTGCTAGCCAGTTGCCAGCGGGATGAAACTTATTCTATAGCTCATGGATCAGGTGGCGGCACTTCAACCCCATCAACCAACAGCGCCGTGGTGCTGACCTCCGCCAACTGGCGTTTCGCCGTGGGTGACGCGGGGAATCAGCGGAATCCAAATAATTACCGGCAAACCTTTGTCGACGGCAGTGATGGCACCACTTCACCCATTGGTGGCACTGGCTTGTCAGGTGTACCATCCAAGTCGTCGTCGTATACGCTGGGCATGGCAACCTCAACCATCACCGACACCACTTCTTATTGCTATTGGGCCTACAATCAGTATCCGCCTGCGGGCCTTCGCGTGGGGCAAACGCTGACCCTGAAAGCAAAAGTAAAACTGGCCGATGTGCAGGGAAAAGGCATTTCGCTGGTGATACGGGGCGATAAAGGCACAAAAACAGCCGTAATTTTTGCGTCGACGCAGGACATTCAACCCATCCGGGGCACCGCTGATTTTGTGGAATATTCGGTCAGTATGCCCTATACGCAACCAGTCGATGCGGTTTTACTTTATCTGGTTATGATGCCTAAAACAACGGGTACAGTCGCCTTCAGCGATGTATCGCTACAAGCTAACTAAATCCCTCCAGGCATCACGACGCTGGCATTGTGGTCAGAACGCTGCCTGTCTATGTGCTTTGACCAATTAATCGCACCAGCCAACCTACATAAACTGACCTTAGAGATCACAATTGAGGGAACGGCATGAAAACGTTCCGTTTATGGAACGTTGTTGATTATCAAGTGTATATTCGTAGTTTCTATCCAGAATAGCTGAACCGTGCCCTCAAAAATTACGCTATCCACCGCATCTGAAGCCGACCGGCAATCAATCTATTCCATTCGGCATGCCATTTACGCGAAGGAACTACACCAGCATCCTACCAACCTAAGCGGCCAGTTGCGTGATAAGCTGGATGAAGTTAATCAATACATTGTGGCAAAAGTGGCTGATGAACTAGTCGGTTTTGTCAGTATTACTCCGCCTGCCGCGCCTACATATTCGGTAGATAAATACGTAGGTAGGTCTGCTATTCCTTACCCGTTTGATGACTATCTGTATGAGGTCCGACTGTTGACGGTCGTTGACAACTACCGATCAAGCCACGCTGCACTGGGGTTAATGGTTGCGGCTTTTCGTTGGGTACAGGCCCACGGCGGTAGAGCCATCGTAGCTATCGGGCGCACGAATCTGATGCCGATGTATCAAAAAGCGGGGCTTCGTTCGCTGGGCATACAAGTACCATCGGGTGCCGTTACCTACGAGTTATGCACCGCCCTGGTGAACGATCTTCAGGCCAGCGTAGAACAGAAAAAGGCTGTGTATGAGGCTCTGCAAGCCAAACTCAACTGGCAGCTTCCCTTTTCGTTTTTTGCGCCATCGGCCTGCTACCACGGTGGTCAGTTTTTCAACGCCATTGGAGAGGATTTACAGACGTTGCACAAAGCCGCCCATATCATCAATGCGGATGTACTGGATGCCTGGTTTTCGCCTTCCCCAAAGGTGCTGCGTGTTTTGCAGGATCACTTAGCCTGGCTACTACAAACCTCGCCACCGACGCATGCTGATGGCCTTACCCGCACGATCGCTCAGGTTCGGGGCGTGCCCGTTTCCTGTGTGTTAGCCGGCGCGGGTTCGTCCGATTTGATTTTCCTGGCGCTCAGTCAACTATTGACCGAAAGATCGACGGTGCTGCTGCTTGACCCCTGCTATGGCGAATACGCGCATGTGCTGGAAAAGGTTATCCGGTGCCAGGTAAACCGATTTCGATTACGACGGGAGGAGGGCTTTGTCATCAATACCGCTCGGTTGCTGCATGAAATAAACCAAGGTTATGATTTGGTAGTTCTGGTCAATCCAAACAGTCCCACCGGTGTGCATCTGCCCAAGCATGAACTGCAAGGCATGCTCGTGCAAGTTCCGGCTTCGACACAGGTATGGATTGACGAAACGTATATAGACTACGTTAGCTCAGTAGAATCCATTGAGACCTTCGTTGTGCAACGAGAAAATGTAATTGTTTGTAAGTCGATGAGTAAGGCGTACGCATTAAGTGGGGCGCGGGTTGGTTATTTGTGTAGTTCTCCTCATTTACTAGAGTCGCTGCGCAGTTTAACGCCCCCCTGGGCGGTTAGCTTACCGGCTCAGGCAGCCGCCATCGCTGCGCTTACTGAGCCGGCTTATTACCAGGAAAAGTACGACCAGACGCACGTTCTGCGTGAAAAATTACGGCAGCAATTACGAGTCATTGGCCTTGTCGATAGCATACCCGGCGTAGCTAATTTTCTGCTGACTTACCTACCCGATCAGGTAACGGATGTGCCAACGTTCCTGGCCAGTTGCCAGCAGGAGGGGCTTTTTTTACGAGATGTCAGTAACATGGGCGAAAGCCTTGGAAAGAATGCCATTCGGATTGCCGTCAAAGACGAACCGACCATTGACCGCATGATAGGGATTATTGATAAAGCACTTGCAACAGCCTTAACAGGAGTTAACAGATTCAGGCAATTGGCTAATCAGTAAGTAGTTAGATACTGGCTAGAATTTAACAGGATTGGTTCCAAAAGTGCTAGCTCCTTGGGATTCTGACCGAGAAAGTGAAGGTAGCCGTGAAGAACACAGCCGAGTGGAGTGATAAAGTCTTTGCCCCGAGTTATTCACTTCGACCGCTGGCAGAGGTAGCACAGTACATCGATACCCATCAGCATCTACCGGGCATACCGTCGGCTCAGCAGATGGTCGAGCAAGGTAATGACTTGCACAAGACCGACGCTAATTTATGGGAGAAGATTGAGGAGCTGACCTTGTACAGCATCCAGTTGGAGAAAACTAATCAGCAGCAACAACAGTTACAGCAGTTGGACCAGAAATATCAGACTGAAATAGATGATCTTAAGCGGCTGATAAAACAACTTATGGAGAAAAAATAAGGTACCACATTACTGCATAAATCCAGCCTCGTCTTTACCAACGGGGCTTTTCATTATTAAAAAAACGCCAGTTGCGTGATAGACTGGCGTTTTAGCGATTCATCAGCTACTTAAATCCAACATTACACTACCGGCATGGTGAATAGCTCTTTCTCTCGCTGATGACCCGTTAATTGGGGTTCTTTTTAGCCTGCTTTTCGGCTCGCTTGGCGGCATCTAAGGTTTTATCAGCATCCTTTTTAGCCGACTCATCACCTGTTTGTTTAGCTTCTTTTTGAAGCTGCTTGGCATTTTTCTTCGCTATCTTGGTTGTTTTGACCGCTTCCTTTTTGGTCACATCCTGAGCGGATGCCGTACCCGCTACGAGTAAGGCAATGGCGACTGCTTGCAGTAAGGTTTTCATAAGGCATTAGTTGTTTGTTCAATTAAACGTGGTTGAAAAGAGAAAGTTTTTCGCTCTTATTGTAAGGAGCCACCTCTAAAGTGGAGCTCCAGGGTAAACCGCTAAATGCAGTATGAATCCGTTCCGACCGGTGCTTGAACTGGCGACCAGTATTAGTTTCTTCAAAAACGCGCACTCAGCCTACCGGCAAAAGCCTAGACTCTCCTGCGATTGAAAACAGGATTGCGGCCGACGCACTTACGAAAATGCTATATTTGACCGAAGCCTAACTTAGAGCCAACTCAACAACTGGTTATGAAGACACTTATTCTGAATTTGCTTTGCTTGGTAATGTTCGCTAACCAAACAGTGGGGCAAAGCCAACCAACGGCTAAAATCTATTTCTATTGTCTACCATCCAACTCCTTGATCATTTCTCAAGTCCCTGACAAACCGATTAAAATTGGCAAGTGCACCTTACTGGAAACTAATGCTGACAGTATAGGCATCGAGCTAAGCAGAGGAAAGCGGGTCTATCTCCATTTCGAAACAGGCAAGAACTATTACTTCCATCGCATCATTACCGGTACCAATTACGTAGGGGCAACGCCGGTGTTGAGTCCGTCAACTGAGCAAGCCTTTTGGCTCAACGCTTATTTTTCGGGTATGGGTACTTACCGGCACTATTATTTAGATAAGCAATCGGGCCTGCAATTGATAGAAGAAAAGAAGTAATTGGGTCTCAGTCTGAAATAGCTTACTAATGGCTGAATCATACCTACAGAAACGAATCAGCCCCGACACTTGCGGAGGCTGATTAACTTATCAGGCTATCTCTCGCTTATGCAATTGGCGGTTAATGGCCGTACGCTTCTTACGTTATTCATCTAAAGCCGGAATCTGGGCCCAAGCGGCAACGGCGATCATGTACGATTCGAGCACGAAGGCCATACCCACTACCAATAACACCAGCAGTAGCATGAACAGGCCCAGCTGCCGATTTTTACTTTGCTTGGTTAGCAGTTGCTGATTAGACAAGCCCTCAAGCGTGAGCGGATCCTAGGAACAGGAAGTGAATAGGGTTGACATGGCTTTATTGATTTACGCTCAAAGCTATCCATCCTGTTAGCTTACCGAGGCATTAATACCCCTCTGACATTCTGATACTCTGACTCTCTTAGCGGTATCAGTCTGATAATCAACAGGTAGTCCAACTTAAAGGATGTCAATAGGAATGTCAGAGTGTCAAGACCATAAACTGCTGATTTCTGGCTGGTAAGCATGCGTTGACACTCTGATATTGTAACTGATACTCTTTGCTTAAACTAATATGCTGATTTACAGAATAATATAACCAAGAATATCAGAGTGTCAGAGCTCACCGGCGTAAAAGCAAAATCACATTCGTATTGCCATAGCTAGCTGATAACTGTAGCTAAGAAACAGAGCCTGTCGATCAAAATCTGTCTAGTCTGCCAGAACAGCTAGCGAAAGTAATGAGAGAAGATCAAGTATTGTTGCGGCCGATGATCAGACTCAAAGGCCGACAATAAAGCTTTTTTAACTGACTAACTGAAGTCTGGAATAGGGCTGCTTGGCATTGTTTCTTGAGGCTGCGTTACCAATTGGGTGAGCTAGTTACGACTAACAGCGATATACTACCAAAAGCCAGCGCTCATCAGCCATGAACCATATTACTTTTTCATTCCCCCTTTTAGTTGCTTGCCAGTCTCGAATCAACCTCACCCATCCCAACCGCCGAATCGTTGGCACTTATTCTGGATTGCTCACCTGGCCAGTTGAAGTAAGAATTCGCCTAATCTACTTCCTAATCGGTGAAAGGAGGCCTTTCCTAGTTTTATTCCTGCTTTTTGCCCTGACCTGTTTCATGACCGCTTGTAAAAAAGACGATCAAACAACACCCAGCCCCGCCACTACCACGCCACCAAGCACTACCTGCCGGTTAAGTGAACTGACCTGGAAAGGTAGCACACCCTACGGTAACACATTCACTTTTGACAAGCAAGGGCGCGTCATTAAGTCGAAAGACATCTCTACTGGAAAGGAAGGGGTATTTGCCTACGATACCAATGGCTACTTGCTCACGTACACTATCAGCAATGTAGATGGACAGGGACGGCAGTATTCGTCAGAAGTACGTAAATTCACTTATGCGAATGGCCGATTGACTCAGCTTACCTATAATCTAATTGTCAAAGGACAAGTGGAGCTAGAAAAGAAAATAAAAGTAACCCTTAACGCAGCAGGTAATATAACGAGTCTGCTCACTAGCGATGGCACCACGCAAAGCTATAGCTATGATCGGTCGGGCAATTTGATCATGTCGCAAGATGAGAATTATGTGGAAGAATACGCCAATTACGACACCCAACGTAACCCAGGCTTAGCCGTAATCACCTCGGAAGCCCACAAGTTAGTGATCCACCTTGATGCCATACTGGCTAATGGATTTAGTAAAAATAATCCTCGCTCATTTAAGCGCTATCGTATTGATGCAGCGGGCAACAGAAGTTTATTCAATGAAGTGACCCTTAGCAATTTTTCCTACAACCAATCCGATCTGCCTACCCAGTTTATGTACTCTGGGCGCACACCCCAGGGGGATGTATCGACTGGGACATATACTCTGTCCTATACCAACTGTCAATAGTAGGCATAAGCAGTACTAAACACCTCACGGAAAGAAACGACTTCGCAATACGTATAACAAGCAGGGCCACACGAATGGAAACATATCTTAACGCAGGTTATTTTATAGTGAAAACCAAAGCAATAAACTTCGGCTCGGACTTACATCGAGTCGTTGAAACCTGTAGCGGCTGCATCAACTTTGCGGTGTTTGATTACTGGTGTTTAAGCTGGACTAGTGATGAACTGGGGGAAAAGGAAAAAAACGAGCTTAAACTGACTGATGAAAAAATTGACCAAATTCAGACCTGGACCGATGAGTTATTTGATAAAAAAATAATTACCTGGGGGAATGCGCTTCCTAGTTTGGAAATAGCTTTAACATTCAAAAACCTATTTTTTGCCGATCAAGACGAGATCAATATCTATACGATTTATTTTAGTGAGCCAGACGCAAATGCGTTGATTGCGGGGTTTGAGGGAGAACAATATAATCATGGTGATTTCGCCTTACGGCACAACCTGCTGAACCGGATAGAAGAAGTAGACAGTGAGGATGAATTATTCGTAGGCTATGATTTTATCGGTGTTGAACTGGAGGGCTCATTTCATTCCTTCTACTGTCACGATATGACGGGAATGCTCATTAATACATTTAATCTAAAGCTCAACCAATTTGGCTTGTTTGACACTCTGCCAGACAGTCAGGCAATTAGCGACTATTTAAATGGACCAGAGTCAGGAGTTGAACCAGTACCCTGGTATATTGTGAAAACAAAACGAATAAAAGCAGTACAATAAGCGTGTCGAACGAGGGTGTGGGATGGAATGCTAGAATATCATGAAGTCGTACGGACTTACAATCTCTACCCCAGTCCTGGCATCCCTGCCTTGTTGGTCTTCCGTTAGTTTCATATGCGCCCAGCTTATTAAGGAACACAAATTGGTCTGCAAAAAGGGAAAGTTTTTTTCAGCCCTACATGCTCTACACTGTCTACATCAATCGCAGCCCAACCGGTAAAGCAATGTAGATGATGTAGGGCTGAAAAAAAGATTGTAAATTTTAACTAAGCTGTTATCCCAATCAGTATCTGACCGCTTCACCCTACGGCAAACTCCCCTCGACCCGAAGTCTGAAAAAAGGAAAGTTTATTTTAGGTCTACATTCACTGCACTCTCTGCATGAATCCCGACAATGTTAGGTGAGTAGTGTAGATGATGTAGGGAATGCAGAGCTAACAAAAGACTTATTATTCCCGGAGCTACCTTTTACTCAGAAAGCCTATAATGAGGTATCGGCAACAAGTGGTTTTGCCGGTTTTGTCGGGTAATAGCCTGCGTGTTTTTATTGGTTTTACACTCCGTAAGCTGCCGGTTAAAAAGCTATTAAAGCGGCTAAATACCGTATTTTCCCCGTACAGGAGAGCGATAAATCACTGACATTTACTGCTGATAATCAAAGTAGTATTGACTTTATATCCTATCCTCAGCGCATGATCACATTCCCTTACACAACACCGTACTCTCGCCAACGGGGCTTTCTGATATTCTGGGCAATCGCTATCTGCCTGCTTGGATCAATAGGCAGCTATGCCCAAACCATCCGTTATGTCAAACCCAACTCCTCGGGAAGTGGCGACGGCAGCAGTTGGGCCAACGCAACTAATGATTTACAGACAGCAATCAACTCCTTATCGGCTACTGGTGGACAGGTTTGGATGACTAGTGGACTCTATAAACCCACTGTCCCAGCAGGCTTCAACGGTTTCGATTCTAGATTCACATTAACCGATGGCATAGCTATCTACGGCGGCTTTACGGGTAATGAGACAACCCTAAGTGACCGGATTGAAAGCCATCCTGCTAGTACAACTTTATCGGGCAATGTGGGCGATCCAGCTAGCCGTGACGATAATAGTCAATATATACTATATGCTTTCAACATGGACTCTACGGCTATACTGGATGGCTTAGTAATTACTGAGGGAAATACAGGGTTGCTTGCAGAACGGACTCATCTTCAGATCAACAACTGCACCTTTGTGGCCAATGCTGGGGGAATCTTAAGCTATGCCGGGGGCGCAGGAAACACTAATGATCAATTTGCGAATAGGATTCAGATAACCAACAGCGCGTTTCAAGCCAACCTCAACGGCATCAGCACCAATAGTGAAGGCGGTCATGGTAACTATTTTACGGTAATCAATTGTTTGTTTGAAAAAAATATAAACCCTAACCAACCAATAATCACTTCGGCATTCGGTGGCGCTCTAACCGTTAACGGCGCTGCAATGAGTCTGATCAACTGTACCTTCCGAAATAACTATGCCTATTACGGGGGCGTAGTAAGCTCTACGGCTAGTCATACCGTCACCATGACGAATTGCATCCTGTTCGGTAATAGCGGCAGTGCAGGCTATGAGAACTTCTTTCCTGATACACCGACTATCCGCTACAGCTTGATTGACCGGCCACTTCCTTATCAGGAACCCTCGGTCATTGTATCGACTACCTCCCCGTTTGTGTCCGAGACCTCGGCTCAACTAAATGCCTGCTCCTACGCGGTTGATGCCGGTGACCCTGCAACAACACAGACTACAGTAGGCAGTATTGATCTGGCGGGTAATCCTCGCTTTGTCCGTACCCGCATCGACCTGGGAGCCTACGAGTATCAGGGCGGTTTGTGTGCTCCTGATATATACACACTCCAGTCGGGACGCTGGGACGATGTGGCTATCTGGTCAGCGGGGCGTCTACCCACCGATGCAGATCGAGTGTTGGTAAAGCACGCGGTGACGATTCCTCAGAACTATCAGGCGTCCGTACTGAAACTTATTTTTGACGTTTCGGCGCGGTTAATCTACGAAACGGGCGGGCGTTTGTCAGTGAACCCGTTGCGACGCTGATAAACGGGTTGGGCGGCTAAATGCTAATTGACATGTTATTTTGAGTGGGTTCAGAAAGCCCGGTGCTGAGAGTGCCGGGTATTTTTATGTTTGTTCTCTACTTAAAGCAAAGGTTTAACTAAGTCAAATCTGGCTGCCACTCACTCTAGCCTTAGCCACTCGATTTTCTCCCAAAAACGGGTAAAAAATCTGCCTGATGGAACAATAGTGCTAACAATGGAACAATAGTGAAAGAGTTTGAGCACTACACATCCGTAGGTTTGTCCTAGTCATACACCACCCACGGGTCTATCTTATTTATCGCTGGTAAGTGGCAGGTTTTGTCCGCTTCTGCCTTTTTTCCTTTCAAACCAAACCCCTATTTGTTTTATGAAATACGTTTTTACTTTTCTTATCTGTTTGATTGGAGCTATAGGAAATAATAGCTCGGCTCAGACAACTACACCGGAGGTGTACCTGGAAAATGGCCAAATCAAGATTCGTAAGGCTATGATAGCCAGCCTGTATCGGTCAGCCCCTACAGCTCAACCACGCATTAGCTCCCCTACGTACAGGGTAGACTCTTATGCCTCACAAGGGGCAGCCCGACTGGCAGCTGCCATTACGGAAACGTTTAACTACTCAGGCCAAATTGTCACCTATACCGTACCGGTCGATGTTTTTTCACTGACCATTGAGGCCAGGGGGGCTGAAGGAGCAGGGAAGGGAGGGAAGGGTGTTTATTCTGCGGGTAAAGGGGCCATTATTAAGGGAACCGTTGCTGTTACACCTGGACAACAGCTTAGTATTTTGGTTGGACAGAGCCCAAATGCCGGTGGTGCTGAGGGGAGTGGTGGTGGCGGTTCGTTTGTGGTCACGGGTAATAATCCGGTTCAGCCACTGGTAATTGCTGGCGGTGGTGGTGGGGCTGGTGGGGCTAGTGGTAATACCCAAAATTTTGATACGGAAAGTAAGCAAGGGCAGTCGGGCACCAGTGGTGGGGCCGGTTCTGGCGGTGCGGGTGGTACAAATGGGAATGGGGGCAGTAGCTATCCGAGTAGTGGTGGGGCTGGTGGGGGCCTATATACGGATGGAACGGGTAGTTTTTTTTCAAGCGTTAATGGTAAAGCGTTTGTTAACGGGGGGCAAGGGGGATCAGCTGGCGGCTTCGGTGGTGGTGGTGGGTCAAATACAACTATTGGTTACCCTTTTGGGCCAGGTCTTGTTGGCGGTGGTGGTGGTGGCTATTCGGGTGGCGGTGGTGGTAGGTTTGCTAGTGACCAGGGGACTGGCGTCGGTGGTGGTGGCGGTTCCTACAATGCAGGCACAAACCCATCTAATACCGCTGGGGCTAATTCAGGCAATGGCTTGGTCATTATTTCCTACACCCCTCCCTGTGCCCAATTCACAGCTTCACTTACCCCCAGCGGCCAGCTAACTTGCGCTACTAAAACTGTTACCCTTATCACAGACGGTGGCCTAGCGGGCGCTACCTACCAGTACAGCACCGGAGCCACCAATAACGGGGCCACCGCCACAGTAACTAATGATGGCCCTTACAGTGTGACGGTGACTAATCCGGACGGCTGCACGACCTCAGCCTCTACCACCGTTCAAAGCAACACGGCAGCCCCTAATGCTAGCTTGACCAACAACGGCCCCATCACGGCCAACCAACCCACTGTCACGCTAACCGCAGGCGGGGGTAACACCTATACGTTCTCGTCAGGTGCTACCCAACAGGGCGGAGGTAATACGGCTACGGTAACCTCCTCTGGCACATACTCAGTGACCGTAACTGGCACGAACGGCTGTTCAGCTACAGCCTCTACACTGGTAACAGGCGCAGTTAGCGGTAGCTCCTGCCGCAATGGTAGCGGAGTGATTAAAGTTGTAGCCAGTGGTACCCCTGCCAAGTACGAATGGTACCGCAACTCCATCAACTCAGCCCGATTGACCGAGAACCCGGCTCAAGTACGGGGCACCTCCACGGCTAGTCTTACGCTAGTCAACCAGCAGGTAACGGCTGACTACTACGTGCGGGTGACGGATGCCAACGGCAGTGCAGTGGTCTATGGTCCATTTAGATTCACCGTCAACCTGGGCTGCAATGTCTATGCCCGGCAGGGAGCCCAGGAAGTGGAACTACGCATCAGCGTGCTAGGCAATCCTCTGCAAGGTGATCAATTGAAAGCCGTTATTAGCGGAGCTGAGGGCAAAGCGCTGAACGTGCAACTGCTGGACTTACAGGGGCGTTCTGTTCGGCAGCAGTCATGGCAGCAAGCCGAAGGAGATCAGTCCGTAGAATGGAATCTATCAGGTCAATCCAGTGGCATTTACCTGTTGCAGGCAACAACGCCCGCCCAACGCCAGAGCGTGAAGGTTGTTAAGCCGTAAATAAAGTGTTTCATAATTAGACTTGTAAAGCCCGGTCAACGCTGACGACCGGGCTTTCTTTTTATAGCTGCCCAGCTTGAGCAAGGTTATTCTATAGCCATGAAGCTAAACCATTACTTCCCTTTTTTCAACCGGAAAGTAAATACAGTCCATCTCTATAGCCAATAACGGTTTGTTGATTTGGGATAAGGCTTCAAATGATTCTATTTTACTACATTAATAATCAATTAAAGCTTCTAATCACACATGAAACACGCTACTTTTTTACTCCTACTTTTCACCCTAACCGCCCTATTTACTGCTTGTAAAAAAGAGGATCAGCCTGCTGCTCCAACTCCCATCAAAAGTAGTAGTAAGGAAATCGTCAGTCCTCCTACCGTCAGTGGTGTTTCCAGTTCCTCGGCTAATTATGACAATACCACTCAGACCTATACGGTCACCGTTCCAGCGGGTACCGATGTGAAAGCTCTACGATTAACTATACCCGTCAGTGCCAGCGCCACGATCACACCTGACCCTACTGTTGCCAGGGATTATACCAACCCCGTCAGCTTCACGGTTACCGCTGAAGATAAAACCACACAGGTATATACCGTCAAGGTAAATGTACAGGCAACTCCTAAATCATCCGAGAAACAGATTACTGCTTTTAGCTTTGCGGCACTTAACCCTGTCGTCTCGGCCAGCATTGATCAGGCCAGTCGCAAAATAACTGCGACAGTTCCTGCGGATGCTGATTTGACCAAGTTAGTACCCACTATCACCGTGACGGCTAAAGCAACCGTTTCACCTGCTTCGGGAGTAGCCCAAAACTTTAGCAGTCCCCTCAGCTACACCGTGACCGCCGAGGATGGGAGTAGGCAGGTCTATGAGGTAAGCGTGGGTAAAGCTGCTATTGTGACCAGCAATGTAGCCTGTCTGCTTACGCGCGAGGAATATACATCCACTGAGTCAAGCTATATCCGTGAGTACACCCACGACCAAAAAGGGCGGATAATCAATATAAAGCAGACAGGTAAATCAAGTGGCAGCAACGAATCTTTTGAGTATGACAATGATGGAAATGTCAGTCGCGTATATACGCCCGGCAGCAGTACGGGAGACATTCGCTTTACGTATCAGAATGGTAAGGTGGTGAAAATGGTTATTACGAGTGGCACAAAGGTCATTGATTTCATCGAAGCTGGCTACATAAAATTTAACGATAACAATGAAATGATCGAACTATCCGAATATGCCAACGGCTTCATTGATAATAAGTTTGAGTATAGTGGGGGCAATCTGGTAAAATACACGAGCTATGATGAAGACAAGAAGCAATGGAACACGTACGATATTAGCTATGACACTAAAAACAATCCTACTATGGCCAGTAAGCCCCCCAAGATTTTATCATTTCGGTTCTTAAGTTATGGCTTTTCTATCTTCGGAGCCAACAACATGAATGGCTTTAAATTAAATGGATCTTCGCTTCAGGGTGTTACCCAATACACCTACAATAAGAATAATTTTCCGACTGAGTCAAACGCAACGGACAGCAACGGCAAGCCAGTCACCTCCAAATACACATATACTAATTGCCAATAAGGAAATTGAACTTGGATAACAACACAAAAAAGCGGTCACCCATTGGGTTCGGCCGCTTTTTTGTGTTGTTATCCACACCATTGAAGAAAGTCCGTAAACGCTTCTTCAAGTAAGACAAAATAGCCACTAAATACCTTTATTCATTCATAGTGAGCAGCTATTACATCAAAAAGGGTGTTTTCCCATAGAGAATCAAAGATCAAACACAGATCTTGCAATTTGTGTGAGAATCGGCTTAGCTATTATTGCTAGTGGAATGGTCTAACATAACTTAGTATTATTACTGAAAATAATATATTTAGCCGATAATCACTATGTAGTTGCATATTCAATTATTACCCTACTTTGGATCAATAATTCTAAATAAGTAGAATCCGTAGCTAGTAAGCGCTAAAATTAATTGAGCTGCTTTAGAAAAACGTAAGTCAATGTTAAATCAAAGGGAAGCTTTATCACTGATTGAAAGTGTTAAACGTTCGGTGATTATGATTCCTTCATTTAATATCGACAATACGAACAATAAATAAACTTGCTGATAATCAGCCGCGTCGTATCTACTAAAATTAGGTATAATTATTTAAACATTAAACGGTCTACAGTACAAAATAACACTGATTTGCTTTGTACTTCCGATCTCAAATCGACGCTGTTTTTCAGTCAGTTAAAGGGTTGCGTTTGAACCGTGACCCCTGTGGCGTTGCATTTTGAAACGCTGGTAGCATTAGGCTAACTTGCTAATTAGTAAAGCTGTCAGGATTCCTGACGCTGAATAGAAATCATCGTGTTTATTCTGAACGCAGGCTTTTGACTGGATTGATCAGAGCCGCTTTGATACTCTGATAACTAACCGTCAATAGCGTTATGGCTAAAGCTCCAATCGCTGCTACCACAAACACCCACCACGAAATAGCCACCCGGTAGTCATAGCTAGCCAGCCAGTCAGCTAGATAATAGTAGGCAATCGGGGATGCGATTACACAGGAAAGCAACACCAGCAGCGCAAAATCTTTGGTTAGTAACTGCCAAAGGCTGATCACGCTGGCCCCTAATACTTTGCGAATACCGATTTCTTTGGTGCGTTGTTCGGCTACGAAGCTCGCCATGCCGAAAATACCTAGACAGGAAATAAAAATAGCCAGCACCGCAAAGTAGGCCGATAAGGTGCCAATCCGTTCCTCCGCCTTGAATTTGCTCCCATACTGCTGATCAACAAACTCATAATGAAACGGTACGTTCGGTACGTATTTGCGCCAAATTTGCTCAATCAACGCCATGGATTGACGCGGACTTTTAGCCCCATTCAGCCGGATGGTCATGTTGCCTTGATCACCTTTCGCCAGATGATACAGTGAAGGACGAACCGGGTAAAAGGGCGACTCAGCCATAATATCACTCACCACACCAATGATTGTGTAAGGTTTATCCTCCCATTTTAGAATTTTACCCACCGGGTTCTTGAACGGCAGAAATTGCCGCATAGCTTCGTTAATGATAAAGGTGGAGGAATCTGTCGCGAACGCGCGCGAGAAGTCGCGCCCTTCTTTTACTTTCCAGCCGACGGTTTTGCCCCATTCATACGTTACATCAGAGTTGGGAAAATCCACCGCTTGATTGGGGTCTTTTCCCTCCCAGTCGAATCCGCCATTGGTATTCCAGACGCCCGTCAGTGGACTGCTCGAGGCCGCCATTTCGTCGATGGCGCCAGCCGCTTTCAGTTCGGCCCTGAAGGCTTCGAAATGGTCATTTATTTCCTTTTCCACGCCCATATTGACCAGCCCGTTCCGGTTATAGCCAATGGGCCGGTTTTTAGCATGCTGAATTTGTTGATAAACGATGATGGTGCCAATAATTAAGGCAATGGAGACGCTAAATTGCACGACGACTAATGCCTGGCGGGGAAGGGCCGCCCACTTACCCAGTCGAAATGTCCCCTTCAGTACGCTTAAGGGCTGAAACGACGATAAGTAAAAGGCCGGATAGCTGCCCGCTAACAACCCTGTAAGTCCAATAAAACTCAAACTGATGACCCAGAACAGGGAATTTTCCCACAGGAACTCGATTTTTTTATCGGCTATTTCATTGAAGGGCGGTAGCATCAGTAAGACCAGCAGCACGGAAATTAGAAACGCGAGCACCACCACCAGATAGGACTCGGCAAAAAATTGATTCACTAATTGTGACCGTACTGAGCCGACTGCCTTGCGGATGCCCACTTCTTTGGCTCGTTTCTCGCTGCGGGCCGTTGCCAGATTCATAAAGTTGATACAGGCCAGAATCAGCACGAATACCCCGATGATGCCAAATAGCCAAACGTATTTGATTTGACCACCGATGTTAACGCCGTTTTTAAATTCGTTGTAGAGTTCCCATTTGCTCATCGGATGCAGAAAAGCCGACCATTTGTAGCGGGCCTCTTCCTTATTTACGTTATCCAGTTTTACGTTTTTGATTCGTCTCGAAGCGTCTTCCATGGCTACGTGGTCAGCCACCTGGACAAAAGTCTGACTAAAGTTGCTGCCCCAGGGGTTTTTCATGGTTTTGGCCCAGGGGTTATCGATCAGCCACAAGGCCCACGGCATAATCACTTTTAGCTTCCGAAAGGAGGTGTTGTAGGGTAAATCTTCATACACACCCGTCACCTTGACTTCGTATTTACGGCCTACTTTCAGTGTTTTGCCCACCGGATTTTTGTCGCCAAATAGTGAGTTGGCCACCGACTCCGAGAGCATAATCGAGTAGGGATCTTTTAGCCCAGCATAGGTTCCCTGCCGCATGCGAAGGCCAAGCATGGCCGGACCATCAGGTTCAAAATAGATGCCTTCCTTGGCTACATGATTATTGCCCACCGATACTACATACGAACCGGGCCAAGATGCCTGCACTACGTATTTAAAATTACTCCCGTACTTGGCCCGGATTTCGGGGCCCATCACACCGGGATTAGCCACCTGCGAATCGACTTGGCCATTGAACGTACCATGCTGCATGACCTGGGCAATCCGGTCGTAGGCCGAATGGTATTTGTTAAAACTTACCTCATCGTATATCCAGAGCCCGATCAGCATGGCCACGGCCAACCCCACGGCTAAGCCGCCGATGTTAATGAAGGAGTAAGCCGAGTTTTTCTGTAGATTTCGCCAAGCGACTTTGAGATAATTACGTAGCATGATAGTCCGTGCTTTAGGTGAGTCCCTTTTGAGAGGCTCAACTATTATACCACAGTCAAAAAAGCGGTCTGAGAGGCTTTCACAGCTCAATAAGAGATCGTTATTGTACGCTTTCGGACACTTTTAGCCAGGAGTGTCCGCTTCTGTAAGTGGCGTTACTAAAAAGATATAACTGTTCGATCTGACAGAGATTGTCTTTTAGCAGTTAGGTGCACTGTAATCACAACCTTCGGTACAGTGTCTCAAATCGTTATCCGCTCCGGCGGCCCAGTTAGAAAATCAACGTATCACTTTGAGATTTTAGATGAATATGTGCGACTGAGCTTAGCCATACAGACGATGAACAATATTCGTTGCAGCAGGTACCGCTACCTGCTCTAGTACAGGGGACGGGTAGACTGCCCCAGACAGAGAACTCACTTGCTTAAGCAGCCTAAAATACAGGCTCTGAAACCCAGCATATACACTCCTTTTTCAGCCTCTCTGAAACAGTCTCTGCGAAGCGTCAAACTGTATATGCGGCTATGATCTACCAGCCCGATGACTATACGCTGGGTCAGCTATGTTCACTGTCGGCCCGAGCCCTGCGGGTGCCGTTGGTGATTGCCTCTAGGGTAAATACCGAAACCGGGGTCAGCTACTGTGGAGATTTCGCTGAAACTGAGTCATCTCATTCCGAAATTAACAGAACACCTGTTTCGCTCTAAACTGACCACCGCCGGGCGGCCCCGTTTTAATCCCCTTTCCATCGCAGCGGCGAACCGCCAAAGTGTTAGCTGTAATTTGATGAGCATGACTGGTGGCCACCGTGGCGCGGTCAAAATGCTACGGAATCCACTGGTCAATACCTCTGAAATCTCCAATCAAGTAATCTTATCAATGGACTATAAAGTAACATATTACTTTTTGCCAGAGTCCGGCACCTGATCTTACAACCATAATTCAACTTCTTGATCTACAGACACATATACGTTAAGGTGTGAGTCTCCCCGTGGTCACATAAAACGGTATTTTTTAAGCACTTACAATATTTTGTGAGTGTTTTTTTGATTCATAGATAAAGCAATAAGTAACATTACAAGGCAATATGCCCATCTTATTAGCAGCAGATCTTCGTTTCCTGCTAGGAAAGCTCTGTTGCAGTTGCTCCAAACTCTTTTTTAAACGCAAAAGAAAAATGCGATAAATCTTCGAACCCTAGGTCTTGATAGATATCGGTGGGTTTTTGCCCCTTTTCTTCAATCAGAAAACGGGCTTCCTGCAACCGCCGTTTCACCAGCCAACGATTAGGCGTTTCATGAAAAATAGTCTTGAAGTCTCTTTTGAATGCCGATAAACTACGCCCGGTAAGAAACGCAAATCGCTCTATAGTTACATTAAATTTATAATTCTTCTGCATAAACGCTTCAAGATCTATCCTGCCGGGAACACCATAATCAAACAATATATCTGATAGTTCGGGATGTAATTCTAATAGGATAAGCAATAATTCTTCTCTTTTCAAGTCAGAAAAAGTAGTACTAATATTTCCAGAACCATTGTAATAAGGTTCCAAGGATAATAGAAAACTGTTTATTAATTTATCTTTTTTGAGACGAATAAAAGCACTTGTTGGTGTGTAATTTTTAAAAGTTATGGTGTGTTTTTTCTGGAAATTTCTCAAAAATAATTCATCAAAAAAGAAGATAACTTTTTCAAACTCGTTATTCGACTTTACTTTGTTATAGCGTGCCAATTTATTTTTGCGAACCAGGCAGCTTTCACCGGGCCTGAGTATATACTGTTTATTACCATCATAACCATGCATTAGCCCTTTTGCTAGAAATATAAAGAGATGCTCACTAATGAATTGCTCCGGTGAAATAGCAGGGCCGATAAAGCACGATTTTATTTCTGTTATCTTCATTGCTTTGCCTGCAATTTTATATCCTCCACTTCTAAAATGGATTTGCTATATCCTTTGTATACGCAGTTAATCATTGCCTGACCTACTTCCCGCATGGTACAGGTCCAGTTGGGCAGGATGGTAAGCCATAAGGGGTAAAAGGCTTCGAAAACACGGTAAATCAATCGTACATTATGTTGTCCTTTTAATGGTTTCATAAATCCGGGACGAAAATTATACACGGCTTTAAAAGGTAGTTTTAGTAACGTATTTTCGGTTCGTCCTTTCACTCTTGCCCACATTACTTTTCCCTGTTCTGTGCTATCTGTACGATTACCTGAAACATAAATAAAAATCTTTTCTGGATTGATTTCTGAAATAGTTTTTGCAAACGGAATTACAAAATCATACGTCTTTTTGGTAAACGATGCTTCATTTTCACCAACTGCACTTGCACCGGCACAAAAAAAACAAGCGTCATAATTTCTCAGCTGCTTAGTATAATTTTTGATTTCTGAAAAATTATTTACAATCAGTTCTTTTAGTTTTTCGTGTTTACGGTCAAGTGGCCGTCTGTTAATGATTAGAACCTCCGTAACCACGGGATTTTCCAGGCAAACCAGTAAAACACCCTCGCCTACTAATCCTGTAGCACCAGTGATGACTATTTTCATAGCACTTTAGTTTACGATACCTATTTTGATTAAACTATGGGCAGTTGCTAATATGGCTTCTTCAGTAGTACGAGGTTTCCATCCTAATAGCGTTATGGCTTTTTCACTACTTGCACTTTTTACCATACCTAAATAAGGCTTAAGCACTTTAAGTTTCGGAATAAAATTAGCAAATAACTTAATGAGCCAGTTCGGCAACTCTTTGGTTGGAACTTTCGCTGCTTTTTCGCCCAGATTTTTCCGAAGCACATTTGCTATATCCAAAAGAGAAAAACTTTCTCCTGCTACAGCAATAAAGCGTTGGCCGTTTGCCTGTGGCATTGTCATAGCTTTAAAATGTAAGTCAGCAACATCGCGTACATCTACGTAGCCCGAAATTAGTTTGGGACAGGCTTTCATATCACCAGCCAGCATTTGCTTAATATTCTGAATGGAGTGCGAAAAATCGTCCGACAAAACAGGGCCTAGAACGCCAGTTGGATTGACTACGGCAAGTTCCATTCCGGTACCTTCATTATTGATAAAAGCCCAGGCTGCTTTTTCAGAAATGGTTTTCGATTTTTGATAGGGTGCCACGGTTTCGTTTAGCACTGTCCAGTCTTCTTCCGTGTAGGAAGTATTTTTTAGGGTGCCCATTCCTACTGCCCCAAACGCCGAGGTAAGCACTACTCTTTTCACACCCGCTTTCTTGGCAGCACGCAATACAAAGAGCACCCCATTTTTTGCAGGGATAACGAAATCGTCTTCCGTTTTTGCATCCGTTAGAGGGGTTGGCGAAGCTACGTGAATAACATATCCGCAGCCTTCAGTTGCTTTTTCCCAACTTAACTCATTCTCTAAATCAGCCTCCGCAAATGATAGATCGTCAATTGAATGAATTCCCCCTTCTTGAAGCATTTGTTTTACCAATTCAGCTTTTTTAAGTGAACGAAGCGTAGCTCTTACTTTATAACCGCCATTGAGCAAAGCGATGATGCAATATGAAGCTATAAACCCTGACCCTCCAGTTACCAATACAGTCTCTTTATTTTCCATAACATGATTGAAATTTTGATGATACAAATTTCAGCCAGAAAATGGTTTGACGGTTTGTTTAAAAGTCCAAAATCTGTTTGTTGAGAAGGCCAATTGCTTCTGAAGGCGACCTGTTGTTTTTCCATTGTAACAGAGCAGCAGTTATATAAACAACTGTGACGCAGATAGCTGCGGTTGTTGACAGCGCCTGTTTTGTGCATGAATTCTACTTGGAGGAGCGTAGTAGACACCCTAAAAGTTACAAACGTACATACTCTTCGCGAAGCAGGTCACGATCCTGGTCTTGTAACCAAGTACGTTTTTTAATCAGTAACGAGTTCATCAAAAATATCGGCAAGCAGGCGATGATCTCGTTTTTTATAATCAGCAACTTATTCTTCTCTTCGGCGATGCTGGGATATATAGGGTTCGTCGTTTCTGACACGGCCTGACGGCTGGCGGTAAATCCAAGGATATGCTTAAACCTTTACCCATCTGATGATGAATTTCGGACAAGATTCACACCATCCATCAACGTCTTGATGCGCTTCGGTTTACGTTAGCTTCTATCTAGCCAGGTACGTTGGTGATGACTTAAAGTATTGTAAACTTTTTTCATAAATTATTAGTTGATATATCAACCTAGTACTACATTTGCGCCATGATTGTCAATAGAGAAGAAGAACTGCGAAAAAAAGTGTCGGAGCGCATGGGCCGCTTGTTCATTTTTATGGTCAGCCACGTGGGCCACTTAATGGGCAAAAAGGCCAATCGCGAGCTGATACGTACTGGCTTTACCCTGCAAATAGAACAGTTCCCAATTCTATTCACGACCTACTTTTCTGGTGAAGATTTATTATCGCAACAGGAGATCGCTGATCTGGTTCACCGCGACAAATCGGGTATTCAACGCTCATTACGCACGTTAGAGCGGGATGGCTACCTTCGGATCGTACCTGACAGCATCGACCGCCGAAAGAATTTAGTTCAGCTCACACCCGCCGGAAAACTGGTAGTTGAGAAAGCAATTGAAACCGCAGAAGGCATTGACAAACAGGTAACGGACCAGTTAACAAAAGAAGAATTGAACACGTTTCTGGGAACGTTACAGAAAATTTCCAGCCTGCTGGACGGTTAACATTTTTTTACTTAATTAGTTGATAGGTCCACAGTAGACACATCAACCTTATTGCACTTATGAAACACAAAATTGCACTGGGTTTAGTATTCTTGCTGGCACAATGTGGCTGGGCCCAGTCTACCACTAATTTTCGGTTAAAGGATTGTATTGACTACGGTCTGCAGCATTACGGGACCGTTCGTATTGCGCAGTATCAAACTCAAAACGCGAACGAGCAGGCTCGTCAGGCTCTTGGATTATACCTTCCGCAAGTTTCGGCAACGGGAACGTTCACCGATAATATAAAGCTACAAACTACCCTGTTACCTGCTGGTTTTGCGGGTCCCGAACCAGTCCGGCTTGCGCTGGGTTCTAAGTATCAGACCAACGTGAATGCGCAGGTTACGCAGGCTATTTACGATAAATCGCTGCTATTGGGCCTGAAAGCGGCTAAACCAAATCAGCAGCTTGCGGAACTGAACACTCGCCAAACCCGCGAGGATATTATCTATAATATCGCGACTAATTATTATCAGGTTTTCATTACTCAACAGCAGATTGCCCTTCTGCGCGATAACCTCCAACGGACACAACAAGTACTGAATATCCTGAAGTTACAACGAGACAATGGGGTCATTCAGCCCGTCGATTATACGCGAACGGAGGTTAGCTATAATAGTACTCAATCACAGTTGACACTGGCCGAGAATGATTTGAATCTGGCCTACAACCGGCTGAAATACCAAATGGGATTACCAGCGGACCAGAATCTGGTTTTGTCTGATTCAACGTTATTAACGCAGCTTCCGGTTGTTGATCCGGCCCAATTCGACTCTAAAAGCCTGGTTTCATTCCAACAGGCGGAGACCAACCTGGAGCTTCAGCGGTTACAGTTACAGCGAATAAAGGCTGGATATATGCCAACGGTCAATTTAGCAGCTAACTACGGCTCGTTGGTATTGGCCAACGAATTCCGGAATTCATTCAGCAACTTCACCGGTTTTGGCAGCTTCAGCTTACGAATAAATATTCCGATTTTCGATGGGTTGCAACGCGATGCACAGATTAAACAGCAACGGTTGACCGTACTGACGCAGGAAGAACAACAACGGCTGAATGTGGCGGCTTACCGGCTCCAGTTCAACAATGCGCAGTCGCAGATTCAGCGGACGCAGACAAATCTGCAAAACAACGACCGCAATGTGAAGCTGGCCCAGGAAGTCTATAACATCACCACGCTGCAATATAAACAGGGTGTTAAATCGCTGACTGACCTGGTTAACGCCGATACTTCATACCGCCAGGCGCAGTCCGATTATATCAATTCCCTCATCAATCTCTACCAGGCCCGCCTTGATCTAGAACAATCGAAGGGCACATTGCTTAATTTCTATAATCAACTCTAACCGGGCCGCCGGAGCGGTCACTAGCAGGCAATACAACTGAAGCCATGAAAAAGACAACGCTTATCATTATTACGGCTGCTTTGGCCATCGTCGCCCTAATCGGTTTCCGATTGGCGTCAAATAAAGAGAAGATTGATGCACAGAAGAAACCAGTGGTCAATACGAATGTCGCGATCCCGGTAACGGTCTCTCAGGTAGAATCTGGTTCGGTTAGTCAGCAGTTGGTCAAAACGGGTAATCTGATTCCGTTCCGGGAGGCCAACATTACGGCTACTACGGCGGGTAAGGTAACCCGCGTCAACTTTGATTTGGGCACCCAGGTTCGTCAGGGCCAGACGCTGGTTGAGCTGGATAACCACCTGAAAGAACTTTCACTGGAAGCTACACAACTGAATATCGATAAACTGAAGAAGGATGTCACGCGTTATAACACGCTTCTGGCTGGTAACGCGACTACGGAGATTCAGGTGAACGACACGAAATACAACTACGAGAACGCGGTTAATCAGGCTGAGCAGATCAAAAAGCAGATCCAGGATGCTAACGTGAAAGCACCAATTAGCGGACAGATTGTACAGAAAGGTATCGAACCGGGCGTATACATTACCGTCGGATCTACGCTGGGGAAAGTGCTGGATGTGGCCCGCCTGAAAGTTAATGTACTGGTGAACGAAAGCGATGTGTATCAACTACGTAAAGGTCAATCAGTACGCGTTTCAGCCGATGTTTTCCCCGGTCGGACGTTTACCGGCCAGATCTCCTATATTGCACCGCAGGGCACGGATGAGCACAATTATCCAGTCGAGATCACGATTGCCAATGGCAACGGTCTGAAAGCGGGTACGTTCGTCAACGTTGATTTCTCCCAGAAATCGAATCAGAGAGCTTTACAAATTCCGCGTGGGGCGCTGGTCGAAAGTATCAAAAATCCATACGTCTACGTGGTTGAGAACAATGTGGCTCGCCAACGTAAGATTTCCGTTGGGCGTGATTTTGGTGATACCATCGAAGTACTGGGCGGCCTGTCGGCTGGTGATGTCGTCGTCACAACCGGTCAACTGAACCTGAGCGAAGGCAAACCTGTGCAGATAACGAAATAAAAATAGAACACAGATTTTTATGATGCCGGGCCGCCGGTGCGGGTATGATTGATTAAGATCATGTTTAATCATAACGACCATAAAAATTTGCGTTCTATTGACCACTTACTGAAAAACTAAGTCATGTCAATAACCGAAATAGCCATTAAACGGCCGTTACTGATAACGACCATATTTACCGTACTGATTTTGTTCGGGGTGCTTAGCTACCAGCAACTATCGTACAACCTGCTGCCAAAATTTGAGGCTAACGTTATCAGCGTGGCCACTACGTACCGGGGGGCGTCAGCCGACGAAGTAGAAACGAATGTGACCAAACGGATTGAGGACGCATTATCTTCGCTGGAAGGGCTGGACCGCATGACAGCCACCTCGCAGGAAGGCGCTTCGATCGTGATTATCCAGTTAAAAAACGGCGTCGACGTTACCCTAGCCCAACAGGATGCACAGCGCAAGATTGAACAGATTATCAACCTGCTGCCTGATGAAGTTGACCGCCCGATTCTGAATAAATTTTCAACGGATGAAATACCGGTGTTGCGGATGGGCGTCACGGCCAATCTGTCGCCGACCAAACTGTATGATCTGATCGATAATGAGCTAAAGCCGCAGCTTTCCAACGTATCTGGTGTCGGTCAGGTAAACGTCATTGGCGGCAGTGAGCGGGAGATTCAGGTAAACGTTGACGCCGAAAAACTGCGGGCGTACGGGGTATCCATCGGTCAGGTGTCGCAAGCCATCAACGCGGCTAATACCAGCTACCCAGCGGGTCAGTTGGAAACGCGGGAACAGCAGTATTCCATTCGCTTTGATGCCTCCGTCGAAACAGTAAATCGTCTACGGAGCCTGGTAATTGCCCGTCGGACGGACGGTAGTGAAGTTCAGTTAAACAATGTGGCTGAAGTAGTTGACGCGGTTGCTAAGCCAACGGCCATTAACCACATAAACGCTTTGCCCTCCATTGGGGTACAGATCCAGAAACAATCTGATGCTAACGCGGTGTCGGTGAGTGAGTTGGTTCGCGCCCGGATTGCTACGCTGGAAAAGCAGCATAGCGACGTGAAGCTGAAATTCAACATTGCCTCCGACCAATCGACCTACACGCTGGCATCAGCTCACGCGGTTGTCGACGATTTATTCCTGGCCGTGTTGATCGTATCGGTCGTGATGCTGCTGTTCCTGCATAGTTTCCGATCGTCATTGTTCGTACTGGTAGCACTGCCATCGTCGATATTACCAACGTTCATGCTCATGTACGTGTCGGGGTTCTCGCTGAACCTGATGACGCTGATGGCGCTTTCGCTGGTGGTTGGTATTCTGGTCGATGACTCGATTGTGGTCCTGGAAAATATTAACCGACACCTCGAAATGGGCAAAGACCGCGTTAAGGCGGCTCTGGAAGGCCGGAACGAGATTGGCTTCACAGCGCTGGCCATTACCCTGGTCGACGTGGTGGTGTTCGTACCGCTGGCCATGACCGGCGGACTGATCGGGAACATTCTGCGGGAATTCTCGCTCGTCGTCGTATTCTCGACGCTAATGAGTCTGCTCGTATCGTTCACATTGACACCGTTGCTGGTATCGCGCTTTGGCAAACAGGAACCACTAAATTCGGCTTCGTTATGGGGTAAATTGAACATCGGTTTCGAACGCCTGCTGGATCGTCTTACCGCAGCTTATGGGCGCATTCTGGAAAGTGTGCTGGGACATAAGCGCTGGATTTTCCTGGCCGTTATTGCCTTGTTAATTGGCTCGATTGCGCTGGTGCCGACTGGCTTTATTGGCGCTGCGTTTATGCCACAAAGTGATCAGGGCGAGATGAGCGTTCAGTTAGAGCTGGCCCCTACTGCATCAATTTATCAATCCAATTCAACAGCGCAACGGGCCGAACAGATCATTCTGAAACACCCCGAAGTAACGAATGTCTTTACGAACGTTGGGTACACCAGCAGCGGCATCGCTACGTCTTCCAACAGCAACATCGTTGATCTGAACGTGAAACTCGTTGATAAAGACAAACGCACTGCGTCGACGGATGATTTTGGGCAGATTCTGAAACGGGAAGTAAGTCAGATTCCGGGCGTAAAAGTAACCGTAAGTCCGGTCGGGATTGTCGGCGCGTCGCAGGCTCCGATTCAGATTGCAGTGAAAGGAACCAACATGGCGACGATTCGTCAGGCGGCCACACAGATCAGAAATGTGGTTACGTCGGTTCCTGGTACGCAGGACGTTAAGTTTTCGGTGAAAGATCCAAAGCCCGAAGTAACGGTAAGTCTGAACCGGGAAAAGATGGCTCAGCTGGGTATTAGTGCCTCGGATGTTGGTATAGCCTTACAGAACGCTTTCCGCGGCAATGATCTGTCAAAGTTCAAACAGAATGGGAATGAATACGACATTCTGATCAGTCTGGATCGTTTCGATCGGACGAATCCGCAGGATGTCAGCCGATTAACCTTTGTCAATAATCAAGGCCGCACCTTCGAGTTATCTCAGTTTGCCCGCGTGCAGGAACAAACGGGTGAAAGTGTGCTGGAACGGATCGACCGGTTGTCGTCAATCACGATCAATTCGCAGGTAATCGGCCGCCCGGTCGGTACCGTCGGTGCTGATATTCAGGCGAAAGTGGCCCAGCTTAACCTGCCCGAAGGCATTTCGGTTCAGTATTTAGGTCAGTTACAGCAGCAGGCGGATGCCTTCGGTAGTCTGGGTCTGGCGTTAGGAATCGCTATCCTGTTGGTGTATTTCATCATGGTGGCGCTTTACGAAAGCGTGGTCTATCCATTCGTTGTGCTGTTTTCGATTCCGGTTGCATTAATTGGGGCACTGCTTGCGCTGGCTTTATCGATGCAAAGCCTGACCGTATTCTCGATTGTCGGTATGATTATGTTATTGGGTTTAGTAGCCAAGAACGCGATCCTGATCGTTGACTTTGCCAATCAGCTAAAAGCGGAAGGTCATGATGTCATTCACGCGTTGCTCGAAGCTGGTAAAGAACGGTTACGCCCTATTTTGATGACGACACTCGCGATGGTATTTGGCATGTTGCCGCTTGCTCTGGCCAGCGGTTCAGGTGCCGAGACCAAAAACGGGATGGCCTGGGTCATCATTGGTGGTCTGGTTTCCTCCCTCCTATTAACTCTGCTGGTCGTACCATCGGTGTACCTCGTTGTTGATCGACTCATTGCCCGCTTCACGAAGAAGCGAGTAGAGCCAAAGAAACCGCAGGAGCTCGAAGTAGCCAAAGCGATTAACTAGTTGATGTAATGAGGATGTCCGGTCCGCTGTGGTGACGATTAAGTTTTGGTTGTCAATGTGACTTTCCAGCTTAGTCTTCGGCACAACGGACGGGACATCTGCGTTACATCAATACTGTTTCATACAACGCTAATCCCTTCTGCGTCAATAATCCCCGAACAAAATGATGCTTGATTTGGACGTCAGAACTGGCAAATGGCGTGTCCCATTGTCCCTGTTCGGCCCACAACCAGGCGATGAATGATTCGTCCAGATCAGCCCGGTATAATTCCTGTTCAATTCCCTGCCGAAGATTGGTTACCAGAATGGTAGTAATGTATTCGATCCGAAATGTCTGAAACAGCTTCCAGACGGTCGGGTAATGGCGCTCAATATCCCGCGATAAATTGGGGTTGACCGTCCGGTGATAATGGATCAGCCGGTCCCAGATAAGCAGCGCCCCCACAATGGGATTAGCGACCTGCGTATAAATCGCGCTAGCTTCCCGTAATGATTCGTTCAGCTGGACTTCCAGCATCAGCCGTACTAATTCTTCTTTACTGTCAAAATACTGATAGACAGTCGTTTTAGAAATGCCCAATTCTCGGGCAATATCTTCCAGCCTGACGGTTTTTACACCAAACTGATTAAATAAATGTCGGGCTTGGGTGATGATTCGTTCCTTCATACTTACTGCCAGTTAACTCACTAGACGATACGTTGCTAACTGGTTATTTTAAAAACTGATTTTATCACTGAAGGTCTTATGACCTTACGGTAGTAAACTCATTTGCGGAAAACTGACCATTACATCAGGAGATAAATGGGTGTGTTTTGCTTTACTTACTGTTTATGCCTTTGTGGTCTAAAGTCCTATGCAGTGCTATGTCTACAGTTATCAACGTTGGTTTGGTTGGGTTTGGACTATCAGGTCGGTATTTTCATACGCCATTTCTATCGGTTAACCCCCGCTTCCATCTAAAGAAAATAGCCAGCAGCCGTCCCGAAGCGGTTCGTGATTTCGACCCGGCTATTGAGTGGGTTGCTACCCCTGACGAGCTGTTCGATGATCCGGCAATTGAGCTGGTTTTCATCTGTAGCCCCAACGAAACCCATGTGACCTACGCTCGGCAGGCACTGGAAAAGGGAAAACACGTCGTTGTCGAAAAACCGTTTGCTCTTTCCGAACGTGAAGCAATAGAGCTGTTGGAGTTGGCGCAGCGGCAAGGCCGTATCGCAACAGCCTACCAGAACCGCCGGTGGGATTCTGACTTCTTGACTGTCAGACGATTATTGACAGAGGGCGCTTTGGGAACACTTATCGACTACGAATGTCGTTACGATCGATTCACGCCCGTACCGCCAGATTCACAGAGTTGGAAAGAAAAAGCGGGCATCGGGCGAGGTAACCTCTATAATTTAGGCCCGCACTTGCTCGATCAGGCGCTGCATCTGTTCGGCAAACCTGATACGGTACAGGCTACTCTACGCATTATCCGTCCGAACAGCTATGTACCCGATTATTTTGACATCAGACTAGGGTATACTGATAAGATTGTTCGGCTGGAATCCAGCCTGATGATTTACCAGAATCAGCTTCGGTTTAGTCTGCACGGCACGGCTGGCTCGTTCATTAAAGGCGGACTAGATCCGCAGGAAGAGCGGTTACGCGTTAATCAGCTCCCCGACCAGCCAAATTGGGGAGCCGAACCCGAAGACCGCTGGGGGACGCTCTACCACGACGGTCGGACCGAGGTGATCGCCAGTAAACTCGGCAACTATACGCCGTTTTACGATAACCTTTACGAAGCGATCGTGAACGGTGCCAAACCAGCCATTACACCAACGGATATTCAGCAACTGGCCCGCGTAATCGATCTGGCGATCGAAAGTAACGCTACTCAACGTACCCTACCTTTCTGATGATGAAAAACTACCGCTGGCAAGTCGTCGGATTGTTGTTCGTCGCTACGACTATCAACTACCTGGACCGGCAGGTAATCAGCCTCCTCAAACCAACACTGGAAACCGTTTTTGACTGGACCGAAACCGATTACAGCCATATCGTTATGGCGTTCCAGGCGGCCTATGCGTTGAGCTATGTGGTTTTCGGTCGCCTGATCGATAAAATCGGTACTAAGCTGGGGTATGTTATTGCCGTTTGCGTATGGACCATAGCGGCTGCGCTGCATGCTGCCGCCACCAGTACGTTTAGCTTCGGCGTATATCGGGCTCTGCTGGGGTTGGGTGAAGGCGGTAATTTTCCGGCGGCCATCAAAACCGTAGCCGAATGGTTTCCCCGGCATGAACGAGCCTTGGCAACGGGCATTTTCAACGCCGGAACAAACATCGGAGCCGTCGTTGCACCGATTGCAGTTCCCTGGATATTAGGGGCTTATGGCTGGCAGGTGGCCTTTCTGCTTACTGGATTAATCGGTTTCATCTGGCTTTTTTTCTGGTGGTTCTACTACGAAAGTCCGCAACGCCACAAACGCGTATCGACGCAGGAACTGGCTTACATTACCCAGGATTCAGATGATAGCAGCGCCGAAACTGTTCAGGTACGCTGGCTGGATTTGGTAAAATTTCGGCAAACCTGGGCATTCATTATCGGTAAGCTACTGACCGACCCCGTATGGTGGTTTTTTCTGTTCTGGCTGCCATCCTACTTCGCGTCGTCGTTCAATTTGGACCTTAAGAAACCGAGTCTTCCGCTCATTATCGTCTATACGGCCGCCACCATTGGCAGCGTCGGAGGTGGGTACTTATCGGGTTATTTTCTTAATCGGGGCTGGACGGTCAATCGATCCCGGAAAACAGCCATGTTGCTCTACGCCCTTTGCATTCTCCCGATTGTCCTGACTCGTTATGCCACCTCTATTTGGGAGGTAGTTGGTCTATTAGGGTTAGCCGTAGCCGCTCACCAGGCCTGGAGTGCTAACTTATTTACGCTGGTGTCGGATATGTTTCCCAAACAGGCGGTTAGCTCTGTTGTAGGGCTGGGTGGTATGGCCGGTTCAGTGGGTGGCCTTCTTTTCCCGATTGTAGTCGGTGCGTTGCTGGACACCTACAAAGCAGCGGGAGACATCTCGATCGGGTACAATTATTTATTTGTGCTATGCGGCAGTGCTTATGTGCTAGCCTGGCTGTGTATCCATCTTTTTGTACCCACCATGAAGCCCATCGAACTTAATCGAATCACTGCTAAAGAGCCTGAATATCAATAAGCGTCTGTCACCCCCGTCCCCTGAAGGGGTGAGGTCACTGAGGGAGTTCGCCTATCAGCTCTTTGAGTGCTTTCACCCCTTCAGGGGACGGGGGTGACAAACGCTCACACATACCGCAGCCATCCGATTTCCGAGTGTTCTGCTTTGTATCGTCCGTACCAGTTGCAGAGGGGATATAGCAATAGTACCAGACCAATCCAGACAACATAGATCAACCCTAATGAAATACCAGCTCCGGCAGGTCGGCCAAAATTCATCGGCCCGGTTGGAATGTCGGCCAGCGAATAGCCCTGGAGCAAGCTCATGGCGATCATTGATAGGTGAACGAGGTACCAGTGTAAGATATAATAAAACATCGGCACTTTGCCATATACCGTTAGCCAGCGCGTAAAGGCATTATTAACGCCATCAACAGCAGATAAAATCAAAAACATCAGGCCCAGCAGTAATAAATCGTACAGGAGCGACGGTGGGTATTTCGTGACGTTGATAAACGACAGCACCGTAAATATGCCATCTTTCTGCGAACTCCACGGCACCGGATCACCATAAACGTTTAGGAACCTAAGCAGGATGAATAAAACTAGAGAGTCTAACCCAATACGCAGTAACAGCGGTTTTCGCTGCTCAATAGGTTGTTCCATTAACTGCCCGCAGGCAAAACCGACGAGCATAATCCCCAGCCACGGAATAAGCGGATAAGCAGCCAACAACGCAAAATCAGGGCTAATCGGGAAGAACTCGGTCCGGAACAGCAGCGACCACCCTAGACGAGCCGCCGGGTTTTCGAACGTCGGTACGAGTTGCAGGATGTTATGCCCAAACACGATAATAAGGCCAATAATCCCGACTGATCTTGCGGGTAGTTTTGCCAGCAGCGAGAGTATGATCAGCCCACCACCGATAGCGTAAATCACCTGAAGCATCAGGGAGTGAAAGTGAATATCGAACCAGAAGGCAAAATTGATAACCGTTAATTCGAGCAAGATCAGTGCTAGCCCTCGTTTAGCTAAAAAACGCCGGGCTGACACATCATTCCGTTTCCGCAACGATAAATACGCCGACGTACCCGACAAAAATACAAACGTGGGTGCGCACAAGTGCGTTATCCACCGGGTTAGAAAAATCGCCGGTGTGGTAGTGGTTAAGTCGGCCGGATTTTGGGTTAGCGCGGGCGTATGCAGCAGATCGCGGACGTGATCCAGCGCCATAATTACCATGACTAATCCACGGGTTACGTCAATGCTCGTTACGCGGTTCATTCTTACAGTATTCGTTGAGACTATTTGTTTCTTTTTTGTCATGCTGACCGGCGGACCGGTCAGCATGACAAAATTCTGCTGTTGAACCCTCTACACTACTTTTTATATCGGCACTTCGTATTATCTGCTTTGACGAAATACGACTTATAATTCAGTGCTTTAGGGTCCATACACCCTTTTAATTCCAGTACTTCAATCTGCTTAAAATCAATAGGATGACTTTCGGCTTGAAGTGCAATATAGCCTTCGCGAAGGGGCGTATCAGCCAGGTTATTCCAGTGTTTGGCCGCTTCCGGACTGAAGTGGCTAGCTGTCCAGTCGTGATCCCTGCTCACAAAGCCACCACCAACCTGCGGGTGCTCATAGGTCAGCACGGTGTCGCCATTGATAATGTGGTGCACGATCGAATCACCAAGAACAATCGCTTCGGCTATGACCCAGCCATCACCATCGTACGTTTTTGAGTTGGAGTCGGTGCAGTGTTCAGGGTGAAGTTTACTATTCATATACATCTGCGTACCGGGCGTGCAGAGATTGCCGGTATGCCGCACTCCGGTCCCAAGTCCACCCAGCAACTGCATTTCCAGCGAGACCGGGAACGTCTGGTCGATTGACAAACTCGCAGCCGACTGTGAATGCAACATTATACCACTGTTGCGGACGTTCCAGGAATCGCCCTCCGGCGTTTGTTTCCCTAGAAATCGATACGCGAACCGCACCCGGTAGTAGGAATAGGGTTTCTTGTAGTAAATGTGTCCGTATTTGCCCTCGAACGTTTTGTACTGATCGTACATAACCCGCATCATGCCGTCCTGAACGCGAAACGTATTCTTGTAATTGTCGTTCAGCGGCTGTCCGGCAATCTTAATATCCCAACCGGTCAGGTCTTTTCCATTAAAAATTTTGATCCAGTCCTCCTGGTCAGCGGCTCTCTTTTTTTGCGCGAAAGCTGACGTAATGAGTTGAAAAGCAATAAATAAACAGAGTATTTTTTTCATAGGAATGCGGACAAGATGTCCGCAGGTTATGTTATGGATGGGCTGCCGTTGTCTGTTTTCTACACATTTAAAACCTGTGGACAAGATGTCCACGTAATAGGTTTATTTCATCACTTCAACCGTATTCAATTCCGGTCCTCCGCCATGGTTGGCGGAGCCAGCTACAATGTAAATTTTCCCATCATACACAACAGCCTGCGTACCGTGACGGCCCTGGTTCATCTTCGGACCCGACGTCCAGCGAGCAGTTTTGGGGTCGAGGGCTTCGGCTTCGTTATGGGCCAGGAGCTGTACAGTTTCGCCACCCATAATCCAGACTTTACCCCCCTGCGTTACGGCAGTTGCACCGGCACGTTGCGTAGGGATATTCGAGTCGGCGGGTAAAGTTGTCCATTTACCTGTTTTGAAATCGTATACATCGACTTCGGCAATGGTCGTTTCCAGTACTTTATTGATGCGTGCTGTCGAATTGCGGCCTCCAGCCAGATATAGTTTGTCATCGACAATAGCCGCCGAAATGTGGTCGCGTGTGCGGGGTGCGTCGGCTAGTTTTTTCCAACTGTTTGTTTTTGGATCATACTCATCCAACCAAGCTACGTGCCCATCATAATGACCGTCGATGATACCGCAGGCCATGTAAATTTTGTCTTTGTAGACCACTACACCGGCTGAACCGCGAAGCCGGTCTTTCGGAATTTCGGGGCCTACACGCCATTTTCCCTGCTTCGGATTGTAGATATAAATAGTCGGAATTGGCGTTTCGTGCGGATATTTCCCCTGAAAAGCACCCATGACGTATAGCTCACCGTTGAAGGTTATCGCCTGAAAGTGATTCATTTCCACCGGTGGCGTGGGATGTTCTTTCCAGACTAGCGTTTTAAGATTAAGCGCTTCCAGCGGTTTCATACCGCGACCACCCACCGCATATAGGCTATCACCAATAAGGGTAGCCGCATTCTCGTGCCGGGGCGAACACGAATTCTGCGTAGTAACGGGCTGCCAGCTTTGGGCCTGCGCCATAATTCCGCAACTAATCAAACCTAAACCAGCGAATAATGATAACTTCATACGAATCAGAGAAGGAAAACGTAGCTATATTGTCAATTGCAATAGTAAGTGTTATCACGCTAGTTTCTCACCGATTTTTCTGAACCATTTACCATAAATCGATAAGGCCCAGCAGAAAACCTACTGAGCCTTATCGATTTATAAAACGTATACCTGCTATTTTTCGGGCAGTACACAACCCTCTTCAGGTGTGCAGACAGCTTCATCGCTAGCTAATTGAATCGGTGCCGGATGCTGTTTTTCCCACTCAGCCCAGGCTGTACTCAACGCTCCTAAGAACGTTTCCGGTTGTTGCGCTCCCGACACCGCATAACGTCGGTTTAGCACGAAAAACGGAACGCCCCTTGCTCCTACCTGCTGCGCTTCGTAAATATCCTGACTAACTTCCTGCGAGTATTCTTTACTCGACAGCACGCGTGTTACATCGGTCGCATCCAGTCCAATATCGGTGCCCAGTTCGACTAAGGTAGCGTGATCGGCGGTGTTGCGGCCTTCTGTAAAGTAGGCCCGAAACAGTCGCTCTTCGGCTGCATCGCCCAGCCCATGTTCCTTGGCTAACTGCACCAACCGATGCGCATCCCACGAATTAGCCACAACGGCCTTGTCGAAATTGTATTCCAGACCTACCTGGCGGGCCATGTCCGTCACCCGGTCGTTCATTTGCTTTGCCTGCTCTACTGGCCAGCCTTTCACCTCGGCCAGGTATTGGTTAATGTTTTTACCGGGCTCGGTCTTCATCGCCGGATTCAACTGAAAGCTTTTCCAGACAACTTTGACATCGTTTTTATGCGCGAACTGATCCAGCGCCTGTTCAAATTTCCGCTTGCCAATGTAGCAGAACGGACACATAACGTCACTCCAGATTTCGACTTCCATGTTCGTATAGTTTCCTGTCTGATTTAACCCGCAACTTCAGTTATGGACTATTTTCTCTCCACTAACCAACACCATTTCGAGCCAATTAATCACGCTACGTTCTCAGCAAGACTAGAATCGGTTCATTCTGTGGGAATTACCGTCGAATTTTTTATCTCGGACATAACGAAAAAGCTACTGATATGTAGGGTACCGGGAATGACCGACAGCCGTTCTTGGTAGAAATGGTTGTAGCTATCCATATCCTGGCTAACAATTTTGATCAGGTAATCGAAGGTACCAGATACCCGATTACACTCCAGCACCTCGGGCAATTCGCGTACATCGGCTTCGAAGGCGGTGAAAGCGTCACGGGTTTGCCGGTCGAGCGTCACCTGGCAGTAAATCATCAGCAGTTTTCCTAACTTCTTTTTGTCCAGAATCGTTACGTATCGGTCAATGACACCTTCGCGTTCAAGCCGACGGATGCGCTCGTGAACAGGCGTCTTCGATAGGTTGATCTGTTTGCCAATCTCCTGGATGGTCAGACGGGCGTTCTGTTGCAGTAGTTTCAGGATTTTGTAATCGGTTTTATCAAGGAGTTCCATAGCGGCATTTTTACGGCAGGGAGTTTGTCAACGGTTAAGTTACAGGATTATTTCCGCCGAAACGGTTTATTATAGGCCAAAATTCCTAAAAAAAACAAAGCGATTAGTAAACAATTTTGGCCCTACTACCTTTGTATGGTTAACCTGTCACTTTAAAGTTTTTAGACATTATGGTTATCGGCGTTCCCAAAGAGATAAAAAATAACGAAAACCGTGTTGCCCTTACCCCTGCCGGTGTAACCGAGCTTCGCAAGCACGGCCATACGGTTTACGTACAGGTTAACGCAGGCGAAGGCAGTGGGTTTGAGGATGAAGAGTACATCGCGGCCGGAGCTAGCATGCTACCCACCATCGAGGAAGTTTATGGGATTGCCGAGATGATTATGAAGGTCAAAGAGCCGATTGAGCCTGAGTATGACCTGATTAAAGAGAATCAATTACTATTTACTTATTTCCATTTTGCTTCGTCGGAAGAGCTGACGCGGGTAATGCTCGCGAAGGGCGCTGTCTGTTTAGCCTACGAAACCGTTGAGCGGCCCGATCGTAGTCTGCCACTGCTGGTGCCAATGTCGGAAGTGGCCGGTCGAATGGCGATTCAGGAAGGCGCTAAATACCTGGAAAAACCACTAAAAGGGCGCGGTATTCTGCTCGGTGGTGTACCGGGTGTGAAGCCAGCTAACGTGCTCGTTCTGGGCGGTGGTATTGTTGGAACGCAGGCCGCTAAAATGGCTGCCGGTTTAGGGGCTCATGTTACCATCATGGATGTAAGCCTGCCCCGGTTGCGCTACCTATCGGACATTATGCCGCCGAACGTGCAGACGATGATGTCGAACGAATACAACATTCGGGAGATGATTAAAGTCTGCGATCTGATAATCGGTGCCGTGCTGATTCCGGGTACTAAAGCTCCCCACCTGATCACTCGGGAAATGCTGAAAATAATGCGGGCGGGTACTGTACTCGTCGACGTAGCCGTTGACCAGGGCGGTTGCATTGAAACCTGTCATCCCACTACGCACGAGAATCCAACGTATATCATTGATGATGTGGTGCACTATTGCGTAGCCAATATGCCCGGTGCGGTACCGTATACCAGCACAGTGGCGTTGACAAATGCTACCCTGCCCTACGCACTTCAGTTGGCGAACAAAGGCTGGCAGCAGGCTTGTCGTGATAACATGGACCTCAAGCTGGGACTCAACGTGGTTGGCGGCAAAGTCGTTTATAAAGGCGTTGCCGATGCGTTTGGCCTCGATCTGACCGACGTTAGCGAAGTGTTAACTGAGGACGAAGACCTTCAATACCAACGAGGAGATATGTTCGCTTAGGGATATAACATTAATTAATGATACGAGCTTAAAAATAGCCGTGCTCTCAAAAATATTACCTGATTCATCAACAGACGGGGCCGCATCCATTGGGTGCGGCTTTTTTTTGTCTTAACTTAACCAAAAATCAATTCTGTAAGCCTGATGAACGATAAAACAACCGTACCAACGCTCTATGAATGGGCGGGCGGAATGGAAAATTTTGAAGCCTGGACCAAACTTTTTTACCAGCGCGTTTACAGCGACCCCATACTGGAACCGGTTTTCCGCCATATGTCACCCGACCATGCCCGGCACGTCGCTCATTTTATTGCCGAAGTATTCAAAGGGCCGACCAAGTACAGCGATGGGGAAGGTAGCCATTACGCAATGATTGAACATCATTTGGGTAAACACCTAACGGAAACCCAGCGACGGCAATGGATCAACCTGATTCTGGATACAGCCGACGCAGTTGGTATGCCGAACGATCCGGAATTTCGTTCGGCGATGGTTGGTTATCTGGAATGGGGATCCCGGCTGGCTGTGATTAACTCAAACGCCGAATCAGTTAATGCCGAACCCGATGCGCCTATGCCAACCTGGGGCTGGGGCGAAACGGGCGGACCGTACCAACCTTAACGAGCCGCCAGCATCTGGGTCACTAGTTGCTTCCATTCATCGTCCAGCGAGCCTTCGAAGAACGAAGCTCTTGCCCGACGGTACCAATAATTAGCATTAAAACGGTCGCCTTCTTTGCGGTGTAGATATGCATGGAGCCGGTCGTAGAGTTGCTCACCTTCGTGGCTTTGCGCAACTTCGTGAGCCTGCTCCCAGTTTCCTTTTGCGTCATACCAAAGCCCCTGTAAAACAGGATGCACGTCGGCGGGTGGCTGCGGCTTATCCAGCGTGGCTGTAAATTGGTCAAAGGTCATGTATGCTTGGAATTTGAGTTTACCACCACTCCTCCCGTAGAATACCGTTGAGCTGTTCGTAGGGTACGGTCACCTGAATGGGGCCAAGAGCATATGCGGCAATCTCGTAAGGATTATAATAAAAGACCATTCCTTCTCGACTCATACCGACGTTGGCCGGTAAGAAAAAACGCCCGTCGCGCAGAAAATAACCTTGTTCTTCGAGGTTATTTTGCGGCAATAGTTCCTGATTCTTCCGGAAGGCATTTTCGACTACGCTCAACAAGGCTGTTGTATCCGACACCATGTCGGCCAGTGTCAGCATCCGTCCGGATTCCAGGTCGAAGGTATAAAAGGATGAATTGGAATTTGGATGAGCCCCACCCGTATAGGCGTAGGTTTCATACTTGACTGTCAATACCTTATCACTGACATGAACCGTATCGGCGCTTGTTTTCAGGTCCCAGCAACCACCCAGGCTGCCCATGTCTTTCAGCATAGATTCGTAATCGGCGGCAAATAGGTTCACTGCCTGAGCCAGATCCGTTCGGGCTTTAGGGTGCTCGGCCACGGTAGTGCTGTCAAGCCAGCTGACAACGCTGTTAATAGCTAACAAGCGTAAACTATCATTGATTTTGCGAGCCCCCTCCGTGTCATCCTTCAGCAGAACGTACGAAACCGCTACGTCGACTCCCTGACTGGTAGTCGTGTCGCAGCGGTTCGCTCCACCAAAGGTATAGTGTTGCCGGGCTAAAGCGGGCGGTCCCGAAGGAGTAGATGTGCAAGCGGTAAAAATGCCAATCGATCCGAAAAGTAACGTTGTAAGTAGGTACTTCATGAAGAGGAATCAAGACCATCAGCCCCGGTATATACGGTTCAGTAGCAGAATTATACCTCAATTCGCGCACTCGTCTGCTGACTGACTGTAGTCTACTTGTTTGCTAGTTTCTACAAACTTAGCAAATCTTTAAACCGGATTGCCTGTCGGCGGCTAATTTCGATTTTATCTCCTCCCCGCAAGGTTACCAGCAATCCCCCACTGAACCAGGGTTCTATTTTTTCGATCCATTGCAGATTGATAATGTGTTTTCGGTTAGCCCGAAAAAACGTCGAAGGATTTAATCGGTCTTCCAAGGCGTTTAACGACTTGAGAACCAAGGGTTTCTGATCATCAAAATAAAGCCGAACGTAATTTCCCATCGACTCGAACAACCGGACCTTTCCTAATTTAACAAACCAGCATTTTTCCCCATCCTTAACAAAAACCTGGTCGTTTTCGCCCAAAATTTTGCCGGATATTCCCGTAGCCGTGCCCGTGTTTTCAGGAACGTGGAGTTCTTCCTCCACCCGGTGAATCGCTTCTGATAATCGGGCGAGTTCAACGGGTTTCAACAAGTAGTCGAGAGCATTGAACTCGAAGGCCTTAATGGCGTATTCATCGAAAGCGGTGGTGAAAATCACTTCCGGCGTCTTGCCTTCGATCGACTGCAACAGTTCAAAACCGTTCTTACCGGGCATCTGAATATCCAGAAACAGTAAATCCGGTTGCAGGTCTTCGATCATCGGCAGAGCCTCGTCGGCATTAGCGGCTTCGCCAATAATCTGAATTTTAGGAAAGTTTTCGAGTAACCGACGGAGTTCGTTACGCGCTAAGCGCTCGTCGTCAATAATGAGGGTTTTCATAGAGAATGATCAATAATGCATGATGACCGGGTCGCCAGAGCGATGATAAATGGGCGACGCGAACATTCATCATCGCTCTGGCGACCCGGTCATCACTTTTACATTTGCGGTACGTTTAAATATGCCCTCCGACTGGGCAGGAATAACAATTTCAGCACATACGACGGGACCACCAGTATGTAGCCCACCTGTTTCGGGGGTTTGTTCTTCCTGAAAAATATGAAACTGTGCTTCGGGGCCGTAAAGTAGTTCAAGACGTTGAGCCGTATTTGCCAACCCAAATCCACCCGACGCTTTTTTATCGCCTAACACACCCGTATTACGGATGCTGATGTGCAGTTTGTCCGTAACGATAGTTGAGCGAACTTCGACAAATCCTCCTCCGACTGCCGTTGACACGCCATGTTTGATAGCGTTCTCTACCAGCGTTTGCAGCATCATCGGTGGTACCTGCCAGAAAAGCGTACGGCCATCCAGGTTAATATCTGATGTTAACCGCTCTTCATAACGGACTTTCTCGAGGGCTAAATAATCTTCAACCGTTTTAATTTCTTCGCGCAATTCAACGGTTTTGCGCCGGTCGGCCAGCAGCGAATTTCGGAGTAGGTTGGAAAGTTGGGTAATACCCTGCTGGGCCTTGGTCGGGTTTTCATAGACCAGGGCACGAATGCTGTTCAACGCGTTAAATACAAAATGCGGATTCAACTGCGAGCGAAGCACTTTGGCTTCGGTTTCCCGAATACTGGTTTTCAGCAGAATACGTTCTATTTCGGCGTTCCGATTCTCCTCGACGTAATGATAAGCCGTATAACTAAGCACCCAGGCCAGCATAGTTTTACCCCAACTCATGACATAGCCAATAACAGGCCACGGTTCATCTGCCAGATGTTGAGGGGCAACAAGTCGATCCATAGGTAGATTAACTACGGTCATAATTAATGCCAGCACAAACACGGACAACAATACCCGTGGCGCCAATCGAAAGAAAGGTAATCGAACCCAGTTCCATCGCCGAATCATGAGCCGATACAGATGCGTCAAGGTAATACCCAGAAAGATATTGGTAAAAGCCAGATAAAGTGTGTCAGACTCGTATCCATCCTCGAGTACATAAGCCAGATAATCCACTCCAATGAGCAGAGTCCAGCCGAAAATCTGACAAATCCAATATCTTTTTTGCTTTGACATACGCATCTTATACCGCTTCCTCTACCAGATAGTGAGCGAATATACAAGATTATCTTCCATGTGAACAGGATACTACACTAATGGAAAAAAATAGGGAGAAAAGGAAAAAAGGAGTAGGGAAGCAAAGAACAGTGATATACCAGCTGCTTATCTTCCCTCCTCCTTTTCTCTATGTGAACCTACAACCTATGCTATCGCTAGCGACAGGAGATGTGCCGTATCATTTGCCAGTTCGATGGTTGTTTCTTCAGTGTCGTAATCGTACCGAAGTTTGTACAGGCAGAGGTTGCTGTGCTCAAACTGGTCCATAGTCGCCAGTGGCTGATTAGTTAGCCAGCAGAGCAGAATGCGCATCGCCCGGCCGTGCATCGCCACCAGAACAATTTCTTCGTTGGGATGTGAGAGAATGGTTTTGAACGCTTCCCGTTGCCGGACAACCACCTGTTCCGGACTTTCGCCCCCGTCGGTAGCCACCGACGTATTACCCGTTTCCCAGGCTTCAATTAAGGCACGATAATACTCATTATCCAGATTACCAGGAATTTTACCTTCCATGATACCCCAGCTAATCTCATTGAGACCCGTCAGTTTTTCGTAAGGTAAGCCCAGTTCGATAAAAGGTTCGGCTGTCTGATAAGTCCGTTTGAGACCCGAAATGTAAACCTTGTTAAAGTGCACATGCTGGTAGGCCTGAAAAAAGGCTAATGCCTGCGCCCGGCCCATCTCGTTCAGATCTGAATCAACGCCACTGCCTTGTACTACGCCCCGCCGATTATAATCGGTTTCGCCGTGGCGGATCAAATAAATTGTTTTCTGTGTCAAATTGTCTGCCTTCTCGATTAGCAAATTTTTCCGAATTTGAACCGCAAATTTACGCAAAAAACGCAGCAATTACTTGTTCCATATTTCAAGTTCCATGTTCTAAGTCAACTCGACAGTATACATATAGCTGGAACGTGAAATTTAAAACGCCAAACAGTACACACATGAAAGCTAATTTTGATCTGAATGCGCTTGATTTTATTCACACCGATTCTATTGGTAAACTTCTTGGTATCGAATTCACAGAAGCAGGCGAAGGTTATCTGATAGCCCGGATGCCGGTCGATAAGCGCACACACCAACCGTTCGGTATTTTACACGGGGGGGCGTCGGTAGTGCTGGCTGAGACCTTAGGAAGTGTGGCTTCCTGGATGTTATTGGATGATCCAAATACCCAACGGGCCGTGGGGCTGGAAATCAATGCGAATCACCTTCGCTCCGTACGGGATGGCTGGGTGTATGGCCGTTGTACGCCCATTCACATTGGTCGTACCACGCACGTCTGGGACATTCGCATCGCGGATGAGCAGGGCAAATTAGTATGCGTAAGCCGGTTAACGATTGCCGTGATTAAGGCGTAACGAGCGCGTCTCAACCAATTACTTATTTTTGCAATTAAAAATATATACAGTTATGCAAATCAAACCGCCCCTGACAAATCTTCAATTAGAAGTACTGAAGGTTTTTTTTCGTCAGGTTCCAGACGAGGATTTAAGAGCAATTAAGGCGCTTTTATCTAATTACTTCGCGCAAAAAGAGACCACCCTGGCTAACGAAGTTTGGGAACAGGAGGGGTTTACAGAAGAAAAAATGAATGAGTGGCGACAGGCACATCTACGAACAGAATATAAAACGCGTAATAACGATAATGCCCAGTCATGAGAGTAGTAATCGACACGAACCTATTACTTGCCTCTATTTCACCGAAGTCTTCTTCTAATTGGCTGTACAAAGCAATTTTCTCTGGTCAGTTTACGCTTTGTGTAACGACTGATATGATATACTTGACGAATACGACGAACTTATCGAGTGGGGATTTCGCCGGCGAGATGTAGCTGACAGTGTTCTTGAGTCACTTTTCAACTCACCTTTCGTCAAGAAAGTCCATGTTTCTTTCTTTTGGTGGCTCATTATCGTGGACCCCGACGACAATAAATTTTCCGATTGCGCCATAGCCGCTGGTGCAAATTATCTGGTGACTGAAGATAAGCATTTCGACGTGCTAAAAGAAATTGGTTTTCCTCAAATCAATGTAGTTAGTCTGGACGAGTTCCGTCACATTCTAACTCCCTGAAAGCTTTTTGATGCAATGATAACCCAACAAGCAACCCGATTTAGTGTCAGTCCGAAGGGAATTTTCCTGCGTTGGTTGCTGCTCGTGTTGCTTGTCGGGTCGATGATTGTCATTCCTACGATCATTGCTTTCGCAGATAAGACGTATCCTAATCTAGACATACTGCTGATTTTTTACGCAGGAGCAAGTTTGCTATGGATAGCGGGATTGGTTGATTATAGTCCTCTGGCTTCATCTATCGAGTTATCGGATGATGATTTTGTCATTCAGAAAATTGGCCAGAAAGCAAGCCGACATTCGTATCAATCTATTCAGACGTATAACGAGCGACCAAATTCCTCAAAAATAGAGTCATTCAAGGAGTTACGCGTCTATTTATCAGACAACTGGTTTCTGATTCGGTCGAATGAGTTTACAGATTATGACAATATAAAAGAGCGACTGACACAATATGGTAAGGCAGGAGGTCGCCCAAACGTGCTTACCCTCACTGAACGAAACCGGTTCCGGTGGGCGATTGTGATACTGGCTTTGCTCCTGGTAGCCAATATTATTTTTGGCTTTCTCGCCCATAATCCTGTAGAAAAGAGCCCGGCTAAACTCACGTCGTTAACCACGATTGTCGACAAGGTATTGACGGATACACGCAAAGGAACGTTTAAGGGATTTACATTCAAGCTAAGAAACTGGCCGGAATTCAGCTTTTATGTGAGTCGTAAAAATTACGATGTAGATATACGCCCTTTACATCAGGCCCTCCTGATAAAGCAGCCAATCACCCTGCTTATTCGAGACAGCGACTTCCGCAAAAAACTCCAGAAAACCGAGCCGCTTACCTTCGGGGATAAGTACGATGATTATAACCAGATTATGGTTTTCGGAGTCGATCAGGCTAACCGGGTTCGCATTCAGAGCACGCAACCGGTTTATGAGTTAACGCATACAAAGCCTTTTCACCGATTGGCACTGTTTAGCTTTCTGCTGCTGTTCTGCCTATCGGGATGGCTTTACACCGATCAGTACAAGGTACTGCGAGCTGATTAATTACCCCAGTCCGATCACTTTTCCGTACCTTCGCCGTCCAATCGTTCAGCCTAACAACCCGTCAACAACTATATGCAGCAGAAAATCCGGCGTGAAGATGCCCTCGATTACCACGCAAAAGGGCGTCCGGGTAAGCTTGAAGTCATCCCATCGAAAGAATATAGTACTCAGCGTGATTTATCGCTGGCTTACTCGCCCGGCGTAGCTGAACCCTGCCTGGCCATTGAAGCTAATCCCGACGACGCTTATAAATATACTGCCAAGGGGAATCTGGTGGCTGTTATCAGCAACGGCACAGCCGTGCTTGGCTTAGGCGATATTGGTCCAGCGGCCAGCAAGCCGGTGATGGAAGGTAAGGGACTGTTGTTTAAAATTTACGCCGATATTGATGTGTTCGATGTAGAGTTGAACACCAAGAATATTGACGAATTTGTTCGTACGGTTAAGATTCTTGAACCGACGTTCGGGGGTGTTAATCTCGAAGATATCAAAGCGCCTGAATGCTTCGAGATTGAGGAGCGACTCAAGCAGGAGATGAATATCCCGGTTATGCACGACGACCAGCACGGCACAGCCATCGTGAGTGGAGCGGCTTTGCTGAACGCGCTCGAATTGGTTGGCAAACAGATCGAGTCGTCAAAATTCGTTATTCTCGGAGCAGGGGCTGCTGCCATTTCGTGCGCCAGACAATACGTAGCATTAGGGGCAAAGCTGGAAAACATCGTTATGTTCGATGTGAACGGGCCGCTTACGACCGACCGTACCGATCTAAGTCCAATTATGCAGCCGTTTGCTACCTCGCGGCCTATTAAATCGCGAGAAGATGCCTTTGCCGGAGCCGATGTATTTATCGGGCTGTCGAAGGGTAATATTGTCGGGCAGGATTTGATTCGCTCAATGGCGAAGGATGCGATTGTGTTCGCGATGGCCAACCCGAATCCGGAAATCAGCTACGATGAAGCAATGGCCGCCCGGCCTGATCTGATCATGGCAACGGGTCGTTCTGATTATCCGAATCAGGTTAACAACGTCCTTGGTTTCCCCTACATTTTTCGGGGAGCGCTGGACGTGCGAGCTACCGAAATCAACGAAGCTATGAAGCTGGCGGCCACCTATGCCCTTGCTGAACTGGCGAAAAAACCTGTACCGGATATTGTTAATCTGGCCTATGGAGAAGACAATATGACTTTCGGGCGGACATATATTTTGCCGAAGCCCGTTGATCCACGCTTGTTAAGCTCAGTAGCACCAGCGGTAGCCAAAGCCGCTATGGACTCTGGAATGGCCCGACAACCCATTACCGATTGGGATGCTTACGAACAGCAGCTGGCCCGGCGACTGGGCCAGGACAATCAAATCTCGCGCGTTATCCTGACCAAAGCGAAAGCCGCTCCTAAGCGGGTCGTTTTTGCCGATGCTGAAAACCTAAAGGTTCTGAAAGCTGCTCAACAAGTGCGGGATGAAGGCATCGCTTATCCGATTCTGCTGGGTGAAACCGCTAAAATTCAGCAGCTTATTAAGGAAAACAACCTGGATTTAGGGGCTATTCCAATTGTCGATCCGCGTTCGCCGGAACAGGAAGAATTGGTTCAGCGATTTGGCGATCTTTTCTTCGAGAAGCGTAAGCGCAAGGGGGTTAACCTGACCGAAGCGCGCAAGTTGATGAACGTTCGCAATTATTTCGGAGCCATGATGGTTGAAACGGGCGAGGCCGACGCGCTTATTTCCGGTCTGACCCGCTCCTACCCCGACACAATCCGGCCAGCACTGCAAATTATCGGTAAAGAACCGGGCGTAAAGAAAGTAGCTGGTATGTATATTCTGCTCACCAAACGCGGTCCACTGTTCTTCTCCGATACCACAGTTAACTTCAATCCGACGGCTGAAGAAATCGTCGAGATAACCGAGCTAACGGCCCATACAGTAGAGCGGTTTAACATTAAGCCCCGGATTGCGCTGGTAACCTACTCAAACTTTGGTAGTGCCAAAGGCGACGATGCGGAGAAGATGAATCGTGCTGTCGAGATACTTCAGCAGAAGCATCCTGATCTCGTTGTCGATGGCGAAATTCAGGCGCACTTAGCGTTCAATACCGAACTGCTTCAACAAAATCATCCGTTCAGCAAATTAGTGGGCGAAGGCGCTAATACGCTTATTTTTCCGAACCTGTCGGCGGCTAACATTGCCTATAACTTAATGAGTGAAGCCGCCGGTTTCGACGCTATCGGTCCTATTCTGCTCGGCATTCGCAAGCCGGTCTATGTGTTACAGCTCGGTTCATCCGAGCGCGAAATCGTCAACATGGTCGCCATTGCGGTCGTTGAAGCACAGGGAAAATAAGTTATTAAGTCATAAAGTTGTAAAGTCATAGAGTTGTATAGTTGTTACTGCGTGAGCCAACTTTACAACTCTATGACTTTACAACCATACAACTCAAAGTAATGTCACGCATTTTAACCGGTATTCAGTCCAGCGGACGACCGCATTTAGGAAATATTCTGGGCGCGATTAAGCCCGCCATTGAGTTATCGAAACAGCCTGATAACGAGTCGTTTCTGTTTATAGCAGACCTTCACTCGTTAACCACCATTAAGGATGGGCCGACCCGTCGGGAGTTCACACGAGCGGTAGCCTCTACCTGGCTGGCCTTTGGTCTGGATACGGAGAAAAATACATTCTGGCGGCAGTCGCGCGTGGCGGAGCATACCGAACTGGCCTGGCACCTGAGTTGCTTTACGCCTTTCCCAATGCTCAATAACGCTACCTCGTTCAAGGAGAAGTCGGATCGGGCTTCAGTAGTTAACGCTGGTCTTTTTGTGTATCCGGTGTTGCAAGCCGCCGATATTCTGCTTTATGATGCCGAAATTATTCCCGTCGGGAAAGACCAGCGGCAGCATATTGAAATGACCCGCGACATTGCCAGCAGTTTCAACCACCAGTATAACGAAGACATATTTGTGCTGCCTGAAGCCCAGATTGACGACCGGCTGATGACAATTCCGGGCATCGACGGGACCAAAATGAGTAAGTCCTACAACAATTACATTGATATCTTCCTCCCCGACAATGAACTCTGGAAGGTAATCAAGAAAATAAAATCCGATTCTACCCCACTGGAAGACCCAAAAAACCCGGATACGGACATCACGTTTCAATTGTATTCGCTGCTGGCATCAGATGCACAGGTCGCCGAAATGCGAGCGTTGTATGAAGGCGGAAACTTTGGCTACGGTATGGCGAAGAAAGCGCTGTATGAGTTGATCCTGGCTCAGTTTGCCACCGAACGCGAACGTTTCAGCTATTACATGACTGAAAATCCAGATGCCCTTGAGGCTGAACTTCAGGCGGGTGAAGAAAAAGCCCGCGCTATAGCCGGACGAACGATTGCGCGTGTACGGGAGAAATTAGGTTTTAGTTAACGGTATCATTAAAAAGCTACCGTTTAGTCATTTGATTTGGAAAGAGGGCATCACCGTTTTTAACTTGGGATTGAGTTAATTAACTCATAATTAACTACTAACTATCCTCATAACATGAATGCCTTTTCCACTCCTTACAACTCAGCAGTTGTTAAATTAAATCAACGCGAACAGCAATTTATAAAGTTGGCCTGTTCGGAGTTAACCTACGTCCAAATCGCCGATCAGATGTGTGTCAGCCCCCGCACAGTTGATGGTTATCGCGAATCTTTGTTTGGTCGCCTACAAGTAAAAAGTAGAGTTGGGTTAGCCTTGTGGGCCGTGCGAACGGGAGTCGTTATTTTGTAAACCTCCGTCTGCATTTATTACAAGCCACTTCGGTGGCTTTTTTTATGAAACCACTTTATCCCCTAACTCAACGTATCAACAATCGCTCCTCTTCGTGGTCCAGATAGTAGAGATGCTTGCGGACAATGTCTTCATCAAGAGTCATGGTCGTTCGGTTTTTTTCGACCAGCCATTGCCGCTGCCGATCCAGAATATGCCTATATAAGTCTTTTACCGGTTCGCTGAGCGCCGACGCTCCATCGGCGGATAACTTATACGTACTAGTCTTCATTAGTTTCTGATAAGCCGGTTGCTTAAGCTCGTCTTCACTCAGATTCTCCTGCATGTATTGTAGAGCCAGTGCGGCAAACTCTTTTTCAATAAAAGCGTCTACCTTCTCTTCTGGCTTGGTATAATCCTTTTCTACCAGACCGAATTTCCGTATGATGAATGGCAGCGTAAGCCCCTGAACAACCAGAGTCAATAAAATCACAACGAACGTTATAAACAGAATAAGATTGCGCTGAGGAAACGCAGCTCCACCAGCTAACTGAATAGGGATCGATAAGGCCGCGGCCAGCGAAACCACCCCCCGCATACCCGTCCAGCCTAACATTAAAGGTGTTGTCCATCCCGGATTTCCGCTATCAGCAACGGTTATAAAATTCCGCATGATCAGCGTGGTGATGAGTGCACCATAACACGATAGAATGCGGACAATAACTAGGGTAACCGTAATAAGTATACCATAACCAATGGCTTCCCCGATGCTGGTGCCGTCCAGCCCCGAAACGATTTGTGGCAGATCGAGCCCAATCAGGATAAACACCAGTCCGTTCAGGATAAAGGAAGTACTTTCCCAGAAATTAAAACCTCGTATTCTGGAACGGCCACTTAAAAAATTAAACCGGTTATAGGACATCAGCAGCCCACCACTTACGACCGCCAGTACCCCCGAACTATGCGCTCCTTCGGCAGCAATATATAGTCCGTAAGGTGTAAGAATAGACAGGGCCATATCAATATTGACATCGGTAGGCAGCAGTTTATGCAGTTTCATAAATAGCCACGCAACCAGTAAGCCGATACCTACTCCACCGATCACCATCCACAAAAAGCTAAGCATTGCATGCTGCGCATCAAACTTACCCGTAGATACGGCAATTACCGCAAACTGAAAGATAATCAGCGACGACGCATCGTTAAGCAGGCTCTCCCCTTCCAGAATCGACGAAAGCCGCTTGGGCACTTTGACGAACCGCATAATAGCTCCTGCGCTTACGGCATCTGGTGGCGACACAATGCCGCCCAGCAAAAAACCTAGTGCCAATGTAAAACCCGGAATATAGTGATAGGCAATTAATGCCACGCTAAAGGCCGTAACAAAGACAACCAGGAAGGCAAACGAAAGAATAATACGTCGCCATTTCCACAACTCTTTCCAGGAAATCGTCCAGGCAGCTTCGTACAGCAACGGTGGCAAAAATATGATGAACACCAGCTCCGGGTTCATATCAAGCATCGGTATTCCGGGAATGAAACTAATCGCAAGTCCTGCCACCACCAGTAACACCGGGTAAGCTACTTTTAGCCGCTGCGCCAGAATAATCAGCAGCACCATGACTAATATCGTTCCCAGGTAAAACGTAACCTGTTCAATCATTGCAATGAATTTTTGGGTGTAGAATCACATAAAAAAACAGGCATCCGGCCTGCTTTCTGCTGACTAATATATTGGTTTTAACAAACAAGGCCATCCCTATAGAGATGACCTTGCCTGTTTTGAGAAAGAAATAGTTATTTCTGGTAAACAGCTGCGAATTCCTTGGTAAAATCTTCCAGCTTTACGTTGCCCAACACCGGCCTGTGCTGTTCGTAATCTTCGAGTAATGCACCGCTGTGCAGGCTGGCGCCTAGCTCTACAAAGTTGGCAATGACATGTGGCGGTAATCCACGCTGTTCCATACCCTGTTTCATTTCGTCGCTGGTCAGGACGAGCCATTGTAAATCAGGTTTGCCAATGGCGGCTCCCAGGACTTGGGCGATCTCGCTGGCGGTGCGTTCGTCGCTGGCGACGTAGCATATGGCTTGGCCGGTAGCGGGTTTTACGAGTTCCTCCGCAGCTACGGCCGCAATATCACTTGGGGAAACCAGCACCATTTTATCATCCCCACCGTAATTAGTACCAATAAATCCCGCACCCTTAATCATATCAATAAAGCCGAACAGGTTGTAGTAGAAGTAACCTGCGCGCAGGTGTGTAATAGCCACGTCTGCTAACTGATTCAGGATAATTTCGGCATGGTGAGCACCAAGAATAAAGCCCGTATCCTTGTTTAGATGTGCACCGTAACTGCTCAACAGAACCACCCGCTTTACGCCCGTCTGGGAAATCGCCTGTACGTAATTGTCGCTAAGTCGGCGATAATACGTAACCTGGTCTGCTTCAGCAAAATTGGGCGGTATCATCAAAAAAACGGCGTCGGCATTGGTAAACGTAGCAGTCAGGAAATCGGCGTCTTCAAGTGATCCTATTGCGGCTGTAGCGCTTAGTGCTTCGATGTCTTTTTGTTTTTCCGGCTTGCTGCTGATGACCGTAACCGCATGCCCTTTTTGTACTAAGTCTTCGGTCAGTGGTTTGCCAATATGCCCTAATGAACCGGTTATTACAACGTTCATGATAATTCGATTTTGTTTATACAAAAGTCGAAATACTGAGGCTGGCGCTTGTAGCCGAATCTATGGTTGTTGTAGCCGTTTCGTTACAGCTTAAATACCCCTAAATCCCCTGGAGGGGACTTAGGGGTAAAGTGCTTCAGCTTATTCAGTTAAACGACTGCCGAAATTCTAATGGGGAAAGGGCCGTTTTACTTTTAAATAATTTGCTGAATGATTGTGAATGCTCGAAGCCTAATGCATAGGCAATTTCACTAACGGATAAATCGGTCGTGGACAGTTTTTCCTTGGCCTTTTCGATCAATTTCTCGTGAATATGCTGCTGCGTACTTTGGCCCGTCAGGACTTTCAGCAAACCGCTTAAGTAATTGGGCGATACATTCAGTCCTTCGGCTATCGACTGCACCGTAGGCAGCCCTTTTTCAATTAAATCACCGCTATCGAAGTAATCCGAGAGGAGGTTTTCCAGTCGATTGAGAATCTGATGATTGGCAATTTTCCGGGTGATAAACTGGCGATGGTAAAACCGATCTGAATAGGTTAGCAATAATTCAAGTTGGGCGATGATAACGCTCTGACTGAACTGATCAATGTTTGAATGATATTCCTGCTGGATACGCAGTATAATGTCGGCAATGATGGTTTCTTCTTTCTCCGACAAAAACAGGGCTTCGTGTACCGCATAATCGAAATACTCGTAGCCCTTGATGGTTTTAGCCAACGGTGTATTCCATAGAAAGTCAGGATGAATCAGCAACATCCAGCCCGAATGCACCAACGGCGTATTGTTCTCTACCTCAATTTTCAACACCTGACCTGGTGCCATAAAGAACATGATTCCCTCATCGAAATCATATTCCTGCTGACCATATTTCATCCGGGCATTGAAATTCCGTTTCAGCGTAATACAGTAAAAATCATAGACCATGCTGTTTTCCTTGTCGAGCAAATGCCGCATTTTCGCTACGTCGATCACACTCACCAATGGATGCTCCGGCTTAGGCAATCCTCTGAATTGATGAAATTCGGTTATCGTTTTAAATCGATGCGGTTGTATACTGGCCATATTTCAGCGGAATTGGTTTTGTTTACTAAACAAAGATCCGTATTCCAGCATTCAGACTTGTAGCTGAATCTATGGTTGTTGTAGCCATTTCTTACCGAAAGTCAATGATACTCCCGAAAGAAAGAGATCCAAGATTTATTACCATAAGACGTGGCGGAACGTTAACCGATTCAACTCATCATTTACTCGCCTTATGGGCGGCTAGCTGTGCCGAACACGTGTTACCCCTGTTTGAGCAAGCCAATGCTGACGATAACCGGCCAAGACAAGCCATCGAATTGGCACGGGCCTGGGTAAAAGGCGAGATAACCATGAAACAAGCTCACCAGACGGCTTTTGCAGCCAATGCTGCCGCAAAAGGGCTGCCCGATGCGGCTAGGTTTGCTGCCTTGGCAGCAGGTCAAGCCGTGGCGGTGGCTCACGTTGCAGCCCATGAACTGGGAGCAGCAGCCTACGCAATTCGAGCCGTACGGGAGTCGGTTGACAAAAATGAGCAGGATAAAATGGGCCGAGATGAATGTCAATGGCAGCGGGAACAACTCCCAGATACTATTCGTGAACTTGTGCTTGATGACCAAAAATTAAGGAATCATATCTGCTGGTTTGTATTCGACTGTTGACACGATGAGTCTATTTATTTTGCCGCAATTGGACTTTGGCGAGCCTTCCCCAGGCTACAAAGGCAGCCAGAAGCGCAAAAACTACATTTACACTGATTAGCGATGCTTCTCCTCGCGCAATATGAAAAATGCTGGCGCACACCATCAAGACGACTATACAAATTGCTGCGATGGGCGTAAGTTTCGGCTGAATACGCAGCAGCGAGGGCAGTAGTAAGCCCACTGCTCCAGCTAAATCTACGATTCCGGTTAGCTTGACCAGTGTAGCGGGAATCTGGCCGGTCCAGGGCCACATGGCGGCTAATTTGTCGATGGGTTGGAACAGTTTCATCCAGACGGCCCAGATCAAACTGACGGCTAAAAGGAGTTGCACAATCCAGAGGATAACGTGCAATACAGGTGATGGTTTTTGAGGGTTTGCCATTATATCTCGTTTCGATAATGGCCCAAAAGTAAGTACCTTCGCTATCCAATCGAAAGCACTTCCTGTTTGGATAGCGCTATCCGATACGATAGTAACGTACCACACAAACAATCTAAATCATGCTGAAAAGCGGAGGATGCCCCAAGAGTATGCTTTCCATCAAAGATGCGTTAGAAGCGCTGGAAGGTCGATGGAAGCTGCTGATTTTATTCTCTTTATCATCCAGCCCCAAACGCTTTAAGCAATTAGCGAAAGACGTGGTCGGGATTACCGACAAAACACTGTCGAAAGAACTGAAAAATCTAGAAGCCAATAAACTGGTGAAACGAACTGTCCACGATACGTTTCCTCCCACGGTCGAATACACCATTACGCCACATGGCCTATCACTGGAGAAAGTGATCGAGGAATTGCACTACTGGGGATTAGCCCATCGCGCTGAGATCATCGAAAAATGAGTGCTGGCCCACGCGGACTACCTCGTTAAATTCCTCTTTATTAATTAGCTGGCGTATACGGTTTGCCGACAACCAGCTTGTCGCCGGATAAATCGACTTCGAATAAATGAGGAATGCGGACGGTGCGGCCGTTTACGCTTTTATGACTGTGTAAGGACATAAGCAACTTGCCATCCAGTGTGCGAAATAACATGCCATGCCCATAATTGGGTGGCGTAATAGGTTCTTTTTCCTGCGCCCAGGGGCCATCCAGCGTGCCGCTTTTTGAGTAAGCAACGCCCTGGGTATACACGTCATAAATCCAGCTAGTCCAGATCATGCCTAGCCGTCCGGTTTTTGTTTGAAACAGGTAAGGACCATCCGTAACTTTATTCGGGCGGTCTTTACCTGCCTCGTCTTTCTCCCGGCTCCAGGGCGAATCACTAGCTCGGAATAATACCTTGCCGGTGCCGATCGAGCCGCTTAAATCAGGTTTCAGTTCGATCTTTTCGATGGTACCGTTCAGATTCTGCAACCATTCATAGCAGTAAACCATGTAAGGCCTACCGTCTTTATCGACCCACAAGGTTCCGTCCAGCGTGGGCTTATCGGCAGGTAGATAGGTATCGTCCTGCATCGGCACATACGGCCCATCGGGCTTATCGCTGACCAGGACGTGGCAGGCGCGTCGTTCGATTTCCCTCCCCTTAACCGTATCAATTTTAACAGCCCGGTTAGTGAAGGTGGCGAAATAATAGTACTTATTTTTAAAGTAGTGAATTTCGGCCGCCCATATCATTGGATTAGGGCCCATCCATGAATTCGGGTCGGTTTGAGTTACCTTAAAAGGACCATTCCATAGTTTTAAGTCTTTACTTTTCCAAAGCATTCCCCCAGTTCCGGTCATGTAGTACATGCTTGTCTGGCTATCTGCGAGAATGAAGGGGTCGCTTAACCGAATAGAATCCAAGGGCACATTAGTTCTGACCTCCGGTACTCTATTTCCCTGCGCCTTCACAGCGATTGAGCCAAACAAACACGCTACCAGCGTCAACCAGGCATTTTTCATACATCACTAAGGATTTCAGAAGCTGAGTCTGCGACCTTTCACAGACACGCAATAGAAAGAAGTTATCCTAACGGTTATACCTCACCTCTAATCTGAATAAATATTCTCCATATATGTCATTGTACCATAGAACGCTGATTTTTAGGATCATTATGGTCGATATATGATCTCCAGTAAGTTAATTCTGTTATTAAAATCAGCGTAAATCATAGAGATCATAAAAATCAGCGTTCTATTCTATTGCACTAGCCAACTATCTGTAATCTAAACAAATTATTCAGACTCTTAGCGAGCCGCGAAATCCTCTGACGGCATAGTACGATTCGGCGCCGTTGTGGTACAAAAAGACCGTGTCGTAGCGACGGTCACAAAAGAGGGCTCCACCAAGTTTTCTAATCGGATCGGGCGTTTTCACCCAACTCGACGTTTTCAAATCGAACTTACCAAGCTGTTGCAATGCTCGGTATTGGTCTTCGGATAAAAGCTCAATACCCATATTAGCCGCCAGATCCATAGCTGTATTTTCGGGCTTATGCTCTTTCCTCGATTCCCAGGCGGCCCGGTCGAAACAAAGGCTTCGGCGACCTTTGGGGGTTTCTGCCGAACAATCACAGAAAATGTATTCACCCGTCGTTTCATCGTATCCAACAACATCCGGTTCACCGCCCGTTATTTCCATCTCATCGAGCGACCATAGTTTGTCCGGATTAGCTTCCAGTTTTGCCTGTACCTTAGCCCAGTCAATCCCTTGATGGCGGTTCATAGCCTTCTCAAAACGAGCTTTCAATATGCTGATTAATTCTTCCTGTTGTTCCGGTGACAATTGTTTTTTGTTAGTGTTCATGTTGTTTATGGTTTACTGTTATCTAAAATTCGTCCTACTCATCTAATCCTTTTTTTCACGATGTCCTGCAAGCGGTTATGAGCCATATTGATACCTTGCGCAAAGGGTAATTGCAAAACCTGATCTCTGACGGCGACTGATTTATAGATTACATGCATCGTGAGCTTGCTGGTATTGTCAGTGAGGTTTTCAAATTCCAGAAACTCAAGCTGGACAGCAAAAGCGGGCGCATTCTCCATTTCAAATGTCCGGGTGATTTTCTGATTCGGAACAAACTCATGGATTACCCCACTGAAGCCATGCTTATTGCCTTTGGGATCGGTTGTTTCAAATTGATAACTACCGTACTTTTTATTTTCCAGTTTGATCACTTTCGTTCCCATCCATTGCTCAACAATATCGGGCTCTACATACGCTTTAAATAGTAATTCCAAGGGCAAATCAAATTCCCGTGTTATTACTATTTCCTGTTTGCCGTCTTCAGCAGCCACTTTTGTTTTTTGCCCCATAACTGGTTTACTCGTTTGGCTTGTAATTTTTCATAATGGCTTCCAGTTTATTAAATCGATCATCCCACATCTGGCGGAATGGCTCAATAAAGTCGGCTACTTCTTTCATCTTTTTTGCATTAATGTGATAGTAAATTTCCCGGCCATTCTGTTGCTGTTCGAGCAATTCGCACTCGGTGAGAATTTGCAGGTGTTTTGAAACGGTCGGGCGGGCAGTATCAAAGTTCGCAGCTATGGCTCCGGCCGTCATCGCTTGCGAAGCAACTAGTAACAGTATAGCTCGTCTTGTCGGGTCGGCTATAGCCTGGAATACGTCTCGTCTTAAATTCATCGCGTAGTCATTTGACTACAAATATACGCGTAGTCACTTAACTACGCAAATTCTGAGAGCGTTTTTTCCAGTTATAATCCAAATTTTATTGAAGCCATGCCCATCGTTTTGCCCAGTCCAGCAAGACAGCATTGCGCCATTTGAGCACCGTTTGGGCGCCCTGCCAGATACCGTCAAACAAGGCTGGGTCTTTCCGATCTGAATACCAGTTAGGCCCCAATTTATAGTTCGCAGAACGTGGTTTACCAGGCCAGCGATTATCTACAACAAACTGCCCACGCTGCTCCTGAAAACCGGGTATGTTGGAAGTGATTTTATACGTCAGCGTTTCCGTTTGCTTAGGCGTATACTTGATAGCATAGTGGCCGTCGCCAAGGTAGTAACCCACCCATTTTTGCTCACCTATTCCAGCCTGAACAGTCATAGTAAAACAGGCCGAATCCGGTCGGATCTTCAACTTCGGACCATTAAAATGGAGTTCTACTATAGAGTATACAGGCACGGTGTCGGCAGTGGTGGTGTTGCGTTTATAAACGACCCTTGGACTGTAAGTAATCTTTTCAAAGCTACCACCCCAGTTAGCTCGTAAAGGGTTATTCGGGTCGCCATCCATCATGTAAAGCAGTGAAGGCGTGTCCCCCATTTTAACATTTCCTTTATAGCGGTTATCCTTAAAATCTTTCCCTAAATAGCCTGCCTCGCGAATGTATCGATCGTAATAGGCCTTGGTGTTTAGGCTGTCAGGAACGCCATTGTTAGAAAAGAAGCCGTAATAGGAAGCATTCACTTCGATAAACCAGAGGTCAGGGAAATTGGCTGCGATGTAGGCATAACTGTTAGCGCTCCATTTTTTGTTAGGACCTCCAATCCAATACACCTTGATTTTCTTCTGAATCTCAGGGGCATCGTGTAAGGCTTGTGCCACGTCCTCAAGACCACCCCAAACCAGTACCCATAACGGCTGAACGCTTTCTTTCTTCGCACAATGGATAATCCAGTTCGAGCCCTCAGTGGCGGTTGTATACCCGGCGTAGGGTGCCGCTCCATGTCGCCCCTGCTTGCAAACAGCCCGTAAAGCGTCCGGCGCAGGAAAATCGTTTGTATGGCTTTTCAGCTTGGGTAAATCTTTTTCGTACAGGTCAATTAGGCGTATAATTTCTTCTTTTGAGCCCTCCCCATACGAGGGTGAAGACACCAATCCTTCGACAGTAAACTGATTACTGTACATCAGTAAATGGATCATGGACTGATTATCGTCCGGATCAGTTCCTCCAATGTCTGTACTGACCAGAATACGCGGTTTGATGGGTACGGGCTGCTGGGCAAGTAGGGCCGTTGACTGAACAGCCAGCAATAAAATCAGTATTAGCTTAGGCATCGTATTTTTGTTCATGGGTAAAAATGAGGCACCGACCGTTTTCAACATAATGCGTGACCTGTAAATATACCCAACTGTTCTATTTCCCTCGAACATGCCTTTTCGATACATACTGTTTATTGCTAACGGGCTTTTCTTATCGAGCCTGCTGGTGCATTTCCAACCTGCCAGCGCGAGTACAATCAGCAGCCCTCAGCAGAGTACAGCTCCGTCAGGACGGGAGCGGATTAACCTTAATACGGGCTGGCGATTTTTACGCGTGACGACGAATCCCGACAAGCTGATTTACGACGAACGACCGGAAATAACGGACCGAAACGACAACGTAGTGGCGGATACCAAACCTACTGAATCGGCAACGCTAACCTCGTCAGACAAAGCACTGAAACGTTGGGTATTGCCATCGGCCAATGACTTTATCAGCGATCCGGCCAAACGTCATCAGCGCCCGGCGGGCAACCCGGGCAGCGATTTTCCTTTTGTACAAAAGACGTTTAACGACAGCTCCTGGGAAGCTGTCAAGCTACCACACGACTGGGCTATTAAAGGGCCTTTTTTTACCGAAGCCAACGCCGTTGTTGGAGGTGGAATGGGCCGATTACCCATACAAGGAGTGGGCTGGTACCGCCGAAAATTGACCATAACACCGGCTGACAAAGGCAAATCGATTTATCTCGACATTGATGGGGCGATGTCCTACGCGATGGTCTGGCTGAATGGTAATCTGGTTGGTGGTTGGCCCTACGGTTACAACTCGTTTCGACTGGACCTTACCCCCTATCTCAAACCCGGTAATGATAATCAACTCGCTATTCGGTTAGATAATCCCACGAATTCCTCGCGCTGGTATCCCGGTGGCGGTATTTATCGGAACGTCTGGCTCACGAAGGTGGATCCAACGCACGTAGCGCAGTGGGGTACGTTCATTTCATCAAAAGACGTATCCGCACAGTCGGCAACTCTTGAGCTGGTTGTTCAGGTAGATAACAAAGCGACAGTAGGCCGACAAATTGAGTTGGTTACGGATGTGTATGCGTTCGATTCGGCGACTGGACGAATTGGAAAGAAAGTAGCCGAGTTTCCGCGTTCGACGGCAAATCTACAGGCGGGGGAAAAGCGTTCAATGACCCGTTCTGTTACACTGAAAAACCCGCGGTTATGGGGACTATTACCGACGCAACGCCCTAATCTATACGTAGCCGTTACGCGCCTGTTTGCGGCTAAAAAAGTGATCGATACGTACGAAACCCGGTTTGGAATTCGCTCCATCACCTTTGACCCCACTAAAGGACTGCTTGTTAATAGTAAACCCATCCGTATTCAGGGTGTAAATCAGCACCACGACTTGGGTGCGTTGGGAGCTGCGTTTAACGTCCGGGCGGCCGAACGGCAACTGGAGATGCTTCGCGATTTGGGTTGTAATGCAATTCGGATGGCACATAATCCGCCCGCACCCGAACTACTGGATTTGACGGACCGGATGGGATTTCTGGTGATCGATGAGCTGTTCGACATGTGGGAGCGCAAAAAAACACCGCTCGATTTTCACCTAATCTTTGCTGACTGGCACGAACCCGATCTCCGCGCTTTCGTCCGGCGCGACCGAAATCATCCATCCGTCATTGCCTGGAGCTTCGGTAACGAAGTAGGCGAGCAATATACCGCCGAAGAAGGAGCCAGCCTCGCTCAAAAACTGCGTAACATTGTCCATGAGGAAGACCCAAGCCGACCAGCTACGGCGTCGATGAACTACGCCAAACCAGATATGCCCTTTCCCCAGGTTATGGATATTCTGAGTCTGAATTATCAGGGCGAAGGCATCCGCGACGCTCCGGCCTATGCCCACCTGAAAGGCATCCGAACCTCACCCCTATATCCGGCTTTTCAGAAGAAGTTTCCAGGTAAGATCATTATCAGCACGGAAACCGCATCAGCGCTTAGCACGCGTGGAACGTACTTATTTCCCGTGACGGACGCGCCCAGTGCACCAATCAGCGACAGCATAGGTGGCAATGCAAAACTTCAGCAGGTCAGCGCTTATGAGCTTTATACAGCTGCGTTTGGTGCATCACCCGATAAGGTGTTTGCTTCGCAGGATAAGCACCCGTACGTAGCGGGCGAATTCGTCTGGACGGGTTGGGATTATTTGGGCGAGCCTACGCCGTATTACACGGCTCGCAGCTCGTATTCAGGGATTATCGACCTGGCTGGCTTTAAGAAAGACCGTTTTTATTTGTATCAGTCTCGCTGGCGTCCTGACTATAAGATGGCGCACATCCTACCCCATTGGAACTGGCCCAACCGCGTGGGCCAGATTACACCGGTCCATGTGTTTTCAGCAGCTGATGAAGCCGAACTGTTTTTAAATGGTAAATCGCTGGGCCGCAAAAAGAAAGAGCCATACACTTATCGTTTCCGGTGGGATAGCGTTGCCTACCAACCTGGCGAACTGCACGTAGCTACCTACAAAAACGGGAACCCCTGGGCAACCGACACCGTTCGAACTACCGACCCAGCCACGCAACTGCAACTAACCGCCGACCGAACCACCATCAAAGCCGACGGCAGCGACCTATCGTTCATCACCCTCCGCGTTGTCGATAGCAAAGGAGCCGTAGTACCGCAAGCCGACAACACCATCACGTTTTCCCTCTCCGGCCCCGGCGAAATAGTTGCCACCGATAACGGCGACCCCGCCGACCTAATCGCGTTTCCATCCACCGAACGAAAAGCCTACAGCGGCCTAGCTCTGGTCATCGTCCGGGCCAAACCCCGAGCCTCCGGCCCGATAACGGTTATTGCTAATGCAAATGGACTTAAAACGGGACGAGTGATTTTGAAAGCGCGGTAGTGTCAAAAGACTTGTTTTATTTATTGTTCGCTTTTTTTCTTGATGTCCATCACTATATCGATAGGAACGCCAACAGAATCCGCGATTTGATCAACGGTCAGAGCATTAAGCGCCAGTAAGTTCTTTACGGTCTCTTTCTTGACCTCTATAATTCTTTGCTGTTCGGCTTTTACAGCTTCGGCATTAGCCGCTGTTACACGAGCAAAATAAGCCCGCTCTTCAGGAGTCATTTTTCTCGTATCAAGCTCGTCAATGGCTCGACGTAACCATTCTTCATTCCAAAAAGTAGGGTACTGTGTTGGTTCTGTGGTGTGTAATGTCTTCATCGTGTACACTAACTTGTCTAAGTCTGTTTCTACTTCAGTCACCGGCTTATCAAATTTAGCTAACTCTACGGTGATAAACGTCATTTGACTATCAATGATTTCACCCTGCTCACTTCTCAAATTGGCGACTGTATGAAAATGGGCGGTTGGCAGAATATTTTTCTCTAAAAACGCGATGACGTAGATTTTGGGTAGATTAGCATAATCGAACTCACCCCGCTCAACGACTGTATTGAATTTGTGTAGGGCATAGAACTTCATACGTTGAATGAAATAAGGAGTGTGTTCTAACTGCATTTCAACAATAAACTGAGTGCCGTTTTCATCTACACAAGATAAATCGAAAATGCCGCTTCGACTATCAATGGTCAAAGCCTCAAACGAATTTTTGTCAAAATAAACTTCTTTAATGGGTATGTTCGATTTGATAAGCGCCTGTAAAGCGGTACGTAGGAATAAGCTGTCAGCTTCATTACCAAAAGTGGCTTTAAAGCCATAATCAGAAATAATGGGGATATAAACGCTGGTCTCCATCCCACAAAAGTATCAGAAACAGTGAATACCTGTTCGCGGGTATGCAACCCTTCAAGACGAAAATCCAACTTTAGAGTCTATCAACAGGCTATTCAAGAATTCCTCACATTCACTTCTCCGCCATCCACACTTTATACGGATAAGTGCCCCGGTTGCCGAATGTATAAAATGGAATGGCGGTGAACGATACCGGCTTCGCGTTCTTATCTGCGGCTTGCCCTGTTATTACGTTGACGCCGTTCAGCAAATCAGGTTTATAGGTCAGTGTTAGCGGTGTATTAGCGGGTAACGTAATATTATCCAGGTTGGGGTTATCGATGCCTTCCAGGCCGTAGACGATGGGGCCGGAAGCTAGTGCTACTTTTCCTTTGATCGTCTGGATTGAATCGCTGGGGGAGACGATACGGGGCTGCATCGGTAGGTTCAGTTCAATACGGTCGCCTTTTTTCCAGCTTCGGCTGATGGCTATGTAGCCGTTCTTTGGCTTCACTGCAACGTCCTTTCCATTCACTTTTAAGGTTACCGGTTCTTTTACGGTAGACGTATATAAATTGAACGGATTCTCCCGATTGTGCGCCCAGCCCGGTATCCGCACGCTCACCGTAAAGGCCTTCGTGGAAGCCGGATTAACCAGAATTACCGATTCGCCTTTCCAGGGATAATGCGTAACCTGTTTCAGATTTACTTTGGTTCCAGCAACAGTCATGTCCGCCTGACTACCGATAAATAGATTCACATAAGCGGCATTCTTATCATAAGCATAAATGAAACCAGGCATGGCCGACACCATTTTCAGTAACATCGGCGGGCAACAGGGGCAGCTATGCCACGCCCAGCGGTGGTGGTCGGTGGCAACCAACGGGTTTTCGTAAAAATAGTTATCACCCTTAAGCGATATGCTGGATAGAAGGTTGTTATAGAGAACCCGTTCCAGTTCATCGATGTATTTCCCGTTGGCTTCCAGTTCGTTCATGCGCTGGCTGAAAAATGCTGAGCCGATGGCCGCACAGGATTCCAGATAGGCCGATTCGGGCATAAAATAATTCTTGCCAAATCGTTCGCCGTCGGCAATGGCGCCTTCACCACCGGTGATGAACATGCGCTTGCCGATCATATTGTCCCAGTAATTGTCAGCAGTTTCAACGTAACGCGGGTCGCCATTTTCCAGGGCCGTAGCGGCTACACCTGTTGCCAGCAACGTAGCCCGAACAGCGTGCCCTTCGATGGTTTTCTGTTGAAACACCGCCATGTGGTCCTGGTTGTACGATTCGTCACCCTTACGCGCGTGCTTACCGTCTTTATCGCCGTAGTTTCCCCGATTCTCAATCCAGAATTGGGCGAGCTGGTAATACTGCTTTTCATCGACCGGTACACTCATTTTCGCTTTCAGCGCCGGTTCGTCTTTAAACAGCCAATACAATTTCAGTATGGCTTCTTCTGGGCCTCCATGGCCGGGAATGACGTTTTTCTTAGGAAACGGACCCATTTCCTTATACATGAAATTGCTGAACTTGGTCGCTACGTCGAGCAACTTGGTTTTGCCCGTTGCTTTATAATAATGCACCGCAGCTTCAATCAGCATCCCGGCGTTGTACACGTCGTGCTGCCACTTATCGTCACCCCCATTAGTGCCCCATCGTTGATCGGGTTTTACCAACGTCGTATAGGTATTCAGATAACCATCCGGATCGACGGCCTGCGCGGCAGCAATGCGGTCAATGTAAGCGTCGATTTTGGTTTCCAGCTTTGAATCAGGGTATTCAGCCAACAGGTCAGCGGCCCCGCGGATGGTTTCATACACTAAGCCATCGTACCAGGGAGGTCCATCGTGCTGACCCGTATTTTTCTTGCCCTGTGCTACCAGATCGAAATTCAGAAAAGCGTTGCGCGTCCGGCCGAGTTTGGCTTTCTCATCAATCAAATCTTTGCGATCGGGTTCGTAAGCCCCTTCCAGCTTATCGAAAACATCATACACCGTTTTCGAGTCCCAAATCTTCAGCTTCGGGCTCCAAAACAGGTCATTGACACTCACCTGCTCCAACTTCAGCGGGTGAATAATATGTGTACGTGGCTGGGCAAAGGCTACGTTCATCGACAAGCTTAGTAGTAAAGTGGTGCCAAAATGCAAGGGACGTATACATACTTTCATAACCAATAAAGCTTCATAATTGGCATTTTTAACGGCATGCTCGATTAAATAGAACGCAGATCATTATGATAGTTATGATTTATATCTGTGTACATCATAATTATCGTAATGATCTGCGTTCTACTTTAAAGAAAGTTTGGCTGTCAAAACCAGGTTTGAATTTTGTAATTTTGATCCATGACTACGACGGAATCTCTCGAAGATTTTTATAAACATAAGTTTAACTGGCTGCCCGACAATTTGCAGCAGGATCTTGGCCACTTCAATGTGTTTCGACTGGAAGATTATCCGGCATCGCCAGGAGCGCCGGGACAATACAGCCGGCGGGGATTTTATAAAATCAGTCTGCTGCGCGGTCACAATATTTACCACTACGCCGATAAAAGCGTTGAGATTAACGGCACAACATTGATCTTTTTCAATCCACAGGTACCCTACACCTGGGAGCCGGTTTCGGAACATCTTAACGGATTTTTCTGCGTTTTTCGAGACGGTTTCTTTAACGGAGCGAGCCGAAACTGGCTCCACGAGTTACCCATGTTCAAATCTGGCGGCATGCCTGCCTATGTGTTATCGGAGCCGCAATTCTATCAGGTAGGTGAATTATACGAAAAGATGCTGACCGAGATCAACTCTGATTATCCGTATAAATACGATTTGATTCGCAATTATGTATCGGAACTGATCCATCACGCCCTTAAGTTGCAACCCTCCGATACGTTGTATCAGCACACAGATGCCAAGTCCAGATTGACGGCTGTATTTACTGAGTTGCTGGAAAGGCAGTTTCCCATCGAAACGCCTACGCAACGGTTTCAGCTACGGTCGGCAAGCGATTATGCCCGCCAACTGGCCGTGCATGTGAATTATCTGAATCGATCAGTTCGGACAACAACGGGCAAAACTACCTCGGACATTATTGCGGAACGGGTTATTCTTGAGGCCCAGGCCCTGCTAAAGCATACTGACTGGAATGTGGCTGAGATCAGCTACAGTTTAGGCTTCGATGAACCGGCCCACTTCAATCACTTCTTCAAAAAGAATACGTCGCTGACTCCTTCAACCTTTCGCAAGGTTTGAATTTCGCAAGTATTGGTTTGGCGTACGCTACATCTCCGCTTATCGGTAGCTATACTTTTGCACTCACAAAACGAGCAAAGTTATGGATACCCAAAAAGTATGGTTTGTTACGGGAGCCTCCAAAGGACTGGGTCTAAGTCTGGTAAAACAACTGCTGCAAGCGGGCCATTCAGTGGCCGCTACGTCGCGTAGTAAAAGCAATCTGATTCAGGCAGTAAACCACGAGTCTCCGCAATTTCTTCCCCTTGAAGTCGATCTGGCTGACGAAAGCAGCGTAGCACAGGCGATTCAGGCAACCGTTAATACGTTTAGCCGAATCGACGTAATCGTGAACAATGCAGGCTACGGCATCGGTGGCAGCATTGAGGAATTGACCGACCAGGAAACCCGCGATAGCTTCGATGTCAATGTATTCGGAATGCTACATGTAATCCGGCAGGCATTGCCTTATCTCAGGGCCCGACGGTCAGGGCATATCATCAATATTTCGTCCATTGCGGGAATTGCCGGGGCAACTGGCTGGTCGGTTTATGCCGCCACCAAAGCCGCTGTTATCGCACTTACCGAAGTACTGGCAACGGATGTTAAGGAGTTTGGCATTTATGCTACCGTCGTAGCGCTCGGTGCTTTCCGAACCAGTTTTCTGACGCCCGACTCACTAGTGCTGGCGAAACGTGCCATTGACGATTACACATCAGTACGAGCCACGCACGAGAAATATTTACAAATGGATGGCGCGCAGGTTGGTGATCCTGAAAAAGCGGTGACTGCTCTCATACAACTCGCAGAAGAAGCCAATCCGCCCGTCCACCTGCTGCTCGGCAGCGACGCATATCAGCGGGCCAATCAGAAACTGGATTTACTGCGCCAAACCTTTCAGGAGCAGGAAAAACTCACCCATTCAACGGATTTCTAGTGCAGAAACACAATTAACAATTCCAGAAAACAACTTATGAATCAATCAATTGAAGGTAAAGTCGTCGCTATTACCGGAGCCAGCAGCGGCATTGGTGAAGCTATTGCCCGGCATCTGGCCAGTCAGGGAGCTAACGTAGTATTAGGCGCTCGGCGTATCGATAAATTACAACGTATTACAACTGATATTCAGGAAGCGGGCGGTAAAGCAGCTTTCACTACGTTAGACGTTACCCAACTCGATAGCATGAAAGCGTTCGTTCAGTTGGCATTGGATACATTTGGGAAATTGGACGTATTTGTCAACAATGCTGGCTTAATGCCCCTCTCCTACCTGAACAATTACAAAGTGGATGAATGGCATCAGATGGTCGACGTAAATATCAAGGGCGTTTTACACGGCATTGCGGCTGCGCTGCCTGTTTTTGAAAGCAATAATAGCGGCCAGTTTGTCAATATTACCTCTGTAGGCGATCGCTGGGTTGGGCCGACGTCTGCCGTGTATAGCGCGACCAAATTTGCAGTACGCGCGCTCAGCGATGGGCTTCGTCAGGAAGTAAAACCGCCGATTCGGGTAACGCTGGTAGCACCCGGCGCAACGGAGTCAGAATTGGCCGAAACTATTTCTGATCCGGCGTTAAAGAAATTAGCCATCGATCAATTCCGTGCCATTACGTTACCGGCTCACGCCATTGCCCGAGCGGTCGCTTTTGCGATCAGTCAGCCTGACGATGTGGATGTTAACGAATTGGTTGTTCGGCCCGTAACGCAGAAAAATTTATAGACGAAATAAAAGGGCAGGCTTCTGGCCTGCCCCATTCCATTAACTAGCAACTGGTTAAAAAGACTGATTCATCTGGTTAAAATAATTGCGTAGATCGTCGGCCGAGGCATTGGCCCTTGTTCCACTAGTCCCGTACGTTATTTCGGTTTTACCCTGCTTTAGTTGCTCAAATACAGCATCAACAAAACCGCTCACTGATGGCGCCTGATTATGAATGCCTTTACCACCCAGATCCGTGTTAAGCGCCGGCGGAATCAACTCGATTACCTCAATGCCTTTAGGGGCCAGCGAATGGCGTAGCGACCACGTAAACGAACGAAAAAACGCTTTCGTAGCCGAATAGACCGGTACTTTTGCCAACGGCGTGAACGCCAAGCCCGACGTAACGTTTAGGATTGTTGTCAACGAGGGCAATTTGACAAAAAGAGATGTCAGATGCAGTGGCGCTTCGATGTTCACAGTTATTTCGCTCTTCGCCCGTTCCATAAAGTCCTCATCGGTGATTGACATCCATTGCTGAATTCCGGCGTTGTTGATCAGTACGTTCAGATCGGGATGTTCGTCGGCAATCCACTGGTAAAGCGCCTGTCGTTCCTCGGGCATGGATAAATCACAGGTGCGGGTAATAACGGATGGAAATTTTTCGGCAGCTTCTCGGAGCACTTCTTCCCGCCGTCCACAGATGATAACGGTATTGCCTTCCTGCACAAATCGTTCGGTTAATCCTAATCCAATGCCCGATGCACCGCCGGTGATCAGGATTTTATTGTTTGATAAATTCATGTGTTTTCGATAAACGCTGGTTATATAAAATCATCAGCAAAGGTAGAGCGCAGTGGTTGGCGGTACGTTGCGCGATTCAAACCAATCGTTGCAAGATTCAAATAGTGGCATATTCTACGACATCCGAAACAGCAATATGAGGGCCCCAACAATAATTGCTTCTGCAATCCATATGTTTTTCGTATTGCCGTTCGCTGCCCGACGAATCAGGAAGTGAAATCCAGCTGCGCCCAGCGCTATTGGAATACCGAAAATAAACTGGAGTACATTGTTTTGCTGCTGGGGATTAACGAATCCGTAACCGATCATGATAACGCCCATAAAGGAGAGAATCATGAGGGGAGTTACGATGTCGAATAGTTTTGAAAAGTCCATAACGTATGAGTTGGTTTATAACTATTTACGTAGCGGGCGGAAGAATTCTCGTAATTCGTCGGTTAGTGCTTCTGGCTCTTCCAGTGCGGCAAAGTGGCCGCCATGAGGCATTTCACTCCAGCGCTGAACGTTCAAACCACGTTCGGCAAGCTCCCTTGGTGGTGGATTATCTTTCGGGAAAACGGCCATCCCAACGGGTATCTCAACACGACCGCCCGGCTTAAATGAAGGAGTATGCGTTTCTTCGTAGTAGCCACGAATCGCTGATCCGATGGATTCAGTAACCCAGTAGATCATAATGTTTGTAAGCAGTTCGTCTTTTGTGTAAACACTTTCCAAATCGCCATTACAATCGCTCCAGGTGCGAAATTTCTCGATAATCCAGGCGGCTAGTCCAACCGGCGAATCATTCAATCCATACGCCAACGACTGTGGTTTCGTACCCTGAATCATTGCATAGGCGCTTTCCTGCATACTCTGCTGTTGCATCTGCTCCATGTATTTCTTTTCAGCATCGGAGAATGTTTTCGGATTAGCGTTCAGTCGAGCCTGAAACGCTACGTCAGTCAGGTGAATGCCGATTACTGCATCTGGGTAATGCTGACCAAGCCACTCAGACACAGCCGCTCCCCCATCGCCACCCGCAGCCGCATAGCGCTGATAGCTTAAGGTATCCGTCATCAGTTTATGCCAACTTTCGGCGACGCGGCCCAGATTGAAACCCGGTTTGGTTGGTTTATCCGAAAAGCCAAAACCCGGAAATGACGGCACAATTACATCGAATGAATCAGCAGGGTCTTTACCGAAGCGGGCGGGGTCCGTTAGCATCGGAATGATTTTGTACATCCGAAAAAACGAATCGGGCCAGCCGTGGGTAAGCACCAGCGGAATTGGGTTTAGCCCTTTACCTTTCTCGTAAATGAAATGAATGTTTAATTCATCGACGTCCGCTTTGTAATGCGCAAACTGATTGAGCATGGCTTCCTGCTTCCGCCAGTCGAATTCACTCTGCCAATAATCGGTCAGCTCTTTCAGGTATTCCAGATTTGTACCATAGTCCCAACCAGCGCCTTCTATTTCGTCGGGCCATCGGGTGTCCGCCAGTCGCTGATTCAAATCATCGAGAACCGCTTGCGGAACAGTGATGTCGAATTCGTGTGCATTAACCATAGCTTACCTGTTTTGGTCACTGTTAAAAGTTTAACCAGCTAAAAACCCTATTGTTGGCGTTCCTGAACACGCGAATATCGATTTGGACCGCCGAGCGAAACAAAAAGGGGTTGTATCCATTATACGTATACGAAACTTCCAATGAACAAAATCATGGCAAACACATCCAATGCGAAGGATACAGTTCTGGCGTTTATCGAGGCACTGAACGACGAAGATTTCGATGTAGCCCGCGATTTACTTACGGATGATATGTCGTTTGTGGGTGTAATGGGCACCCGCGACGGTGGCGACGTATACATCCAGGACATGAAGAAAATGAAGTTCAAATACGACGTTCAGAAAGTGTTTGTCGATGGCGATGATGTTAGTGTATGGTACAACATCGATATGGGTGGGCCCAAAATCTTCAGCAGTGGCTGGTACAACACTGAGGACGGCCGAGTAAAATCGCTCAAAGTCCTGTTCGACCCGCGCCCACTTCTAGAGAAGAATTAATTACAACAGAACGCGGATTTTTATGATTCTTATGATATCATTTTAATCATAACCATCATAAAAATCTGCGTTCCATAAAAACAATCAGTCTCCTGAAAAGAATTGCCGAAGCATCTGCGCAGTTTTGTCAGGAGTGGCTTCGGGGAAGAAATGGCCACCCTCAACGGGCCAGCCCTGAACATCAGTAGCCCATCGTCTCCATAAAGCCAACGGACCGCCTTCCTCTTTATACCAGGAATCTAAAGGCCCATCGGCTCCCCAAAGGACAAGCAGTGGGCAAGCGATGCGGTGGGCCCGCTGCTGATCTTCTTTATCCTGTTCGTAATCAAGGGTTGCTGCGGCTCTGTATTCTTCGCAGATTGCGTGAATGTGCGCAGGATCACGTAGTGCCTCAACGTAGGCTTCTCTTATTTCTTTAGGAAAGATTTCTTCAGAAGAACCCCAGCCTGTCAGCGCATTATCGATGATGGCATCGGGCGCTCCGGCAATGAGCTGTTCAGGTAGTGACTCCGGTTGCGCCAGTAACGTCCAGGGCCAGTAGGCTTCCGCAAATCGGCGGTCAGCCCGATCCCAAACATCAGCCGTTGGTATTACGTCGAGAACGGCGAGTTTAGTAACTCGGTCCGGATGATCGAGTGCCAGCCGGTATGCCACACGCCCACCCCGATCATGTCCGGCAATTGAAAACTTATTGTAGCCGAAGTGCTCCATAACAGCCACCATATCTCTGGCCATCGCACGCTTGCTATAGGGCGCGTGCGATGCATCTGAAGCAGGACAACCGCTCTGCCCATATCCACGCAAATCGGGGCAAATTACAGTAAACTGATTAGCTAAAATCGGGGCTATATCGCGCCACATAACATGCGTTTGTGGGAAACCATGCAACAATAACAAGGGTGCCCCCGATCCCATTTTACGCACGAAAATGGTCGTTTCGCCAGTCGGTACATTTATTTCTTCGGACGCATCCATCTATACCATTTTCAGATGCTGGATGATGTTCTTCAATTGGTGAATGTGTCGCTGCGTGTGAATTCCTATAAATGAAAGCCATTCATAGCGCGTTAACGTACCGATTGTTGGCAATTCGCTGTCCAGACAGATCAAGGTCAGGTCATTATGTTGCGCGTAAGAAGCCAGCAACTCTGTTTGGGTAGTTAACCGACCGATTAATTCAGCTTTTTCAAACGGGCCACTATCAGGTACGATTTCAGCTGGCGATTTCAGTTTAGTTGAAAAATCAAGAAATACAGCTCGTATGCCGTCCAGCTTTTCATCGATAGGCCGATTTAATAGTTCAGTACGTCCAGTCAAAACAGGCATAATAGTATAGGCCTTCGACAGATGATCGCCTAGTTGCGCAGCTGTCCAGCTCCCTTCGAATGGCACCTGATTAAGCTGTTCTTCATCTAAAGGCGACAACAAGTGCAGCAGTTCAGAAAACTGCGTGTTCAGTTCGTTGCTTACTTCCTGATTGTTCATACTAGAAAGGGTTTTGTTGTTTTCTGTTTATTGATAACCAATCTGATAACGTAGCAGAAGTAGTCCATTATCATACGATTTACTATCAAGCAATTGCAACGCAACTTTTGCTTTACTCGGCCCAAAAAGCCGGACGCCTTCGCCCAGAATCACCGGATTGAGTTTGATAACCAGTTCGTCGATTAGCTGCGCATCCAGTAACGTAGCGGCCAATTCGCCACCACCACAGAGCCAGATAGGGTTCCCTTCGCCGGATTTCAGCATTCGCACAAAATCAAGCTCATCATGGTTGATTACTTCGATTAACTGACCCGGCTCGAACGTAAGGGTTTTGGAAAAAATATAATTCATCAGCTCAGGATTGACCTGCGTATAAGCGGGTTCACCTTCCTGCAAACCGTAAGCATAACCCCATTGATAGGTTCTGCGACCCATCAGTGCCACACCGTACGATTTAATACGTTCCAGAAAGTCGCCAACGAACTCACCTTCGGTCAGAAAACCGTCAATAGAACCGTCAGAATGAGAGATGAAATTATCGAGCGAAGCCGCTACGTCATAAATCAGTTTTCGCATGAATTAATTAGCTACTAAACCTTCTATTTGGATAGATTTCCGTGCATAGACTACAGGCTGTATATCAATTAATTCAGTCGCCAGTCTACACTCAGTTAACTGACCGTTTTTCTATTTGTTTGCGCGCTGCTACGCGTTCAGACGACTGTACTCTGATGGTTAAGCGCATTACTCATCTTAACCATCAGAGTAAGCTGCGTTCTATTTACTCACAGGCAAAATGATTTTGCTGGCAGCCGTAGCTCCGTGGTACACTTTAATTGTAGCCTTCTGAAAATCAGAATCTTTAGCGTGGTAGATATCCACGTATTTCTGCGGGTTGCGGTCGACCAGTGGGAACCAGGTGCTTTGGATTTGCACCATTACCCGGTGGCCTTTCTGGAAAGTGTGAGCAATGTCGGGCAGTGTGTATTTTACCTCGCTGACCTGCCCTGGTACAAATGGCTCCGGCTTTTCGAAACTCTTACGAAAACGCCCCCGGAACACCTCACCACGAACCATTTTCTGATAACCGTTCATGATATAGGCATCGGACTCACTGTATTTAAAATCGTCTGGAAATACATCAATCAGTTTGACGATAAAATCGGCGTCCGTACCGGTCATACTCACCTGCAAATCAGCTACGAGCGGCCCCGCCAGCGTCATATCTTCGGTCAGTACATCGGTCTGGAACACCAGCACGTCGGGGCGGCTGGCGGCAAACCGCTGATCATCGGTCATGTATTCGCGGGTACGATTAGCTTTGACACCCTCCGCATATGGCACCGGTTTGGCCGGATCGCTGACGTATTCCGAAAACGCTCCTGCGCCACTTGCCGATGGTTTCGCGAAACTCAGTTTACCATTTGGTTGCAGGTACATATCCCGCGAAGTCGTGCTGACTGGTGGCCATTTATCAAACTGATGCCATTTGTTTTCGCCAGTAAAGAAAATATTCGCTTCCTTAATTTTATCAACGCTGCCTTTGCCTTTCAGGTAATAATTGAAAAACGGAACCTCCACATTTTCTGCGTAATACGTACTGGTCGGGCTACCGAATTTCACATTACCCAGCGACGAGCCATCGCTACCACGACCGGCCCACTGACCATGAAACCAGGGGCCCATAATGATCCGGTTGTTATTCTTCGCTTTGGTTTCGATCGCCTGATAAGTTGACCAAGCACCGAAGCAGTCCTCGGCATCGAACAGTCCGCCCACAATCAGTGTCGCCACGTTTGCCGGAATCGCGTCAACAAAATTCCGAACGTTGCGGGCTTTCCACCAGGCATCCAGGTTTGGGTGCTGCATCAGCTCATTCCAGAACTTTACACTATCGCCCGCAAAGCGCGTCAGGTTAGGCAAGGCACCACTTTTCAGGAAATAGTCGTAGCTGTCTTTCGTCCGAACGGATAGCCCTTTGGGACCAACCGACGTCGGTTTTGGGTGTGGAAAACCGAATCCACGACGTAGGTAGAAATTAAACGCATCCATCTCCATGAAAGCACCATTATGGTGAAAATCGTCCCCTAAAAACCAGTCGGTTACGGGTGCCTGTGGGCTAACCGCTTTCAGGGCCGGGTGGTTACTCAACGCGGCCATTGTTGAGTAGAAGCCAGGGTACGAAATCCCAAACACACCTACGTTGCCGTTGTTGTTCGGCAGGTTTTTCACCAGCCAGTCAACTGTGTCGTAGGTGTCGCTGGCCTCATCGAAATCCTTTCCTTTTTTAGCGGTATTGTAAGGCCGAATGTCTTCAAAAACACCCTCGCTCATCCAGCGGCCCCGCACATCCTGCACCACCATGATGTAGCCTTCTTTCAGGTATTCTTTGTAGTGGTTGCTGTAGAAATTGCGGTACTCTTTTTCACCATAGGGCGCGCAGGAATACGGCGTCCGGCTCATCAGGATGGGGTGTTTTTCGGCATTATCGTTCGGCAGGTAAATGGAGGTGAACAGTTTGGTGCCATCCCGCATAGGAATGTACTGTTCTTTCTTGGTGTAATGGTTCCGAAACCAGGTAGAGTCCGGCGTCTGAGCGTACGATAATGCTGGCAATAATACCAGCAACAGGCAACACAATCGATTCATGGTTGTAGTTTGGTTAAGATTAACTAACAAGTATAGTCAACCTTACTATCCCGATGAAATAGAACACAGATTTTTATGATCGTTATGATCAGCACTGATAAATCATAATAATCATACAAATCTGCGTTCTATTATACTTTGCACCATTTAGACTCTGCGAGTCGATACCTTTGTGAATGGATTATTTTAAAAATCTGCTCAACGTACTCAAGGTTGAACGCGAAGAAGACCGAACTCAATACCGCAAACTCATTGAAACTACGTCGATTACCGAGCGCCGGGCAGCCGGATTAACCTGGTACCCAATTGCCATTCGGGGTTCCGAAATGAGCCGGGGGGATTACCTGGCTGTGGAAGTCGAACGGACCACGCACCAGGATATACCGCATCAGCTTCGGTTTGGAATGCCCGCTGTATTTTTCGGCAATCATGATCCTAAAAATGATCGAGTTGAGGGTACCATTACGCACCAGAGTGGTAACCGACTCCGCATAACCCTGACCACGGACGAACTGCCCGACTGGTCGCGCGACGGTAAACTAGGCGTCGAAGCGCTGTTTGACGATAACAGCTACGACGAAATGGAAGCCGCGTTGAAAACGGCGAATACCTTAAACGAAAAATCGAACAACCGGCTCATCAAAATACTGACTGGTTCAACATCACCAACGTTTCATCCCGACACGCCTAAATTATTTCTGCCCAAACTAAATTCCAGTCAGGTGTCGGCGGTGGGGAAAATCCTGACTGCCAATGAACTGGCCATTGTACACGGCCCACCAGGAACGGGCAAAACCACTACGCTGGTGCAGGCTATTAAAGCCCTGATCGCGCAGGACCATAAGCAAATTCTGGTGGTAGCGCCCAGCAATACAGCCGTCGATTTATTGAGCGAAAAACTCCACGACGAAGGGCTAAACGTGCTACGGGTAGGTAATCCGGCTCGTGTGTCGGAGCGGCTGATGGCGCTGACGCTGGACCAGAAAATGGCCGAGCACAGCTACATGAAAGAAGCGAAAAAGCTCAAAAAACAGGCCGCCGAGTATAAGAACATGGCGCATAAGTATAAGCGCAATTTTGGCAAAGCTGAGCGGGAGCAGCGCAAAGCGCTGTTCGATGAAGCACACCGCATCATGAAGGACGTCGCCAATACGGAGCAGTACATTATCGATGATCTGATTGCTAAAGCGCAGGTGATTACCGCCACGCTGGTTGGGGCTAATCATTATACGGTTCGCCAGCTGACATATCACACAGTGGTGATTGACGAAGCTGGTCAGGCACTGGAACCCGCTTGCTGGATTCCGATTCTGAAAGCCCAGAAAGTAGTGCTGGCTGGTGACCACTGCCAGTTGCCACCAACCATTAAATCGCCGGAAGCGGCCCGGCTGGGATTAAGCACAACCTTGCTCGAAGAATGCGTGGCGCTGCATCCCGAAGCGGTTACATTACTGGACGAACAGTACCGGATGCACGAACACATCATGGGCTATTCGTCGCAGGTGTTTTACGGCAACAAAGTCAGGGCGCACGAATCGGTTGCCCGTCACACACTCTTTGACAATGATACATCACTATTGTTTGTCGATACCGCTGGGTGTGGGTTCGATGAAAAGCTGGACGGTACCAGTTCCACTAACCCGGAAGAAGCGGCCTTGCTGATTCGTCATTTAACCCAACTGGTCGCCGACCTTAGCACGCGCTATACCAAAGCAGATTTCCCAACGATTGCGGTTATTTCACCCTACAAACAGCAGGTTACCATATTGAAAGATTTGTTAGTACAATCTCCTGACTTACAGGAGTACGGCAATAAAATCTCGGTTAATACCATTGATAGTTTCCAGGGGCAGGAACGTGATATTGTGTACATTTCTATGGTCCGCAGTAATACTGAAAGTGAAATAGGATTTCTATCCGACATTCGCCGGATGAACGTCGCCATGACACGTGCCCGCAAGAAACTAATCATCGTCGGGGACAGTGGAACATTGGCCAGTCTTCCGTTTTATGCTGATTTTATTACCTATGCTGAAAATCTCAATGCTTACCAAAGCGCCTGGGAATGGATGTAAGTTGAGAAGTTATAGTATGCCCCTGGTTTCGGGTTTAAGAACCGCTCCGGCGGCCCGGCCGACACCACCTAGATAAACCAAAAACTCTCGGCAACTCCGTGATCAAGCTACGCGCTTACTTCGAATCTTTCGCTCCGATTTCAGAGTCTACCTGGTGTAAGGTCCAGCCAATTTTCCAGCTGACCCAACTAAAAAAAGGCGATTATTTCATTCGGGAAGGACAACGGGCTACACAGTTTGCGTTTGTCCAATCGGGAGTCATTCGCGCCTTTTTTCGCGATCAGCGAGGCAAAGAGTATAATAAGCATTTTTTTGTCTCACCATCCATCGCCGGTGGTTATTCATCCTTAATCACTGGCCAGCCCAGTCCAATCTTTCAACAAGCCTTAACCGACTGTAAACTCTTACGGGCAACGTATTCGGACCTGACCTCCTTATACGACACCTGTCCCGATCTGGAACGGGTAGGCCGACGGTTTGCGGAGTTGTATTTCGTGGAAAAAGAACTGAAAGAAGCACAAATTGTGCTAACGACGGCTGAAGAACGGTACGCTCTTTTCCAGCAACAGTTTCCTCACCTGGACCAGCAGATTACCCAATATCACATTGCTTCTTACTTAGGCATTACCCCGACCCAGTTAAGCCGTATTCGAAAGAAACTGACCCGTTCTCCTATTTCTTTACCTATGTAAATGGAATTGCCATTCGTCTGCCTGAATTTTGCTGACCACGTAACTGCTTGCTGGCATTACCCCGGTTAAAAGCGAATGAACAGGATCAACCGATTTATCAGAGCGACTTTTTCACTATTGAGCTTCAGTGCGATAGCGACCCTGTCGTTTGCTCAGAACAGGGTCAACATCGAAAAAGTAGATCAGTACCTACAGTCCCGATTGGCAACCAGTTCCGTTTCTGGGCTGGCGATTGCTATTGTTCAGGGCGATTCACTCCTGTTGGCCAAAGGTTACGGAGAAACCGCAACAGGCCAGCCGGTCACGGCGACTACGCCTTTTGCTATTGCTTCGTTGAGTAAGGGATTTACAGCAATGGCCATTTTGCAGTTAGCCGAAGCGGGTCGACTCAATTTAGACGCGCCCGTCGTTACGTATCTTACCAACTTCGCCACCGCAGATGGTCAGGGAGCGACGATTACCATTCGCCAACTGCTACACCAAACCAGTGGCTTGGCTGATACGGGCTTTCCGGAGTTAGCTTATGCCCATCAACCTAGTACGTCAGATGAGGCCATTGCTCAGTTAAAAGAGGCCAAACTGATTAGTAAGTCAGGACAGCGGTTTCACTACCATAACCCCAATTATCGGATTCTGGCTAAACTAGTCGAAGTGGTTAGCCATGAGCGCTTCGATCAATACCTGCAAAAGTATTTGTTTGCTCCGCTGGGTATGACTCATACGCAAGATCACCGCCTGACGCAGGATTTTTATTCCGGTCAGAATCCGCTAGCGAATGGGCATATTTACTGGCTGGGCCAACCAATAGGTTTCAGAGAGCCGGACTGGTTCGTTGATGGAGCGGCTGGCCTCACCTCCACCGCTATGGACATGGCACAATGGCTTCGGGTGCAACTCAACCAGGGGCGCTCAGGTAACACCCAATTGCTAAGCAGCCAATCGGTAGCACTCATGCAATATCCGCCTACCGACGGAAGCAGCCGTTATGGAATGGGCTGGTTTTCGACGTCCACCGGCGATTTATATCATAGTGGTATCCTGTGGACTTACAGTGCGGAAGAACGAATTCTGACCAAGGAACGCTTGGGCATTGTGATTTTATTCAACGGAGGCATTAATCCCTTTGTCGATTACCATGAATTCCTTCAAGGGGTAACTGACATCTTAACCAACCAACAACCAGCTCAGCCAACAATACCCGACTGGCTTTACCCAATCGGTGTTTGCGCGGTATTATTGATTGCGGCCTTTTTAAGCGGCAGGCTCCTTTTTCGGATTGATGCCTGGAAACGACGCTGGCAGCACCGTTCAACCTGGCGCAACGGATTACGCTTATTTAGCCGCTTAATTCCCTTCATTTTCCTACTCCTCTTCCCTTGTTTATTAACACTGCTGAGTGGCCGCGTTCTGAACTGGGAACGCATCTTTTTAATGATGCCCGACGGGGTAGCTTGTTTCGCGCTCTTAGCCTTAGTTAACCTGGTTGTCGTGCTGACACAACTCGTTTATCTTTTGGGGCATAAAAAGATTCAGCGCTAAGCAAATCCACCTCTTATCCTGTTATACAGCCATTTAACATTGTTTTTATTATGCAAGCTACGTTGTTTTGCATAGTAGCTTGCATAGCTATATATTTAAGAATATTTTCACTAAATCCTTACTTAGCCTTGAAAAATCTCATTTTATCTGCCTTTCTATCGTTTACTGCTACGCTCAGCTTTAGCCAATGTGACAAGGATGTTATCTTAACTTCGTCAAAAACCGAATATCTTGACGGTTCAGGCGCTGTTCAACGAACTGTAGATGAACAGAGTACCATTGAGATTACTAAATCCCAGGTAATAATTTCTCCAGGAAATACTGATCGTAAAATGACCGGAACCGTTCAATCGGCAACCTGCAACTGGAGTACGTCTTATCAGGAAGGGAAAACGGTTATAAAAGCCGTTTTTGATGACCCCTCCGGCGGGCAACGTCACGCTACGCTTACTACTGAGGGCAAATCGGGAACAATAACGTTCTTGATGGAGATAGCCGAAATGCCCGATCAAAAAATTCGTGTTAACCTGACGAGCTTTAAGGAAAACAAAAAGAGCTAGCTCTGATTCGCACCAATTGATCAGCTAGAAAACCAGTCCATCTATTTTGGGTTACTCTACATAAATGGATTGTTATGAAAACTAGGCTTACTCAAATCATAGTTTCTACGTTGCTAGCCGGAAATATGGCATTATCCGCTCACGCTCAGGAATATGTATCGCCCACAAAACCGGCCGAAACAGGTAAATCGCCGGGGGTAAAAGTGAAACTGTTGAGTACGAACGGGCAAACCAAGACTTACGCTGTTATCTTCGCCAAGGGCGACGAAGTGGTATCGGGCTTAACGGAATTTGCTCAGAAATATAACGTCAAAAGTGCCCACTACACGGGCATTGGCGATGCCATGTCGGTTAAAGTAGGCTGGTATGATTATGGCCGTAAGATGTTCAAGATCATACCTATTAGCAAACCCTCTGAAGTTACCTCGCTACTTGGCGACATCGCTATGTTCAATGGCAAACCCGTTGCGCACACGCATATTAACGTAGCCACCGAAGACGGAATTAGTCACGGCGGGCATCTACTAGAACTGATTATCGGTCCTACCTTAGAGGTCATCGTTACGGTTGAACCGACTCCGATGTATAAGCGACTTAATCAGGAGTTTAAGGCTGGCGTAATTGACCCGTCATTGACCAAATAAGTCCGGGGTAATAGGAGAGCTGCCGTAATCTATCCTCTGATCACACCTGAGTTGCTTTTTGAAGAGCATCCCACACTAAATAAGATTCGGGTCAAGGCAGAGTAAAACAGCCCTAAAACAGTTCAGGCTCGCCAGTGGCGAGCCTGAACTGTTTTAGAACAATTTTTCATTTGGTGGCTTAACGCCTTTCATCCGAATATAAATCGTGCATTGACCTCGGTGGTGCGTCTGATGCTCGAACGCTTTTGCCAGCACTACTTCCTTCGTCATTTCACGCTGGCCCATTTTTACACTTTCGCCTAACTGGGCGTCAGTTAACCCCTTAACTGCATCCAGCATAAAATCGTAGCTGTCCATAACGGCTTTGGTTAGGGCTGCTTTGGTTTTGAGCTCGCTCATTTCTTCCAGCTTTTTACCCTGGAACGGATTCGGCTTTCCGCTTGCCAAAGCCCCAAAATTATAGTTAGCAGCCGCTAGATGAAGCATTTGCTCAGCGAAACTGCGGATTTCGGGAGTCGGCTTGTAATTGACACCATCTTCAGGCATGACATCCAGGTACTCTTTAGTATACTCCTTAGCGCGCTGCCAGTCGGCGGTTAACTGCGCAATAGTCGTCATCGGTTTGGCAGCCTGAACAGCCGAAAATGCCCAAAGCAAGGCAACGAACGCCAGTGCGATTCGGGAAAGGAAGTTGTTTTGCATAGATTTATTGGTTTGGTTGGGAAAACGGTCGATGGATTTGGGACCGCTATTATGGTCTTGAATTACCGTTCTATGACTCAATAACGGCAATCCATTTCATGATTCAAAAGTAGTCTATAGCCTTAAACTTAACGGGATGTTTTATTGACCGGTTGCGTACCTTCGTCTTTATCAACCCGGCAATAGGTAACCCAGTAAATAATACAATCTATTACTCAATAACCTTACCCCATGAAACGGACAATACTTATATACAGTCTCTCTCTGGTGGGTCTGGTTATTGCCCTTAAATGGTTAGAATACCGTTTTTTAGTCCGTACACTGACACTGGAACTTTACCTTGGAACCGTTGCCATTCTGTTTACGGCGTTTGGCGTATGGGCTGGTTTGAAGCTTACCCGAACGAAAACAATGCTTATTAACCAGTCGGAGTTTCAGTTCGATCCAGATCGGTTGGAGACGGTCGGCATTACCAAACGCGAATACGAAGTACTAGAACTAATGGCGCAGGGACTTTCTAATCAGGAAATAGCCGACGCTCTTTTTGTCTCGCTGAATACCATCAAAACCCATTCCTCGAATTTGTTTATCAAACTGGATACAAAGCGTCGAACGCAGGCTATTCAGAAAGCGAAAGAATTGAGACTAATCCCCTAGTCCGAAAGTATGATTTTCGGTCTCAGCACGTAAATCATACTTTCGGGTGAAGCGGCCTAGTGGCTATTTTGCTTGTTTTGGAGCAAAAACAATCATGAAAAAAATCGTTTTACTGTATGGCCTAATGGCCGGTATTATTGTAAGCGGTATGTTTGCCGTTACGATTCCGCTCTGGCAAAACGGAACTATTACGTTCGACAATAGCACATGGGTAGGCTACACTACCATGGTTATTGCTTTATCCCTGATTTTCTTCGGGATAAAGTCCTATCGCGACAATCATCTGGGCGGAGGAATCTCTTTTGGAACGGCTTTTAAAGTAGGCATTTTTATTACCCTGCTTGCGTCGTTACTGTACTGCATTGCCTGGGAAATCTGCTACAATACCATCTTCTCTGATTTTATGGTATTGTATGGTCGTCACATGCAGAAAGCCCTGCAAGCTAGTGGTGCATCAACCGTAGAAATTGCGAAAACGATGGCTGAGTTTCAGCAGAGTGCCGAGTCGTATAAGAATCCGGTAATTCGGTTCGCGATGACTTTTATGGAAATTTTTCCGGTCGGGCTGATTATCACGTTACTTAGCGCTGGCTTATTGCGGAAAAAAGAATTCCTGCCAGCTGAATAAGACAAGCCTACAGGTCTAACTAGAGCTACTGACAAAATCACCTGCTCAAAAGAAGTTTAAACAGATTTATTTCTACACTGCTTACATTAGATACATGAAAAAAGTAACCGGAATAGGCGGCATCTTCTTTAAATGCGATGACCCGCAAAAAATGAAAGACTGGTATGCTCAGCATCTGGGGTTACCCATGGAAAGTTATGGTACCCAATTCAAGTGGCGCGATGCCGATGACCCAAGCAAAGAAGGGTCAACCGTTTGGGGCGCTTTTGCCAAAAACACCACCTACTTTGAGCCCTCCAAAAAGGATTTCATGATTAATTACCGGGTCGAGAATCTTGACGAACTGGTGGAGCAGCTAAAAAGCGAAGGGGTAACCATACTCGATGAAATCGCTGTTTATGACTACGGAAAGTTTGTCCATATCCTTGACCCGGAAGGCAACAGCATCGAGCTTTGGGAGGATGTTAGTTAACCTTTTACCTCATCGTTAAGGCTCTCAGCGATTCTCCAACTTTTTGAGTTCGCTCTGTATGTAGTCTTTTGATAACCAGTTCGTCCCCATCATCACACCTTCAATGTTTTTGGTCTGGGTAATGTCCTGCAACGGATTGCCGTTCAGCAGCACCAGATCAGAAACGTTGCCGGTTTTAATGGTACCCCAATCCGGTTTGTTTAGATAAGACGCTACGTTGACCGTTCCTGTTCGCAGGGTTTCGTAGGGAGTTAATCCAGCATCCACAATGTATTTCATCTCGTGGTGGATAGAAAAACCTGGCACGTTAAGCACCTGTGGAGCATCGGAACCCAGCAGGAGATCAACTCCGTCTTTCTGGCAGGCCTGAATCAGCTTCCGACGAATCTGGATTAGCTTCTCAGCGTGTTCCTTCGAGAAGTTAGCGTTGTTGTTATAACCATTTTTCGAATTGATCCAGTTGGTTACCTCCTGCGGTTTCATGTACTTGAACTCCGGCGCGTTGGCAAAGGCGTCGGCGGGTAGTGGCGAGAGCCACCGCTCGGCCAGCGACTGCGTTGGCACCACTCGGATGTGTTTCTCGCGCAAACCTTTGGTTATTTTCGGAATCAGCGATTCATCAGCTCGGTAACCAATCCAGGCACCAAACAAGCCGGTTTCGGGCTCGGCCAGCGTATCCGACCGCGGTACAATCGCTTCGATAAACCCGTCCATATGGTCAATCGACGAATAACCCGCGTCAATCGCCATCCATAGACCTACGTTGAACGAAACGTGTCCGACGAACGGAATACCGACTTCATGCGCCGTTTTGGAAATACTCGGAAATGTTTCTTTGGTTAGCCCTGGATGCAGTTTAAGAAAATCATAACCAGCGGCTTTCTGCTCACGGACCATTTCAGCGCCCCGCTGCGCTGTCTTCACGGTTTGCCCGTTAAACGACGGTCCAGTGGTGTAAAAATGCGGACCGAGGATTTCTCCGCTATTAACTTTACTGCGCAGTTCCAGATGTTTTGGGTGGCCCAGCATCCCTCGAATCGTCGTGATGCCGTTGGCTAGATACAGCATCAGCACCTCTTTCATCGGTTCGATGTCGTCAATCGGCGGCACGTGCGCGTGCATTTCAGCCCAGCCCGGTGTCAGATATTTGCCTTTTGCATCAACGACCAAGGCATCGCTACTGACCTTTACTTTTCCCTCATCGCCCATCGCGGTTATCCGACCGTTGCGAACGACAGCCGTTTGATTAGCAATAACACGATCACGGTCCATCGGAATGACATTAACCGATTTAAAGACGATATCGCGCTGACGATTGCTTACTAGCTGTTGAGCAACGAGTTGAGCGCTGTGAGTAAGGAGCAGAGCAACTAAAAGGGTAAAGAGCTTAGCCATAGCGAAGGAGTGTTTAGAGTAGCTCAAAGTTCGGGTAAACTTTTGAATCTTTGGTAACGATTGCAACCGCGTCTAAAACGCCCCATTTTCATATTATGAAGCTAACTATCGATAAAATCACGTTGATTCGTTTTTTACGCATTTGTGTGTTGGGACTGATTATACTTTATCCCGTTACTCAGGCTTTCTGCTGTACCATATTTGTCCTTACGGACGCTAAGCGAACGATGTTCTTCAACAATGAGGATTATTCAAATCCTGCTACCCGAATATGGTTTCAACCCTCAACCAGCAAGTATTATGGCTGTGCTTATCTGGGTTTTAACGATGGCTGGGCGCAAGGTGGCGTCAACGAGTATGGACTGGCTTTTGATTGGGTTGCCGGCGTAAGTGAAGCGTATACACCTGCTTCCAATTTAAAAGTACTTCAGGGTAACCCGGCAGAGCGAATGCTTGAATCCTGTAAAACAGTACAAGAGGCCATCGCTTTTTACCAGCACTATAAAGAGCCGGGATTTGCCTCCGCCAGAATGCTGATTGCCGATAAGACCGGCGCTTCGGTAATTATTGGTGCCAAAAATGGGCAACTCTATTTCGACTTATCCTATCAGTCCAGAGGCTTCGGATACGGTGACGAGTCGCTCAAAAAAATGCTCACGTCGACCCTGGGACCATCTATGGAAAACGGATTACCAATTTTAAAGGCGTGTCGACAGGACGGCATGTATGCGACCAAATATTCGAGTGTTTATGATCTAACCACCGGCAATATTTCTTTAGTATCGCTTACTAATAATACAGAAAGTACAACCCTGAATTTGGCAACAGAGTTGAAAAAAGGTGGTCATTACTATGACATTCCGGCTATCGGCAACCAGCTTTCACAGCCGCCAGTTCCACTGCTTGCCGACATGAAGCGGTATTTATCGGAAGGCTACGAACCCTTTCCAGTCGATGAGCCAGTCGTTACCAACTTAGTTAAAGAAGTTATCAGGAATGCCCAGACCGGTTCACTTCACCCGGATGAGTTTACGCCGGAGTTCTGGAAAGTACTGGCTCCGATGCAGAAAGATTTACAGCCAGAGCTACAAAAATTGGGCAATTTGTTAAGCCTAAGGCTTTTAGAACGTAAGCAGTCATCGCGTTTATACCTGATAGATTATCAGAACGCCACTGTCTTACAGCGCTTTGAAGTCGATTCAACGAATCACATTGCCATGATTAAATCAGAAGCTGCGGAGATGAAAGTGGGCGTTGTGCGAGAAAAGTAGGTACGTCGATTATTTTATTTCTGACACGATTACATAATTATCGTTCCGGGTGATGCCGTAGAGAATTACTTTATTTTTCACACTTCGGTCGATGGCAAAGGCCTGCCCTTCGCTTATGGTCGGAATAGTGCGTACGTACTGCAACGTATGGCCTAGCTCGGGTAATTTAAGCACGTAAAGTTCGGGCTTATCATGGCCGGTGCAGTAAAGTAATCCATCAGGTCCCCAGGTGCCGCCCGACGTGCTATATGGAGCAAAAGCCTGCAATACAGTAGTCGGAAAAGCCCAGGCTTCTACCTGTTGCCATTGCTCGGTGTATTTGACCAGTGTTGTCCAGCGGTTATCACGGCCCTCCGCGGACGCTTTATTCGAATAATTAGCGAAAGCCACCCACCAGTGCCCCTGCCGAAAATCGGCCCAGGTCACCGAACCGGGAAACAATCCAAAACTATGGTTACCAATGTGTCGCAACGTTTTCGTGTCGAAAATCTCAAGCGAGCTGGCCATTGGCACGTCTGGATAATTGGAGTGCGTGCAGTACAGTTTGCCGTTAATGACCACGCCACTATTCATGTGCTTCAGCAAGCCGGTTGTATCCTCCCAGGCGGCCACCTGTTTGCCGTCAACTTTGGTGTGCTTCGTCAACGAATGGTTGTTGACGACGTAAAAATGCGTTTCGTCAACGGCCACGCCCTGTTGCACCTGCTTTAACTGGAACCGGCGCACCTCGACCACTTTCTGGCCGTAGCTGACATGCTGGCCACTTACCAGCATAACAAAAGCAAATGCGAACAACAGGCGCATTAAAAATCGCATAAGAGAAAAGATTAGAATCGACAATACATTTCCGAAAATCGCTTGATAATGCCTACGCGGTCTTTTAAATATTTAGGCCCAACGAAAACGTTTGACCAGTCGTCGAAATTCTCGTATTGAAAGCCTAGGTAGAAGATCCAGAACATAATGCCTAAGAACGGCACCGACCCAATCTCCTCATCCGATAAAGCGCGTACTTCCCGGTAGCCATCGATAAATACGGCAAACTGGCGGTCTCCTTCCTCCTTCGTTATTTTTCCTGTGGCAGTATGGAAGAATAAATGCACTAGAAACGACGCCAAATCATTCGCTAAAAAGCCCTGGCCTGCAAAATCGAAATCAAAAAGCGTTAGCTGATTGCCATCGAAGTGGAAGTTTTTGGGCAGATAATCGTAGTGGCAATACCCGTAGCTGAAACGAGTAGTATCGAAGGTGCCTAGTTTTTGGATAACCCGTTCGGCCATATCGGTTAGATAAGCGTATCCTTCTGCATCGTCGGCAAACCACGGTTCAATTAACCGAAGCGGCCGTCGGAGCGTCGTTTCGACGTTGTAGGGTTTCCGTTCGTATGATAGCTGAATTCGGGAGGTAATGTTGTGATTAAAGGCCATTTCCCGGCCGATGATTCGCAACTGCTCGTCCGTAAAATCATACACATTTTTACCCTTGGCAAAACTGAACAGAACACCGTGACGGATACCTTCCGCTGCCTGAAACGCCTGAATCTGCTCACCAGTCAGATCATGAATTGGATAAGCCACTTTTGCGCTTTGCTCTTTCAGAATAGTAAGCAATTCGACTTCTCCTTTTATCTCGTCCAGATTTCGGTGTGCACTCCGGTAGACTTTAAAGATGTATTTGTCAGTGGGATTTTCCAGTAGATAAGTATCACTAACGCCGTGGAGCAAAAACTTACCAATTAAGTCGTTAAGTCCATAGTTTTTCACAATGCTGTCTTTTAACGCTGAAGTGGATAAAGTTGAATATTGAGTAGGGAAAATTTCCATGATGGTGAGTTAAATAGATAAAATCAGCTTGTGACCGTCACAACGCAAAAAGGGCTGTGACACTGCACAGCCCTAAATCATGAGTTGACGATCCTATAAAAGTACCGGCTGACCCGTCCGAACCGATTCGTCGCAGGCAAAGGCGATTTGCAGGCTATTAACCGCATCCTGCAAATGATCAGTCAAGTCAAGGTTTTCCCGGATGGCATTCAGGAAATATAGTTGCTCACGGTTGCATAAATCCTGGTGAGTGGGCTCATCCTGCATGTCGATCCAGGTGTCGGCTTCTACAAACTGATCGTTCGGGTCCAGTTTGGCCTGGTGTACCCGCAGCGATTCAGTTTTGGTATGGGCATCCACATTATCAGATTGGCCAGTAGCGCCGGCATTTTTAGCCACAATCGATACGCAGCCATCCGGCCCAATTACGTCTTTTACAAAAAAGGCCGTTTCGCTCATCATTGGCCCCCAGCCCGCTTCGTACCAACCCACGGAGCCGTCTTCAAACCGAATTTGTAATTGGCCGTAATTGTAATTATCTGCGGGAATATCGTTGGTTAATCGGGCACCGATGGCGTTAACCTGCACCGGTTTTGAACGGGTCATCTGGCACATAACGTCGATATAGTGAACCCCACAATCGACAATGGGACTAAGACTTTTCATCAGGTTCCGGTGCACTGTCCACATAGTGCCGTGGCTCTGTTGATTCAGATTCATTCGCATCACCAGCGGCTTACCTAATCCCTGCGCCACTTCCACAAACTTTGCCCACGACGGATGAACACGCAGAATATAGCCAACAACAACTTTCTTACCCACACGCAGGGCCGTTTCCATCACTCGTTTGGCACCTTCGACTGTGTCAGCCAGCGGCTTTTCGATAAATACGTGACAACCCTGTTCCAGCGCTTTGATGGCAAAGGTTTCGTGGGTGTCAGGATAAGTGGAAATACAAACGGCGTCAGGCTGGGTTTCGGCCAGGGCCGTGTCGAAATCGGAAAATAAGGGATAACCGCCCCCTAACCGTTCGTTAAGGACGACTTTACTGTTTCCGGTGGAAACAATGCCGCAGATGTCGAAACCGTCGAGCGTTTGATAAGCTATGGCGTGCGACGCGCCCATGTTGCCGCATCCGACAACAAGCACCCGCAGGGATTTAGTGGACTCTGACATAAAATTTTTGTGATCAACTAGTTCAGACAGCCTAAGCAGATTAATCAAATCCACTGTCTATACGTTGGAAAGAATTAGGAGCGCGAATTTACTCAATCTAAGTTGACAGCTTTACTCTTCGTAAGAAATAGCCACAATCTCCATGGCATTCTCGCCCTGAGCCGTCCGTAGCAAAACGGTTTCCCCCACATGCTTACCTAACATAATGCGTGCGAGGGGGGCAGTAAATGCAATCCGTCCTTGTGTTGCATCAGCTTCATCAACTCCTACGATTGTTAATAACCGGTTAGCGTTCTTCGGTTTAGCGTTTATACTACACAGGGTAACAGTAACCCCAAACCGGACTTCGTGGCGTGGCTGGTTATGCAAATCGACAACTTTAGCCGTAGCAATTCGCTGATTAAGTTGGGCGATACGACCATTCAATAGCGCCAACTGGCGAGTGCGTTCCGTTTCATCTGTGTCTGACGTTTGCGCATGGGCCCGCTCCGCTTCCAATCCATCCAATTCAGTGCGTAATAACACCAGCCCACGCGGGGTGACATAGTTGGTAGCACCCGGCGGCAATGGAGCTCGAGCGGGTATCACAACCGGATCATCAGCACTCTCATTTTTTAGAAAAGCCCTGCTCATCTGATAACTATTTATAAGTTACCTAACGAGTTAACTCACCTATTGTTCACAAGCATGCCATGTCGTTTCTGGGTTGATAGTGAGCCGATTAAACCACACATAAGGTTAACTATTCGCAGAAAAATACTATTTAGTGCTCTTTTTTGATACAGCTCATCCTGAATTCTTACCGCTCTGTCAGTGAATTCGCCCAGTTCATAACTCGCCAGCTTTCCGCTCAAAACAGCTGGCTGTAGTTTTGTCCGCAAATGAACAAAGTTTGTCCAGCAACGGACAGCGTTAGCGAAATCCAGACCACGTAAACCACTGACAGTCAATTATCAAATCATCTGGCACGTACTTTGGCTCATTCAAGTTCGAACAGTAAACAACATTCGTCTTTACAACTTTTTTAACACTAACTACGCTACCATTATGTTACCTCTAATGAACAAATTCATTGCTTCCATTCTGATGAGTGCAGCAACGTTTACAGATCCAACAACGCCTAAAGCACTGCCTTTCAACGCCAGTGCGTTTGTGAACAGCGAAAACCAGATTCGGCTATCGATCAATAAAGAGACCGACATTCCCCTCGTCATTCTGTTGCGTGACAAGCAAAATGGGGTTCTGCTCCGCCAGGTTGTATCTAAAAAAGAGCATACGTATGCTGCAAAATTCATTGTCAATGAATTAGCTGACGGTGAATATGAGCTGGAAGTAATGTCAAAAGAAGGAAGTTTTCGTAAGCAGATTAAACTGGAAACGAAGTCCGTTCGCACGTCAAATCGTGTCATTGCAATGCAGTAAATTGTAAACAGCAAATCCCCCAATGCCAGTCTTATTACAGGCATTGGGGGATTTGCTGTTTACAATTTATTCGTTCACTAATTAGCTAACTTGTACATCGACTTGGTAGTAATCGACGGTAGGCGGTCCCGCGAAATAGCTGCTCATCTGCTTCAACACGCCCTTCAGAAAACCATTATTTTCGGCCTCCTGACGATCTTCTTCCGAATCCCATATCGTCACCATAAGCCCCCTATTCGTATCCGAATTAGTTAACATTCGACTATTCTTAAAACCATTAAGCTTCTTCAATTCTGGTCCTACTGAACTTTGGAAATAGGCCACAGCTTCTGAAATACTTTCAGGCTTTAGCGGAAACTGAATAACACGTGCGTACATATTTACAAAGAGTTAGCAATATGGCTACTGCAAAAATGATTGTGATTGGATTATGACGAAACACCTTTAAATTCTTCCTGATCAGCAAATGGTTGACTGCGCAGCCGCTTCCCGGTTGCCTTAAAGATAGCATTGGCAACGGCGGCTCCAGCGGGCGGTAATGAGGGTTCGCCTAAGCCGGTTGGTTCAATGCCATTATCGACAAAGTGCACTTCCACTTCCGGAATTTCGGCTAGCCGAATAAGCCGATATTCGTTAAAGTTTTTCTGTTCTGGTATGCCATCTTTGAAGGTAATATTACCGTACATAGCGTGGCCGATACCATCAACAACACAGCCCCGGACCTGTTGCTGAGCACCACTCTGATTGATTACCACACCGCAATCGGCCGCTGAATACACTTTTTGAATAATGGGCTTACCTTTCTGCATCACGACTTCACCTACCTGTGCCACGTAGGACCGGTGTGAGAAATAAACACTGAACCCTTGCGCAATGGGTTTTCCGTCGGCTCCTTTTTTCTTACCCCAACCTGATTTTTCGGCGGCTAATTCGATTACGCCTTTCATCCGGTCAAGATCGTATTTAATCGCTCCAACCGGTTTTTGTTTGGCTTTGTCCAGCAACTCCAGCCGGAACTGCACCGGATCTTTACCGGCGGCCTGGGCTACCTCGTCCAGAAACGATTGCTCAGCAAAAGCCAGGAAGTTTGTAATCGGCGCACGCCAGGGGCCAGTTGTAATCGGGGATTTGTGGTCAACACTGTCAATCAGCAGGTTATCGACAGCACCAGCTGGAAAGTTATCTTCTCGTGTAGCATTACCTGCGTTGATACTAACTCCGCGCAGTTTATAGCCAATCATATTTCCCTGCGCATCAAGCGCAGCCTCAAACCGGTAGCGAACAGCCGGTCGATAACTTCCACCAGTCATATCATCTTCCCGGGTCCAGATCAGTTTTACGGGTGCATTAACCAGTTTTGATACCTGAACGGCCTCAATCACGTAATCAGCTTTGAGTCGGCGACCGAAGCCGCCCCCCATGCGGGTTAGTTGCACGGTTACTTTATCTGGTGAAATACCCAGCAATTTCGCCGTTTCATTACGAGCTAGTTCGGGAGTCTGTGTGGGACCAACTAATTCTACGCCGTCCGGCCGAACGTGGGCAAAGAAATTCATGGGTTCCAGCGGGTTATGCGGCAGAAAAGGGCACTGATATTCGGACTTAACAACTTTGGCGGCACTTTTGAAAGCAGCATCTACATCACCATCTTTCCGCCGGACAGTTGCTTCCGAGCTTTCAAGCATTTCTTTGAAAAGCCGGTTGTGATCAGCAGTACTTTCTAATACATCAGCTTTTTCCCACTCAATTTTCAGTGCGTCCTTCGCTTTCTTAACCTGCCAAGTGGACTTACCAACAACTGCTATGTTATTATCAAACGTTACCACGTTGATGATCCCAGGCATTTTTTTGATAGCATCGGAATTAACTGACTTTAGTTTATAGCCAAACCCCGGCCGTTGCAGCATGGCAAACAACATGCCCTCACGATAGAAATCTAAGCCGAAGAGTGGTTTACCCGTCAGTATTTTAGGGTTATCGACATTCTTAACCGACTGACCAATCAATTTAAACTCTTTCTGATCTTTTAATTTGACATCAGTAGGAACGGCCAGTTTAGAAGCTTCAGTAGCTAGTTCACCATAACCAAGCTTTCGGTTACTGGCCGTATGGATAACAAATCCTTTATCGGTTGTACATTCAGAAGCTGGCGCGTTCCATCGCTTGGCTGCAGCTTCAATCAGCATCTGGCGAGCCGTAGCGCCAGCAGTACGCAGTCGTTTCCAGGAGTGCGGAATCGAGCCACTACCACCAGCTACCTGTCGCTCAAACTTTTTGGTATCTAACGGTGCCTGTTCGACCACTACAGCTTTCCAGTCAGCATCCAGTTCTTCCGCCACAATAACCGGAAAGGCTGTTTTAATGCCCTGTCCTACTTCCGGATTAGGGGATAAGATCGTGATTATTCCCTGTGGATTAATTGACAGATAGCTATTAAAATTTATGGTCGCATCTGCTACGGTATTGATAGCTTCACTGGTTGCAGCTTCTGACTCCAACCAATTAAAACCCAGCATCAAGCCGCCCCCAGTGGCAGCAGCTATTTTTAAGAAATTCCGTCTGCTTTCGTTAGTTAAGGCTGCCATGGTTATTTCTTAGTTTTTGTAGTGTCAGTAGCTGCCGTCATAGTAGAGGCTTTTTTCACTGCTTCGCGAATGCGGTGATATGTTCCGCAACGGCACAGATTGCCCGTCATTGTATCATCTATTTCGCTCTGAGTAGGTTTAGGATTCCGTTTTAATAGAGCGGCAGCTGTCATAATCTGGCCAGCCTGACAATAGCCACATTGAGGTACATCCATTTCATCCCAAGCCTGTTGGACAGGATGCGTGCCCGTAGTCGACAGCCCTTCAATAGTAGTTACTCTTCCTTTACCTACAGCGGATACAGGTAACACACAGGCACGAGTTGCTTCCCCATTCAAATGAACTGTGCAGGCACCGCATTGCGCAATACCGCATCCGTATTTTGTCCCAAGTAATCCGAAATTATCACGTAGCACCCATAACAGGGGGGTATCAGCCTCAACATCAGCCTGATAGCTGCGCCCGTTAATTTGTAGTTTGAAGATAGCCATTAATTATATGGAGTTGAACTATATATAGCTAAGATAGATAAATGAGGAAATTACTTATCCTTATAAGGATAAAAAAGTGATTAAAAAAAAGCCGCGACCTTTTGGATCACGGCAACCTCTAGAAACGCCAAAAGCCCGTTCGGTCGAACGGGCTTCCTAGCCTTCAATTCATCAGGTGGCACCTACCTACTCTCCCACTTGTGACAGCAGTACCATCGGCAGTACGGGGCTTAACGGCTCTGTGCGAAA